>Ga0255066_1000070_pt1 | contig 17560 bp, 22 predicted proteins | sample Colum_Cont_RepA__2_FD_188465 | JGI IMG/M metagenome (GOLD analysis project Ga0255066, IMG submission 188465) | Freshwater microbial communities from Columbia River, Oregon, United States - Colum_Cont_RepA_8h | ecosystem: Environmental > Aquatic > Freshwater > River | place: USA: Oregon...
GTTGACGATAGGGCCGTCATTAAGGTCTGTGGTGCTTGCTGCATAGATTCTTGCGATGTATTCAAGGACTTGACCTGTGGTCACGCCCCACTTTGCGGCAAGGACAGAAACTTCTTCACTTGAAATTGTCTGATCCGATAGCACTTGCAAGAGGTCGGCGTATCGTTGCGCAGCATCGTTAAGTTTCATCTGCGCTTCGAGGTTTTTCATTATTGCATCAACTCGGCGAGCTTCTTCCAAGTTGCCTTGCTTTATTAGATTCAGTCGAGCTGCTTCAAGTTGAATTGGGTCTTTCTCAGTTGTTGGCTTCACGCCTAACTTAGCAAGGGCCGCCAAACCTTTCTTTGTTGCAAGTTCTAAGGCTGCGGCTTTCGCTGCGTTCTTGGATGCAGCCGTGTTCTTGTTCTGAGTGACAGTAAGTTTGTCAAGGCCCTTGGTGTAATCATTAGCGCCAAGTTTCAGGGCTTTGAAGTCAAAATCTAAATTGTCGGATGTCGAGTCGGCTGTGTCACCAAACTTCTTCATTGCGACATTTATGCCAATTAGAGCAGCAGTAAAGGCTGCCGCTCCTAGAGCTGCTGAAGCTCCGCCTGTGGCAAGAGCAGTCGCACCTGCGGTTAGAAGGCTTTGAGTTCTTAGTGCCTTCATTATCAAAATGATGGCTTTTATAGCGCCAACAAAAGCGGTGACTGCTGCTGCTACTTTTGCACCAGCAAAGGTTGCAATTAAAATTGCACCTAGTTGCTTAAATACATCTATATTTCTAGCCACAAAATTGAAGGCATCATAAAGGCTCTTGGCAAAGGCGACAACATAACCAACAGCGTTTTCAAAAACACCTGCTAATTTTTCCCCATTGGCTTCAAGCCAACTCTCTATTGCAGGAACGACCTGTTGATTTATGACTTGAACTAAATTTTCCAAAATTGGTAAAAAGCGATAACCAATAGTTTCTAAAATCTCACCAAATCTTAATTTAAGAATTTGCATTTGACCAGCAAATGTGTTGGCATTTTCCTGCGCTGCGCCACCATATAAGTCAGCAAGTTGTTGAGTGAGTGCAACTAGGTCGCCGCTTGCAATTGCGTTTCTATCGAGGGCAGGGAATAATCTTTGAAGCGCAGTGAAGTTTCCATTTTGCGCCTTGGCAAGTGCTGATGTAATTGTTGAAAGACTCTTACCTGATCCTGCGGCAACATCGAGGGAAAGTCCGAGAAGCGTTTGTGCCTGAGATAAATCTCCACTCGCGGTTGCCAAAACCGCCAAGGCAGGTCGCAATTCATCATCAGCAACGCCAAGTTGATTTTGAAGAGAGAGGATAAACGCCTCGGAAGCTGCTATGGCCTCATCACTTGCGCCGACTGTATTGCGCAGAGCATTGGCAAGCAGGACTTGGCTCTTCTGATCTTCCATTGCGGCTTGAACCGCATCCTTGCCAATTTTGATGGCAAGCGCCCCTGCTGCGAGGGCAGCAACGCCGAAGGCTTTGGCAATTTTCTTGCCGGCATTTTGAAACTGTTTCTCAAGTTTGTTCAGGTCTTTGACAGCCTGCTTGGAACCTTTGTCGTTGTAAACTGTGACAATGCGTTCAAAAATTGCCATCAGTTATTCCTCTCTCTTGCTCAAATTTGCATCCATACGCGCTTGAGCTTTGTTCTCGGCATCTTTAATTGCCGCAAAGATAGCGCGTTGCGCATTCTTCTTGTTGTCATCAACTGACTTAATTAGAGCGCGACCTTTATCATTGCCCAATTGTTTCGAAGTGGGAAGAACTCCATAATACTTTTCAATTGCTTGGATAAAATCTTGAGAGGCAGTTGGGTTTGTTGATCGTGAAGCGCGGGTTCTAGCGCGACTTGCCTTGCTTCCACGACCAGCAGTTTCAAAGATAGCGCCTGCCTTGTCACGCTGAACAACTCCGTAAGAATTGCGAAAGCCTGAGTTAGTTGATTTAGAACTAGGACTGACTGTCTTGATTCCTGCCCTTGCTTTGCTAACATCAAAATTGACAAAACCGCCACGACTTTTGTTCTGCGCTAGTGGCCCGATTAAACCTGCACTCTTATTCTCACGGGCCCATCCTGAAGGATGTATGTCACTTGGAATTAGTTGTTTGGCATCGGTGACTATTTTACTGAGAGAACGCTTGATGTCTTTATCAAGTGCTTTCTTTAGGTCAGGCGCGAAACGCTCAAGGGCTGTAATTGTTGAATTAACTCCTTGAAGAGAAATTCTATAATTTGGTGAGTCCATTATTTGTTTCGCGCCTTTGCTCGTTCCTTCACATACACAAACATTGCCTCAAGAATGCCATCAGGTGCATCAAGTAATGCCACCGGCGAAATGCCCGACTCCACAGAAAGAGCTGCTATTGAATAAGTCAGGCTATCTCTGTGGATTCGGAAGAAGGGTCGGTCACCAGCGTAACTTCTTCAAGAGTGTCAAGGAAGTCATTGCCGAAGGGTTTGACAACGCGACCATTGTGCTTCATCGCAGACCAAGCCAAGAAATAGATGTGTTCTAGTTTCTGCTCTTCTGCAATTAACTTGGCCAAACCTTTGCCATACTTCTGCTCAAACTCCACAATGACTCTTGGTCGAAGTGAATAAGTTGCATCAACCTCATCGGTTGTGACAACTCTTATTTTTAATCCATCCATTTTTTCCCCCTAGTAGATTTAACTTGTTGATTTCGTGATTGCGCCTGAAATTGGCCAAGTCACGCTCGCAGTTGCTAGTGATCCGACAGACCCGTTGAGAGGTGTCCACTCGGCGACAAGCACTGAGAAATTGTATTTGGGATTTGTTGCGCTAACACTTGTGTTGACAGGTCGAACTTCACAGGCAACGGCAGTGCCGAGCAACGGATAGATTGTTGCCTCAACTGACCCTGATGCGTAGTCCTGGAGAAATTCAAACGAAACGGAATTATCGGCAAGGCCGGCAATCCTGCGTTTCGCAGTATCACCAAAACTTGTCACATCAATAATGTCAAAGGCAGTGCTTAAAGTGACACTTGAAATCGATGACGATAAGTCAGTCGATGCAAATGTCACCAAGGCATTATTGAGAACAAGTTTCGGCATATTAGGAAGTTGCTTTTGTGATTGCTCCGCTTACAGGCCAAGTTACAGAAGCAGTTGCAAGTTCTCCAACAGCTCCATTGAGTGGTGTCCACTCTGAAACAAGACAAGAAACAGTGTAGAGAGGATTAGTCACTGCTGTTGCTCCGCTTACAGGCTTGACAGTGACAGTTGTGACTGTTCCTAAAAGTGGGAAGATTGTTGCTTCAACTTCTCCTGAAGCATAGTCTTGGTGGAATTCCAACGAAATGGAATTATCTACAAGACCGCCGACACGGGTGCGAGCTGCGGCGGTTGCAAATGCGGTAGTTTCTACGACATCAAATGATGAATTGAGCGTAATTGATGACACTGCATCACTGAGATCAACTGCATTGACTGTGACAACAGCATTGGTGAGAACGATTTTTGCCATTAGTTTTTGGCTCCTTCTTGTGCTGGTTTGATTACTGGTTGACTTGCTTGACTTGCTTGAATGTGGCCACTAACAATGAGAGCATCAATGTTTGCGCCTGCATCTTCTAACTCTTTCAAGGTAAGAACCTCACCTTGTTTTTTCCCACAGACCTCGCGGCCTGAGATGACCTTGTAAGCCATTATTTTCTCCTTATCCCCAAATCGTGAGTCTGTATCGGTAAGAGAGAAATGAAACTCCCTGTGAGTCATAAGTGCCTGCTTCGGCTCCTGTAACACGCAAGGTGTTCACTGCTCCTGACAAAGTGCGATCGATTTCAAGCGCCGTCTTGATAGAGCCAGAGCCAGTTCCTGCAAGGAAGGCATCCAACTTGTCTTGTCCTGAGCGTTCTGAAAAGCGTTGCACAATCACAAGAACATCAACTTGCGCTTGGTCTAAACCACGGGCGTTGTCGATGTCGAATGTGAAATCTAGTTGGCCTACAACTGCGGCAGGCGGAGTCACAGTGTCAGGAATTAAGTCATAGACCCGAAGCCCTGTGATGGTTTGAAGATTAGTTTTAAGACCATCTCGAACTTGGCTTGGATTCATACTGCCAATCCGTTGTTTCTCTTAATTGGGCGTAGGAAGGCTTCTACATCAGGGTCGAGCCTTGATGAGAGTCGGACAGTTCCAAGTTCAGGAGTTCCTGCGATTCCAAAGGGTGATTGCTTGCGAACGAATATGCGAGAGCTTTGAATGATGCAGGCTTGCTCGACTTCGGAGGGAACGGCAGGCCAACCCCAAACGCCCTTCACGCGACAGGCTTGAGGGAGGTAGTAAGGCCAAACATAACGGCCCACTGCAAGAAGCCTTGTGTAAGGCCATCCACGCAGACTGTTATTGACAGGCTCTTCCATAAAGTCAGAGGTCGCCCAAACAGTTGACCAAGTTTGATTGAAGCCGTCATCTGTTGCAATTTCATTGATAGAAACATAATCATCAACTGCAAGGCTCCAAGGATCAGTTGGTGTGTAATATCTTGTGACAGGGGCAAGACTTGTTCCATTGGCATAGAAGAAGCGACCTGTAAAGTCATCAATCATTCTGCTTGTCGAAGTGATGGCAAGCTCAAGCAGAGCATCATCGCTGGTGTCAGTTATCGTCAGGGATGATTTGAGTTGTGCGAGAGTCGCGTATCCGTTGGTTATTGCCACTAGATTTCCTCTTCTTCGGTTTCAATTGAATTGCTCGTTCTAGCTTAGGCAGAGCCATTGCCGTTTCTTTGCGCTTTAATCTCGCCATAAATTGTGGTGTTCTTCCTTTAGCCAAAAAGACTTTGAATGTGGAAGCACTGCTGCGGTGTTGACATAAATTGGAAAGCCAAGTGACCTAATACGGCGAGAGAAGAGCAAGTCCTCGCCAATCCATTGCCCGTTGATAGGCCCATCCCAAAACCAACACCAATCTTTGCCTTGATTTGGGTCGGCTGCTTCTCGTATTGCCTCAAGAACGCTTCTATGTATTAGCAGACAACCGGTGCCTGCGGCATCTATCTCAAAGACAGAGTTCTTGTCATATTTGTAGAGTGGCAAGAATCCTTCAGGTGTATCTTGAAAAATTGCGGGAACAGGCTTTGGATAGGGTTTGCCTATAACACTGAAGCCTGCAAAGACTAGACCTGCGACAACAGGGCGTTCTTTGTCGTGCGCTGTTTCGCATAGTTGATCAAAAGTAAGAACATCAAGCTGCTCATCGGAATCAATCATCAAGAGCCAATCAGACTCAGTCATCTCCAAGAAGTGCTTGACCACGCGATTGCGCTGTTTGGAAAGTAAGCCTGACCCTTTTATTCTAACAAATGGGCCGAGCCTTGATGCTCTTGCGGAAGCTAGTTGAATTAAATGATATGCAAAGTTTCCATTCACCATTCCAGGGTCGCAAGACCCGATTGAAACTGTGTGACCTGTTTTCATTGATTCCCCCGAATCATTTAGAAGTGTAAGAGTGTCCAAGTCGGGGGCCTTGAACACTCTTACACAATTTAGTTTCCTTCTATTGATTAGAAGCTTGGTGTAGTTAAACCAGTTCCTGAGATGATTGTGTTGGCTGTTGGGTAACGACCAGCAGAGAATGCTGCGTATCCATAGACAACAGTTTTGATTGTGAGGTTTCCTGCACCTGTTGCATCATAGCGAAGGGTGAATGGAGAACCTGCTTGCTCCCAAAGGTGACATTCACCTGCGGTAACAACATAGATTTCATCTTGATTTGTGCTTGAGCCATAGGTTGTGAGAATGCTGGCATCGGTAATGATAGGCAAGCCCATCATCTGATAACCAGAGTTTCCGTAAATGGCTGCGCCTGCGCCTGTTGCAACTGCGTTTGTTGGGCCATTAGCAGCAGGAACAACAAGTGGTCTGTTCGAGCCGTCAATGCCTGCAAGCAAGAATGCTAGACGGCGTGGGTGCATTAGGAAGTGAGTTGGTTGCACAAATGAGTTTGTCTGAATTTTCTGAACAGCATCAGCAAGTTTTGGATACAGAAGGGCAACTGTTGGTGCAGTAGTTGTGAAAGTGACAGTGTTGCCACTTGCATTGCGTAGTCCTTCAATTGTTCCTGCGGTTCCTGCGCCATTAATGATTTGATTGTCAAGTGTGGTGTGCCAAGAACGGATAAGGTCTTGAGCAACGAACGCATCAATTCCTGTTCCTCTTTCAATCGCCTGACGGCTTAGGTCTTGCTGACCAGCAATTGTGCGAACATTGATTGTCAATAGTGTGTCATCAACATCGGTTTCGCTAACTGCATCGTTCTGTGTTACCTGAACAGCAGTGCTTGATCCTGTGGTCATTCTTGAGATATTCAAGGTCATTCCAGCAGGTGGCAATGTGTGCTTAGCTGTTGCAAAGTCTGCGAACGGGCGACCTGCGCGAGCAAGTGGCGCTGCAAACTCTGTGAGATACTGTGGAATTACAAGTCCCTCAAACTGTGCTGTTCCAACATCGCGGCGCTCGATTGACTCTTCGCGCTGATGGCGAGCAAGTCTTTCCTGAGCTGCGTAGTCAGATTTGAATTGTGCGTTGTAAGCATCCTTGAAGAAAGAAGAATCTGACTCAGGTGCATAGGTGCGAACTTCTTTTGTCACCTTGAAACCGCCGACCTTTGGGGTTGCGATTTCTGCTACTGCCTCACGAGCTTCAGAAGCCTTGCGGTCTGCTGTTGCTTGCGCGGAGAGCTTTTCAATTTTCTCGTCAAGAGAACGGGATTCAGATACGAGAGCATCAACCTTGGTTGTTTCCTCTGCGGTGAGATCAGTGCGATTCTCTGAAGCTACTGCCTCAAGAACTGCATCCATCTCAGCCTTCACTGCATCACGGCGCTCGACTACTTTGTCAAGATATGACATTGTATTTTTGCTCCTTATGATTGGTTTTTAGAGGTGGTGGCCAAGAAACTTGCGGCGCTTCTAGGGTGCAAGGTTGGCTCCGACTTCAATCTGCTCTTGTGAGCAGAAACTTATTTTCTTGAACTGATAATTGCTTGGGCGAGGCGCAGGGAAATCTTGCGACCTGCTTCTTCACTTGGTTCAGGTAGTGGGTCAATGGCGCGAAGCTCTGATGCCTTATGACCGACAAGGGTGTCGGTTGCAACATAGCCATCACGGAGTTCTCGATAGAGGCGGATTAAGACCGCAGGATCGCCTTCTTCTGCCGTAATTGTGAAACTTGAGCCAGGAACATTGATACTTCCTTCTCTCTCCACGCGCACAATCTTGCCACGAGCAGTTCCACCCGATGAATCCCATTCGACAAAATCGCCGACAACATCAACGGCGCGCTTCTTGTCATCTTCGTCTTCATCCATTTCATAGTCCTCACCATATTGGCGGTCATTCATTAAGGTATCAAAAACTCCAAGAGCCTTCATAATGTATTCGTGACCCTCGCTCATATCATTGAAGATTGATTGCAAGACTGACATCGTTGCTTCGTCAATGTCGCGGCCTTCTTTGAGTGCCTTCATTGCTTGCCTAATGTGGTCACGGGCCTCAACTGTCGTTGTTGGATAGGCAGGATAAGTCACGACAGAGATGTCGCCATCTGCCAAAGAAACCTCGGTCAAGACTCTGCGGCTTCGGTCATCATTCCATCTTTGACGGATAACACGGAAGGCGAAAGACATTTGGTCAACATCTCCGCGCTTGACGAGTTCATAGATGTCGCGCCCTTCTTGAGTGTCGGCAAGGTCTGCTTCAAAGCGCAATCCTCGGTCATCTTCATAAAGTTTTAGGGTGTCATTCTTTGTGCGAGCTACTGGCAAACCTTCGTGATTGATTAACATTCTCACATCAGGAGTTTCGCTCAAGGTCTTTCTAAAAGCGCCCGCAGCAATGCTTTCCTTGAAGGGAAGAGGAACGCTTGAGTCACCAAAGACTGCTGCATATCCTGCGAGGCGCATCCCTGAATCATCTGCTCGCGCTTCTACATCTTTCACACTATAAGTGCGGCGTTCAATTTTCTTTGCCATTTTGCTCCTTGAATCGGCTTCTGCATTGAGGGCATCAATCTTGCGTTGCGCCCAATTTTGCGCTCTATCACTGAAGTTGGAATCTCCGCCCCAAATTAGCCAAGCCACTAGACCTGCGCCTGGATATTGAGGATCGGATGAGTCTTTGTTCTTTGGCGCTTGGCCGTCAACTTTATGACGAGCAAACCAAGGTGCCATCTTGCGAACTTTGTTTTCCGAAATCCGACCTGCTGCCATCTCTCGCGCTTCGCGCTTTGCAGTGTCGGTCAGACCATCTCCCCCAAAACCTTCTCGAACTAACTTCAAACCGCGCTCTGCGTTTGCGCGAATGAATGCGGGAACTGTCAAATCTACTTGACGAACTTCTCCACCAGGCTCAATGCCTTCTGAAATACTGACTGCGATCATTTGTTCAATGGCATCTTCCTTGGAATCGTGGCAACCGATTGTCGTGTAAGAGCCATCAGGCTCTTGCTTGACTGTCGCCCATCCTTGGCAATCGCTTTGCTTGTCAGAAATTAGATATGGCATAGGTTCCTAAATTAGAAGCAGAACTTCTGAATCATCTTCTACAATGGAGAAGGCAATCTCCGACATCGCACTTGCGGTGACTGCGCCGAGGCTTGCCACTGCTTGCGCAAGAATTGTGGAGATTGGCACTTCTTGAGGTGGGATGGGAATTGGAAAATTAGGTTGAACGAAGCCGTAACTTGATTCGGGAACGCTCTTTGACTCAGGTTGCGTGTTTGCATTAGCAGAGAGGCCACCAAGGTTTGATTCCATAGTAACGAGGTGCGTGACTAATGAAGTTCCGCTTGATGATATGCCACCAAGGTCTGAATCAGCCGAAACTATAACGACAGGGCCAAGAAGGTCTGTGTCTAGTATTCCAAAATCAAGAAGGAATTGAGCTGGCATCTTATGAAGCCAAAGTTAAAGAAGCAGTCAGAGAACCGCTTGAGATTGTGTAAGTATCACCCGCAGTATAGGCATTACCAGTGATAGTGCCACTAAATAAGAAATTACCAGCAGTGAGATTATCCCAAGCAGAGAAATGAGTAGCATCTTGAGAGCCAGCAATGTTTGTCCAAGTGATGTCGGCATCAGATGCAATTGCACCTGCCGAGGCAGATGAGAAAGTTGCTTCTTTGCGAGTTGTTTCAGTTGCAGCATTGGCAGTTCCATTCGCCCCTGGCTCGCCCGTGTGGAGTTTGACATAGACATTGGCTGCTGAGTAGGAGGTGGCATTTGCCACGGCATCAAGGAATTTGTTTGCTAGATAAGAACTAAGACCTGTCGCCATTATTCATCCCCCTCAATAAACTCTTCAATAACTTCTGAGATTCTGCCTTCGCCATCGCGGATGACTTTCTTTCTAACCTTGCGCCTATCAATTTGATTTGTGACCTCAACTGTTGGCGAGGCAACATTGACAGTTGGCGATTCAACGCGAATCTCAGGTGACTCAAGCATCACCATTGCAGGCTCGATGTTGACATTTGGTGCTGCAACATTGACGACAGGTTCAGGAACATTGATTGTTGTTCCTTGGTTGCGAGCATCTCTGACATCGTATGCAGCAGCAGGATCATTAGGGTCAATTTGAGAGATAGGTTGGAGCTGAGAACTTGGAACGCCTGTGTGTGCGATAGGAACCATCTCAACCGCCTTCAAGACTTCTTCAGGGTCAAAGCCAACCTGAACCAACTTGCTCACAATGTCAGCTCGTAGATTTAGGCCAACATCCTTGGCATCGGCTGCATCAATGTTCTGCAATGGAACGCGGAACTGATCGCCTGCTTCGCCGATTGGTGCTAGGTCTTCAACAGAGCGAACATCGTTCAAAGATAAGAAGCCCTCGCGGAGTCCTTTTGTATAAGCATCATAACGCTCAATCGTTGTGCCTCGCAGAAGAGCATCAAGATTGAACTTGATAAATCCATCAGGCTCAGGCAACAAGTTAGAAAAGCTCTGTTCTAGGCGCTCAAGTAAAGGGCGCAAACTGTGTTGAACAAAGGAAAGGTTCTGCGCTTCAACTGATGCAAACGACATTGCGCCGGCAACAGGATGACCAAGAAGCGAGATGGGGCAACGGAATAATCTTGCAATTTCCTCAACCCCGAATCTGCGACTGTCTAGTAATTGCGCATCACTGGCATTAAGGGTCAAAGGTTTGAAAATTGCTCCGCCTGAAAGAATGCCAATCTTGCCTGCGCGATAAGGGCCTGTGTGAGTTATGTTCCAATCACGGCTGATGTCTTGTGCTTGCTCTTGCGTAAGTTCGCCAGCAACTTCAATGACACCGCCAGGGTTGGCAGCATTGCCAAAGTAAGCAGCAGCATAGGTTTCTGCTGCCATTGCCCCACCTATTGCAAGGCGACAAGCTGCGACAGGGCCTAGACCATAATACGATCCAGGAAGTCTGAACATCGGGATATGCAGAATTTCTCTGCTTGTTAGCACTTCGGTTCTGACAATTCCCTCTTCGCGTATCGTTATTTCATAAACCAAAGGCTCATTTGGGCCAAGTCTGCGAATACGAACTTCGTTTGGATTCAAGCAATAAAGCTCAAAGACTTCATCATTTTCATCTCGCACTGTCAAGATGTAGGCGTTGCCATGCAAGTTCAGAGAAGCCAAGACTTGCTCGAAGAACTCAATGCGTGAGGCTTCAGGGTTTGGTCTATTCACCCAAACAGGAGTTTCGCCATAAACGGCAGCATAAGAAATACGATTGCGACCTCTGCGAACATAAGCGCCAAGAGGGAGGGATGAGATTGTGTCACCGAGCAAACGGACACAAGCATAAACGGCTGACATTCTGATCGCAGAATCAGGTGTGACATCGACTCCTGACGGAGCCATAAAAGCAGGGCGACCAGGGATGATTGGCTCTACATACTGAGAATTATTGTTTCGTTGCTCGCTTGATTTGCGAATGCGATTGGATATTCCCATCAGTTAGCCTTCTCCGTGATCCAAACTAGAAATGACCCCAAGCAGACGAGAGCAAGAGGAACTGAGAACATTGCAAGACCTGTGGTTGCAATAATCAAACCGCCCAATCCGACTAACATTGACACATCAAGTTTCTTCATAATGCCTCTCAGACTTGTATTGAAAAGAATTTGGCAATAGGTGCCTTCGGTGGTGGCGGTTGCGTGGCGCGGTCATACCCAAAGATTGCTGCCACCGCAGCATCCACTTTTCTTTTTGCGGATGCTTTTGCAACCATCGAACCTCGGCTTGATTGCTTCGTGACACAGTTTGCGATGTGCCTTGCCAAGCCCTCATTGCCATCGTGAGTGAATGATTGATTGACGACTGCCTCATAGAATTTTTGTGTTGCCGGAACCATGCGCTCTGCCGAATTAGGGTAAGCCAAAACGGGCAAGCCCTCTTCATCGAGAACCATAAATGTTCGATTCCATCTCGCAGGATCAAAAACAATTTCTCTCAGATTGATTGTGTTGCTTCTTGCAGTTGAAACGATTGTTTCTTCAACTTCTGCTACTGGAACAAACCAGCCTTGCTCTGCATTGTCGGGTTTTTCCCATAATCCAATCATCGAGCAATGTGGCTTTTCGCCTCCCAAATACCAAGCAAGAAGAGCTGTTGAGTCATTAGAAAAGGAACCATCAAAAGCAAGAACGACATCTTCTCCCAAGATTGGCAGTCTGCCCTCTAAAGTCAAAGCCTCCCATGATCCCTGTGGAAGCCAAGCTGTTGTCGTGCTAACAAAAGTGTTGCATCTTTTCGTTCGAAACTCTGCTTCTGGTGTTCTAAGAACTGCCGATTGAAAGTCTCCGATGTCAACGATGTCGCCAAGGCCAGGATTAGCCTCGGCCCAAACCTCTTGCTCCCTGTGATTAGCATCCGCCGCAGTTGGTTCCCACCAAGCGAAGAAGAATGAAGGGTCTGTCTTTTCGCCCTTGACTAATTTTTGTCCGTATTGATAAAGCGAGTAGCAGAGTGAATCTTGGCCTGCCGAGTCGCTCTTAACGCCCGCAGTTGTAATACCAAAAAGTAAAGAATCCGCGCGAGCGCCACCTGCAAGGGATAGCGTATTCCATAAATCCCACGATGGTTGCGCGTGGACTTCGTCAAAGATAACAAGCGGTGAAGGGTTGAGTCCTTCTTTTGTGTAAGCCTCGGCAGAGAGGACACGATAAACGCTCGCCTTCTCTTTGAACTCTATTGCATCGCGGTAGAGAGTGAACATTGATGATAGTTCTTCATCCATCTCAATCATTCGCTTGGCAGTGCCGAAGACGATTCGTGCCTGATCTCTATCTGCTGCGCAAGAATAAATCTCAGAGCCATTTCCACCAAGAGTCAAACCTGCAAGCCCCATTGAAGCTGCAAGTGCGCTCTTGCCATTCTTCCGGCCCATTCCAATAATCGCTGTCCTATGGCGGAAGCGCCCATCTGATCTCCGAGCTAAGGAATGTCGCAGAAGTTCTTTCTGCCAATCTCTCAGAACAAGAAGTTTTCCGGCAGGAGAAGCGACGGAATCCTTTGTGACTCGGCAGATTGTTTCTGCGAAATTTGCGTAGATGTCGCCATCGCCTCGATCTTGCTCAGCTTTTGGAACTGGCGTGAGCCAGCGAGGTGGCCAACTGTTCTTGTTTTGTTTACTCTTTTTTGGCGGCATCGCGTTTTTGCAGTAGGTCTTGAATCTTACTTCTAGCCTGCACCTCTGCAACCCCCAATTTAGTTCTATCTGTCGGACTCATGCCTAACAAACTTAACAAAGTTTGAAGCTGCGCATCTAAACTTCGCAAAGCCACGCGATCTCTCCAATCGCCCGTTCCTTTGATAACAAGATAACGCAATTGTGAACGCTCATCCATAGATTCGCAAAGAAGCGTAACCATTTCCAAGTCAGATTTTGAGCTTATCCATGTTCTGCCTTGCTCCCAAATTCTTGTCCATAGTTTCAAGCCCTCAACTCCTAAAGGACGAGGTGGCTCAGGTGGCTCCATTGCCATCGGCAAAGCAATGACATTCTGAATTGCAGGCAATGCTCTTTTTCCAGGATTTCCAAGCCTGCGTTTTTCTTCTGTTGGTTTAGGAGGATTTGGCATTTCTTCTCTTTGTCAATTTTGGAGCCGCGTGATCGGACTTGAACCGTCAACTTCTGCAAGGAATGCAGACGAGTTTTCGTTTACTCCAACGCGGCTTGTGCCTCTATACATTGAGGCGTTCTTTTTTTGTATCTCAGAAAAGGGCAAGATTGGAACTGCTAATTTCTTTTCATATTCCTTGTCAAGAAAATAAATGTATTTCAATTGGAATCCTGGCAAACATTCTGCTCCAACAGATTTCAAAAAAGCGATAGAACTTCCTGTGCCTGTTTTTCCATATTGGCCTTTTTTGTTGTTAGGGCCTGCGGTTCCTGAAACAGATGGCGAGAAAATTAGATTGCAAACAACTTCCCCGTCTGGCATTCGCCACATGGAATTGTTTTTCTTTATACCAATCAACTTAAATCCCGAAGCGCGATAAATAGTTCCATCGCCACATTGAGTTCCGTCTGCATAACTTATGATCCACTTAATATGGGGCGCATTTTTTTTGAATAAGCGCATTGCAATTCCAATGGCTCGCGACTCGCTATTCTTTGGCAACTTTTCAGAGAAGGCCATCCGATTGAGTTCTAAGAATCCGTGCCAAGGAGTATCTTTGACAGTTCCAATTGACTTTGCTTTGTCGATGCTTGGGCCAAATTGCATAACGCCTTCAAGTCGCTCGTTATAGAAAACGCCCAAATGAACCTGTGAATTAGAAACGACTTTCCCTGAATAGTGCAATCTTTTGACAAAATTATTTGCCACAGTTGCATCAAGTTTTGCAACAACTAAATCCTTAGCCCCTGGCATTGAGCCATCCTTGCACAATATAGGAAAGAGCCACACCATTTTTGTTCTTATTGCCTGAGTCATATTCTTCAGCGCCATCGCCTAAAGCCATCTTGAGAGCAGTTCTGATTTGCTCTGCCTGATCTAAGGTGACAATGAAGGTCATCTGCGTAGCATCTTCGCGCTCGCCTTGCAAGAGATTATCAAAAGCCGAATCGACATCCTGTTGATCGACAATTCCTAATTTTTCCACGAGCTGCTCATAATCTTTGCGAGCCCAACCTGTGTCGTTTAGCAGGGCCTCGTCAATTTTTTGAATGTCTTGAATCATCTGAAGAAGCAACTCTTCATCATAACTTCCAAGTTCTGCCGTTCTATTATCGGCAAGGGCATAGGCTTGAGCAGTGACATCATCATCGCCAACAAAGGCAACGGCAATCTCTTTCCATCCTAGCTTTTTTGCGGCTTGCCAAGTGTGATTTCCGGCAATGATAGTTCCATCATCTCGGCGCGCAACAATTGGCTTCCTTTGCCCGAAGCGCGCCAAAGATGCAGCAACAGCATCAACATCACCCTTGCGCGGATTGCCCTCAAGGCCATGCAAAGAATCAATTGAAACTGCAAGAGATTTCAAACTTTCGATGATCATCTTTTCCCCTGTTTGTCTTTTTTCTAAAAAGTCTTAAACTGCGGAGATGCGCAGACTCGAATACGCGGGGTGCTACACGCGCTCATTGGCTCAACTTTTTGCCCATATCCCCAAATGCCAGGGGGGCCTGCTCGGTTGATTTATTTCCGCGCGATGAATTGCACGAGCGACAAAGAACTTGGATGTTTGCCAATTCGCTCAATCCTCCTTGAGACAAGGGGATGATGTGATCGGCAGTCAAATCAATTGTGCTTTTGCAGATGCGGCAGAATGGTTGCAAAGTGCGAGCAAGTTTTGAGAGCTTCTGCCAATGCCCATCATACCCGCGCTCTTTCCGACTAGGGCGCAGAGATTCGCGCTTCCGTTTGCAATCAGAACAAAGGTAAGAGTTTCGCACAATTGTTCCGCATTGTGCGCAGGGTCTAGGAAGTAATGCCATCATGCTTCACCAAGTATTCAATTGCCATTGCTAGGCGAGTAGGGGAGTCCTTAAAGAATCCAAGACCCTTGTTGCAATAGGAACAAACAACGCCTCGCACTGTCAGCGTTTCGTGATTATGATCGATAATCAATTTGTCAAGACTTTCATCTGCACTTATGCCACAGATTGCACACATATTGTTCTGCTGCTGCAAAATGTCCTGATAATATGCTTGTGCCTCACGCACGAACTTGCGATGAATCTGTCTGCATTGCTTGCAGATAGGATGGCGTTTGTTTGTTGCTTTGCTCGTGAATCTAAACTCTGTTATATCTTTAGCAACATGACACTTGCGACAAATGCGCGTTTCATTCTGCTTCCTCGTCATCATCTTCATCATCCATTCCGAAGCCGGCAAGACGATCCTCAGAAGGAAGAGACAAATAACATTGCAGCGTTGCTGCCACTGCTCTATTCAATAGCGATTCGATAGCATCAAAGGAAAGATTCTGATCTGTCGCCATCTCTGTTTCAACGCCATGAATCCCGATTGAGATGTTCAACATGATTGCAGCTCCAAGCGCATATCAAGAAGATCATCTATGAATTCGTCAACAATTGCTCTTTGGCGATGAGAATAATGAGGAAGTTTGCGGGCCTTAGTTGCGTGGCTAAGGGCTTCATCGATTTCATCAATGGATTGTTCCGAGATAGGAAACTCTGATAACGCAAGTGTAGCAGAGAACCTTGACAACATCCTAGGCAATTTGTTGCCTCACTTTCATCAGGGCTTGCAAATCATAGGTGGAACCCCGCTTTTCAATATCGAACTTTTTAACTAATCGATAGACCTCTCTTTGGGTCATCTGCAACCAAGCAGCAATCGCTTCGACATCAAGGAAGAATCTGCGACTTGGGTTGCTCATTGCTAGTGCCACCAATCTCAAGACCGACCAACTTTGTTTGCATCCAAAACAACTGACATCTTGAGACAATTGCTCGACATCAATGACAACAAATTTGTTGCAATCATCTGTCGGGCAAGGAATCCTTCTTGCCTGCTCTTTGAATTTCTTGGCAGCCGCACGGCCCCTAGCGTGAAGCTGCCAAACTTCCCCTGCGAAGTCTAACGCCCAAGGTTGCAACAATGTCCAAGACAAGTGGGCGATGTGGAACTCACAGGTAGCATCGACCTCCATATCAGTAGTCGGCTCACGCTTGACCAGCGCAGGCGGTGTCAACTGCCTATCGCGCCTGATAATCGCCTCCCATCCGTGAAGGATGGCAAGAAGGTCGGTGGCCATTGAGAAGTCCAAGGCATTGACATTGATACCAATTGAACGCTCGGAGCTGACCACGCCACTGCCTGTTCTTGACGGCTCAAGGTAAAAGCCAGCCTCAAATTGCAGTTGAGGCAACTCATGAAGCGTGGCCCTTAGCCTGCCAAAGCAACTTCGGCATTCAAGATTTACTTCGGCTTTACAGATTGCACATTGCATGAGAATCCCTTTCTCCATGATTGATTGCCGCCCAATAATCAGGAGGCTCCGATTTGAAGAGCTTGAAGGATGAGCAGGAATGATCGGCAAGGATTACAGAATGCGGGCTCTTGCCCCATTTGATTCGATTCAGGCTGCGCTCGACTGCCTCAAAAGAAACTCTTGTTCTGTGGCATTCATAGGTCATGCCTTTATTGCTTCTCTTGATGATTTCTTCCTCAATCGTCAGAACAGGAGTGTCAAGCTGCCTTTCAAAGCCTGCCCAAGAAATTCCATGCCAAATCAAGGCTCCGCATTTTCTACAATTTATAGGTTTAAAATCTGAAGAAATCACTGCTCTTCCTCCGATGCACCGAACCGAACCTGACCCCCTCTAAAGAGGGGGGTCAGAGGATCGGTTTTACGGTGCTGATGCCGAGTTTTGCAGGTTCGGTTAGGTTCGGTTAGGTTCGGTTTCCTAATCATTAGACTTAGGCTTCCAAGCCTTGACATCATGGGCTAAGAACGCCCCCTTGAAGCCATAAAGGCTCTTCTGTCCAATATGTCGCACATCGACAAGACCTCGCGCCACAAGTCCATCCAAGGCCATTCTAAGGCTATCTCCGCCCATGCCATTGCCTTCATCTCTAAGCCTGCGTTTGATTTCATTTAGATTCATCTCGTATCCATGCTGCTCTAAAAATTTTGAAACCTGCTCCATTCTTTCCTCTGCCGATGAGATGGCAATGGCCCCGCCTGAGATGCTGACCTTGAGGCCCCCATCCGGCAGGCTCTTGAGATTGGCAACGCCGACAGTCTTGGCATCAGGGCAGATGGCACGGACAAAGCCAGGGCGATCCTTTGTGCAAGTTATATCCAAGGCCCCGTCAATGCCCCTGCCGAATGGCAACGCGACAGACACGGCAAAGGCCGCGCCATCGATGTCTGCCCTCTTGGCTTGAGCTCCGATGGCGTAATTGCCTCGGTTGTCCTTTGATTTGGTGACATGGTCAATTGTTAGGATGCCTGCCCCTCCTATTCGCAAGGGCTTGAGGATAGTCTGCGAGAAGGCGGTGGCATCCTTGTTCTTCTCCAAATCTAGCCCCATGAGATTCATCGCAGCATTGACCCCATCAACGACAATC
>Ga0255066_1000074_pt1 | contig 17355 bp, 18 predicted proteins | sample Colum_Cont_RepA__2_FD_188465 | JGI IMG/M metagenome (GOLD analysis project Ga0255066, IMG submission 188465) | Freshwater microbial communities from Columbia River, Oregon, United States - Colum_Cont_RepA_8h | ecosystem: Environmental > Aquatic > Freshwater > River | place: USA: Oregon...
TGTTAGACCAGTAGTTCCGGTTTGACCTATGTCTCCTTGAGAACCGGTGGAACCCGTTTGGCCAGTTGATCCGGTTTGACCAGTTGAACCCGTTTGGCCAGGTGAACCTGTTTGTCCAGTCGATCCTGTTTGGCCAGTGGAACCCGTAGTACCAGTGTCTCCTGTTGTACCTTGAGAACCTTGCGAACCAGTAGAACCTGTTTGACCAGTATTGCCGTCAGCACCAGTATCACCGGTTTGGCCAAGACAACCTACGGAACCTATCGAACCTGTAGCACCAGTTGAACCAGTGGTTCCTGTTTCACCAGTTGAACCCATATATCCTTGATAACCTGTAGAACCTGTATATCCGGTGTCACCCGTATATCCAGTGTTACCGGTTGAACCGTCATTACCAGTTTGACCTTGTGTGCCAGTTGCACCAGTTAAACCAATTGAACCAGTGTTGCCGGTATCACCAATTGAACCAGTTGAACCAGTGGTTCCGGTTGTGCCTGTAGAACCTGTAGAACCGGTGGTTCCAGTAAAACCTTGAGAACCAGTTTGACCGGTATTGCCGGTGCTACCAGTAGAACCTGTTTGTCCAGTTGATCCCATATCACCAGTTGAACCAGTATGGCCAGTGGTTCCTGTTTGACCTGTGGTTCCAGTTTCACCGGTTGCACCAGTTGAACCTTGATAACCAGTTGAACCAGTTGAACCTGTGTCTCCAGTTGATCCGGTTTGTCCAGTTGTACCAGTTGAACCAGTTTGACCGGTTTGGCCGGTTTGGCCTTGAGAACCTTCTTGTCCAGTTGTTCCGGTTTGACCAGTTTGACCTTGATAACCTGTTGCTCCAGTTGCTCCAGTTTCACCAGTTTGACCAGTGGTGCCGGTTGAACCGGTTTGACCTTGGTATCCAGTGTCTCCAGTTGAACCAGTTTGACCGGTTTGGCCAGTTTGACCGGTTGTTCCCGTTAGACCAGTGCTACCAGTTTGACCAGTGCTACCGGTTTGTCCTGTTGTGCCAGTTTGACCGGTTTGTCCTGTTGTGCCAGTTGAACCAGTATCGCCTGTTGTACCAGTTTGACCAGTTGTCCCTGTAGAACCAGTTGTGCCGGTAGAACCAGTTGTTCCGGTTTCTCCTGTTGTTCCTGTAGAACCAGTTGTTCCGGTTTGTCCGGTAGTTCCAGTTTGTCCGGTGGTACCAGTATCGCCCATATCTCCCCAAGAACCTCTCGGTCCAGTGGGTCCAGTTTGACCAGTTTTGCCAGTTTGTCCAGTTTCTCCACGATCTCCTTGAGATCCAGTTGCACCCATATAACCAGTAGCGCCAGTAGTTCCAGTTATTCCTTTTTCTCCAGTTTCTCCAGTTTGTCCAAGTACGCCTTCTCTACCAATGTATCCAATATGTCCATCTTTGCCGGTCATACCTGGCGGACCAATTCCAAAAAGTTGTTTTACATCGTTACTTAGCTTTGCCATTGTGATGATATTGTTGCTCAAATCTTCTGCCGCATTAAATGTATTGAGTGCTAGGTCGTCATGAGTTATACCGGCCGTTTGAAAAAACGAATTGTCAAAAAGCACATTTCCATTCAAGTAGATGGTTGTGATGGAATTCGAAATCATTGAACCAGTGATAGAACCCGGTACAAAATCCTCACCCAGTAGAGAATAATTGATCAATTTGCTTCCTGAAACTGAATTCAGAGAGAAATCTGCAAATGTGACGCCGGCATTATCTATGTATTCGGTGGTGATTGTGTTATTGGAAATCATTTCATTGGTAACTGCGCCATCTGCAATCTTATCAGTGGTAACCGAATTGGTTACAAAATAATTGGTTGATACAGAATCTACTGGATACGACATTTGGTAGTGGGACCATTTGATATTGAAAACATTGGTTTCACCAACCACTCGATAAACTGTCATAATCATCATATCACCTGGCAATACATCCAAGGTCAGAAAGGCTGGGTCCAAATTCTGGATTTCCTGGTTGAAAGTGTATGTGACCGAGTCTCTTATAACAGTGATTTGACTGGGGACATCAATGGGACCGTCGGCATTCATAATGAGATAATAACCAGTTGTGGCTAGTTCCAAATTATCCATGGTCTGCAGGTTATTATAGATTTCAGCAGTCATTGTGTCAATCACATTATAAACAGGTTCAACCGATTGGTAAAAAGTGAGACCCGTGTATGGGAAAAGATTCACATCCAATGTGTTGTTGATATTTTCAATACTATATAATTTAAAACTGTTTCCATCTTGAGTAACCACATCATACACAATTTTGTAGTTTTCCAAATCAAATGACATGGTTATTTTATTTCCACTTTGGTCGCGAATCACCAAACTTGTGTTCTCTATATTGGCCTTCTTTGCAAATAGGTCGTGGAACTTGTTGGTTTCTGTCCCCAAGTCAATTGTTCCCAAAGGAAAAACTCCATTCACACTCAAATCGAGTGGGCCAAATCTTCCTGAATTGATATCAGTAGAAGCAAATGGGTTTGCATTGGTTCCAAATGAAAACGTGTTGTTCGGGATTTGTGCCAGCAGATTTTCATAAAATGGCTGGCCGTAAAATGTCCCCACCGGGCCTTGTGTTCCAGTTATACCCGTTATACCGGTTGGACCTGTGAATACGTCCTGCGGTCGATAAGGTAATCCACTGGGACCGGTGGGGCCTTTTGGTCCTCGAATCATAATGGGTGGTGGTGTATCAGGTAATGGTGTTTTTCTAAAACGTTTGTAATCTAAAACCCCATTTAACATTGTATATAATTTACATACAGAATCTTTATGTTTTCTTTGCACGAAAAGGAACTACGTATTCAGAGAAGCGAAGCTTCTCTTACGCCTTTTAATCCCTCCTTTACACCATTGAAGATTTAAAACGGCACGTTTTAAATCTTTAATGGCGCGGTATCGGTAACGATTTGAAACATAGCACACTTGTGGTGTGCGGTTTTTAATCTTCACCGGTATAAAAGACCAATGATTCAGATAAGCAAAGGAAACAATGTTTGTTTATGAATCCTTTATAAATGAATCCTTTATAAATGAAAGATTCGAGCAAGGCATCTTAACTATTGGAAATAAATAAAAATAGAATTGTTTTTATTTACTGTTTAAAAAATCTCCTACAAAAAGGAGGGAACTACGTTCCCTTTATACAGTGACAAGCTTGATAAGGAGAGGAGCAGTCGCAACACGGGTGATCAACTCAGTGGTGGCAGTGGTTGAAAGAGTGAAGTTGGTGGATGTATAATTAGTAGTCTGGGTCTGGGCGATATTAGTACCATATCCAGTTCCAACGTTGTTAAGAGGAGCAAGAGCCTCAGGGTCAATGGCGAGCTTCAAGGTAACAGTGGTTCCATCGGGGATCCAGATAAGATCACCAGCAACAAAGCCGTCAGAAACACCCCAGTTCTTAACCTCGGGGTCTCTGTTTCCGAAAACGTTACCATCAACGGAGTACTTGAGGAGCTTAGCAATGTTGGCAATGTTGATAGAACCAGTCAAATCACTGATGTAGCGTCCATCAGCATGTACATCAACACCATTCAACAAAGCAATGAATGAAGCACCATCAAAACTATTGTCGGTGTCAATAGCAAACTCAGAAGCAGCAGTGAATAAAGACGAGAATCCGCCATCAAATCCAAAATAGGCGGCAACGTAGGCCTGGAAATCGGAATACAAAGTGGAGTATCTTCCGACGGAAAGCACCTGAGAAGCACTGGTAACTCCTGCAATCAAATCGGCAGAATCGATAGTGATATCATCTTCTCCAAAAGAATCAGTAACGGTATCAAATGAAGTAAGGTCAAGCTTAGAGTTGAAGGTAGCAACATCCATAGTGATTTGGATAGCATCAGTCACATCAACGTGGGTGGGGGCATCCTGAGGAGCGAGCTTGATGGTGTCAAATCCACGCTCCATGGTGAAACCACCAGTGGCACTGAATGCATAAACCTCACCTTCATAAAGGGAAAGGGTAGGATCGTTTCGGTCAAAATCGGGGTCGGGTAAATTGGCCATTTTTATATATTATTAAACAAGATTTTTTCTTACAAATAATATAATTCTCTACAGGTCGTACAACATTTTGAACAAAATACAACAAGAGAAATTGGAGTTGTTCATATCTAAAATACGTCCATGGTCGTCATATATGTGGATGTGCATCTTCTGAATATCCACCGGACCAAAATATTTTCGCGGTTCTGTCGTCATATTCAAGTCGGTTTCCATCATTAAACTGAAATAAGATCCTTTCACAGAAATTCTTGCTAAAATATTTGGACTAAGAATGGATTTATTGAACGCAGAAATAAAATGATTATTGACATTGTTATTGAAATCATCTATTGCTAAATAAATATAGCGGACACTTGCAGGTTCAATAAGTGTTTCTGAAACATAACTTGTTGCTCCTTGATACTTCCGCTTTAAAAATCCCAAATTCATCCCAATTTTGGATGTTACAGGCGCTTTGTCCGCATCTCCATTGATATCTAGGGAAAAATCGAGGTTGATTTCTTTAATAGTATAATCTAAGTTTCCAGTGGTTTCTATATAGACTTTGGCGGTTCCCGAACCACTCTGCGATACATCTAACCGAAACGCAATGTAATTAAACAAACTGTTTGGATCTATGGGCGAACCATCCGGATTTGTCCCTGAAATTAACGTGTTAATAGTGTCTATTAAATCGTTTGCATTGTAATTTCCATCGGGCACAACAACAATTTTGGATTCTTCGGAAATATCTCCTCCATCAATAAGTTGCTGGGTCGCACTAATGTAGAAATAATTGTTGCCATATTTGGAAGAAATTCCGTAGAAAGAAACTGGAAACTCAATGGCAGTGATTTGCATCGAAACCACTTTCTGCAATCGGATAGGCAAATTCACCAAGAAATCTGAACTGCTGGTTTGCGTGATATTGTCTCTAAAACGCGTATCGATATTCAAGCATTTGGATATAACCCGCGTCTTGAGTGGGTTCATAATTCCGGGAAAGTATTCACTTGAATACGTATTTACATATGGAGTGTCCGGTCTTTCCATCAGTTCCTCCATTCTTGGCATTGCTTCTCTTGATGCTGGAACATTAGGATACTTTTCCATTTTAGGAACATTATGGAAACTGGTTGGATTTTTAGTTTCATTTTTGCACTTCACTGTAATTAACCAGTCCTTGGCTGTATCCAAAAACGCCATCAAATCGCGCTTGAACTTTTTATTGATGTGACCTGTAGACAACAATACCTCTTTTAGTTCCGCCTCTTTTAATTCAATGTCTGCAGCCGAATATTTCTTGTTAGGTACAATCTGAAAAAATCGTTCCAAATCCTTAATTGTGTAATTGTTGATATCTAAATCTAGTCCGTCCATTAAGATATTTGACGATTTTTATTTATTACACTTTTCAACTACTATATTAAGAGACATGTCCAAAGGCAAATCACTAATGACTGGCGCGCAAAACACCAGCAAATCACTTATTAATCCAGTTAGTACCAGTTCGCAACAAGAATTGCAATTTGGCACAGAACTTACAAATGCATTAAGTCGTATTGAAACAGATTATGTAGAGAAAATGTCGAAGCGTAAATATTTGACTATACCGGATTCTGTACCGACTTTTTTATCATTGAATGACATTATGTTAAATGCAATTGCAAAACAAAAAAACACGAATTTGAAATTATTGTTCCAAATTGCGAGAGATGGTATGGATGGTGCTCTCCATTCTAGGACACTTTTTGCAGATAATGCTGACCTCGATATTCGAGTATTAATGTTGAACAAGAAGAACGACGACATTCTCTCAGGTAAAAACGAAGTTAAAGCAATTGGTACCACATCTGGTCAATTCACTATTACCAAGACCTTTAAGTTGGCACCCATTTACAGTTACTACATTTATTTGTATGGTATGCCTGCGTATGGTGTTGGTTTTGATGCAACCAAACTTTCTCTATTGGCGACCATTATGACCAAGTATGGTGTGAATCCATACAAGTAAGGAGTAATGCAAGCAATTCCAATAAACACTTAGAGATAATTCAGACAAAATATCATCAGAATGACAAAATTTATTAAATTTACCAATGGGATTATAAATACTGCTTTTATTCGTCATGTGGAAATTGACAAACCCGCAAAAAAATTTATTATACATTTAAATTCATCTCACAATTCAGGGTTGTTTTTTTTAGGTACTGGATATTTTTGCAATGAATTCAATCGAGTTTTAATTTCCAATGAAAAATACCCTGAAGGCTATGCATCCGTTGAAAAATGGATTCAATCAATCAATTGTGTTTAATTCGCACGGTTCGTTGTCATTAAATAAATTCCGGCAATTGTTAGCAAAATACCAATAATATGTTGGATATTATATATTTCTTTGAAAAAGATTATACCAATTATAATTGCACAGACCGACGTGAGAGAAACGCGCGAAATGTAATTAACCAGTGGCGTGTTGTAAAATTTGTCCAAATATAAAATCATATAGACTACCGAAACCGATATTATAGAAATTGCAATGACACACATAATTTGTTTGTACGATAGTTGCTTATAATTTGACAATGTATTTACAATTTTGGATCTGTCAAAAATGCACTGATAACAAAAAATGCAGAGAACAATAATGAAAAAGACTAATGCATCTAAATACAATAAATCATGGCTATCCAAAGTGTTCAAAACGTGTTTTCGCATATAGGGAACTGCGGATTTAAAAATAGATGCCCCAAGAATATAATGATACATATAGTATATCATTATATATAAATGGAATTATATGATACCATCATTGTTGGTGGTGGGATTGCTGGACTTTACTCTGCCCATCTTTTGCAAAAACGCGATCCAAAACACACATTTATCATTTTGGAAAAGGAGAAATATTTAGGTGGGCGACTTCTTACCTATTCCGACAAATACATGACTGTAGAGAAAGGCGGAGCCAGGTTCTCTGAGAACCATCATTTATTATTGGATTTGTTGAGAGAAATGGATTTACACAATAAAATTATCGAGGCATCACCCGATGCTTTTTATTCCCCCGCTGATGGCACACCTATTCTCTACGATTCTGTATTTGATTTTGATGACCAACCCATGAATCCTTTTACGAAACTCTTTGATGTATTAGCGGAAGCATATATAAAAAGTCCCACACCCATTGGACCATTGCTTGCTCGTGTTATTCTTGCAAGCAAATTAGAGACAAAAGCGAACTTGATTTCACAGACTTTTACTGATTTTGCAAAAGAGGTTCTCTCTACAAATGAAATTCAACACATCCATGATGCATTCGGATACTCCACTGAACTGGTTGAGATGAATGCTTATGATTGTGTTGCTTTACTTGAAAATGGTTTAAATCCACGCCAGAAGTTCTACGTGTTGGCGGGTGGTCTCACTCAACTTATAAACAAAATGGTTTCCACAATTAATATGGGAGAGAGACGCATTTTCACAGGTTCGCAGGTTCTCTCTACAACCTATGACCAAAATCATTTTGTAATCAAAACGAAAACACGAACATATCGTTCTATAAACTGTATATTTGCAGTTCCCAAACAGGGATTGGAAAAGTTGGCCTTGTTCAAACCCATTTATAAAGAGCTGAACTATATTGGTTGTTTCCCTCTCTGCAGAATTTATTGCAAATTTGATATGAACAATCGAGAGAACGCATGGATTCGCAATTTGCCGAAAATAACCACCAACAACAATTTGCGCATTATTATTCCAATTAATCCACAGTCTGGTGTCATTATGGCGTCTTACACCGACCACAAATACGCGGACTTTTGGCTACGATTGTTTGAATCGGAAGGCGTCAAAGGCGTTAATAATGAATTGGTCAAGTTGTACAAAGAAACACTGGGTATAGACATCCCTTTCCCGATTTCAACCAAGGTATTTCATTGGGGGTGTGGAGTGGGTTATTGGGGAAAAGGCGCGGATAGTGCCGAATTAGAGAAAATGTTCTTGCAACCGTTCAAAAACACACCTCTCTATATTTGCGGCGAACATTACTCGGCGAATTCACAACAATGGATTGAAGGCGGATTGGCAACTGCAGAGAAAGTAGTTGCAAAAATCGTCGCGTAAAGAAAAATAATAATAAAAATCGGCAAATAAGTATAATGACCATTCCAATCATAATTATTTGCTACAACAATTACAAATATGTGCAAAACACATTGGCGCAAATCTTGAAATTAAACAAAAAATATTACGACAATACCATTATTCTTAACAATTCATCCACATGTTTAGATACAATTGAATTCCTGAAGAATACCGATGTCACCATTATTGAAAATGAGAACAATGGTCCATGGGTTTCTCCCGTAAAAAATGCGCACATATACGATTCTCTACCCGACAAATATGTTCTGACCGACCCCGATTTGCAATTTAATGAAAATCTTCCGAGCAATTTCATTGAAATTTTATCCGAATTGTCGGATAAATATAGAGCTGGTAAAGTTGGGTTTGCACTGGATATATCGGATCATGACAAAATGTATGAGGGCGTATATGCATATGGCAAATCCATTTTTGATTGGGAAATTCAATTTTGGGAATCTCCTCTCTATGATAGTAATTATGAAATATATGTTGCGCCAATAGACACGACATTTGCACTTGTTAATAAAAAATATGCAGAACCCCATTTTGATTTGAGAGTTGCGGGTGATTTCACGACAAAACATTTGCCGTGGTATAAATGCAATGGACATAAATGGAATGGACATAAATGCAATGGACTTGTCTTCAATGTCTATGAAAATTATGAAATTTGCAATAAAACAACAGAGGCATCAACTACCAAAAAATTGATTCTCTCTTTTATTGAAGAGAACTACGTCAAAGTTTGCAAAAACGACGAAATATTCTTTGTTGAAAAAACGACTGATCCAAATTTATGGAATAATTGCGACCCAAACACGTTTTGTGTTCTTGACAAACATTTGCGAAAAGACAAGGTGTTTATAGATATTGGCGGTTTTTTAACCGCGTATGGTTCCAGAAAGTCGAAACACGTGTATTCGTTTGGTCAAACATCCGAAACTATTTTACAAGAAAATTGTATTGATAATTACACAATCATCAATGAAATAAATGAATCAATAGAGACAATATTCCAAAAGTATCAAATTGAACCGACAAACATTAGTCTTATCTATATTGATAATTGTGAAGAGAAAGTGTTGGAAGAATTGATTGGGATACATAAAACCCATAATGTACCTTTGTTCGTAAAAAATGTATAATATAAATTTTACAAATATATATAACAAATGTCATCATTCGAAGAAATAATTTTGTCCAAAGATTTGCAAATTGCCGAACTTTTAGCTGAAATCCAAGCATTAAAAACACAATTGCAAGTGCAAACAAATGTAGAGACACTTGATAATTTAGAAGTTACCATTGATAATGCTGATATTTCCGAAACAATATCTTTGAAACAGTTTGATGACGAGAATGAAGAAGGAGATAGTCAAGAAGAAGGTCAAAACATGCCTGATATTATGAACTTGTTGAGTATGTTTATGGGTGCTGGACAAGAATCTGCGAATCCATTTGCGGAAATTATGCAAAAAATGATGGCGTCAAATGAAAATGGCTCTAATTAATAAAGAAATATAATTAAATGAAAAAAAAACATATAATTATATAGTTTAACCACGCAAACATATCATGCGCAAAAAATTTACTTCACCCAAATAATGATGTTTGTGCAAAAGTGAAAAAATAAATGCTCCCGCAAAAATTTTGATTCCATTTCCAAAAATCCGCGATATTGTTTGTTTTGTCTGGATATTAGTAAGCGCAATCCGCACAGCCTGGACATCGAGATACAGTGTTTTTCCAAACTTTTTTTCCGACCTGTTTTTGAATCGAATATGTTTTTTACCCAAATAACTGATTACAACGGAATCCACCATTGCTTTGTCAATAGCAATTTCGTGAAATAATTCAACAATTGGGGCAATATTGTGTATAATTTCAATCATGTTTTCATAATTATACGCATAAATGTTTTTGTACAATTCATCTACAGTGGTTTGTGGATTAATAAAGTAGTCATTCTCGGATATTACATTATCAGTTTCTATTTTCTCAGTATCAATCGTTATAAACAAACTTGGCAATAAATTAATTACTTTCTCTTTACCAGATTTGTCAATTAAATATTGTAAGGACATTTTTACAATATTTGATAAAGTATTTTTAAATTGTTTATGCAATAATGTTGTAGACACAGTTCGTCAAACTGAATGTTTGGCGTCTGGCCGCCGCATTATGTATTTTGGCACGACGTACGGAAACGCTGGTTGCACCTACACCAGAACCGGCAACATATTTGTTGAATATGCTTCCTTGTTGGTTTTTGATGCTGTCAATTGGCAATACACGTCCGTTTCCGGTTCCGCGTCTCTTGGTTGTGAAAATCATTGGCATTATAATATATATATTATTAGTTTATTTTCTTTTTCTTGTACCTCGTTTTATTTTTTTACCAAGTCCTTCACCCGTATCTTTGGATCGAGAAGGAGATTTTGACCGATTTGTTCGAGAAGGAGAGTTTGACCGATTTGTTCGAGAAGGAGAGTTTGACCGAAAAGCAAAAATTGACGGTAAAGGAGATTTTAAATCAGGTTTATTTTTTTTTGTTACTGGTTTAAGTCTGTTTGGTAAGGCAGGTATTATAATTTCATTCTGTATAATATATTGTAGTGCATACGTAATCATATTTGCATTATTGTAAATAATGCTGTTTTGAAAAAAATTCCAATTTATACTTAATAAAATTTTGTCTTTTATTTCCAACATTGAGCATCTATCTAATCCAGTGATAGTGACTTTTTTTTCATCATTCTCAAAACAATCAGATATATTTTCTTTTCCTGGATTTCCGAATGATGATATCTCTTCACTTTTGGGTAAAACAACAGAAGAAACAACCTTACCATTATTTCCAACTAAAAATGTTTCTAACAAATATAACATTGTTTGATGACTTCGTAATAATGTAGATACAAAGTAAAAATCAATTTTACCAGGGATATAACTTTGTAAAAAACGACCGGTGTTTCTTGACTGATTTATACCCAATTCGGTCAGCTCTGGATCTGAATTTACAAGATTTTTTAGTTTATTTGATAAAAGATTATGATATCCTTGACCGTGTCTAATAATATAAAAATTATAAGAACAATTTTTTTTGATTTCGTATCCTCTCAAAAAACTTTTACTAAATGTATTAATGTTTGAAATTTGACTTTTTTTTAATATTTCATTATGTATTTCACTTGCACCGTCCCATATTTGGTTAATAGTTATATATTTGTGTATTAATCCATGAAATAATGTTATTTTTATAACAGAACAATTATTTACATGTATTTTTTCCACATCGAACATTTTAAAAAATTGTTCAATTCGGTTTGAATGTGTAACAATCAACGCAGAAATTATATTTGACGAAGACATATATTATATTATTATTTAATTATTTGCAGGAACAAAAGGCATATCTGTAGTTGGTTTTAACGAATAGCGTTTCAAAAACGCACAGTGTTCTTCACTTTCAATGAGTTCTCTCTCTTCTTCGGTAAAAGAAATATCTGAGTCAGTATCTGAATCATAATCTGAATCTGAATCCAATGTTTCAAACTGGTTTAAAATTTCTGATAATTTGGTTTGGAATTCTTCTGTATTTGGTTCATTATCTACCAATATTGTATTCATGGTTTGGATTTCTGAGATGAATTTCTCTAATATATTTATTTTGGTTTCAAGTGATTGCATTTATACTAGTTGGCAAAATATTTTTAAACGGTTTAGTAAAACCTTTAAAGGAAACCTACGCTTCAGCTTCATAGGGGAACCGTAGGTTCGCTTACATAGGTAAAAATGCAGACCATTTTTTTATTTGTGAAACCAATACCCGCTTTCTGAACGATTTTCGTCGTGTTGGAATCAATCGAATATCCGTTTGTATTTAAATATCCCAAGAGAGAAGGAATGTCTTCCGTAGTTAAAAAGTAATTTTCTCTACATATACCTGAACCATAATGTCGCCGAATTGCGTATTTGCAACAATTGTTCTCAATATTTGAAACCTGGAACGGAGATAATTTGGGAGAATTGTAACGAGAAACAAGCTGGGCAAGAGGACCCAATGGCATCTTGTCAATTGTAATAATATTTTGGTACTGTTTAGTATAAGTGTTTAAATAAGGTTCAATAGAGAGAGTGTATGACAAGGTTTGAAAGAAGGGTGAATCACTGTCGCACATTAATATATTCAAATATAATATATTATGAGTTCTAAATCAAAATCGGAGGCCAAAGCAGAGGCGAAAGCAGAGGCAAGTTCTGAAGCAAGTTCTTACTCAAGTTCAAGTTCATGCAATGAAACTGCTCCAGGATTATCACGTTGTGATTCGGGTAGCATGAGTTTTGGAGAAGAAACACGAAATAATATACCAATAAATCCATACGGTTTATTTATGATCGCATTTGAATATGAAGGCAAAAAATACGAAATTGATATTCCAAATAAAGAAGTGATGCCCGCAATTCTTGCAAAAGCAAATGAACTATCGCCACTAATGATTGACCATATTGCAAAAGGGATGGGTGATAGAATTGTAACCAGAAGAAGAAAAGAAAAATCCAAATCAAAATCAAAAACCCGATCGAAAGCCAAAGCCATAAAAGCTCCCAAATTATTGAAACAAATTGAAAAAGATTTAATAGAGGAACTACGCGGTGATGTATTATATACCTGGATGTTTATTGCTGAAAGAAAAAATTCTACATATCATTATTATTTGCTCTCAAACAAAGTAAAATCACAAATCGAATTTGGCACAAAGCATTTTATGATTGAAAAGAAATACACAGATCTAATGGGTAAAGCACCTGACCGAATATATTTAACTGGTGAATTTCGAGTAACACCAGGAAAGTTAGAGTATAACTTTATGTCTGGAACATATATGGTTCCAAAATTTACGGATTTGAAATCAAAGGGTATTGACACCAGATCAATTGAAGAAAGGTTTAAAAATGCGCTCACCGAATATTTTTCAAAAATGGAAGTTGTGCGTACTGAAGAACGAACATTTATTCCAACAAATAAAATAGTCACTGAAAAAGAATGGATTTATATACAAAACCTTTTTGGTCCATACTTAAATCCCATTGAGAAATTCACTTGGGGACATGATGATGGTATCACACAAGGACAATTTCGTAGAATGCAAGAAGAAGAGAAACGCAAACAACAAGAAAGAGCTAATAAAATGTTATCTGGTAATTCAGCATTTCTTAGAATGATTAGTAAAAAACCGGAAGATAAAAAACCAGAAGATAAAAAACCAGAAGGTCCATAAATATTATTTTGTTTTTTTTCAAAATCTCAATTTGAAAAAAACTCATTTACTTCTCTAAGTAAAAATAAAATTGGGTTTCTACATTATTCAATCAATGACATACCGGCAAATTCTTTTAAGTACCGCTTGCTACAGGTTTCGACCAACAATCCATTTGCATACACCCCATAATTCATATAATAGTCATTGTTCTCTAACGCTAAATGGTAAATAGTATATGTTCCAGCGGGTTCATATACGGAGGCACGGTTGTCCAAAAATGCAGGCAATCTATAATGGTTGTCAGTGATAAATACACGACCATTGTTGTATTCCATAGTTTTCTCTCTCTGTTCATCAGAGAAGAAATCATCAACCAAGATAGAATGACACCCGGTGATAACCAATTCATCAAATACATCTAAGTATTCGGACGGACAACACATATACAATTGGTGTTTGATCCGTTCATTCGAAGCTTGGTGCAATATTTCTCTCTTGCCAATCATATCAATCGGCAAGAACCCATGAGAAACAGTCTGGATTAAATCGCCTTTCCGCAAATCCTGTATCGGTCGGTATCCGTCCATCGTTAGAATCTGCGAACCCTCCTTGAAACAAACAACATTTGCTACAGGTGCAGGGGACGGCGGTTCAACAGTAAAAGGCAACAAAGCAAAAGTTCCCACGTTATTATTGACAACAGTGTTAGCACTGGTTCCAGAGAATCCAGAAGCCATGAGTAAAAGTGTTGTGTTGGCAGTAGCAGTTGGAAATGTATTTGCAACAATAAAATTCGAAGTGTATTTGGCGAAACCTTTCATCACGTGGAAATAAGCCATATAACCGCCGAATGCTGCGCCGGCCGATACGCTACTTTCATTACTGATAACCAAATCGCTTGCTGAAGTATAATTGTAGGTATCTGCCCATGTAATAGAAGCCGTGCCGTTTCTATAAACTTTTGTTGTGTTTGAACTGCGAACAATCGCAAAATGAATCCAAGTGTTGCGAAAAGTTCCAAGTGACATGGTACCACGAAATGTCCCGTTTGACCAAAAATAAAGAGTACCACCTTCAATAGAGATACCAATAGACGCCGATGGATAATTGCCGATGGAAAAAATGCGTGGATATGAATTGGTATCGGTTTGATATTGATACCATTCAATGGTGAAATCACCGGTTTCCATATTTGTTCCGGTTGATGATGGGATGGATAAATACGATGATGCAGTGCCTAAAAATGATAAACTTGACATTTATATATTATTGCAAAACAAGAATTCGCGTTTTTTTACTACACCCCTTCGGAAGGAGTCTCAGAAGGTGTCTCTACAACGGTCTCAGAAGGTGTATCTACAGGTGTCTCAGAAGGGGTCTCAGAAGGTGTATCTACAACGGTCTCAGAAGGTGTATCTACAGGTGTCTCAGAAGGGGTCTCTACAGGTGTATCTACAACGGTCTCAGAAGGTGTATCTACAGGTGTATCTACAGGTGTATCTACAACGGTCTCAGAAGGTGTATCTACAGGTGTATCTACAACGGTCTCAGAAGGGGTCTCTACAACAGTCTCAGAAGGGGTCTCTACAGGTGTATCTACAACAGTCTCAGAAGGGGTCTCTACAGGTGTATCTACAGGTGTATCTACAGGTGTATCTACAACGGTCTCAGAAAGGGGAGTCTCTACAACAGGAAGACTGCTAAACCCCAAATTGTTATTAATAAACTCAACCACATAACTATCGTCAGCATCCCATTTGGAGTATTCTGCGCCCGTCATATTAATAAATTTAACATCAAGAATTGAGCCAGCAGAGTCAAGTAAAACCACTGTTATGGTGGCCGACTTGAAGAGAGAAATCTCAATACGGTCAATTCGGTAACTAGTAATTGTTTTGGTAGTAATAATGTTGCAAGGAGTAATCTGATACATTTATAATATAGTGTCGCATAAAATTGTAAGGATTAAGCCGAACAAAATATACAAATACTTTATATGTCCGAATTTGTTGAAGCCGCGCAAAACGGCGATTTGGATAAAGTAAAACGTTTATTTCGCCCCGAAATAATTAATGAAATAGATAATGAAAGAGACACAGCACTTCTTAAAGCATCGAGAGATCCGAATGCAACTCACGTGGTTTCTTTTTTATTAGAGAATGGAGCAAGCACCAACGATAAAGATTTGATTGACCAAACACCACTCATCGTTGCATCACAACATGGTTGCAAAGAAACCGTGAATTTGTTGCTGAAAGCTGGTTCTAACATCAAACATAAAAATCAACAAGGCGAATCTGCTTTGTTAAGTGCTACACAAGAAGGACATATTGATATTGTCAAAGATTTGATACGCGCAGGTGCAGAGATAAATGAGCCAAATAATGAAAACGAAACACCCATTATGCTTGCGACAAAACTTAAACATAAAAAAGAATTAGTCAAATTGTTGATAGATGCGGGAGCAGATATAAATCGACCAAATGTTGAAGGCGAAACACCCATTATGTTTGCAAAATCCAAAGATATAATGGATTTATTTGCGAGAGGTAAAAGAAGCAGGAGAAGGAAGAAACCAAGAAAATCTAGGGGTAAAAGCAAAAAACAAAAACAATAATATGACAACTATTTGTCCCGATTATAATATAAATACTTGTTGAAATAAGTATTTATAAATGTTCCGACGACCACTACAACAATTGATAAGCAAACGTTTTTTCTCTTGCAACATAGATAAAGAGAAGATGCGCAATAATGAACAAACTGTGGCATGTATATATGTATTATGTCTTGTCAATACTTTTGCGATAAGCGCACTTCTATTACGACAAAAATAGAGAAGACCCTAATAATAATAAAACTCGACATTGTCGATCGCAACCGTCTCTATTCCCCGGGTCCAATCACCTAATATCTCTACGACGAAAGGTTTCTGAAATATCTTTTCATTAGTCTGAACTAATGGCACATTAACCGTTGTCATTTTTCCATCAAACACGGCTTTGTCAAACGAAAAAAACAAGTTGTTTAAACCAGTTATTTTGACCGATGGTGCGCCCGCATTCAGTTTGGTGAAATCCCCCGAGAAACTCGTCATTGTGAAGACCATTAAAAATGGTATCTTAACCAAATGAATGGGTGGTGACCGAAAATACCAGAGATTTTTATCGTCTCGATTTTTCGAATCCACATTTACCAAGTCATCCGTTCCCAAAATGTAGTTGGACATTTTGGGTCCCATGCAGAAACTTTGGTGCTTTGCTTCCATGGTCCGTTTATTTCCGACGATGGTCCATCCCTCGTTATCAAGTAAAAATGTTGCACCATTGACGAGGGTAAGCAATCCAAATATAATTATATATCCGAGCATATAATTATAGTGAAAAAGTCTTTATATTGACTCATTTATCTACAATACTAATATGGATTTTGTCATCGTTTGTGCTTATACCATGTGCTTTGCATTCCTTAGTCCGTTTGTGCGAAGCCAAAGTCTTCTTCGACTGCGTGGTAAATCGGTTGCAAACATCACAAGTATAAGTAATTTGATCTCCACCAAACTTTGTAGAGAGATATCTCTCCAATGCTGGAAACGAAATGGTTTTGATTTCGTCAATGATTTTCTTTTGACAATCCTTGACCACATTGATGATGACCTCTTTTTGCAAAACAAATTTGGAAAATTCGGCATTAATGTCTTCCAAAACCTCTTTTGAAACAGTATTTTCTTGTTTGTCTACGAATGTGTTTTTTAACTTGTCCGATAAAGTATCAATAATATCAACGGCAATTTGGATTTTATATTGGGAGTAGTCCACATGATGAACATAAACGAGAACTTTGCCTTTTTTGATGTCGATGTGGTAGTTTTTCTTGGACGCGATTCCAGTGTTTTGGGAGAGAATGATCCCGTGCATCGACTGTTTCTCAC
>Ga0255066_1000106_pt1 | contig 15071 bp, 17 predicted proteins | sample Colum_Cont_RepA__2_FD_188465 | JGI IMG/M metagenome (GOLD analysis project Ga0255066, IMG submission 188465) | Freshwater microbial communities from Columbia River, Oregon, United States - Colum_Cont_RepA_8h | ecosystem: Environmental > Aquatic > Freshwater > River | place: USA: Oregon...
GGGGGGGACATCTGGAATACTCAAGCAAGGCAAGAATCATCGAGCGAATGGTCAGCCCGTACAAATCAGACTGGTGGACCAAGTGAACAATCCCAGACTTTGGCCAACACCAGTGTCCAGAATGCACAAAGACGGTGGAAATCCCTCGGAGTACAAGAGGAACGAAATCCCCCTAGCGGCACAGGCTGGTGGGCCGCTGAACCCAGTGTGGGTCGAGTGGCTGATGGGGTGGCCGCTAGGGTGGACAGACTTAAAGCCATTGGAAATGGACAAGTCCCGCTCTGTGCCGCAACCGCATGGAGACTCTTAAATGAACAATGACCTACCCCCAGCCATAGATGCCTGCCTCGACCTAGTCAATGACTTACTGCACCCAGAAGTCTTTGGCCATGCAATCCCGAATGAGGTTAAAAGCCGTGCATACGTTGTCAGGACCATGCTGGAGCGCTTGAAAGCCCGAATGGAGACCAGCACATGGCCAGAGGCTTAAAGCCCCGTGTAGAGCCTGCCATTGAGGCAGCGCTTCAAAAGAAAAGTAACCTCTCAGACCTTGACTTGGCCAAGCTGTGCTTTTGTGCCAGACGCAGTGCTGCGAGGGTTCTGTTTGACTTGCACCGCCATGAGCTGGTATATATCAGCGGATATACCAGAGTGAGCGCCAATGGCCAGTGGCGGCCTCTGTGGTCATGGGGTGATGGTGATGATGCCATTGCGCCTGGGCCAGTGCCAGGCTCAGAGCGCATCAAAAAATACAGAGAGAAAATGAGTGCAGATGACAAAGACTTTGGCTTGGCCAGACGCAGGCAGAAAGCAAGGGTAGTCAAACGCGACCCACTTGTGGCCGCGTTTTTTGGGTCTTAGTTATTGGCTCAATAGACTGATCAAACCGGCTGCACCAGTTGTTGGGAACATCTTTTTCAAGAGTTCTTGTGTAGCCGCATCAGTGCCTGGTGCAACACCAGTCTGCATTTTTGATGCCAAGTTTGCAGTTGGCTGGGCCGTATAGGCACGGGCTGCAATATTAGTTGGCGCGGCCAGCATCATGCTCAATGGGCTGACTTCCATAGACCTTGTGGCAGTTCCAGAGTCGCCAACAATTGGCTTGAATGCTTGGGCAAACCTAGCGGCCTCATACATTGGTGTCTGGTTAGAGCCATACACAAAGCCTTGCGGGTCTTTGCGGGTCAATGCACTGGCCAGATTCAAGCCTGACACATTGCCAGTCGATGGATTGACCACACCTTGATTGGACCTGATGGTCATCAAGTTGCGATAATTGGTACGGGCTAGTTGGAATGCAGCCTGCTGCTCTTTAGACAAGCCTTGGGCCAATGCGTCATCGACCATTTCTTTGATCTGGAATAAAGCACTGCCAAGCTCACGATCACCCATTGCTGTGGTCATTTCGTTTTTGGCACGCTTGCCAATCTTTGATGACAAAGTCTGCAATTGATTGCCGGTGGCTTCACCTTTAGCAGCATAGTCTTGCAGCTGCTTCACAAAAATATTTGATTTAAATGGCTGAGTTGTCAAACCCTCAAATGCGTTATCAACCAGTTCAATGCCATTTTGAATAGTATTGTTATCTAGTTTTCTGACTTCTGGCGTTCCAACTTTATTATAGACATTGCTAATCTGGCGTTGTGCCTGGGCCAAGACTGGATTGCTCAATTCATCAGAATTGACACCAATGGCTTGCGCTGTGGATCGATTAAGAATCTTTTGGTTTGCATCTTTAATTGCGTTAAATGGTCCAGAAGTAAATGGGCTTGACTCCATTCGAGCTTCCATCTGCTGCAAAGACCTAGAGCCAGTCTCTTGACCAGGCGTTGTGCGAAATCCCATTTCCTTGCCACGGCCAAGAATGGCTTGCTGGGCAGAAGTCAGTCCGGCTGATGCATCTGGTCCAACTACACCAGGAGTCATGCCACCCCCAGTCACTGTGGCTGTGGGCGTTGTGGTCACATTGACTTGAGCGCCACCGACACCTGGTTGACCAGGCATTGGCATGGCTGGTGGCTTAGTGCCAAAAAGTAACTTGGACAATCTGTCTGCACCATAGCCAGCGCCAGCGCCAAATACAGTGCCTGCTCCAGTTTGTTCAACTTTTTGCGCAAAGAATTCTGGCGTTGTTGTGCTAGGTGTTGTGGCCACGGGTTGTGAAGCACCACCAATTGCACCAGTAATCGCGCCAGCACGCACTGGTGCAGTGGTCGCACCAAGTACGCGCACAGCAGCAGTTGATGGGATCAATGTGCCTGCAATGTTGCCTATGACTCGGCCCACATCAATTTCACCTTGACGCATTTGACCTTGTCGAATGTTTCTCTGGTAATCCAGTTCAGCCTGACGATTGATATCTTCAACCCTTTTGCGCTCTGCTTGAGCAAATTGCTCAAGACTTGAGCCTGCTGGGGAAATAGCTTCTAAACCGCGAGTCAGAAGTTGAGCGCCAGCGTCTGGAATATCACGCAAACCGCGAATAACACCACCGACTGGTGAGTTCAGAATCTTGGCTCCAAAAGACTCTGGGGCTTTGCCAGTTGGTGCTGGGGCAGTAATTGGTGCGGCAGCTGGCACTTGCAATGATTGAATAGCCTTGATGATCTGCTCATCAGTCATGCTTTCTGGGAAAGACACTGGCCCAATATTGGGGATTTGAACAATTTTGTCTGCCATTTTTTACTCCGTTACATAGCGAAAGATGCCGGTCGCAGGGTCTTTGACAAGTCTAGGCACACCAGCAGTTGGTGCGGCCATTGGGGCATTCCGTGCAGCCACTGCTTTTTCAATTTGTTTATAGGCTGGGCCAGCTCGTACAGTCATAGCCAATTCAGTGTCGCGTCTAGCACGGGCTTTTTGCTCAATGGTTTTTTGACTGTCACTAGTTTGTGGAAAATATTTAGTGATCTCTTTTTCCATCTCTTCCACACCAATCACCGCACCAGACTCTGGTCGCAAGTTGGCAGTGACCCAATTCTCTTGGGCCTGACGATACTGCTGCCGACCAACATCTTCTGAAATATTGGCAATGCCAGTGGTTAATCCAGCACTTGGGATGGCGCGCATGATGGCCTGATACTTCCCTGGCTGACCATAAGCCTGCTCAAGCGTAACTGGTTTGCCAGTTTTGGGGTCAATGATTGGCTCACCAGACTTATCCACAGCCGGCTGGTTGAAAATCTGAGTTGATTGTTTCATTCGGAATGCAAAGCCTGCTGACTTGCTTTGGTCTTCAGTAGGCTTAGAGCCAGCGCCTTCAAGTTGTGTTCCGGCTGCCGTCATAACTGGCATAGCCGCACCGCCTGGTGCAGTTGGCACATACGCCAGACCTTCTGGTGTTTCTTTGAGTTGATAAGCACCACGGGCAAATTCTTGCTGACGCAAACCAAGACCACCTTGGGCCACGGCCAAATTGCCTTGAGCCACTTTCAAGTTGGCAATCTCACTTGGTGTCATTGTCTGGGCAAATGTCTCGCCACCTTTTAGTGAAGACTTGTTGACGGCCACAGTCTGGCCACCAAGATTCTGCAAAACGACATCGCGTTTTGGACCAAAGCCTTGCATGGTCTTGATATCGCCAGACTCAAACTGCTGGACCATGATGGGTTTGCCAGTGGTGTCAGTCACCTCAAATGGCTGGCCAACAACTTTAGCCCGTGGGTTTAAGTCTCTGGCCATGTCCTGATAACGCTTGGCCTCTTCGCCCTTGCCGGCTGATGCCAAAAGGTCTGCTGCCCTTTGATATTGAGCCGCTTTAATCTCGGCATCGCTTGGTGGCTGAATGTTTGCAGCCAGTTCAGCACGGGCCATGGTTGGGCCAGCTTGCATCCCTGGTGCGGCCAAAGCCTGCTGTTCTGGACTCAATGCAGTTGTCGGTTTGGTAAATATGCCAGCCAATTGGGTTTTTAAATCTTGAGCGCCTTTAGCCTCAGTCAATTTTTGACCAATCAGTAAATCTTGCAATGATCCAGCACGGGCTTGTTGATATCCAGCCTGCCCAGCCTGCAAAGCTGATCCAAGTGCTTGGCCAAGACCAATGCGTTGTGAACTACGGCCACCAGCTTGTAATAGTGCAGCAGCTGCTGACAATGTCGCATTACGCGCCATCAATTTGCGCTGGTCTTCTGACAGTAGTGCGTCAAGTCCTGATGGAGTGCCACCAGACATCCCTCCACCAAATAAACTGCCTAAATTTGCAAAATCAAAATCAGCCATTTTTTATTCCTTAACCGCCTAAAAGGCCAAGAATGCCACCGGCAACAGCACCATAAGGGCCAAACAATTGACCGCCAGCCATAGCTCCACCCAATGCACTTGATGCTGGGTTTGAGTATTGAGGCGTTGTCGATTGCATACCAAGATTGGCAGGCTGCGCACCAAGTGAAGACTGGACCACACCAAGACGCTGCAAACCAATGTTGCGGATTGCATCCATTTGTTGCTGGTCCAAAGCCTGACGCGCACCGCCAGCACCCATGACCGCTTGAGCGCCACCAAGACGCAATGCTTGCTGCTGTGCAGCCAAATTGCCTAGCTGGCTTGCACCGCCTAGTCGCAATTGCGCACCTTGCAAGCCTGCTTGCTGATTGGCAATGTCGGCTGCTGATCTTCGGGCAATGTCGGCCTGCTGCATGGCCATGGCCTGATTGAATGCTTGCTCGTTTAATGTTGTACCAAGTGTGGCGGCCTGCTTGGCAAACCCTTGGTTAGTCAAAGCCTCGGCCACACCTTGGCGCGATCCACCAAAAGCACGGGCAGCAGTTGCACGTTCACCAGTCTGCTGAATGGCAGCGCGTCTTGCCGATTCCAAATCACCCAATGCGTTCTCACGCACCATGCTTGTGTAAGGATTCATGTAGCTGCCAATTGAGCCTGGGCCTTGCCCCATGCTCAAGTTGGTCTGCTGCGCTGTGATCTGACCAGGCTGATAGACACCGCCATAAGCCGCCATTTGTGCGGCCAAGTCAGTGCCAGATATGCCTGGGCCAGCGAGGGCCGTGTTGACCAGAGCTTCCTCGCCTGCCTGATACAAAGGGTTGTACCCAGCAAACTGCTGGACCGGCAATGCGCCAGCGACCCCTTGGGCCTGCTGAAAGTTGGCCAAGAATGCTTCTTTGATCTGTGGATCAATGGAGCTTGTTGAGGTTGTTGTTCCACCTTTTGACATATCGCCACCTTATCCGAGTAAAGATTTCATTTTCTTGGCAGGCACTTTGCCTTCATTGATCATGTCCAAGAGTCCCTTGCCGTATTTATCGACTGAGGACTTCTTGATGACGTATTCACCGCGCATCATGTCAACTTGACCCTCATCTGGTCCAGCAGGGTCACGACCAGAAACCTGAGTAATTAAGCCGCCATAGAATTTATTATGAGAGACAAGACCTTCAGAAATGTAGGTGTGTGCATCTGTAACCACCATCTCAATGACTGGTCCAGTTCCAACATCAGTGATGCTGACCAGCTTCTTTGTCACATCTTCAAAACCACGAATTGATGTGCCAATTTCAATGTCGCTTATCTTTTCCCACTTATTGTCAGCAGTTAAAAATTTGTGCGTAATGGAAATAATGATTTTTTGGCCATCGTCAAACAGCGCCTCAACTTTGGGGCGCTGAAGAACATTGACATACTCGACTGGAAAGTCGCCATAAACAAAGGTCTCATCATGTAGCGTGTGCAACATATCACCGACCTTGAGGTCGCCAGCGCGTACAGTGCTGCGATCAGCAAGCAAGATATGCACATCTGGGTCTACGCAGTCGCCACTAGCAGCGCCGCTATCATTGCCACCACCATCACCGCCACTATCCCCACCATCACTGCCATCACCAGTGCCACCACCAGAAAGGTCCACGGCAGTATTCCCAGCAGCCGCAGCCGCAGCCTTGGCTGCATTAGCCGCAGCGATCTGGTCATACAGACCAGGGTTATAGCCACCCATTGGCAAGTTGCCGACAACATTTTGATAAGGATTGCCGACTGGTCTCATCTGGCCCATGATCTGGGCATAGGGTGAGCCAGTGCCACCCACTGCAAATGGGTTGTACTGAGAGCCAATTGGAATGGATTGATAGTTGTTGAAGTTCTGGGCAAAGCCTTGGGTTGCACCAGCAAATGGTGTGGTCGCCCGAAAACGATTCTCAATGTCTGTGCCAGGCATTCCAGTGATCTGACCCACTTGGCCCGTTGTGATGCCAAGACGATTCATCTCGGCAGCAATTTGCGTGTCAGTCAAATTGGGTGTTGTTTTAAGCCAGTTGGCAAATAAGTCGTAATTGTTTGTGGCTGTTGTATTTGTTGTGTTTGTAGTTGTATTAACTTTAGTGTTATCAACCACAGTCTTTGGCAAATATGGGGAAAGCCTTGACTGCACTTGGCCCACTGGCACACCCGTCATGCTTGAAATTTGCTGCGCATTGAGACCCAGACGATTCACTTCAGCAGCAATTTGTGCATCAGTTAAATTAGGTGTTTGCAGATAGTCATAAAGACCAGTCTCTGCTTGCGTTGCAAAGGTTGGCTTTGTGGCCGTTGTCACTGGCGTTGCAGCTGTAATGCGCTGCTGTACAGTGGCCGCTGGCACACCCGTCAAGGCAGAAACCTCTTGTGCTGAAATTCCAATGCGGTTTATTTCATTGGCAATTGCCGCATCTGACAAGCCTGGTGTTTGCAAATATGCAAGCAATTGTTCGGTCTTTGTAGCCATATTTATCCCCTAAAGTTCCTTTGCAAGTACAGCCCATTTTGGTTTGTACCCTTCGTCTTTCAAAAATGTCTCTGACCAGCCTCTTCGGCCTGCCAAAGTCACCCTGGTGCAGCCAACAGACTTGCCCCAGGATTCGATCAATGGTCGCATCCGTGAGAGTTCATCTAGGTCGCCACCAGCCAGAAAATAATGCAAATTCTTTAGCCTGGGATAGACAATGATCTCTGTCAACACCACCGAGTCCTTGGCTGGCCACAGCTGTAATCTGTGATCCTCGACCATCTCAGCGACATCGTCAAAATTATGTGTGCCTCCACTGTATTCTAAGGCAGCCTCCACATGATGGCGCAGCCTGTCCAAATGTTCTTGGTCGCTCATCGCTTACCAGCTGGCACAGCATCAAGCCTCATCACCCCGACACGCCAGTCGGCCAAGGTGTTGCCAGTGACCCTCATATTGACTTGGCGCCCAGAAAACCTGACAGAAGTTGGGTTGGCTGCCGTGTATGGTCCAAATGACGATTGAGTGCCAGTCGGGTAATTGCGGGTTTTAAATGAAACCACGGCCTCACCCAAAGTCTGCTCATCGGGAATGACCTGACGCACCGACATGATGTTGTCGCCATTGCCAAGCTGGACTGGGCCACTTTCAGCGTAGAGGCTGGCACTGTCATAGTTAAAACCGACTTCATGCTCATAGATGTAGCCAGTGGTTGAAACCATCAAGGGATAGGTAAACACACCGGCATCAACCCCAGCAGTTCTGGCCAATGTGCCAATGTTCCAGTGGTTTTCGCGGTAGTTGAAAGTGACATAAGAGTCGTTTTCATTACTCGATGCGCTTGGGTAATACCACCAAATCTCGCCAAACTTGCTGACATGGACCGCATAGATTTTGCTGGCCTGCGCGTAGTTGATGTTGTCAAAGATGTAATCTGACACATCACTTGGCAGTGGCTTGACATAGCCGTCATATATCCAAAAGCCTGCGCGTGACATCCAAATGGCTGCCGTATCAATGGCCGCCACCGCTTGGGCTGAAATGAGACCGCAGCCACTTCCAGCCTTCTCAAAGCCATAGACAAATGGGGCGCCAACATACTGGGCCGTGTGGACATCCACATCTGTAAACAGTAGGTTTACACCTTTGACCCGCTTGCCAGCGATCAATGTGCCAGGGCTGGCCAAGTCATAGTCGCCTGCAAGGTTGTCGCCTGCTGGTGTCCAAAGGGTATTGTTCTCTTGGTCGCACCACTGCACCTTGCGTGGGTTTCCACCAGCGCCAAGGGCAAAGATAATGCGCTCTTGGGTGACTAAAACCGCCTTGTTGTTAACTGGTGCATTGGTAATGGCTGCGGCCAATGTGGGTGTAGCAAACCCCAATTGCCATTCATAGAGCTTGCCATCAGTGCTAGAGCAAGCAATCAAATACTCGCCCCATGTATCGAGTGACCAAGTGGTGGCAGGGATGGGTGTGCCGGTGTCTGGCCGTGCCACGCCATAGGCAAACGTGCCATAGGTGCTGTATCCATAGCCGGTGAGGGTTGTGGAGCTTGCGTAGCCACTGGTGAAGCCCGTTGGCGTAATGTCTTTGAGTGTCCCAGCCTCATTCATGGCATAGAGCTTGGTATGCGTTCCAGCGCCAATGTATCGGTTTCCACTGTTATCGCGCCAAGTGATGATGCCTCGGCATGAGCCAGACATCTGTGAGCTTGACCTGGTACGCCATCCATTGATGGGGCGTAGTGTCCCCTCATACCAGCGCACTAGGTTTGCGTCATACCAGCGGCCTGCTGCCTGGTATTCAGTACCATTTCGGAAAACACCTGGGGGTAGCTTTAAAGGTATGTACATGGCAGTATTTAGGTAATGTTTGAGACAAATGTCATTGTCGCAATAAGTGATGCCGTTGAGGGGTAATTTCCTGATGCAGCATAGGATTGAATACTCACCTGACTGCTGTCAGTCTCCCACCAAAGTTCCACATAATTGGTTGCATTTAAGCTCAAAAAGTAATTCCAGCCGACTAATGCATGGCCATTGACTGAGCCGTGTTTGCTTGGCACTGCAAAGAATCCAGTTGATCCAGTCACCACAGCCCCATTGATTTTGAGCCAGACCCTGACATCATGGTCCTGAGAGTCTGGGTTTTCAAACTGGCCAGACCACTGCAAATTCCAAATGCCAGCGTCAGCCACTGTGATCCTTGAATTGCTTGCGATAGTCACGCCATTGGCGTAATCGACAGTATTCAGTGTCATGGCATAGGCCGTGTTGGCCGCTGCTGCCGTTTGGTCCACAGTGCTTTGAAAAGCCCCGTGGGGTGCATTCATAAACCGACCGCCCCTTGGTCCAAACAAAGACCCCAGCACACTGGCCAGCTTCTTAAAGTAAATGGTCAGCGAGCCATTGTTCTCATTGAAATGCCTGCGCTCATACACCTCGGTCGGATAACCAAGGGTTGGTGGTGCTGGATTCTCAAGTTGTTGTGTTTGGCTGGCCATGGGGTAATTTTATGCCTCAATCAAGCAAAGCGCACTCAGCTTTTCTGCGCTTTAGTAAACCAGGCAAAACCTTTCCACCACCCTTGGTCCACAGCATGAGCTGCTCTTTGGCGCCTTCCCAGTCCCCTGCATTGATTTTTCGTTTCAAGGTAGAAGTCTGAAGCCGGCCAGTGCCGAGGTTGTAGCAGAAGTCCACGATGGCGTTGCACTTCTTTTCGTCTGTGGCAAGGATGGGGCAGTTCCTTAACGCACCAGGCAAGTAAGTATGCTCAAGCTCTATCATCAACAAGGCTCTGGCCGTTGGCTCATCCATTGGTGGGTCCTCCAATGTCACCTTGCGCTTGTCAGCGTAGTAAGTCGAGCCGTAGCCTATTGTTGCCACACCGGCTGGGCAAAGGTAAGGCTTGGCCCGATAGCCCTCAAACTGGCGGCAAAGGGCAGCAGCCAGCTCTAAGTTCATAGACCCCTCTTGGCCAATGTGCGATCAAGAAACCAATAATTGATTGTCCCAGACAGCAATGCAGAAAAGTCTGGTGTCATCATGGTCTTGAACACTTCCACCGCTGGAGCGCCAGCAAGCCAAGCATTCCATGCAAACCAGACATGGATGAAGCTCCACACAAACAGCACCCAGTATGTGACCAGGGGCCGCACTGATGCCGACAGACTGGCCACCCATCCACCGGCAGCTTTGACCATCTCGGCCTGCTGGGTGATGGCATTGTTAAAGGCATCCATCACGCCCACATCGACAGCTGCCTCACGTTGAGCGCCAATCTCAGCGAGCTTTTGCTGGCCCCTTAGTTGTTCCAGTTCGCACTGGCGAGAAAACATCAAGAGTTCATGCGATCTCTCGTTTTTCTTATCAAGCCACTTCAAGACCTCTGGGGCCATCCTAAAGATGCCGCCAAAGATTGAACCCAATATGCCGCCACTTAAAATATCAAACATAAATATCCACCTTTCGATTCTGAAATATTTCCATGCGCAAGCGCTCTTGAACTACTTTTTTTGTGTAAATCTCAAACGCTAAGTCTTGCAGCTCTGTCTGTTTCTGCTTTGCTAATTCATTTGCCTTATTCATTTCATGCTGTTTTTCAAGTCTTTTCTGAGCAAGGTCATGTTTGTCTGGATAACCAGAGGGTTGAACAGTGGGAAACAATTTAATGGTATCAATCATTTCTTCTCCCTCTCAAGTGCATCCTTGTACCCGTGAATTACTTTGGCTCTAATCCATGTTGAATCTGCTGACCCTGCCCATTCTGATAAGTTGTTCCAAATCACCACAAAATCTGAAGCCTTGCAATGCTGTGCATTCTGGTCCAGCCACACCATCATCTCTTTGTGCCGCTGGGTTGGGTCGTGCGTTGTGTAACCAATTCCATAGAATTCTCTGACATAACACCCACTCTTTGCCACGGCCCCGACCAGCCCCAATAACAGTAACAGAATGAGCCAGCGCATTCATTTCAATCTTCTGACATATCACTGGCTGCTAAGTTGATGCGAGTCTTTAAGGCCGGAATGTCCTCTGGCTTGTCTTTAAACCCAATGGCAATGTAGCCGGCAAACTTGCCAGGGTCCGGTGGGATTGAGCCTCTGCACATGAATTTGACACCTTGCTTGATGCCCCACTCACCGACCTTGCTGCTAGGGTTAAATTCCTCGCACAGCACCTCGTTGTTGAGCATGGCCACCATGGCAGCATTCCTGTCAGCGCTTGCGTTGAAAAGGCTTGTGACAGTCCCCTCGATGGCCTTTTCTCTTGTGCCATCGGCATTGAGTGCCAGCACAGTGGTGCGACTATTGGTGGCCAAGTTGGCTTTGTGGATCAGCAAGACAATGCCATCCACATCCTTCATTAAACTTCTGGCCGGCATGATCAATTGCTCTTGCTTGGCCAACTGGGGCATCTTGTCTTGCGTTGTGATGGCCTGCAAGATCACTTGCCTTGAGTCCCAAGCAAAGTATCCGGCAAAGGCCAGAAACGACAGCAAGATCACTGTAAAGAGCTTGAACGGGTTATCGACCCACTCGATCAGGCCAATGACCTTGCCTAGAGCTGAGTCATCTTTTTTGGCCTCTTTGGGTGCAGCAGCTGGCGCGGCCAAAGTCACATTGACCTGGCTTGTTGGCGCAGGCTTTGGCCTTGACCTTTTAACTGGTGCAACCTTGGCCGCTGCTCTTTTAACTGGTGCTTTTGTCATTTCATTGCCCAAATAATAATGAATGTGGACCAGACCACAAAGGCCGTGATGCAGGCCGCAGCAATGAGTGCCACGGCCCAGTCTTTCACTTTAGGCTCGTAAAGATGATGCCGGCCATGCTGGTCAGCATGATTCCAGAGACCCCAAGCATGATGTTTTCAAGGCGTTTAATCCTGGCACACAGCATCTCATAGCGCAGTGTGCAGACATCAACATGGGAGTTTAATTGGGCTTGAGTCGGGTCCATCATTTATCTTAAATAGTAGGCTCAACCCAATCAGGATTGTGAGGCCAAGTGACAGTCGCTCTTGCATCAGAAACAGTCGATGGAAAGTCTCTCAATGTCTGACGATATGTTGCCCACTCAGCCTTTTTAGGAATAGTGCAATCAGCAATCTGAGTCCAATCACAAGCAGTCAATAAAGCATTGCGTGTGGCTCTCAATTGAGCCATTGCAGAGTCTTTGGCTGCTTGGATTTCTTCAGCACTTAGGCTTTCCACTTGAACGACAGAAACAAATGCACCATCGTCATAGGCAGAACATGAAACCAACTTTTGAGTCAGACTGTCATGGGCTTTAAAGGCATTGACCTTCTTGGCATTGTTGGCAGTTAAGAATTCATCACTTGGGCCGTTAGCGTTGAATGATGTATTGCTAAACAGTTCACGATAATCGCCTACTGTAATGGGGCTAGTTAAGATTGCAATTTGCATGATGTTCCTTAATATGGGCCTGTATCTGAGAGAGCCGCAGTTGGCGGTGTGAATGTTGCTGTGTATCGGGCATAGCCTTTGGTAATGCGTAGGTCATCTATGTAGCCATTGAAATTCAAACCGCCAGAATCAGAAGAACCAATATATAAATTAGTTGTTCCTGTATATATGGTGGCAGAAGATGTAACAGTATTTATCAGCGTACCATTTCTAAATAATCTAATGCTTGAGCCAGAACGAGATGCCGCAAAATGTACCCATGTGTTTTGTGTTGCAGTTCCCATAGAAATATTTGATGCAATATCAAATGAAGTTCCATTGCTGCTTGCAAAAAACCCAAGTGTATTTGCGTCAAGGAAAAGCAGATATGAAAGATTACCAGCGTTGTTGTAGCCTTTATTTACTACTGATTCGTTTGATGTTCCAACAGTTGAATACAACCATAATTCAATCGTAAAGTCACCAGAACCAAAATTTAAATTAGGCGAATTTGGCGTAGTTAAATAATCCCCTGTACCATCAAACGATAAAGACCCCGTTCCATACTTCTTAACACTTGTAGAAATCTGTGCGTTACCCACAGTTTCTAAGTCGTTCATCATGGCGTTGTCAAAGATTGCGCCATTGGTAAAGTTGGTCAGCAATGATGTGTTTGTAATTGCTGTTAGTGGTGCGGTTGGAGGCGTAAAATTTCCTGTGTAAACGACAGAACCTTTAACAAGCCTTGCGTCAGAAATGTAACCCGTTGAAACAGCAGTAGCCGCACCATACCCGCCGATTTCAAGAACAGCGGCATTTGTCGATGTTCCAGTAAATGTTGCAGTTCCACTAGAGACACCATTGACATACACAGTAAGCGTATTACTGCTTCGTGTTGCCGCTACATGATTCCAAGAGTTTGATATTAAAGATGCAGAAGATGTTGCTGTAACTTGACCAGCACTAGCGTCATACATACGCAAGCGAAGTGTGCTTTGAACCCAAAACATCCACCCACCAGCAGAACCAAAATTCTTTGCCAAAATTGGGCTTGTAACAGTTGCATCAGTAAGATATACCCATGCCTCCATTGTGAAAGAACCAGCATCAACATCAAGGGCGGCATTATCTGCGACAGTCAAATAATCCCCACTACCATCAAAGTACCCTGACCCACCAATCACGCTTGTGGAGTAGGCGGTAGAAGTACCAAATGGGTTGAAGCGTTGAACGCTCATTGTTCCGTTTGCTGTAATGGCAAATGCGTTGCTACTGTTGTCAACAAAGCGGTTAGATTGACAAGTCAAAAGGCTTGTGCCAGATACCGCAGTTAATGGCGTAGTGCTTGGCGTGAAGTTACTTGTATAAACCGCAGTACCTTTAACAATCCTTACATTGCTTAAATAACCTTTAAAGTTATTTCCATTTTGTTGGTCATTACCAATTCTGACAGGAGATGTTGGGATACTTACAGAATTAGATGCAGTTGCTACTGACGTTCCATTGATGTATAGCGTATAAACACCCGATGCTTTAACAACCGCAGCATGAACCCATGTATTTGTTGCAATGTTTGCGGGGCTTGTTAAAACTGTTCCTGTTCCTTCTATTGAAAAATAGAATTGCCCTGTTGCATAAACTCTAAATAAAATTTGCCCTGTTACTGGGCTTGATGCTCTGCAATCAATAATTGGTTGATAGCCGCCTGTATCTGTGCAATAGAACCAAGATTCAATTGTGTAATCACCAGTACCCATGCCAAATGCGGCATTAGAAGCAATATCTAAATAATCAGGCGTAGAAACCAAATTAAAAGCATTAGACCAATTAGACCCATAAGGCGAGAAAGAACCTTGGGTTGTATTGCCGTTGCGGGTAATGCTGAATGCGTTTGTACTGCTGTCTAAGAATGTATTGTTCTGTGCGCCATTAGTCCCATCACCATGCAAGAGCATAGTGACGTAGTTAAACTGAGCATCTGGTGCTGCCCCAGAGACTGAATCTGTTTTTGATGCTGCAAACATTTATCAGTCCTTATGGTGTGTAGTTCTGACCAACATTGACACCATACCAATTTGTGCCATCAGCAAAGAATGAATAAATATCTTGTCTGCTTGCAGTCGCTGTAATTGTGGGATTTGTACCGCCAGACCACTTAACAGTTGACCAAGTAACTGTGCGTGAGCCTGTTCCATCTTGCTTCAAGAACATGATGAAAGACTTTCCACTTGTTGCCGTTGGCATTGTGATGGTGGCATTTCCTGTCAGGGTAATGATTTGTACTGTGCCGTTGGTCAGATCAATTGTGATGGCTGTTGAGCTGTTAGCAGAGAATGGAGTCTCAACATAATTGGTGACAGTCGGATTTGTCAGGGTCTTGGCACTCAATGTCTGAGTGTCAGTTGTTCCCACAATCGTGCCACTTGGTGCAGTCACCGCTGTGAATGCGCTTGTGCCATTGCCCTTGACAATGCCGGTCAAAGTAGTTGCACCAGAGCCGCCTTGCCCCACTGTGAGGGCCGTGGTCAGTCCAGTCAATGAAGTGATGTCGCTGTTTGCACCAGAGGCCGCAGCGCTCAATGCTGTCCTGGCTGCTGATGCAGTAGCGCCACCCGTGCCACCCTTTGTGACTTTCAGCACTGGACCGGCATCAAATAATGCGTCAATCAAGTCAAGGTCTGCATTGACTTTTGTTCCCCAAGTGTCGGTGGATGCACCAACTTCGGGTTTGGTCAGCAATAGATTTGTGGTGGTTGTATCAGCCATTTTTCACCTCATGCGGCAATTTGCCAAGATTCACTATTATCAGCAATTGGAGTCCAAGTTTCACTTGAATCACTAATTGCAGTCCATGTTTCTGACTGGTCAGAGATCGGTGTCCAAGTTTCTGAATTATCAGAGATTGCACCCCAAGATTCTGCCGTGTCACTTTCTGCTTCCCATTTTAGTCTTGCAT
>Ga0255066_1000111_pt1 | contig 14498 bp, 10 predicted proteins | sample Colum_Cont_RepA__2_FD_188465 | JGI IMG/M metagenome (GOLD analysis project Ga0255066, IMG submission 188465) | Freshwater microbial communities from Columbia River, Oregon, United States - Colum_Cont_RepA_8h | ecosystem: Environmental > Aquatic > Freshwater > River | place: USA: Oregon...
TTATATAATTTCGGAAAAGTTAAAAATTCTTGTATATATGTTTCATATATTACGAAGAATAAATTTGTTATAATTGTATATTTTTTACATCAAAATTGATAGTATCATTATGTTAATTAAACTATTCAAAGAAAAGACTCAAAAGACGCAAAAGACACCTGATACTTTATAACATAACAACAGAAAATACAGTAGAAAACAAAATAAGTATGGGTTCTAATCAAACTATGTCAATTTATTTGAATCATTTAAATCATCTAAAGGAAATTGAAAAAAGAGAAGAAGAAAGAGAAGAGTACGAAGAAGCGTTTAATAAATTGTCTAAGGAAGAACGGAAAATTATAACGATGGTTGAATCAAAAATAGTATTTGCTAATTTAGAAGAATCCAAGATTAACAGAAAAAATGAAAACAAAAAACAGATTGAACAATTAACCAAAATAATTGAAAATGATAGAATTTATACTGAAAGATGTAATAAAATAACTAAAGCGTCTTTCTGTATAGGGGTTTTAGCATATATAGGTCTTACTATCATAACTCGTTAGAAACAATTGTAGGTTTTTGAATGCGTGATATATGTGTTTATTATTAAATGATATATATTTTTTGTATTCTCTTATTTTATGATTTATTTCCGGAAAAATTGATTATTCTTATATTAAGATTCCCACTAACACATTTTTATAATCACATAGTATAGATGCCTGTCAAAAAGCCTAATCTTTATTCTACATTTTCAATCCCAGATAATTACAAGGTTCTTACTATGAATGATAACAAATCTTTAGATTCCCTGTATAAAAAATGGTCTATCAAATTAGATAGATATACTGATAAAATAAATGTCTCTCTCTTCACGCGCGATGAACTTATCCCTTATAACTCATATTTTTACCCAGATTTCCAATCTGCTTGGGAAAATAAGGTTTATAATTTACATTTACCCGCTGATTTCTCTAAATTCAAATCTATCTCTTATTCTGATATTGCCAACGGCGTTTATTTATCATCTGGCGATAAATTACTTAAAACTAAAGTATCCCAAGAAACCGAGAACAATTATATTAGTGCTCTCAAATCTCTCAATACTTTCCAAAAAATAGACGATTCCCATAAAAATGTCAATCTTGATTGGCTCATCAAATATGAACACTCGTTAATTCCAGATTTGATTAAACAATCCAATGATAATGATTGGTCTTTGGGGACTTTCGCCTGTAAATTGAAAGCTATCTCGCGATTTCTTAAGCTTATGCTTGGAGAACAACATGAACTTAAAATTAAATATAGTATGCTATATGTTTCTCTCGATTATATCATGAAACTTGAAAAGGGCGCTAATTCTTCTGGCGGTGATGATATTATGCCCTTCGATGATTTGTTAATTGTCGTCGACTACTTAGAAAAAGGTTTTACAAAATATCTTGATGACAATCGCAATATCAAAAATGCCTCTAAAATTAATAGTGCTTGGAAGGCAAATTTAGATTTCCTCTCTGTCGCCGTGATGGTATGGGATTATCCTAGTAGATCCGATAAATATGATACTGTCATCATTAAAAATCCAGATGAAGCTATTGATAATACAACTTATCTCGTTTATGATGATACTAATCCTCCTTACTGGATTTACAAAAAGAATGTCAAGGATATTGGAAGACCATTTGTTATTGTCAGGCTCGAAAAAGACGGTCTATATGGTCTCCAAAATAAGCTAATTGATGCTATTAGTCTTAGTCTTAAATTATTTCCTCGCAATTACCTATTTGCCTCCAAAAGTATTGATTGGAAAAACTCGCCTAACTTGAATGATATCAAAAAGGCATCTAATGTCTCTGGATGGATTAGGCATATCAAATCACTATCCACTATTAACACGCAATACCCTAACATCTCTCTTAAAACACTCGGTATCAATCTGTTTAGAAGAAGTTTCGTTACTCACTTTACTGATTTAATGAATAACAATGAAAAAAGAAAGATGGTTCATGCTATGCTTACAAGTTTCGCGAAAATTAATACCTATTACAAGAGAAACTTCAATACTGACTGTAATAACAATAAAATTATCATAAATAATCATCTTAATAATAATGTTATCTCGGTTCCCCAAGAAGTTAATGAAGTTATCAATGAACCTGTTGAAAATGTCATTATTAATGAGGTTATTGCTGATGCCGTTAATGAATCCGTACCTGATGCTGTTGTAGCTGTTGGAACTGATGAGACTGTTGGAACTGATGAGACTGATGGAGATGCCGTTGTGAATACCGTAAAGTCTAAGAGACCTATGACTAATGCTGAGAGACAACGCTTGTGGTATGCTAATAATAAACTTAATGAAGATTTCAAAAAGGCACGAGAAAGAATTGAAAATACTGATGAACGAAAGGCTCGGCGATATGTTAGAGAACTCAATCAAGGTAAAAGAAGTATTGACGATATTACTAGAAGAACTATTGCTAAATATCAAATATCTTTCATTAATGGCAAATATGTCTCAGGTATTCTTCAATAAATCTTTAGAAAACCTATTCTCTTGATATTTACTTGTTTCACTGTTACACAACATTATCTCAGATATCTTTCTTTATATCCTTTTAGGATTTATTGAATCCATCAATAAAAATTTCTATTTTCAAAATTAATTTTAAATTAGAAAAATAATTTCAATGGATTCAATAAATCCCAAATATATATTTCTTTTTTTGAATGATTTAATTTATGTTTTTTACATATCATATAATGCTATAATATTAACATATAATATCTCATAATCCTTACCATATTCTAAGATTTTGATAAACTTGTAGGCAACTATAAGGCGGATTCTCAAATAAATATCAACAATTCATCAAGGATAATCAGGTTAGGATATAGTACGATTTAATATACCTTCCTTATACTCTTCCCATTTATGCGTACCATTTAAATACATCTTTTTATCACTCATAACACATTTATAGGTATATTTATTACTTTCGTTTCTTTCTATGTCATTTTGTAGTTTAGGTCTTAACTGTTCTATCATCTCGTTCTTTGTTAGACTTTTATAATAGGGTATTTTGAAAAATTGAGACATTCCTATTAGTTCTTTTTGTGTATATCTAAAACCAAATATCATTTCACTCATTCTATCCTTATGTTGTTGAGACACCATATGATTCGCTATTGCTAAATCTGTCCCTACATAACATATTCCACATTCGCATGTAATCTTTTTAGATGCCTGGTATTTTTTACAAGGTTTATTAATTTTTTCAGTACATACATTACAACGATTAGTTCCATAATCCCTTCCATTAATCCCCATAAAGTCAAAAGGGAATATCTTGAAAAACTGGCATTTTGTACATTTCATAGGCATAAGTCTTGCTCCTTGCTCTATTAATTTTTTATGTTTTATCTCATCAAGTCCATCTGGATATTCCATTTTTATATATTTCTCTATCTTCATATAGTCCAATTCATCTTGTGTCTTATGTAGTTTTTTCTCTAACTTCTTCAACACAACATCATTCTTTATCCTCTCTTCTTTTAACAATATCAGATTTCCCTCTGTAATCATCTATCTTTTTTTATATATATTGTTTGGTATTTAAGATATAAAATAAAAATCATTTTTTAGCATATTTAGGATTTTTTGAATCCATTGAAATTTATTTAGAGATTTCAAAAATATTTCGAAAAGGACAAAATAATTTCAATGGATTGAAGATATCCCAAAATACTATTAAAATATATTAGTCTTATTTGGATATATTACGAGAAGTAAATAAAATATATAATAAACAAACACGAATAACAGGTTATGAGGATGATCATATATGTTCAGAGGACATAAGTCCAGTATATCACCAAAATCATACGAAAAAAATAACAAATATTATTATTTTTGTGGGTCATGATGTATTTAAAGTGTTATATTGAGGTTTCAAATTATTTTTAATGGCATATTGAAGCATATACTATTTAATATTACCATTTTCTTTCAATATAATTTATAAAAATAATTAATTTAGTCTTCTTCTTCACTTTCCCACATATATTTTACATCTTCATATTTTTCTTTATACCATTTATATAAGTCAGTTTGATAATAAGGTTGTACATCTTCTAAGTAATATTTAACTATATCATCGTCAATTTCAATATATTTAATTGATGCCTTTGTATCATCATTGATATTATTATATTCAACATTATATTTCAATCTTCGTCCTATATGATAAAGTAATATTGTATTTCGTACATAATTCTTTATGCTATATTTTATATTAGTTATTACAATATCGCGAACCCTCATATTCTTTCTTTCTTTTTTAATGTTGGTATAACCAAAAATATCTGATAGTATTACAAGCATCATATTATTTAAAAAATCTTTACGAGTTCTTATGGTATCTAATGATTTTTTAGAATACAAACGCATACTTTTAAATCGGTCAAAATCCTCAACTGAAACATTTATATCCTCTTGAATATATAAATCTGCTGTCTCGTATTCAAAACTAAACCAATCTACATCTTCAGCGTATTTGTTCATCAAATATTTATATTGTTGTACTTTGTAAGGGATACTTACTGATACATTCACATAATGCTCATTATTACTGAATTTGTTGATAGTATTATTTAATGTATGGTCATCCATAATAAAATATTTTAAACCTTTATAATTCTTGTAATGATTACTACTGTCATTACAAATTATAAGCATAAGATTAAATATAATGGCATTAGATTGGTCATTGTATGTATTAGATAACGCCGTTAATAATCTTTTATTATTATATAATAACTCTTTTAAGAAGCGTTTATCAACCCCTAATATCCGCAATATTCCTATTTCTTCTTCAGTAGGTTCAGGATAATTACTACCTTCTAAATATTTCCTATACTTGATATTATCATCTGTATCAGGTTTATTATTTATATAGTCGTATAAATGTAATTGTTTTGATGAAACTATTTTTTTTTCTTCAAATACTTTGTATTCATCAGTCTCTTCAATTTTTGGCAATACTTGATATACATACATACCCACAGCTTCATTATTGTCATTATCATTAGGTTTTTTTTTATCCATTATAGCGTTTTTTTTAATAAATTCAATATTGTCCTCTTCATACATGCCTATATTTTCTAAAATATTCCGTAATGTATATTGTATATTCTGTTTATTTGTTGTATCAATATGTAAAGACATAGCATATCTTCTACAATCATCTGTTGGTTCTTTCAATAATTTGTTTGTATTTGCGTCAAACTTGTCAATTTTCAAATTATTAAACTCTATCAAAATATCGGTTTCCTTTAGTTTATTATTCAACTCATTGTAAAACATATTTTTTTTAAATGTATTAACATTAGACATTAAAGCTGTATGGATTTCATTCGCATTATTATAATATAGTCTATTCTCCAACCTAAATACACATATATGAACGATTGATATTTTTCTTGCCCTACATATCTGCTGTTTAATTTGTTCTGCGTTTATAGTATTACACCCTTGAATTATACTAAATACTTCTATAGGTTCTTCTGGGACAAAATCAACACCTTCAACTATTGAAGGACTAAATATAATAACCTTATTACGCCATTCTTCAGTAGCGTTTTTAACAACATTATTACCATCATCCGCTGTATAAAATACTATATCCTCTAATAATATTTTCTTTGTATTCAAAAGAAATGTTTTGTAATATACAGCATCAACCTTTGTATTACATGTAATCATAAACCATTTTTTAGCATCTAATAATTGTATCATCGCATTTTCAAATACACCATGACAACTTAATCCCATACTATGATAAAATCTAAAGGGATTATCATACGATTTATGACTATTTATATAATATTTTGGTTTATGTTTGAATTGGTTAAAATAATCTATTGTTAAATCGTCTATTGTTCCATCACTCGCAATTACCTTTTTGCTATTCTCAATAATATTTTTTAAAACTTCTATCGTTTCAATTCGTACATTGCCCAATGTTGGCGAGTGATGTAAATTATGTATCTGGCGTCCGCCTTCGTCCAAAAATATCACATACTTATTTATATTATCTATAACATTCCATTTAATATCTGGATCATATGGGTTTCTATAGTTAATCGAATTTTCATATGCTTTTTTCAATATTTTTGATAAATTGTTAATAGTTGTAAGAATACTATTGGTTCTAGTTAAATTCTTTAAATCCTTCTTATCGTCATACATTATCATTTTATATCGTTCATAGTCTGCGATATTACCTTTATACTTATCTTTACATTTGCGATTGAAATTATCTTGTTGATTGCTACCGAGATTTTTTAAATGGACTATTGATATGATGGGGAACTTATTATTAATAGCATAATTAAATAAACTAGTAGTTTTTGCAGTACATACTCCGCTATTAATTACCATAATATGATTATTAGTTTTATAAATATCAGCATCTAAATACTTTGTATTAATATTTTCAATATCTAACCCTTCATAACTCGTAATAGGATTATAAGGATAATATATAATTTGTATTTTAGGAACTTTTATTTTATACTTACTTTTAAGTAATGATACAATGTAATTAATATCAACATCATATTCATTTACATTTATAAAGTTCCAGAATTTACGGTTATTTTTTCGATCATATTTGTTGCTTTGGCTACTAAAACAATCCCATAAATCCTTAAACTCTAATTTTTTACATATGATAGTAAATATAAACCAATCCTTCCAATCATCTAAATAATCAGGTTCGGCATCTAAAAGTAATTCGATATAGCATTTGAAAATACTATCTTTAATATCATATTTATAAAGACATCTCGTATCATTACAAATATTATTATATTTATCATCAATATCATCAGGAACATTTTTTAATAATTCGCATTTTTCTTTCTCCCTCATTAATGGTTGTAATATCCTGATTATTTTTTTAGGGGTCTTCTTGATATCTCCTTTAATATATTCATATTTCCCATCATTTCTAATACCAAAAAATATACATCCACCCTCTGTTCGTATATCAATATTTCCCAACAACCCAGTATTATTTTTAACATATATATCTTCTTCGTATTCAACTATAAAATGATATCCACCCGATGGTGTTTTAGCATATAATATTGATTGCTTTAATAGTTCGTCTTTAATTGATAATGATTTGATATGATTATTATATATTTTCTTATCATTATCTGAATCTGGTATAATTTCACCGCTTTTTATTCTATGTTCTACGGCATTATATATATCTATGATACGTTGTTTATAATCCCAGTCAATACATACAATATTATTTTTAATACCAGTCTTTATGATAAAACCAACGATACCTTGATAAATAAGAAGTTTTATCTCATCATTATTAACAGGTTCTTTATTTTTCCAACTATTAACACCAGAACCAAACTCCTTTAATGCTTTCGTATAATCATCTTTTGTATTATTCACCTCTTTGATATTTAATGCTAATATTCCTATCTTTTTATCTTTCAGTAAATATCTTGTTGTATCTAACAAATATTTTTGATTTTGATTATGATTATTATTCATTTAATATTATAATCAATTTTACCTTTATATATAGTTTTAGATATTAAAATAATATTAATAAGAAATGTTTATATACTTTAAATATTAAGGATAAAATTTAAAATATAATAAATAAAAATAATGAGTTAATAAATTATTCTGATATAATTTTGGTCAAAAGTGTATTGAATCGTTTCTGTTGTAAATATTTCTCTCTATACTCTTCGTCATTATGATATTTATTTTTGCTCTGTTCTTTCAGTTTATTTCGGTAATCCTCGTTGTTTTTATAAACATCTTTTACTCTTTCGCATAGTTGTATTTTTAAAATAGGGTCAGCATACTTAATCTTAATATTTTTTCGCATCAATTCCTTCTTATGCTCTTTATATTGCTCGTCTTTTTCATATCGTTCTCGTTGAAGTTGTTTAAGTCTTTCTTTGTTTGCTTGATAATACATCTTGCGATATTCTGCTTTATCAAGAGGTTTTGTCTCTTCTTCGCTACTGCTTTCTGCCTTCATAAGTTCGGCAACTGCTTTTTTCCTTTCAGCATATGCCTTCTTATTTTCTCTTATCTTATCCATATTGTTAATTCTGTATTGCTTATGATACTCCCTCATATATTCTTTTCGCGCAGCCATTATATGATTTCGTAGTTATTATATCATAATATATTTATTCTTTTATATATATTCTCATTTTAATATCTAAAACCTAAATTAAAAATAAATTGGCGGATTGAAAATGTCCTAAATATACGGCATATATATTCTGTCTTATTCTGTCTTATGATTTATAATAAATCATTATCATTATCATATCATTATAGTAATAATTAAAATCTCATTTTTTAAAAATGATAAGTTCATATAAGAAATATCTTTATATATTAATAAGTAATAAGAACTATTTAAATATGGTTTATGAATGTTGTATTTGTTTTGAAGCATATGACGAAGATTTGGATAATAATGACGCTACAACTTGCGGAACTTGTAAAAATAAAATATGTATGAATTGTTATGAAAAATCTACTGAATTGAGAATGAATAATAATAAATTTGATAAACTCATAAATAATTGTTGTGTTTGTAGGACTGAAACTGAAAAGACAGATTTAAATGATTTTACTAAGGAGCAATTAAAATATTTGTTACTTACCGCTTTTGAAAGGATACATAATACAGATTTAAAAATGGTTGAATATAAAAAGAAATATGAAGAACTTGATAAAGAAAATCTTAAAAATAGTTTAGATTTGATATGGATAGTAGGTAGTGCTAAATCATATATTAATAATAAGAAATATACAAAGCGAGAAATAATAAAAGACCTCGCAGATGTTGTAAATAATATAGATATTACAGTAATGTAATTATTTCCTTTTTCAATTTAATAAAACAACCGTTTCTTATTACTGACATTACACTTTTGATTCTCACTTTATATTTTATTTCATTATTCACATACAGATGTAATATAGGTGTAATTTATTAATAAAATTGCCTTCAAAATATCTATAAATTACTTGTAAATTACCTGTGAAATACTAGTAAATTACCTGTAAATTACCTGTGAAAATGCTGTTTATTTTACTATATTATTTACTATTTAATTTCATATGTATTTTACTATATAATTTACTATGTATGTTAATAATAATCTCATAATAAATTAAGATATAACATGAATAACATTAATTTGGAAGAATTGAAAAAAGATTATTATAATAGTATGCCAATTGAGGATTTATATAAAAAATACAACATCAATACATACTTCTATAAGATCATAAAAAAAAAATTAGGATTACAACGTCCAAAAATCAAAAGATTAGATTATATATTCAATAATAATAATATACCTACCAATCAGCCTACTAATCCGCCTGTTAATTTACCTGCTAATTTACCTGCTAATCTGCCTGCTAATTTACCTACTAATTTACCTGTTAATCTGCCAGCTAATCCACCAACTAATTTACCTGTTAATCAGCCTGTTAATTTACCTACTAAAAAAACGGTAAAAAAGACAATGACTCCCAAAAACAAACCAAATAAAACAAATGTTAATATTAAAACAATTGATACAGACGAAGAAATACCTGTATATGAAATTAAGAAATGCGATACAATATATAATGCTGATAAAAGTAAATTATTAGATGCTTTAAAATTAAGTACAGAGACATTAAATAAGGTTGCTTTGAAAAAAAAATAATATCAGTTAAAAATAAATAAGGATTGTTAATATGTCTAGAACAAAAATGATGACTATGTCTGAATTAAAGGAAAAAACGAGCGATATTATTTTGAGCAATGACGAATATGAAGCTATTATTGAGAGAATTAATGTTTTAAATAATGAACTAATACAATCAAGCGAGTTAAATGATAGAAATGAGATTAAAGAAATATATTATAAAAAGGAGATTGATGATCTTGTTAGTAGATGTAAAGAATACAAAAAGAAAATCAAATCCAAAGAGGATTTAGATTTGGCTAATGAAGAAATAATGAAATCTATGACGAAAAACAAACAAAAGGCACTTGAAAAACTGAAGGAGAGAAGTAATAATAAATATACAAAGAAAACAAAGGAACAATTGGAAGCCGAAATAATGAATGAAATAAGTAATTTCAGAAACAGCTATAAAGATGATATTTAATATATAGTATTATAATAATTAATGAGTATCAAAGACTTATCTAAAAATGAAATGGCGACATATTTATATGTTCGTGATATAATACAAGATGAAGCTGATATGAATAACTACTTTTCTATTTATGATATGATGGGCACTTTATTACCTATAATATTAATAATAATATTCATATTAATTGTCGTACTATTTTATAAGACTTATGGATATGAAAAAAATAAGGAGTGATTTTATGATGAATTAGAACTATTAGTTATTACATTAGAACTATTAGTTATTGTATTTTTTTTTTCTAATTTTTGTTCTAACATTTCAACCTTTTCAATCAAGTATTTAACAGCACCATATAGTGTATAATCTATTTGTGTAGTATTTAATGTTAGAACATCGTTTATTGTTTCATTTGTATTCAATAGCATTCTACCAACTTCAACCGCTTTTGGATATACTTGTTGAACTTCTTGTGCTATAAACCCAAGTTGATTCTTATCGTTTGTATGAACACAATTATCTTTGAAATTAAAACTATATAAATCAATGTTTTTTACATTCTCTAAACATTTGTCGTAAGATGCCTTGACAATATTCTCTTTTATTCGTCTATCTGACATAACAGTCCATGTAGTTAAACCTGTTTGCGTATATCCTCCAGTTGATGTAAAGATTGTTCCATTGACATGTAAATCATAACTCGGATTTGTGGTTCCTATCCCTACATCTCCAAGATGATAAACATTAGCATTGTTTGAATTATATGTCCATTGAGCACCTTCTGGCATTTTAATAGGATTTAGTAAGTGATAGCGAAACGCTATATTTTGTGATAAATTGGATGTAGCAGTAAATGGCAAAAATTGACCTGTTCTCGGAACTATTGTAGCAGAGGAAGCTGTTAAATTGATATCATAGGTACCTTGTAATATTAAATTGCTATTATTAAGAATACCACGTCCTGCTGTTCTTTCAAGGATATCGGTCGTTGTAGGAACAGGAAAATTTAATGTATATGTAGGGTTAGCAACTGTATAAAGAAAGTTTAATGTCTTATGAGTTATAGGATTTCCTTCAGAAACAATACTAATACCCGAGAAAGATTTATATTTAATAATAACAATACCTGAACCTCCATTACCGCCATTTCCATACCACGCACTACCACCAGCACCTCCACCACCAGTACCATTTACACCATTTCCACCGTTTATTTTTCCATATGCTACACTCGCAGGGGTAGAAGCACCACCGCCTTTTCCACCATTACAAACAACAGAACTATTTAAATAATAAACACCTCCAGCACCTCCACCCGCAAACCAATATTTTCCATCTGCTTCTAATTTGCCATAATTACCAAAATTAGTTTTGAAATCATAATTTATCTCACTTATACCAGATAAACCATCTCCTCCGTGTCCTAAAGCACTATCGTTATTCAATCCTCCTGCTGTTCCTGCTGTTCCAGCACCACCTCCTCCTCCTCCTTGACCTACATTACCACTTGAAACAGCAGAACCATCACCGCCATTATTACCTCTACTATAAACAGTTCCAGATGAAAAAGTATCAACAGTAGCATTTTTTAATCCTTTACCGGCTACACCTCCATCTGCTGCGTGTCCGTCTCCGCCGGCACCTGACCCTCCATCTCTTAATGTAGTATTAACAGAAATACCTCCTCCCTCTGCTATTACACTTCCAAACTCACTATCACTACCTTTTGTCCCATTTGTTAATGTTCCCATAGAACTATTGTCTCCAGATACTGTTGAACCATTACCTCCTTTACCTACTTTTATTGTATATGTTCCATTTAAAATAGCTTGATGAATAAAAACTAATTGTCCAGCTCCTCCGCCTCCTCCGTGTCCAACAGTACCACCTCCGCCACCACCTACTATTAAGATATCACATATAGTATTTCGACTAACATTGATAGTATAAGTAGTCTGTGTTTCAGCACCTCCACTATGCGTAAAAGATTGAACACTTTCACTAAATTCAGCTGAAGGGGTTGGAATAGGTTCGCCAGTCAAATTACTACTAATACCTGTTCTGGAATCTCTAACATACAAATCACTCTTGACAGTCTCTATGATATAATTAGTGCCTGTGCTGTATTGAACACTTATATTACTGTGATTCAAAGTAATTGGCATTATATACTTTGATTATATTTTAGATGCTCTATATTAATAAAATTATTTATATTTTATTAATATATACAGTCGAACTATTTCAATTTAATAATATTAAAAAAAAATCAAAATAATATATGTTTTGATGAGAAAAAAATAAAAAATGTTAAAAAAATAAAATATAATATAAATATTCATATCACGTATTTATTTTTGTTTCAAGTTTTTCAACTTTGTTAATCAATTCTTTAACAGCACCATATAATGTATATTTAATCTGTGTAGTATTTAATGTCAGTACATTATCAATAGTATCATTTGTGTTCAACATAATGTTACCAACTTCAACGGCTTTTGGATATACTTGTTGTACCTCTTGAGCTATGAATCCTAACTGATGTCTATCATTAGTATTAACATAATTATCCTTGAAATTGAAATTATACAACTCAATGTTTTTGACATTCTCTAAGCATTTGTCATAAGATGCCTTGACTATATTATCCTTTATTCTCTTATCTGACATAACAGTCCATGTAGTTAAACCAGATTGTGTATATCCTCCAGTTGATGTAAAGATAGTTCCTCTTACATCTAAATTATAGCTAGGGTTCGTGGTTCCAATACCGACATTTCCAAGATAATATACATTAGCATTAGAAGAATTGTAAGTCCATTGAGCACCCTCAGGCATTTTAATAGGATTTAGTAAGTGATAGCGAAAACCTATATTTTGTGATAAATTAGATGTAGCAGTAAATGGCAAATATTGACCTGTTCTTGGAACTATTAGAGTAGTAGCATCTGTTAAATTAATATCATAAATTCCTTGTAATATTAAATTGCTATTATTAAGAATACCACGACCAGCTGTTCTTTCAAGGATATCAGTCGTTGTAGGAACAGGAAAGTCTAATGTGTATGTGTTTGGATTAGATATAGTTGTACTTGTAGTCGAATTTCTGACTAACACACACATACCACCATCTATTGATATAAAACCTTTTCCATTTAATGAACTATTTTCGGCATATACTACATCATATATACTATTATGTATTAAAATCAAAGGGTCTTCAGGACTTCCAGCACCTCTATTATACCACGATGCTGTATATGGTGTAGCGGAGAATGATGATTTTATTATATTAGCTGCTGTATTATTATATGAAGCGTATGCTGTTGTCTTAGTACAATATAACCAATAATTCATATTAAAAGTAGCAAATACAAACTCATCAAATGTTCCAAAAGGAACAGTCCAGTAGTTTGTATAAGAATATAATATTCCTGACGAAGTTGTTCCAGCTAAATTATCATTTATAGGATACCATGTTGTTGATGTTGGAGGCAAATATCTAACAATTCTCCAACCACCAACCCCTGTTTTAAGTTGTGCTTGATATTCGACGTATCTTGTTTGGTCATAAGTAAAGTTTAATGTCTTGTGAGTTATAGGATTTCCTTCTGTTAAAGGTGGAGCGATAGATTTAAATTTAATAATAACAATACCTGAGCCTCCTGAACCTCCACCATCACCGTTAGGACCGTTCAACCATGAATAATCATACCCACCACCGCCACCTCCACTACCTGTATTTGGAACACCATTTACTTGTGTTGGAACTATCAAAGAGCCATTTGTTGATGTATTTGATTTACCAGAACCACCTATTCCACTCCCTCCAATACCTGCTGAACTGCTTGATAACCTACCGCCCCCTCCTCCAGCGGCATACCATTGTAAAGAACCAGTAATATCTAGTTGAATACCAGCTCCTCCATTCATCCCATTATTAGCACTTCCAGCACCAGCACCTCCTCCACCATCCCAAGTCACCGTTGATTTAATAGCACTATATCCACCTTTTACATTTGAACCATTCAATAATAGCGTGTTACCTTGTGTAGAAGAACCAGAATTAGCGGGGGTGCCACCCCCATTTGTGGAATTACCGCCACCAGAACCACCATCAAAACCACTATCTAAATTTCCTGGCGGATCTCCGATTCTTGACCCCCCCCCTCCCCCTCCTTTTCCTTCAAAAGATATTCCATTAACTGAAAGGGTTGCATTTTGAAACATTATTTTAGAAGATGTTCCGTTACTTACACAATTAATATCTGGTAGAGTAGATGTTGTTGTATTA
>Ga0255066_1000120_pt1 | contig 14018 bp, 20 predicted proteins | sample Colum_Cont_RepA__2_FD_188465 | JGI IMG/M metagenome (GOLD analysis project Ga0255066, IMG submission 188465) | Freshwater microbial communities from Columbia River, Oregon, United States - Colum_Cont_RepA_8h | ecosystem: Environmental > Aquatic > Freshwater > River | place: USA: Oregon...
TGCATCAACTTAGTTGCTCGCTCACGATTACCATTGCGAGCAGCATCTGCAGCAGCACGAGCATAGCCAATTCCCTTTAAAACAACATAGACATGTCGGAAAAATGATTTCATTTATTTCTCCTCATTCAATAATTGTTTCTCACCTTTAGACTTAATAGCAACTTTCTTTGGTTTACTTTCTTCAGGTGTTAGACGCTCTAAAGCAATCTTCAACATACCATTAAAAAGTTCTGCGTCTTTAACTTCTACATTATCTTCAAGAGCAAACCAACGAGTGAACGCACGATTAGCAATACCCTTAAATACAAAGTTTTCATCATCAGATACGCTATTAACATTACCTTTGATTACTAACTTGCCACCATCAATCTCGATATCGATGTCTTGCTTAGAGAAACCAGCTACAGCCAATTCGATTGTATATGAGTTCTCACTGTTCTTACGAATGTTGTATGGAGGATAGTTAGGAATATTTTTGGTGATCTGATCATGCATCTCTTTATATTGAGAAAGAGTCTTATCAAATCCAATAAAGAATTTTTCTAGTTCTTTATCATTCCACAAGTTTGGGATAAATTGACGATTCATAATGTTCTCCTTACTTAGTTCCGAATACTTTCTTAGCATCAAATGAAGTTGCTGCTGTACCTACTGTAGTGAAAAAATCTACAGTTGATTTAGCGACAGTCTTAGCAAATGATTGCTGAGCATCGATGTAAGTTTGGAGGGATTTTGCTACTTCTTCGTTTTGAACGAAAGTCTTAACGAATTGAGTTTTGATACCTGATACAGTATCGATAGATGTGTTTAATGCTGATAACATATTGTTCTCCTTTTCAGCGAGTTTAAAATTGCTACCCCGAAGGCATAGCGTTAATGCTGGTTACTGGTTCCAGCGACAGCTTAACGTACTGACAGCTTTACCAACGATTCGTAACTTAGCGGTCCTAAGGTGAATTCTTGGTAGTGTTTTACATGGTTACTACCACCATGTCCCATCCCGAGGGATGCGTACTTGCATGGGTAAATCTATTTAGGCAGCAGGAAGTTCTGTAGCAGCAGCTTCTTGTTGCTTAATAATTTCTTCTACCTGTGGTTCACCCTGTTGCTTGATTTTGCTGATTAGGGTTACAACTTCCTCAAATGGATGTTTACCAAGTACACGCAGAATCAAATTGCATTCGTCAACTGTTAGTTCAAGTTTAATCATGTTATTTTACCTTCTTACCAATGTTATATTTAGGGACTAATTCCCATTCATCTTTCTCTTTATAAGAGACCACTTTAATTTGAGATAGAGATGCTTTAGGGTCAGCACGTTTAGAATCAAGAATCTTCAACAGTTCCCAGTCTTCCAACAATGTTGCAATAGCATTTCTTCTCTCAATATCACCAGAAGTGATATTCGATTCTTTACCATCCAAAGCAAATAGTTCTTTGAAGTGAACGATAAAGTATCTACCCTGCTTATGTAAAATATGGCAGGATTGATATAATTTCTTTTCTTTTCTGGATGCGATCCCGATGCGGGTAAGTGTCTCACGAACCTTCAGAAAGTTGTCAGGTTCAGGTAAAGTCACTTCAAGCATGGACTCTGGCGTCCAGTCGTAGTAAATCATTTCAACAGTCATGATTATTTTCCACCTTTATATAATTTTTGTTCTATCATAGCCAACTGCTCATCAGACAATACACTCAATGCCTGTTTAGCCTTTTCGTTAGAATACCCATAGTATTCTTTCACTAAACGTAAAGACTCAGAAATGGCATCCTTCTTAGACCATTTACTGAATCTTTTCTTTTTAGTAATACTATTTAGCAAAAACGAAAATTGCCAGTTCTTTGGAATCCCATAATGGCGATTCATCTCGTTGGCGTACAATAGGGTATCTGGAAAATAAGACAACCCTTTATTCACGATCCAAGCATTATAATCCTTATGTGCTTGGGGATCTTCGAATAGGTTTTGTTTGGTGAAATTTATTGCATTAATATAATCAAATGGACTCATGAATCAAACCCGACTTCTTTCAAATTATCAGGAGTCGCTGCGAACTTTTTACCTGGATATCTTTTATCCAAGTTTTCTTCTAGTTCTTTGCGATTAGTTCCCTGAGCCATAAATGTATTATCGGGAAGTGAATATACAAAATATCCATGATCTACCTTCTCAATTTTAATTGGCAGGTATTTCTTTTTTATTTCATCAATGTGTTCTTGTAATACCTCAAGAGTTTCTTCTTGCTGCATTTTTCTAACTTCAGCAATCGCTTTAAATTCTCTGAGATACCAACCAAGACGAACAAGCATAAAGGCGACCAAAATGTATATGAGTAGTTCCATATCATATCCTTATTTGAATTTACACTGAGCCATAACTTCAGTCAGTGCTGCCATAATATTTATCTCTTGGTCTGCTACGAATGCTGCTTTATATTGATAGTCTGCAAGAATAAGAATCAACTGAGGAATGCTCACTTCTTGCATGTTGCCAACTGCATTATCATACAACTCACGAAACAATGGAGCAGTACCCAACTCGCTATTCTTTCCAACCCACTTGCGAACTTCACCGAAGTTCTTTTCCTTCATATCTTTGACAAGTTGTTTGTAAGATTCTGCACTGGCATTGATAAGGATACCAGAATCAATCTTACCAGAAACAGAGTAACGCTGAAGTTCGTTCAGGATACGACGATAGTCAGGGAAGTGTTTAATGATGAGTTCAGAAACCACCTTTGGATCAAACTCAATATTCTCTTGTTTGAGAATCTGCGCTGCACGCTTGAAGAATGTTGCAGCAATTTCCTGCTTGTCTTTAGATTCAATCTTGAATTCAATCACAGCACAACGACTATGCAATGGTTCAATGATTCGGTTCTTAAAGTTACAGGTGAAGATAAAAGAACAGTTGCCAGAGAACTGCTCAATAAAGTTACGAAGAGCAGGTTGCACTGACTCTGCATTCATATAGTCTGCTTCGTCAACGATAACTACTTTCTTGGCGTCAGTCAGGGATACAGTAGAAGCAAAGTTCTTGATTGTAGTTCGCAGAGTGTCAATTGAACGACCTTCATCAGATCCGTTAATCATAATAAAGTCTGCTCCGACTTCATTGCAAAGTGCTTTGGCAATAGTAGTCTTACCAACACCAGCTGTTCCGCAGAACAAAAATGTTGGTAGCTGTCCTTTAGATACATATTCCCTGAATGTCTGTTTCAACGATTCAGGGAGAACACAATCATCAATTTTCTGTGGGCGATATTTCTCTACCCAAAGAAACAAATCATCACGTGATTCAATCATAACAAATTCCTTATAACAAATTAAATATCAAAAATACCTATCATTGGGTGTATAGGTATCTACATCAACAACCCCAAAATTAAACGAAAAAGAAATCCTATCACCTTCAGATTTATTTTCTCTTACGGCATGCATAATATTTGCAGGTGCTAAAACTAACGCACCTTCAACTGGTGTAACGTAATGTTTAACTGCAGTTATATTATTTCTGTTATGGAAATATTTGGCTGCATAATTAAAATATGTACTAATATCTGGATGCAAATAAACCAGATCGCCAGATTCTAAAGGTACTTTAGGGTAGTATGATCCAGCTAATACATTCCCTGGATGTGGATGGCTTTCTAGATTAGATCCTGGAGGATATATATTGAACCAACAAGAATCCAAAACCAAATTAACTGTTGGTCTTGGATTTAACTCATTAAAACAAGTCTTTGCATTTTCAAAAATTAAACCAATTAACTTTTTAGTTTCTGGGAATGCTAAAAAGTCTTTTTTAGTTAAATTATAACTCTTCCACTTTAAAGAATATTTACTATGTCCCTCTGGGTTTCTATGCTCAGGATCTTTACTTCTTAGTGTATAAGCATGGCTAGATATTTTTTCATTATCTATTGGCAGATCTTTCCACTGCCAAATAGGATAGGTGAATATATCTGTTCGAGTCATTGATCTCACTCAAATGTAGAGTCAGCTTCAACGGCTACATAATAAACCAAATCACCAGCACCTTTGAAGCGAGAGATCTTCTTGGAAGAAATGCTAACATCATAATCTCCAGGAAGCATCTTTAGGTTCTCAACCTTCAAGTTTGCTTTGAAAGTTTTGTTTGTGGTACCAACAGTTTCATTGAAACTATTTGCGGTAGCATTCTTCTTATCGCCAACGACAGCAATGATAGTTGAACCATCACCGATGATTGATAGGTCTTCACTGCGAAGAACACCTGCAGTCTTACGAAGCATATCCAACTGAGTAGCAGTTAGTTTGAAGTTAATCTCTGCTTCAGGGAATGTGATTGCTTTCTGCGGAGCAGTCAATACTTCAGGTGATGCAGCGAAGTATTTAATCGTACTCTTACCTTGTTTGATTGTAACGAACTTCTCACCGAACTCAAGTTCAGGATCTTCGAACAAAGACATGGCACCCAAGAACTCATTGAGATCGTAGATGCCAAAGTCGGGAAATGTTTCTGCCACTGTAGTGTCAGCCATCACATTTTTCTGTGATGAGATGGTTGCAAGTTTATTACCTTGCTTCAACAACAGATTGCTATTAATACCAGCAAAGTTTTTAATTACTGCAACTGTTTCTTTAGATAACTTCATTTACTTCTCCTATTCATATGTAACATAACTATGTATTCTCATTTTACCTTCAAACTGATTAAAAGTAAAATTTATTTTCCAATCATCAAACCAGTCATATTGCTTGGAACAACAATAGTCTGAACCTTGCCATTCTTAATACCTTCAGAGATATTCAATGCAGCTTGAGCATTCATAAACGCAATGGAACTCGCAGAGTTATTTGCAAGAGCAGCCATCCGCTCAGCTTCTTTACGAGCAGTCTGTACTTCTACTTCTTTCTGTTTGAATTCATTCTTTGCACGAACCAATTCATTGGCAGATGCTACAACCGAATCAGCAGGAACGATGTTACGAATAAGAACCTGTCCGATAATTAGACTTCCATCAAGTTTCTCATCAGCAAGACTCTTTTGAATCTGCTCTCTGATTGCTTGTTCCATTGCTTGACGATTGTCCGCCATATCCAGTGCTTCGTACTTACGTGCTTCTTTGTAAATAGCATTACGTGCAGTTTGAACAATGTAATTATACATCAGGTAAATATCGCCATTGTGTTTAGCGTGGAATGCTTGACTCTTTTGACTATAGAGTTCAGCAACTTGTGCTTGATTAATGTTATAGATAACCACAGCATCAAAGTCTTTCATAGTGCTGTTGTCTTTGGCAACAGGGGTCATGTCGTCAAGTTTAACATTAACATCTTTGATAGGGAATGTAAGAACATCACCGATCAACACTTGATTAAAAGATCCAGGAAGCAACTCTCCTTGCTGGACTTGCTTGTCAAATCCAACACGAACACCGACTTCACCTGTTTCAATACGAGTGCAACCAGTGGCAAAAACAGCCAGCATGGCAATAGCAAGAACACTTTTCTTCATAATAATTTCCTTAAAATAAAACAACGATACCGACCAAAAATAAACCAGTCAGAACTGCACACACTAAACTGTATGATAAAAGTTTAGAAACATGCCACTTCTGTTTACCAGTCAACGCACAAAATGCTTGAATGCCAAAATAAAAGATAGCAAAAATAATAGCGAATGATGTAACGATCTTCATCATTTCTCATCCTTTGAATATTTCACATCGTGTTCGTACAAGAACATTAGACAGCACATTGCGTGTGCCAAATGATTCTTGCTGGTTTCAGGATCGTTTTGTTCTCCCTCTTTCCATGCCCACAGATGTCTTTGCATTGCATCAAAGTATCTACGCTTTGAATCTGGAACATGTTTCCAATTATCTGGTTCGTATTTCTCCGCACCAAATGTTAGAATTTCTACAGTTGCTTTCAATGCAAGTGGAGGTAACAAACCATATTGTAGTTTGTTACCATCAAATTTACGACCACCTGTAGTGGCGTTTTGGGATTTTTTAATTTCTTCTTTAGTTGCCATTATTTCTCCACTACAAAAATTAGTACTGGTTTTTCTTTATAGTCTGTAACCAGCAAAAATAGACTGCATCTGTTTATCGCTCTTTAGTTTAAAGTCTGCTCAGCGAAAGGACGCAGTTGTCCTGTAGAGATACGACTCAAATTATGCAAACAGACGTGAACCTGCGATCTTGGCTGCAAGACCAACGATACGACGTGATGGTTGACCCATACGATACTTAACAACTTCAGTACCATTTACTACTGCTGGGTTTGAATAAACACAGTAGCCTTGCTCACGCAAGTTACGAATGGTAGAAGCTGGGTGGGCGATACCGAAAGATGCAGAGATCTGCTTGGCAGTAAACTGCTTACCTGCTTGTAGGTGCTTCAATAAAAGATTTTGCTTGGACATTATATAATATCTCCATAATAAACAGCCATCAAAAAAAAGATCGGGAGAAGTGATGGCATTCCCTCTCCCGACTAGAAAATAGAAGATTAAACTTCGATGCCATTCTCACGAAGGATTGCGTTGAAATCTTCAACATCAGCATCGTGAACATTAGACTCATCAACAATTTTCTCAAGACGAGTTTTCTTGGGAGCAACTGCTTTAGGAGTCTTAACCTTAATGGCTTTGGGTTGTTTCACTTTAACTGCTTTGGGAGCAGACTTGGCAGCGACGAAGTCAGAAAGTTCTTTCTCCGATGGCCATGGCATTTGATAAGTACCACGACCTACGATGTTAGTTTTCTGGAGCCACATGGGGAAACCAAGTTTCTCACCAGTAGAGCCACGCTGTTCTTTCAGAAGAAAGTAACCAGCAAGCAACTCTTTCCAAGTAAGATCTTTCTTAGTCTTATACTGTGGACATACGTCAAGAATACGCACGCAAAATGCTTTTTGTGCTTTAGACAGATCAGCAAAGTTTTTCATAATATATACACCTTTCAAAGTTAATAATCAACTACAATAACAATTCTACCTTAAACCTGATTATTTGTCAAGTTTAAAATGGGATTTCCTGAGCAGGTTCTTGCACAACAGGTGCTTCCACTGCTACAGGTTCTGGTTGCGGGTTTGCAACTTTATCATACAGGTCAATAAATGCAGCTTTCGTTGCAGCATCAAAACGATTGCAACAAAGTTGGACTGCTTTCTCCCTGTTCTTGAAGATTGCAAATGCACGAACGATATGGATCATACGACGAGTCGTAATTGTTTCATCCACACCACCATCCTCGAAAGTGCGACGGATAGCATCAGCCCACTTTACAAGGGTCTCTGCAAACTCTTCGTCAATACACGAATAAGTTTCCATGAGATTCTTGATAATCTTAATCTCAACTTTTGCAGCTGGGTATTCCTGTTCAAACGTAACAGCGAATCGCTCCAAGAATGCTTCGTTCAATACGTTGGTACCGATATAACGACCATCGTCACTACCCTTACCCTTAGTGTTCGCAGTTGCAATAACATTGAATCCAGGAGCAGGAACAATCATCTCATTCTTGAGTTTGAAATAGTAAGGTTTACCCTCGAGAATCGGTTGCAAGCACAACAGAGTGTTGGCAGAGCCAGCATCAATTTCGTCAAGCAACAGAGTAGTACCAGTACGCATAGCGATTAGAACTGGTCCTTCAACAATTTCTACGTTACCATTCTCCAATGTTTTGGAGCCGATAAGTTGTTCTTCGTCAGTCATCATGTTTAGGTTAACACGAATGAGTGGCTTTTTGTATTTCGCACAGATCTGCTCAACCATGGTAGACTTACCGTTACCAGTTGGACCAGAAATATATGCAGGGTAGAAAATACCAGACTTGATAATAACTTCCAAGTCGGAGTAGCTACCGAAAGGGACGAAGTTTGAATCCTTCTTAGGAATCAATGATGCAGTGTTTGTGTAATCAACCACGAAAGACTCTACAGGTTCAGATTTAGTTTTTACCACAGTATTTCCAACTACAACAGTAGAAGGTTTACCACCATTAATTGAATATAAACCACGACCAACAACATCTTGCATTAGCCACAATGGGTGGTAGTCGATTTTGTTTTTGGCACGAACTTCCAGCAATTGCTTGCGTGTAACTGTACCAGTAGTTTTTGTATCAGGGAACATCTCAAAGAGTTTATCTTCGAAGAATGCTTTTTGTTGCTCAGTAATTTTTGCCATCACTCACTCACTTTCATAATAAAAAATTCAAACACTAGACCAAATTTCAAGAACCCCACCATCAGGATAATCAGCAGGTAACACAACAGACCGAAGGTAATCATAAGCCAGACCGAAATTAGCGAAACCTTCAGAAACAACAATTTTATTCACAGTATCAATAACAAAGAACTTCATAACAATCCTTTCACTCTATACAATAATTATACGTCTTTTTTGAATTATTGTAAAGCAATATTTTCACCCTCTATTCCAGAGGGTTTGCAATCCCCTACAATCCGTAGGGTTATGCAACATAGCCAATAAAGTTATTCAGAAGGACTCGGCTAGTCTTCTTGACATTCAAAAACTTACCAAAGTTTCTTGCGATCGCCTTTGCATTCGCATCTGCTTTCACATCCAACTCACCCTCTTGAATTCTTGTAGAAGATTGGGGAATCAGGAACAAGTCATCACGACCAGTATTCTTGATTGATGCAAATCCTTTGACACGGAAATCTTTTCTCCATTCTTCGATTAACATAGCATCGCTACCTCTATACTCGGGTAGATTTGCTTGCATTGCACCACGCAAGTCACGACGATGATTCTGACAGATATGAAAGCCCAGTACTGAAATGTTGTAACGATCTTTCATCATTTGCAGAATAGTTTTCGATTGATGGTTACCATACTTATTAAACTCATAAGTCTTTTGAGTAATTTCATCACGGATATAATGTTTCTGTTTGATACGTTTGTATTCAGCACCAACAATTTCAGTTCGCACATCATCCAAACCACGATGATATCCAACAGGAGCCAAAGAATGACCTTCGCCATCGGTAAGAGTAATGAACGTCATCTTCTCGATATTGTTGTTTTTAACAAACGAACCAACGTTATTGTAGCACCATACCAATGCTTCGTTAAGTGGAGTGCCACTGGTTTCATATCCTTTGTTCCACTGAAATTTCCAATGCAACAAACGACGTGCCATTGAATTGAATTCGCTGGTAGTCATTTTGTTACTGAACAATTCAAGAAGATTGAAACAATTATTGGCAGCACCGATTAATTTTTCGGTTTCAGCTTTAGCACGTTTCGCTGTTTCAAATTCACGCTCATATGTATATCGTTGTGAACGTGCTTCGTCAGAAGTACAAGCATTCTCACGAACGTAATCATAGTACGCAGATGTAAAAGCATAAACACGATAAGGAATCTGAACACGATTGCAGAACATAGCCAAATTAACAACCTGCTTAATTGTATCTTGCAAAACTTCATTCATAGAACCAGACCAGTCAACCAGCATAATCATACCATGGTTTTTACCCTCTGGTATAGTGGTCACACGTTTAAAGATATCGTCTTTGAGTTTGTATGCATAAACTTTCTTCATATCCAATGAACCGATCTTGGATACTTGAGCACGTTTATACATAGTTGCACTCTTGCGCATCTCGAATTCTTTGACCAAATAGTTTACTGCACGACTGGAGTCAATCTTAAATTGTTCGAAGTCTTTCTTCTCGGCAAGTTCTTTCTTTGTCAAATAATCTGGCTCAGCATAACGTGTGTATCTTTCTGCACGACCATCTGTATCATCTAGCCACTGCTCTGGAGATTTTGTTTCAGAAAGAATCTTTTTAAATGGAACAACAACTTCATCCATATAATCAGTATCAAACTTCCAGTAGTTATACTCAGTGGTATCGTCAGCGAGATCGCTTAGTTTACTGGAAAAAATACGTTCAGTTTTAGACTCAAGATCTTCATCATCATTATTGTTTGCTTGTTCGTCAGTTTCTTTGGACTTTGTGCTCTTGACAGTTTTTTCAATCTCTTCCATATCGTCAAGTTCTTCTTCGTCAAAGTCTTCGTCATAATCGATGTCAAAGTCAGATTCAATCGGATCTTCTTCGTCTTCATCGTTTGATTGCAAACCCAATTCCTGCATTTGTTTCTTGCGCTCTTCCAGTTGTTTTCTGGAGAATGCGTATACATCATTGGCTAGTGTGATAACATCGTCAATAGTTTCGGTGCGTTCAGCACGTTCAACAAAAATCTTTTCTTCAGATGTAAATTTTACACCACAAAATACACCTGCTTTAAAGTAGAGATTAATTTTGTCGATAAGGTTCAATTCAGCGAATGATTGAATCTGACCAACACCAAAAAAGTCACGATCGTTGAGTTGTTTGTAGCCATCACTCATACGCTTACGTAGACCTGGATATTTACGTTTGATTAGTTTCTCGATACGCACGTCTTCGATGACGTTTAGATAACTACGAATCTTTGGGTTATCTTCGATCGGTTTCATATATGCGTCAGTCGTGTATAGCGCATGACCAACTTCATGACCGATCAACATATCTTCAATTTCGGGGGACATTTCTTTCCACATAGGAAGAGTCAATACACGACTCTTAATATCGAAAGATGCAGTGCGAGTTCTTGCACGAACAACAGAAAGATTTTCTGTAGCAAGAAGTCTTGCGGATAGATCAGATGCTTTCATTTCCATAATATATTATTCTCCAAATGCCATATCAAATTCAAACTCAGTCAATGCTTGCTCAACCACATCACGATTTGCCAACTTTATCGGTAGGATGTGTTCAAACTCACACACATTACCAATATCATACTTGTGGCAAAGACTTGCCAATTCAAAGTCATCAAAACTACTCCACTGGTTTTGCATAATTTTCTCCATTCTATAGTAGAATTATGCCCGAGTTTTGATTATTTGTAAAGCACTATCGTAAGTCGTTGATTTTATTGGAAAAAATAACCCTACAGAACGTAGGGTTTTAGGCTATAACGCTGAAGTCGTTACGTTTCTCAAACTTAATGACAGACCTAAACTTCTCAAAGAGCTGGTCTCCTTTGTGAGAGATAACAAAGATATTTGACTTTTCACCAAACTGGTTCATCAGGTTAAGGAAATAATCAGTTCCAGCTGTGTCTAATGAAGAATCAAAAATCTCGTCAAGCAACAATAGGTTTGTATTGACTGAGTTCTTCATTTTTGCAATTTGTCGCCAAGTGAAAAGTATTGCAAGGTCAATCCTCATTTTTTCACCTTCCGAAAAACTTGCGTAAAGTTCAAAGTGAATGTAAGTATCCATCGCATTTAGATACTTGTTGATCAACTTATTCATGGCAGGTAGATACTCACGAATAATCGCTGTCTTGATACCAGTGTCCTTCAATAAAGCAGAAGCAACTTCTTCAATGTTACGCTGTTCTTGTAAAGATGTTTTAGTATTAATCTTAACAATGGCTTCAGTGGCAAGTTCTTTTAACTTGGCTTTCTCTTCATCGATGTTAGTTGTGTCAGATTTAGACCCCTCAATCTCAGCTTGGAGTTCACCGATTTGTTTGTTGAGTAGGGTGATCGTACTGTTTCTTGTAGATAACTCAATGTTCTTATCGGTAATCGCTTCTGCCACTTCATTAATCTTTTTGAGTTTTTCATTAAGTCCAGAGAGGATCGTGTCGAGTTCATCAATCTTTGAGTTGTTGTCCATGAGTTTCGCATTAAGATCTTTGACAATGGTCTCTTTGTATTCTTCAGCGATATCTTGGTTACACGACGGACATACATCATGTTCATTAAAAAACTCTGTATGGTGTTCGCAAGTTTCGACTTTCTGGAGCAACTTGGATTTAATTGATTTTGCTTTTTCAAACTCTTGGTTGATTGTTTCCTTCTCAGAGATCTTCCCTTTAAGTGTTGATATTTCTCCGAGAATGACATCAATCTCCGACTGGATTCTGCTAATTTCTCCAGAATGGGATTCGACTTTGGCTTGGAAATTTTTAATCGTTTCTGTCTTCGCATCGCTAATAGTTTTAATAATACTCGTTTGGCTTTCAACTTTCGTCTTAGCGTTAGCAATCTCCGATTCAATCTTTGCGATCGCATCTTTAGTCTCCTGTGCTTTTTCTTTTAATAATGTATTCATGGTAGAGAAAATGCGAATGTCAAGAATGTCTTCGATAACTTCTCTACGTTGTCCCGATGGTAGTTGCATGAATGGAACAAAAGAAGCACTACCAAGAATAACTACTTGTGTAAAAGTTTTATAATTTAATTTAAGGATTTGCTGTTCGAGACTTTTTTGATAATCACGTGAAGCAGCATCCTGATTAATCAAAGTTCCATTCTGCCAGATCTCAAAGATGTTTGGTTTGATACCACGAACAACTTTATATTCAGCTGGACCAATATTAAACTCGATAGTAACTAAACAGTTCTTACCATTGATGCTGTTAATCAACTGATTCTTATTGATGTTACGAAATGGTTTGCCAAACAACGAAAAGCACAATGCATCTAAGATTGTGCTTTTTCCTTCACCATTCTTACCAATGATTAAAGTAGTTGGTGATTTATTCAATAATACTTTGTTTGCTGCGTTACCTGTTGAAAGAAAGTTCTTCCACTCTACACTTTTAAATACAATCATTCACTCTTCCATTTCATACCCATAGACTTATAAATGAATCTCATTATGAAGTTGGGTTTCTTTTTAGAAATAACAGTAATTGGCATAGCATCTACATTAATAGTAAAAGATGGCGAGCCAAGATTATTTGAGATAGTGGTCCAACCTACAGTACCACCATTACCAATAGACAAACATAATCCAGAACCAGAAATAACGGATCCAACATTTTTGCTAGCAGCATATTCAACACATGGTGTAAAATCTAAATCAAGTGGAATCTGTTCTGTTAATGGAAAGAAATACTGGATCTCAAGTTGTTGCATTAGACCACCTCTACGTTAATGGCTTCCGTATATAATGTTTTCATAAATGTTTTAACATGCTCTTTATCAACGTCAGTTTCAACGCTGTCAATATAATTAGATAAAACACTTAGCGTATCTTCAAGATTGATATCTTCACCAACCTCTCCGTCTTCAAACTCAGACATGTCCTCAATAATTTTAATTTCATGACATCCTTTATTATACAGCTTTTGAATAAATTTGTCAAATTTATAAAAGTCAGTTTTATTTACAACAACTAACTTAACAAACTTATCGGCTAGATCGAGAGAGTCGAGGTCGATGGGGTCGGATCCTTTGTCGGAATACTCAACTCTGGTGAACATTGTATAAGGATTTGGGATAAACTCGAGTTCTCGATTATCAAGGCAGAACAAATGGAACCCTCTTGGATCATTATAATCTTGCCAAGTAAGTTCATAGGGATTACCGAGGTAATGAATGTGACCATTGCCACTGCGGTGATGATAATGCCCACTAAACACGAGGTCAAACTTATCAAACAAACTTGCTTCCAATCCTTCATGAGATTGCATACCTTTATACATAGCAAAGCCAGCAATTTCAAAATGCCCCATACAGAGGTCTGCTTGCGTTTGCTTTAATTGATCGAGTGACTCTTGATAGTTATCTGGACAAATCCATGGCATCATACATATCGGGATACCACCAACAAAGATTGTTTGCGGATCATCAATAACTTCGATGTTGGAGTATTCACGCAAAAGTAAATCTGGTGAATTGACTTCATTGGTATTTTTATAGTATGTGTCGTGATTACCTGCTAACATATAAACTCTTATACCACGTTCTTGTAATTTATCAAAGAACATTTCCTTTGCTCTTTGTAGAGCATAGAAGTTTACATATTTGCGTCTATCAAATGTATCACCAAGAATAAGAACAGTGTCAATACCAGATGAATCAATAGTAGGAAAGAAAGTATTGTCATAGAATTTTTGAAAGAAGTCTAGGAAAGCAATACTGTCATTACGAGCACCAAAGTGTTGGTCAGTAATAATTGCTACTCGCATTTTTCTCCATT
>Ga0255066_1000126_pt1 | contig 13744 bp, 9 predicted proteins | sample Colum_Cont_RepA__2_FD_188465 | JGI IMG/M metagenome (GOLD analysis project Ga0255066, IMG submission 188465) | Freshwater microbial communities from Columbia River, Oregon, United States - Colum_Cont_RepA_8h | ecosystem: Environmental > Aquatic > Freshwater > River | place: USA: Oregon...
GTGGAAGCACCTGCCGTGATTGATGCCGATCTTGCTGCGAATCTTGCTGAAATTTCTTATGATGAATTTTTACTTTTAAATGCTGAACATAGAAGACCTCTTATTAGAACAAATGATAAAACACAACGATTAATTTTGCCGATTAATGCAGCGGATACATTTGTAAAAAATCTTAGTCAAAATGAAAAACCTTTAGTGTCATGGAATATATATCAACCAAAACATAATGAAAAAATTAGAGCAATAGCAAATAAATTCGACATGCAAGAAAGTGATCTCATAAAAGCTAATGATCTGAATCCTCAAAAAGCAATCAAGACCTCTACCATGATGTTAGTAGCTAAAAAAGAAGGTGCGGAGTCAAATGCCAATCAAGATGTTTATGAATCAAAAATTCAAAATGATAAGAAAGTTGAAGGCTTAGTGAAGCCTGCTGAGCACAAAGTTAAATCAGGAGATACGCTTAATAAAATTGCTAAAAGATATGATATACGTATCGATGAACTAAAAGACATTAATCAAATGACTTCCTCAGACATTCAAATCGGATCCATACTTCAACTTCAAAGAAATAATTAACTTTATTACGCATAATATGTATTTTAAATATATTTTCCTCTTCTTTGTTTGTCTTAACCTAACTTCTTGTAGCGATAAGAAAGAGGTTGTTTATAACTTTGATGGTACTTTTAATATTGAAAAAGGCGGCACACTTATCGATGCAATGTCTGGCGAGCCGAGTAATCTCATTTCGATGATTGCAGGAGATTCGGCATCGTCAGCCATCTCAGGAAATATTTTTAATAAACTTATTAAATATGACAAAAATTTAGAACTAGCCCCTGAAATAGCAGAAAAATGGTCAATATCAAGCGACCAGAAAACAATTACTTTTTATTTGAAGAAAAATCTTAAATGGTCTGACGGGCAAGACTTAACCAGTGAAGATGTTCTTTTTACTTGGAAACTTGTCACTGACGACAAAACGAGAACTCCCTATGGCTCTGATTACAAGTTAGTTGAAAGGGCTGAAGTTCCAGATCCTCATACATTCCGAGTTGTATATAAAAAAGCATATGCACCAGCCCTAGACAGCTGGGCGACTCTTCAAATTCTTCCGAAACATATCTTAAAAGACGAAGATATTAATCGCACTTTTTTCTCAAGAAAACCCGTTGGCTCTAGTTACTACAAATTAGCACAATGGGTTAATGGTGAAAAATTAACTTTGGAAGCTAGCCCCTCTTCAGTCATGGGCGAACCTAATATAGGCAACCTAACTTCACGCTTCATCCCTGACACATCTTCTCAATTTTTAGAACTGATCGCTGATAATATTGACCTCATGAATATTAATCCTATTCAATTCGCACGTGTGATTCCATCTAGACCAGACCTAAAGAATAAATTAGCACTATATAAAGAACTTGGAAATAGTTACACCTATCTTGGCTTTAATTCAAAACATCTCCCATTTAATGATATTAAAGTAAGGCAAGCGATTAACTACGCAATTGATAAGCAGGAGATTATTGATGGTGTACTTTTAGGATTAGGGGAGCCCGTCGCATCCCCATATAAACCTGGAACTCGATGGAGCAATCAAAAACTTCATCCCTACCCTTACGATAAAAATAAGGCACTTAAGTTACTTCGTGAGGCAGGCTTTAACGACACTAATAATGATGGTATTTTAGAAAAAGATGGCAAACCTTTCTCATTTGAGATTCTCACGAATCAAAATAAGCAAAGAGAAATGACCGCAGTCCTTATTCAAAGAAGACTTAAAGATGTAGGTATTGATGTAAAAATTCGAGTGATTGAATGGGCAAGCTTTGTAAATCAATTTATTAAAACTGGTGATTTTGATGCTGTCATTCTTGGCTGGAGTTTATCGCTTGATCCTGATCAATATAATATTTGGCATTCGTCACAACAAAAACCTGGCCAATTTAATTTTATTGGATACAACAATAAAGAAGTCGATCAATTACTTGAAGAAGGTCGTACCGAATTAAATCCTGACAAACGAGAAAAAATATATCATGCTTTTTCAAAAATCTTATTAAGTGATAGTCCTGTGATTTATTTATATGCTGGGTATGGTCTCACTGCTATGAGCAAACGTATCAAAGGAATTGAGTCCCCTACGCCGCCTGCTGGAATTGCGTATAATTCATACGAATGGTTTATTCCCTCCACAGTCAGAAGAAATGAAATAGCTCAATAAAATGCTTAACTATTTAATTAAACGCTTGTTATGGATGATCCCAATGCTCATTGGTATTAGTCTTATTTCATTTTTTATTATGCACTTAGCACCAGGTGACATTACCGCATCAGAATCAGCATTCAATCCAAAAGCATCTGAAGAGTCTCGTCAAAAACTAAGGGCACTTTATAACTTAGATAAACCCTTGGTTACGCAATATAGCTTATGGTTAAAACGGATTGTTAAATTAGATTTTGGTAATTCATTTGCTTCGCATCAGCGTCCTGTTCTATGGGAAACAAAAGATGATAAAGGCAATATCACTAAAGGTATGATTCAAGATGCTTTACCTATAACCCTGATGATTAATTTGATAGGGCTACTTATTATTTTTGTGCTTTCAATATTTCTAGGTGTTGTTTCAGCAGTCAACCAAAATCGATGGCCGGACCGACTCATTACCATCATTGTCTTCGTAGGCTTTGCGGTGCCTGGTTTTTGGTTGGCGCTTTTATTAATGTATTGGACTGGCGTCACTCACTCTTGGCTTCCTATTTCAGGCCTGCATAGCGTAGGGTATGAAAAGATGGGTCTAATGGCTCAATACCTAGATTTAATTAAGCATCTAATATTGCCAGTCTTTGTTTCAAGTTTAGGCGGCCTCGCAAGTATTTCACTGTATGTCAGAAATGGAATGTTAGATGTACTTCAACAAGAGTTTATTACAACAGCGCGCGCAAAAGGCCTAACCGAAAATAAAGTAGTTTATGGTCATGCATTAAGAAATACATTATTACCGCTCATCACTATAATAGGTCTATCGATTCCGGGCTTGATTGGGGGTTCTGTAATTGGAGAATCAATTTTTGCAATTTCTGGAATGGGTAAATTATTTTTTGACGCTGTTTTGATGAGAGATTTTCCAGTGGTAATGGGAATCCTTACGATCGGATCTGTCTTAACGTTATTTGGAAATTTAATCGCAGACATTGGTTATGCATGGGCAGATCCAAGAATTAGGCGAGGTATTACAAATTGAAAATCCTTACGCAAAATCCACTCGCTTTAAGTGGTTTCATTATTATTGTCTCTGTTCTTTTTATCGCAATATTTGCTCCATGGTTATCGCCTTACGATCCAAATTACATTGATATTCATTCCATACTTCTCCCCCCTTCTGTCTCCCATTTTATGGGAACTGACGGACTAGGAAGAGATGTTTTTTCACGCATGCTTTATGGATCTAGAATTTCGCTTTTAGTAGGCATAGTCGCTGTAGGTATCGCTACTGTCATTGGGACATTTTTAGGAGCTGTTGCTGGATTTTATCGAGGCTATATCGACTCTATTATCATGCGGTTTGTAGATATTATGTTATCCATTCCTACTTTCTTTCTCATACTTGCAGTCATTGCGTTTTTAACACCGTCGATTTGGAACATTATGATAGTGATTGGATTGACTTCCTGGATGGGCGTTACACGCCTTGTTCGTGCAGAGTTCTTAAGTCTCAGAAATCGAGAATTTATATTAGCAGCCGAAGCTATGGGCGCTTCAGATTACAGGCTTATTTCAAAGCATCTACTCCCTAATAGCCTAACACCCATCATCGTAACTTCGGTTTTAGGTATTGCAAGTGCGGTGTTAACTGAATCTGGATTGAGTTTTCTTGGGCTTGGGGTTCAAGCACCACAGTCCTCATGGGGTAATATTTTGACTGATGGCAAAGAGTATATTCAGTTTGCTTGGTGGCTATCATTATTTCCAGGACTGGCTATTTTGATTACAGTCCTAGGTTATAATTTACTTGGTGAAGGCTTAAGGGATTTACTTGATCCCAAAAACAAGAATCAGCAAAAATAAAGGGTTACATGATGGGGTTTTTAACTGGTAAACGAGTTTTAATTCTTGGTCTTTTGAGTGACCGATCAATTGCATATGGTATTGCTTCTGCAATGAAACGTGAAGGAGCTGAATTAGCTTTTACTTACCAAATGGAAAAGCACGATGAGCGCGTAAAAAAACTTGCTCAAGATTTTAATTCAAATATTGTTCTACCTTGCGACGTTTCAAGTGATGAGCAAATCGACAATCTCTTTCCTTTACTAAAAAAACACTGGGATAAATTAGATGTTATTGTTCATTCGCTAGCCTTCGTTACAAAAGAAGCTTTAAAGGGTGATTTCGTTGAAGCAACGACCCGTGAAAACTTTAGAGTAGCTCACGATATTAGTTCTTACAGCTTTACAGCGCTAGCTAAAGCAGCACTGCCGATGTTAAGCGAGCATGCAAGTTTGCTTACTTTAAGCTATCTTGGCGCTGAAAGAACAATGCCTAACTATAATGTGATGGGACTTGCCAAAGCAAGTTTAGAGGCAAACGTAAGGTACATGTCTCAGAGCTTAGGACCAAAAGGTATTAGAGTTAATGCAGTTTCAGCAGGGCCTATTAAAACACTTGCTGCGTCTGGCATTGCTGACTTTGATCGCATGATAGATTTTAATGAGAAACATGCTGCTTTAAGACGAAATGTGACAATTGAAGAAGTTGGAAATGCAGCTGCTTTTCTATGTAGCGACCTTGCTTCAGGCATAACGGGCGAAATTACTTACGTAGATGGCGGCATGAATATTACTGCCGCAGGTTCAATCGATTAATTCTTTTGTGTTGTCTCGAAGAATTTTTGATTCACTGATACACTCGCTTTTGCTTTTAAACCTTTGAGATAAGCGCTCAAGTATTCATTAGATAATGCTTCTGTATAGCTAGATGCGAATTCTTTTTTATTTTCTTCATTCTCATCATTCGGAAATGCTACTTTACTTACTTTAACAATCACGTAACCGTTATTGCCATCTACAAAACCACTATAACTAGGAAGCTTGTCTGTAGGCATTTTGTAAGCGTGATTAATGACAGCCTCGCTCAAGCCTTTTGAATTTTTTCGGTCGACTAAAACTGCAGCTTGCCAAAGAATTTTACGTGAAGAATCACTAACAGACTTCAATGCTGCCTCACCATCAGCAGCCATTAATTTCTTGGCAGCTTCAAACTTTAAATATTCTTCAATACCCGCTTTAACCTCAGCAAATGGCTTTATAGATTGCGCTTTATAATCTACAACACGAGCAGAAATTAAGTTGTTAGGTGTGACTTCAATCGCTTCAGTATTTCGATGATCCTTAATTGATTCTTTCGTATATAAAGCGTTCATCAATGTTTCATTCTTAAAGAACTTATCTGTATCGTTACGGCTAATCCAATCGGTTTTTTGAATAGGTAGATTAAATTTTTTCGAAACCGCATCAAGACTTGATGACTGCTCGTACACTTTATTACTAAAGTCTTCAGCAAGAGCCGCAAATTTATCTTGTGCTTTTTGGTAGATTATTTCAGCTTTAATTTGTGACTTGATGGCATCAAAACCACCGCCCTCACCTATGATTTTTGTCAGCTTAATAATGTGGTAACCAAAATCAGATTCAACGATACTGCTAATCTCGTTAACCTTCATTGAGAAAACAGCATCATCAAAAGGCTTAACCATCATGCCACGATCAAAGGTGCCTAACTCCCCACCTTTTTTAGCAGACTCAGGGTCTTGTGAATATTTTGTTGCTAATTCTTCAAATTGCTTAGGATTCTTTTTAACCTGATTTAAGACATCTTCAGCCTTTGCTTTAGCCTTAGCTTTTTCTGCTGGTGCGGCGTTCTTAGATGAAGCAATTAAAATATGACTTGCTTCTCTTTGCTGTTTATTTTGATATTTATCTGCATTTATTTTATAAGAAGCTTTCACTTCATCTTCAGATACATTGATGGTCGAAAGAATACTTGTTAATGAAAATATAACAAACTCGGCTTTCACTTGCTCGGGTGCTAAAAACTTAGATTTATTTTTATCATAAAAATCTTGCATATCTTTTTCGGAAATATTCGCTTTAGCCATATATTCTTTTGTTTTGAATTCAGCAACAGTGATTTCCCTTTGCTGTGATGTTACTTTTAATGTTTCTGTTAAATTATTCGGCGGAATAAATGTAAGTTTTTGCAGTCCATCACGCACTTGTTGAATGAGTAAATCATTCCTAATGCTTTCTTCAAATTTCTTAGGGTTGAGTTGATTATTTTGTAGGACTTTGTCGTAGAGTTCTTGTGAAAACTTTCCATCTTTTTGAAAATCAGGCATACCTATAATATATTGGCTTAATTGTTGATCTGTGATTCTAAATTTAGATTTTTTAATATCATTATTTATTAATTGTTTTGTGATGAGTCCATCGACTACAGACTCTTTAAATTCGAATGAATCAAACATTGCAGGATCTATTTTTTTACCTTCACTCATAATCCTATTGCGAACATTTTCAATTGCACGGTTATATTCTGGTAGTGTAATTTTATAGCCATCAACTTTGGCGATACTTAAATTATTGCCAGCTTGGTTGAGATATGAATCAATTCCAAACAATGCGAAAGGAATAAGAACAAGCGCCAAAATAACTTGTGCCGCTTTAGTTTGAGCGTAACTTCTAAATTTATCTAACATTGGATTTATCCTATTATCTTTATAGTTTTATGATAAAAAAGGTTGCCAAAAAGTTCTCACTTAATGAACGAAAAGGCGAATCTTAAGATTCGCCTTAATGATATTGGCGGAGTGGACGGGACTCGAACCCGCGACCCCCTGCGTGACAGGCAGGTATTCTAACCAACTGAACTACCACTCCATAACTTGTTACAAAAATTGGTGGGTGCTGACGGGGTCGAACCGCCGACATTCGCCTTGTAAGGGCGACGCTCTACCAACTGAGCTAAGCACCCATGCACACTCATTAGTAAGGCGGCTATTTTACAACATAGTCCTTACCAACGCTAGGTTTACGCTAATGTGTAATGGATTTTGTAATGGTGCTGGCGTTCTTATGGGGCACAGGAGTGGATTTTTGGTCCTTTGTAGCTATATTTTTTGGCATTTTAGTCAAAGCAAGCTCTAAAACTTCATCAATCCAGCGAACAGGATGGATATCTAAGGCATTTTTAACTTCATCAGAAATTTCAGTTAAATCTTTTACATTTTGCTCTGGAATAAGAACGGTTTTAATACCCCCTCTATGAGCTGCAAGCAACTTCTCTTTTAGGCCGCCAATGGGTAAAACTTCACCTCTTAAGGTTATTTCCCCTGTCATAGCAACATCAGCACGAACTGAAATATTGGTTAAAGCCGACACAATCGCTAAAGCAATACCTGCGCCAGCACTTGGACCGTCTTTAGGCGTTGCGCCCTCGGGCAAATGAATATGAATATCATTCTTTTCGTAAAAATTTTCAGCTATACCTAGTTTTGTAGCGCGGCTTCTTACAACGCTCATGGCAGCATGAATAGACTCTTGCATGACTTCGCCTAATTTACCAGTAATGATTGTTTTTCCTTTACCTTGTAAAACCACAGCTTCAATAGTCAATAATTCCCCGCCTACCTGAGTCCAAGCGAGCCCTGTGACTTGACCTATTTGGTTTTTCTTAGATGCAAGACCAATGTCATAGACTTTAACGCCCAGATAAGCCTCTAGATTCTTGCTATTCACAATGACTTTTTTAAGGGATTTTTTGCTCAATAACTCTTTAACTGCTTTTCGACATATTTTGGCGATTTCTTGTTCTAATTTTCTAACACCCGCTTCTCTAGAATAATATTGAATAATCTCTCTTACAACTTTAGCGGTAATACTAATTTCAGATTTTTTTAAACCATGCATTTTAAGTTGCTTAGGTAATAAATAATGCATCGCAATATTAAGCTTTTCTGCCTCCGTATAACCCGACAGACGAATAATTTCCATACGATCCAAAAGTGGTTCAGGAATGTTCATTGAGTTAGCAGTTGCCACAAACATCACATCAGATAAATCGTATTCAACTTCTACATAATGATCTGTAAAAGTGTGATTCTGCTCTGGGTCCAAAACCTCTAAAAGCGCTGAGGCCGGATCACCTCGGTAATCTTGACCCATTTTATCCACTTCATCTAGTAAGAATAATGGGTTAGTCACCCCTGCTTTAGTCATGCTTTGTAAAACTTTACCAGGCATTGAGCCAATATAAGTTCTTCTATGACCGCGAATTTCAGATTCGTCTCTTACACCACCTAAAGCCATTCGAATAAATTTACGATTGACAGCTTTAGCAATGCTTTGTCCAAGAGAGGTTTTTCCAACCCCAGGAGGGCCTACCAAACATAAAATAGGCGCTTTAAGTTTATCAACTCGCTGTTGGACTGCGAGATATTCAATAATACGCTCTTTGACTTTTTCGAGGCCGTAGTGATCTTCATCCAAGATCTTTTCTGCGAGCGCCAATTCGCGACTAATTTTAGTTTTTTTCTGCCACGGCAATCCTATTAATGTATCGATGTAGTTTCTTACTACGGACGCTTCAGCCGACATGGGTGACATCATTTTTAATTTTTTAAATTCAGAAGTCGCTTTATCAAGAGCCTCTTTTGACATACCAGATTCTTGTATACGTTTCTCAAGTTCGTCTAAATCTGCACCTTCATCTTGCTCACCTAATTCTTTTTGAATGGCTTTGACTTGTTCGTTAAGATAGTATTCCCTTTGGCTTTTTTCCATTTGGCGCTTAACGCGACCACGAATTCTTTTTTCGACTTGAAGAATATCAATTTCAGACTCCATGATCTTCAAAAGATGATCTAAGCGATTTTTAATTTTCAATGTCTCTAAAATCGTTTGCTTCTCTTCTAGTTTTAACGTGAGATGCGCTGCGATCATATCTGCTAATCTGCCAGGGTCTGTAATTGCAGCAAGAGAAGTTAGGATTTCTGGGGGAATTTTTTTATTTAATTTAACGTATTGATCAAATTGTGAGAAAACCGTTCTCATTAACGCTAATGATTCTTTATCTTTAGGCTCGGGAATATTGATCTCATCGAATCGAGCAACAAAACAAGCTTCTTGATCAAGCACTTCCTTAATTTTTACGCGGCTTAAACCTTCAACTAAAACCTTCACAGTACCATCAGGTAATTTAAGCATCTGGAGAATAGATGCTACGGTGCCGTACTCGTAAAGATCTTTGGCATCAGGCTCATCTTTACTTGCAGATTTTTGAGCTACTAAAATTATTTTTTTATCTTTATCAGATGCAATTTCCAAAGCTTTTACAGATTTCGTACGTCCAACAAAAAGTGGGATCACAAGATGAGGGTAAACAACTACATCCCTTAAAGGCAAAAGGGGCATGAAATCTTGTTGGGGGTCTTTAATTTTAATTTCTTGAGCCATTAGGATGCTTTCATAAGCGTTAATTAATCTAGAACATTGGGTCAGTTTATAATATTTCAAGGCCTTACTGACCAACTACGAAGCTTATTTTTTTCCTGAAACTTGTTTCTTTTCTGAGAATAAAAGTATAGGTTTGCTTGATTGTTCAATCACACCATCATCAATGACAACCTTTTCGAGATTCTTAATGGAGGGCAATTCATACATGGTATCTAATAAAACATGCTCCATGATTGAGCGAAGACCACGCGCGCCCGTCTTTCTTTCTAGCGCTTTTTTGGCGATTAACCTTAGTGCTGAAGTTCTAAATTCTAGCGATACATGTTCCATAGCGAAAAGTTTAATGTACTGTTTGGTTAAGGCGTTTCTAGGCTCAGTAAGAATTTGTACTAGAGCATCTTCACTTAAAGATTCAAGAGTTGCAACAACAGGAAGCCTTCCTATAAATTCAGGAATTAAACCAAATTTAATGAGATCTTCTGGTTCGACATCTTTAATGACATCGCCGATCACTTTAGCATCTGCTTTGCTATTTACTTGAGCCCCAAAACCAATGCCGCCTTTTTCAGATCTTTGTTTAATGATTTTTTCTAGCCCATCAAAAGCACCGCCACAAATAAAGAGGATATTTGTAGTATCAAGCTGAACAAATTCTTGATTTGGATGTTTGCGACCACCCTGAGGAGGAACTGAAGCGACAGTACCTTCAATAAGTTTTAACAGCGCTTGCTGCACACCCTCTCCTGAAACGTCTCTTGTGATTGAAGGGTTTTCAGATTTTCTTGAGATCTTATCGACTTCATCAATATATACAATGCCTCTTTGAGCTTTTTCAATATCATAATCACATTTTTGCAATAATTTTTGCATGATATTTTCAACATCTTCGCCAACATAACCAGCTTCAGTAAGCGTGGTAGCATCTGCCATCACAAAAGGAACATCAAGTAATTTTGCGAGCGTTTGCGCTAAAAGTGTTTTTCCAGAACCTGTGGGACCAATAAGAAGAATATTACTTTTTGAAATTTCGACATCTTTGTGTTCAATATCTATCTCAGAATTACTATCTCTAAGTCTTTTGTAATGATTGTAAACAGCGACAGCTAAAGTTCTTTTAGCGCTTGTTTGTCCTATAACATGCTCATCAAGTTGATCACAAATTTCTTTTGGAGTGGGGAGTTGATCGTGGTCTTTAGCTTCTTTTGAAGGGCTCTTAATTTCTTCTTTAATGATGTCATTGCATAAATCAACACACTCATCACAGATGAATACTGAAGGGCCTGCAATTAGTTTTTTTACTTCGTGCTGACTTTTGCCGCAGAATGAGCAATAGAGTAATTTTTCGTTATCGCTTTTAGTGGCCATAAATAGATAGGATCACGTGACTTGGGATCTCTTCGAAATAACTTGGTCTACCATACCATAATCGACAGATTGCTCGGCGCTTAAGAAATTATCTCTGTCCGTATCAGCAGCAATTTTTTTAAGTGTTTGGCCAGTATGGGTTGCTAAGATTTGATTTAGTTTTTCTTTTAAAAATAAAATTTCTTTTGCGTGAATTTCTATGTCTGATGCTTGTCCCTGGAATCCACCTAAAGGCTGATGAATCATTACGCGAGAATTGGGTAAGCAGAAACGTTTTCCTTTTTCTCCGGCCGCAAGTAATAAAGCACCCATGCTGGCGGCTTGTCCGATACATAAAGTACTGACATCAGGCTTAATAAATTGCATTGTGTCGTAAATAGCCATCCCAGCGGTGACAGAGCCACCTGGGGAGTTAATGTATAAAGAGATGTCTTTATCAGGATTGTCTGCTTCTAGAAAAAGTAACTGGGCGACAATAACATTTGCGGTCATATCATCTACTGGCCCTACTAGAAAAATAACACGCTCTCTTAAGAGTCGCGAATATATATCGTAAGCGCGCTCACCTCGACCGCTTTGCTCAATGACCATAGGCACATAGCCTAAATTGTTTGGGGATGTATAAGCCATGATTAAGCTTTAGCTGGTCCCGTCATAAGCTCATCGAATGTTGTTTTTTTGTTCTGCACTTTACATTGAGTGATAAACCATTCAACAACATTGACTTCAGTTGCAAGTGCTGTTGGCTCTTCAAGTCTTGAAGGTTCAGCATAAAACCATTGAACAGCTTCTTCTGTATCATCAAAATTAAGTGCAAACTCATTGACCATAGCTTTAATTTGATCTGCAGATGCGCGCAAATTATTTTTATCAACAATTTCAGCGAGAACTAGCCTGAGCTTGCATGTTTTTTTTGCTTGATCTTCAAACATTGCAGGCTCTAGCTTAAATTGTTTTAAATCAGCACCGCGCTGTTTTAAATTAGCGTAAGTGGATTGAGCCATGCGATTGATTTCAAGATTAATCAGTGCTTTAGGTAAGTCTGCATTGCAAACCTCTAATAACTGAGTGAAAACCTGTTCTTTTAATTTAATTTTTACTCTTTTGTCTAGTTCTTGCTCTAAGCTTTGTTTAATTTCATCACGCATTTGATCTACATTGCCATCTAGAACACCAAGAGATTGAGCAAATTGAGAATTAACTTCCGGAAGTTTTGGTTTTGCAACTAAAATAAAATTCACATTATATTTAACTGTTTTTCCTGCTAATTCTTTAGGGTTATGCGTTTCTGGATAATTCACTTCAAATGTTTTGGACTCACCTGCTTTTTCACCTACAAGATGATCATCAAAAATCGCAAAGCGAGAGTCATCACCTAGGATAATCTGAATAGGTTTATCGCCTGTCGTTTCAACTTGTTTGTCGTTGATAAAGGAGGTTAAAGTTAATGTAAGTCGATCGCCTTTAGCGGAAGCTTCTTTAGACTCAATAAATTGGGCTCTTTGCTTAAGAAGGACATCGATAGTTTTATTAACATCTTTATCGGTGATTTGAGCATCAGGCTTATCAATTGAAATAGCTTTAAAATCGCCTAGAGTGACATCAGGGAATACCTCGAATGTCGCTGTATATTCAAAATCTTCTTTGACTTGATTAAGGGGTTTATGTTGAATATTAGGCATACCAACAACGCGTAGTTTATTTTCTTGAATGGCTTGGCCGAATGAAGTCTCAATAGCTTCAGCAAATACTTCTTCTCTGACTTGCGGTCCATATTGCTGCTCAATCATCTTTAAAGGTGCTTTACCGGGCCTAAAGCCAGGCACTTTTGCTGTTCGAGTTAGACGTTGAAAACGACTCGACATCTCTTGTTGAAGAGGTTTGACAGGCACCTTAACGGTAATGCGTCTTTCTAAATTACTTAATGTTTCAACTGCTGTAGCCATACTTAAAATTCCCTAAAATTCATATCTGTGGTGCGAAAGGAGAGACTCGAACTCTCACGCCTTGCGGCGCTGGAACCTAAATCCAGTGCGTCTACCAATTCCGCCACTCTCGCGATGATTAAAAAAGTTATATATAACAAAAATTTAGCTCTATTTTATAACAAGTTAGTCTTTATCTAAAAGGAATAATTCAATGAATCAATGAAATACGTAGATATTTTGATTTAAGATGTCATAAATTATTAGAAACTATTAAGCTACAAACCTAAAAAATTCAAATTGAAAACTCGAGCCCTTAAATTGCAATTTTTCCCTAACCTATTTTTTGTGTGCCTTGTTGCGATTAGTCTATCTGGCTGCAATTTGATCAGTTACGAGACTAAACCTATTGCTAATCAAGAGGTTATTGAAAAAATCACCGAAAAAGACCCTGAAGATCCAAAATTTAAAGAGTTCTTAAGAGTTCAAGGATTTAAGGAGGACAAGCTTTCAATTAAAGAATGGGGGTTAAGTGAGCTTATGCTTTGCGCACTTTTTTTTAACCCAAGAATTGAAATTGCAAAGAAGGAATGGGATGTTGCCAAAATTCAAGAAATAATCGCCCCAATTAAAGCACCCTCTTCTATAGACTTTGAGGGTGGCAGACAAACCACAGGCGTCAAAGAAAGCTCAAGAGATGCTTTTGGATTAACTTTAATCACACTATTTGAAACGGCCGACAAGGCTAAAATTAGAGAAGAAAAAGCAAGAAACCAGTCATTGATCAAACGGCTAGAGCTAAGAAAGCTCGCATGGGATATTAAATCAGATCTGACTTTAAATTTTATTCGCTATCATCAACACCTCCTAAATCTTCAGATAATAAGGAGTGAAATAAAACTGCAAAATGAAATTTTAAATATGCTAAAAAAAAGAAA
>Ga0255066_1000144_pt1 | contig 12952 bp, 15 predicted proteins | sample Colum_Cont_RepA__2_FD_188465 | JGI IMG/M metagenome (GOLD analysis project Ga0255066, IMG submission 188465) | Freshwater microbial communities from Columbia River, Oregon, United States - Colum_Cont_RepA_8h | ecosystem: Environmental > Aquatic > Freshwater > River | place: USA: Oregon...
TCGAAACAATCAATTCCATGCTTTTTATTATGATGTATCATTTCTAAGGCTATATTATCCCCTGATCTAAATTTGTAATTTGGCCAAATTGTTGGTACATTGCAAAACGTACAATCTCTTACGCATCCTCTACTTCCAATAATAGAAAGAAAACAAAAAGTTTCTTTATATTCTGGAAAATCATTAAAAAAATCATCATAGTTCGGATAAGGTATGGTATTTAAATCATGTATTTGAACTTTATTTTTATTAGAGTTTACATTAGGATGAGATTTTCCTTTTAAAATTGCTTGTATTGCTTCTTCGCCTTCGCCATACACTGCCCAATCGGCAAGATTTTCAGATAAAAAATACTCGCCAATATCTTTGCCCCCCGGCGCAGTATCTTCTGTTCCATTTCCACCGACTACAATTTTTACATCTTTAAATCTATTTCTAACTATTCTAGAAAATATAATTCCAGGAAATATATTATAAACCGAAAATAAACTAATACCAATACATTTTGCATTAGAAAAAACATCTATATTTTGATCGATATATAATTCCATAATTTTTTGAGTTTGAATATGTGCGTCGGAAGTTTCATCTATTGCTGATATGTTATGTTGCATAAAATAGTTCTGTATTGCCGGTATGTTTATATCGGTTCGGCGTGTAAACCAAAAATTTAAATCTTTAGCTATAGACTTACAACCTATAGCTTCTGCTGCACCTTTAATATAAAAGATACCAGCAGTCGGAGATTCGCTTTCTATTAACGGCATACTCACAACTAATAGATCAATCATATTTGTTAAATTCCTCTTTTATAATATTTATATTGTTAAAATATTCTTCATAACACACATGATTTGATAATTTTTTGTTTCGTGTATTGCTGTAATTTAAATCTTCGTAATAAATTACAGTTCCTGCACATCTATCTAGCTGATTTTTAATATCAAAAAATTGTTTTAGAGTAGTTTTATAATTATAGTCAGTAAATAACGTGTTAATGTCAATTGTTTTGAGATTTGCTTCATTGGTAAAACTTGCTAATTTCCATCCAGTGAAATCTTGAAATAGAAAACTTAAAAACCATTTCCACGTATCTTTTCTTTTTAATATAAAAATTTCGTCAGTTTTATATAAACCAATCTTCATAATAATTTCCTAAATAGTTTATGTGATGTTTAAATGTATAATTTATACCTTTAAATTTTTCGGCATTTAAAAAATTAATTTTATCTATGACACTCATATGAGGTAATTTATTAGGATCAAAATATTCTTCTACTCCGATGTATCTTACGTTAGGTAATGTTACATTGTAATTATGAAAAGATTCGTAACAATAAGACGAACCTGCTCTAGGTGAACTAAGTAATACTTTCATTATTTCTCTTTACTATGTACTGACTTTGTGGTTGCCACACAAAATTAGTATCATGCAATCTAATACTGTAAACATATTGTGTTATATTACCAGTTTTAAAATAAAAATCCTTTTCTAATTGCAAACTAGTGTACCATTCCCCGGTAACATATTCTTTAAAAGAAGGAACATTCATACGTTTTTTACGCTGATACAATGCATTAATTGCCCTATTATTTATATCATGAGTAATATATAAGATTTGAAATCCTTGTTTTCTAGCCCATGGGATTTGCAAAGCACCCATTTTAAGACCGCAATGTGTAAATCTATAGTCTTTTAATATATGATATCTACATATACGAACTGCAATGTCTGGGTCATTAGTATAATGTGATCTTTCTGCTACAGACATCGATATCAATTTGTCATCTAAAAAACTTAACCAAGTTTCGATATTAGGATCGTCCGGATTATAATTAGTTGTTCTAATAGAATCATTTCCTTCCAATCTAGATTGTCTTACAAAATTCCAAATTTTGTCTCTATATTTTTCAGGATCTTCACTATACTGCTTAATTATAATGCTCTCCATTAGTACCTCAATAAATTTTGTACATATTCGTTTTTTAATTCGATTTTTTTATTAACTAGTTTTAGTACCGGCTCTGCGTTTGATGCTGTTACTGTACGTAAATCGTCAAGAGTTAATCCTAGATTTTGTAGTCTCCCAAAAAATCCAATTCTATTTGCTAAAGTTTTTGTTTGCGCTTCTTGCATTTTATAAATTTGTTGAACTATTTCGTGTGCTCGAGTTTGATCCATGGTCTCGTGTTTCCAATAGCCAGTGTCAGGATCGTAATCATAACCGTAGCTGTATGGATTATTACCTATTTCGTTTGAAAAGTCACTTGTACGATCATGTACATCACGTCTATAATGGATCACATACAAAGGAGTAACATTAAATGCATCAACAGGGCAGTCTTTTTGTGTTAACCATTCTACAGTTTTCCATATTTCGTCTTCGGTTTCGTATTTTAGTCCAGCAATAAAGTTACAACTAAGGGTTGTTTGTGGTCCAAGTATCTCTTTTACTTTATATAATGTATCCTTAACTTTGTTTGGATCCATTCCTTTGCCTACATTTTTACCTGCACGGTGACTAAATGTTTCAATTCCAAAATTAATAAAATCAGGATTTGTAAGTTTTGTATCATGTATCATTTTATCAGACGATGCAAACATATCAATTCGGCAATAACCGGCCCAGCTCAATCTAAAAGGCAAAGATTGTATACATTCTGCGTATCTAGCTACTTTTTTAGGCGAATCATTGAACGTATCATCTGAAAACATATAACTTTGAGTTCCAAACAACTCGTAGTTGCGTACAACTTCTTCTCGAAAAGATTCGATTTTTCTTAAGTAGTTGTCGTCATTCTTTTTACCTAGATTTTTAAAAGAACAATAACTACACCTAAAAATGCATCCTCTACTTAACTCAATCGGTAGAACTTCTTTAGGAAAAATAAAATCGTTTTTTTCCCACTTTATATTTTTGTAATACATAGATCCAGGAAGATAATCTTCGCTGATCATACGTTTAGAATTATGAAAGTCGTCAGCAATAATAGGATGCGAAGTGTCTTTTAAATGTCGTGTAAGCTCAACTGCACTTGTATCAGCTTCTCCCCAGATATAATAGTCAATTGGAATATATTGTGTTGATCTTACAGCCTTAGTACCACCTAGTACAAATTTTACGTTTGGATTAATAGATTTGACCCTATCATGCAGCTCTTGTATGTGTTTTTTTGTACGAGGCCAAATTCCTGTTTTCCAGTTTTCAATCATAAAGCTGTTATTATAGTCGCCACTTAGTATTTTTTCTTTAATAATTTCAGAATTAATTTCAGGAGCAAAAAGTGTTGTACTAAATCCTACCCAAAGAGTCTCTTTAGTAACATACTTGTCTATAATTTTTAATAACTGACTCTGCCACAATTCGGCAAAAAAATCAACAACTTGGCAACTAAACCCAGCATTTCTAATTTCAGTTGCTATTCTGTAAGGTCCTGCATATCTGCCAAACCCAAGTGCACCATTTGAATCTGTAAAAATTATTACTTGCATTAGATATTAAACCCCCATTGGCGTTCTTTGCACCACCAACATTCTCCACAATGATGATAATTTTCGGGTGTGTTTACATTTTCACAAGAAAACGTATAAGGAAAAATTGATTCTCTAATATTTAAAACATTGTACATTTCTGCTATTTTCTTTTTGTCAATATTACAAAATGGTGTTACCCAATTGCTATCTATTATCGGTCTGTTTGTTTTAGGATCTCGTTTGTTATGTTCAGTATTTGAATCTTTTCCTAAGAATGAATCTGCAACAGTTTTAGGAGGATTTGCTGTTACTGCTGTGTACATGTAAGTAATTTTACCAGTGTTAATGTATTCTAAAGGTCTTTCAAAAAATAATGGTTTTTCAAATGAATTTTCGTATCTAATATGATGCTCAACATTGTTATTGCCAGTCAACTGTATGCATTTTTCAATTATAGTTGTTGCAGCTATAGCATTTAATCTAAAATTTGAATTCTTTGCATATGTAAATATTTGCAACTTTGTAGTAATATTTGACATTAATATATACAAAAGCAAGCTGCTGTCAGCACCTCCGGAAATTGCTACTCCTAATGCACCTGCCATAATAGGAATTTCTACATCTGCAATATTTAAATTAAACATGCTGTTTCCTTTAAAGATTAAAATGTTCTGTAGTTATTGCATATTCTTTATACTTTTGCCAACTGCTTTCAAGAATTTCGTGCCACTTTGGTAAATCATACACTCCATGTACTACCAATTGCAAGCGTTCTCTCATTGAATATCCTTTATTAACTCCGTGTTCAAATGTTGCACCATCATATGCAAACGCATTTGTTTCCGGAGGAAGCATTGGAAATACTCTAGTCGCTCCGTGGTCTTTACTCATATAAAAATGTTCATTACGCCAATCGGTTACTTTGCTCCATCTCCAGTGCAAGTGAGACGGGGCCTGTGATCTAAGAAGTGGAACTAATGCTTTTTCTTCATCATAATGCACATCGACTGTATTTGATGCTTGCAAAAAAAACACCTGGTGGATTGATTTAAATGGCAATTGTTCTATATAATCGACTACATGAGACAGTTCTGTTTTAGCAAAATTGTACCATTCTGGGTTTTCCCCAGGTTGCCCGCAACAGTTCTTTTTAAGAAAAACTAATCTTCCTACATTTTCAGTGTCATAAAAATTTTTTCTAAGGGTTGCACTTTGACTTAGTTCAGCTACATGATCGATATCTACATCCAACCAGGGTAAATCGATTGGGGTCCATACCATATCTCTATAACCTTCATACTGATCGTTAAGGCTCAAGTCTTCAAGTCCGGGGCGATCTGGGCCCGGATTTCCAGGATCGTTGTTGAGATATTTTCTTATAGGTTTCCCGTCTGGATAATACTGTAAGTTATGTTTTTCTATTCTAAAATTAGTTGTATTTAACATCGATGATAGTCCTTTTTCCGCACGGTATGTCTAAGTCAAATTTGTAAATCTTACAATTGTAATTATCAGTAAAATAATTTAAATTAGTATAATTTAAGTCGTCAATATTTTTATTGTTTACTTCGTGTATAATGCAGTGCGTCGGACTATAAAATTTTGCAACTCTTTCAAAGAATACATATGGATTTTTTTCATACATTAGTATACTTCCAAAAACAACAGTGTCGACTTTAAAACTAGGAAGAACTAAGTTGTCCCATGATCTTACTTCAAATTGTGCATGTTTATATTTTTGTTTTGCATATTCGATAGGTTCTACGCTTGTATCAAATCCGTAATAGTTATATTGATAGTCAAGTAGATACTTGTTTATAGTACCTACTCTGCAACCTACATCAACGATTCCAACAAGATTATTTTCTTTAACAATATCTGCTTTTTTAGAATATAACTTCGACGCAGCTTCGCTATCGAGATATGCCATATCGCTTATTTTATATTCTTTACGCAGCATTGATGTTTTGATAATCACACGCAATTCTCCACAATAGTCTATTTTTGTCAAGCACAGGAGTTCTTCTATGCAAAGAACTAAATTGATCCATTAGTAGTAAGTCGCCTTTTTTGAAAATATGATGATACTGGTACTTGGATTTAAAAATCTTTGGATGAAGTTTTTCAACCATTTCTTTAGCATCAATTTCTTTCTTTCCTTCCCATGCACGAATAATGAAATGGTAAGGAAAATAGAAATAATATTTTCCAGTATGCGGATGAGTTCCTACTAGAGCTCATGAATTCAAGCTCAGGATCGTCGTCATCTAAATGATACATTGTGTTGTTTTGGAATTGAAGTCGGATTTTTATTGATTTCCAATATTCTTGTTCATCTTCACTCATATCATAAAACGGATCACTAGTATGACAAATACTTAGTGTAGTATTAATGTCTTCTTCGATACAGTAAAGAGAAATTAAAATTTTATCAATTTGATGTCTACTGTTTCCGTTTGAGTGCCATCCTAGTTCTGTGTCTCCAAACATACCGATCTTATGTCCGTGATCGTCTCTCTTGCCTGTTACTAAAAAAATCTCAGGATATTCTTTTGGATTCATGAACAAGTTAGGGGCTTCGCATTCACCAAACTGTTTCATTATGTCGATAAACTCTTGTTCTTTAAAATTTTGTTCGTGAAAAATAGCAGCACCTTTTGTTTGCACCTGTGTTGCTATTTCTTTTAAGTCAAATGTTCTGATGTCGTTATCAGTTCTAAATGGAAGCATAATACTTTTCCTTTATTAAATCGGCTATGCATAGTCTGTTTGTGTAATTTCTAAAAAACTTATTATATATAGGATCATCGGATGTAGCTAGCCACACTGTATCCGATGCTGTTAAGTTTAGTTCATTGCAGATTTCAGTCTGAAATGGTTTTAATGTATTATAAACTAAATCAACTGGAATGTTTTCTATAATTTTTTCTCCTAAACTCATAGAATAATAGTTGTAATATTTTGCATTTTTATGTAATGGTTCTAGCCATCTATCGGGTGTTCTAGACCAGTAATATCCTATTCTATAATTTCTAAGTCCAAAACATTTAGACATAGAAAAGAACACTCGTTCAACGTTTTTACCAATTTCTAACTTCTTAACTGAAGTACTTAATATATATGCAAGGTCTAATACAACCGGCATGTCTTTAGGTATTTCACAAAAATTTCCATCATACGATGTAGGACATGTAATATACGCTACTTCACCAGACGGTTTGCCACCGACCCATACATAGTCTCCTGATCTAGTTTGTATAGTACGTGTTTCTCCCATCATCCAGTAATTTAAGGATTCTGTTATGCCATTAGTAGGATATAGATATTCAAAGTCGCTCAAGTCAACATATGGTTTTAAGTATTCAGTAATATTACTTTTTAAAGTTTTTACTTCGTCGTGAATAGTTAATCTATGATTATCAGCAATTTCTTTAACTGGAAGTATTGGAAATGATCTTATAGCTAAACTTTGTTGAATTAATTTTTCCTGGGGGGTCATTATACAGCCTTGTTTGTAGGTTTAAAAATTCCTAATTCCATAAGTTTTTCTGATATCCAGCCTCCAGTGTCAAACTTGTGCAAGCGTATTCTTCTAAAGTTTTTATGATGTTCTTTATGATATCCTTCGCCTGCAATAAGCAAATTTAACCACGGAATGTTCGAACCACCATCTTCTTTGTGTCCTATGGTATTTAATAACCCAAACCCAATCTTTGCATGAATAAAGGGCATTAACGCAAAAGCTACAAAAAACTTCGGCCCAATTAGTAAACTAACTATCCATACAACTACTAATATTTTAAACCAATGCATATGACAAAATACCAGTCTTGGATTTTCGTAAAGATCTTTTGCATACTTAATAGGAATTCTCGGAATGTCCCACGTAGTTGTTAAAACTTTCCAATAGCCTACGTGTTTCCAACTATGTGGATCTTTATCAGTGTCTGAATGTTGATGGTGCATTCTATGACTTGCAATCCAACCAATAGGAGATCGAATTACAGCAATCATTAACATCGCCAATCCTATTGTTTCAAACCACACAGGAACTTTAAATTGTTTATGACAATAGTATCTATGCAAAAGAATACTTGCACCCCAATGTGAAATGATACTACCCCAAACATAACCTAGTATGATTACATAAATCCAATCCATTAAATATTCCTAACTATATCTATACTTTCTTGCCACGTTTGAATAGAACTCTCGAAGTTAATGTTACAGATTACTCTGTGTTTATTGCCTTTGTTAACTGCTTCGTGCCATTGTTTTACATTCCACAATACAGGTTTGTCTTTTAATGCATATCTGCAAACAGCTACGTCGTCTGTAAAAAGATATTTATCGTCGTTTTTATTATATGTTTTCCAATAATATTCGCTCCAATAAATCCATTTGTTAGGATCTTCAGGAATAAACCCATCTACATCTTCGTATGCCGGCCAGCTTGTTAATGTATTCTCATCGCACCCAGCAATAGGAAAAATTAAACTTGCAACACTTGTTCTTGTATGGTGTCTATGTCCAAAAAATAAATGTTCTACTGATTTAAAGGCAGGCTGTGTTGGATCGGCTTGAAAAAATTTTACACTTTGTGTAAATCCGTATTTGTTTAACATTTCTGTAAGAACTTTATGTTTAGAAAGATTTTTTGTACTTACAACTTGCATCACAGGTTTATCCGGATCATAAAGATTATAATGAGGCTTATAATGTTCAATAAAATAATCTGTCTCGGGTTTTTGTGTATAAATGTAAGGCAAATGAGAAAATATAGTTTGAACCTCTTGATATATTGTTTTTAGTCCATCAGTCCATTCTAACTCGTAAACAAACGGCTTTGCTAATTCTGGGTCAGTTAATATTGGCATTTTTTATTCCTTTATAATATTACAGAGACTAGATGAAGTCGATCAACTGTTCCTGCATTAATTGTTGTATGATGCGGCAATGTATTAGTTTCCCACCATGTCATTTCGGGTAGGTGTTTAACCTCGCTGTCAATTATCATCATACATCCTTTGTGAGTTTTTATTGGATAATGAACTCTAGTCGTATCATCTTGATGCCAAGTTAAACATGTTTTTGGACGCATTTTCATAATACGTAAACGACCTATGTTATATTTTTTTCTTAACGCTTGATAAATATCTTCAAACAGTGATCCTCTGAATTGCGTGCATAATGTGTTAAAATCACTTTCTTTTAGCGGAACATCTCTCAATGGAATTTCAATTTTTCCGTTGATTTCTTTTTTATTATCCCAATCATAGAACAAACTTCCGCGGCCATAAAATACATCCGACGGACGAGTTTGTACAGTATTAATACACATTTGATCATCAATCTCAGGAATAACGTTGTTATTCACTAATCGTTTGTATTCTGAATATAAGTCATATATTGGTAGATCGCTAATGTGTTTGAAATAATTCATGATGATTTCCTTTTTGGTATTTTGCTATCTGCACTACTTACACACGACTCAGTAATGCATGGCATTTGAGAGTTGAATAATTTAAATCCAGTTTCGATATTTCCAAGAGGGGCATCGCTGCACGAATAAGAACGTTTAATTGAACCGTCGGGCTCTCGAATAATGATTCCTTGGTACCCTGCATTGCAATTCCATCCTTTAAATTTGTTAAAATTAAAAGCATTAAATCTCTCTGCTTGATCCATATACCACGTTTTGCCTTTACTATCTTTAAATTCTATTTGAAAATGACTAGGAACACTAGCATCCATTTTTTCATTTATTCCTAACGGTATTTGAAATGTAGCCATTGGTCTACTATTCCATTTGCGTTTTATTTCTGTGTATGCTCGTTGCGGCATTCCGTTGTGTAACCGGTTAAGCATATCATCAGTATACCCTTCTACAACTCGGCTTGCTGTAGGGTCGCTTTGAGGCTTTAACGTTACATTTATACCCTGTTCATGGAAGAACAATGCGTTGTCCCAATCTTTCTCAAACCATTCAGGAACCATGACCATATTAATTGTAATCTGTACGTCATGTTCTTGACTGCAAAGTCTTGCATTTTTTCTTTTGTGTCAAGATGTTCTGTATGCAAACTAGCAGTAATGCTTGCACGATGGAATGGCTTGGCACGTTCTACGTAATCTTCGAACCAGCTCATGGATCGTGAGCAGTTTGAGGTCATATGAATACTAGTATAATTAGTATTAGAAACATCATCGGCAAGATACTTGAGAATATCCAAATAGCCAGGATGAAAGGTAGGCTCACCGCCAGACAAAGAAAAATGAAAGCTATTAAAACCGTTAGCACGAGCCTGGCGCTTTATTTCGTCAATCGTTTTGAGGCATAGTTCTGTAGGTCTATGATCTTTTCTGTCGGATCTTGCATAGGGCCAACAGTAGGAACATCGATAGTTACAGAATCTGCCAAGGAGCCAAGATACAGTAAATATGTCTCTATATAAGAGTGTCCGTTGTCCGACTTGGACAATGTCGTCAAACGGGATTTGTGTAAAGTCATAATTGCTCCATTTTAAATCAGACATCATCGAATTCCTGCATGTGCGATGCAACTATTTTTTCCATAAATGGATCTTTTCCTATGATGCTATTAATTAAATTCCAAATTTCTGTCATTCTTTGTACTCTAACAGTCGGTGTGTTATCTTTGTATTGCCAGTCACGGTTATTATTATAATATACTAGTTCGTCCTTTAACAGTGTATACAACGGAGACTCCATGTCAAGCATTAGAGTGTTACCATAACCAAAATGTATTAATGGCCTTCTTTCGCCGCTTGCGTTATTATAAAATATATAATTTTCTCTGTCAAGTGTTTTAATAGTTTCAAGAGATAATGCATGGTCGTCGTCAGTTTCAGTTGGATATCCTACAATCATTAGTAAGCTAAACTGTATTTTATGTTTTCGTAATTGATCAAAACAAAACCACATATCGTTGTCTTTGATTTTTTTACCCATGTGAAATCTAACACTTTCACTAAAACTTTCTAATCCTACTTCGAGTCCAACACAGCCGCTTTCTTTCATCAGTTGAAAATCATGTTCATTAAACTGTGTAGCAGGACGCATAATCCACTGGCTTCTCCATCCAAAATCTTTGTCAGTTTTTCTATATTCCTTAAGCATTAACAATAATTCTCTAAATGTTTTCATACTTCCGTTTATCAAGCTATCAGTAAAATGAAAATTTTTCCTATTATACTTTTGTCTTATTTCAATTATTTCATTAAAAATACTCTTGCTTGATCTAAATTTGTATTTTGGCCAAATGGTGTGTATATCACAAAATGTACATCTCTTGACACAACCTCTGCTACCAGTAATATAAACTGTTTTAGCATCCGGATATTCATCTTTGTAGTCATTCCAATCAATGTCACTGTAGTTTGGAGAAAGTACAGTAGAAAGATCTTCAACTTGTTGAGGAGAAACAGAATTTATTCCTGGTGCTGTAAAATTTCCTTTAAGTAACTCGACTAAAGAAAATTCCCCATCTCCAAACACATAAAAGTCGATTATTCTATTGTCAAGAAGCAATTTAGTGTTTTCTCTTGCGTCTGCTCCGCCCCAAATAATTTTAACATCTGGCAAGTGTTTTCGTATTTCAATAGACAAATAGTAAGCAAACGTACGGCTGTACTTTGTTAATAAACTTAAACCTACATATTTTGGATTTAAGTTTTTTAATTTTATAATATTAGTATCAACCCATTTACTATGTTGTTTAAAAAAAACTTCAGAGGTTTCCGAAAGTTCATAATGCCAAGACATTGTAAATACGTTGTCATCTATAGTAGTGTAATATTTTTTCTGATCTTCTTCGGATAAGGAATTGTAAAAACTAATATTAAGATCTATAACTGTGCAGCTGAAGCCTTCTGCTTCAACATGACTTTTTAATATTGCAGGACCAACAGTGGGAGCCCATGGTTCAATTTTTGGAATTATAAGTATTGCAATATCAGTCATATTATTTACCTTCTTGATTTACTAAAAGTGAGTGATACCATCCGTTCGGTCGTAAGCAACCCATTCTGTTAACATATGTTATGTTTGAACTGTCAAAAAATTGTTTAAATTGCCTATGCACTTCTTTGTATTTACTGTTGTTATTGCAAAAAAACAAAAATCCGTTATAAAGCATAACTGGATAGATGTCTTTATTATAAATGCTTACACTTAGATCAACGGTACGAGTTAACTCAGCACCAAATCCGCATATTGCAATCAGAGTATCAGAGAATCTACGATTAGTAAAGTATGACCGGTAATCAATATTATATGCATCTGTAAAAAAGAAATCAAACTCTTTGTTAGAAGATAACTCTGTTCCGTTGCCAATTTCAAATATAAAGTTTGGTATTTCTTGTTTCCATGAATTATATAAACTTAAAAGCCTGTGTTTAGAGTCTTCAGATTCCAAATCTTGAAAATTTTCGTAAAAATGTAAAGTTTTTATGTGTGAAGCCTTGTTTAAAAAACAACTGCATATATCTTGTCCGTCGTAGATTCCTACCATTGCAGTATTTTTAAATAATACAGGATTGTATTCTATTAAATCTGCTATTAAGTTATATTTTATTTTTGGTATCATTTTAAATCTATATCTTGACCTTCATGTTTTGTTCTTGTTCTCGTTTTACAATGCCGCATGTCTTAATGCATCTAGGTATTATATTATCATTGTTCCATGATTTTTCTAATTCCTCAGTAAAAAATTTATGTTGCAATATATCTTTCCATGATTTATTATGTAAAGACAACTCGTTTTGAGGATATTTTAATTCAGTATCTGAGAATTTTCTAAAAGATTCATTGTCATCACTAATATAACAACAGGGAAATACTTCTAACCTGCTATTTACATATATTTTTTTTGCTTCTTGATATATACATGCAACTTTCCATTTTAAAAGTTTTTCAGGCGGAGTATAATCTACTATAGAAAATTCATTTACAGATATTTGTTTATTTAATGATTCAAAAATTTCTTCTTTCGAACGATTATTTTTAAACTGCGTTATCGATTTCATTGTAATATGACTAGGATGCTTTAGTTCTTCTTTAATAGGCGGTTCAAGATAATGCGTAATTTCTTTTTTAGAATTCATAACAGGGAAGGGATCAAAATTATCAAATCGAGGTGTTCTACGAATCCTAAAGTCGGTAACACCAAATTCTGCTGCTAGACTTTTGCATTTTTCAATTTCATATTCATTGTGTTTAAAAGCTAAAAAGTCCCATCTTACTTTTACTAAACTATTACAAGATATTTTCATATGAGAAAGTATTTTATCTATATGAGTGTTTTGTCTATATAAGTGGTTAGTTTCAATTCCGTCTACACCAAATGTTATTCTGTCGTTGCTGTCCAATATTTTTACTAGTTTTTCCCACCACGAATCAGGTTTAAGACTGCCATTTGTAAATATTTCGATGTTTATATTTCTACGTTTAACTTTA
>Ga0255066_1000166_pt1 | contig 12329 bp, 19 predicted proteins | sample Colum_Cont_RepA__2_FD_188465 | JGI IMG/M metagenome (GOLD analysis project Ga0255066, IMG submission 188465) | Freshwater microbial communities from Columbia River, Oregon, United States - Colum_Cont_RepA_8h | ecosystem: Environmental > Aquatic > Freshwater > River | place: USA: Oregon...
ATGATTATAAAATCATCATCTATACTGCAAGGGGAATGAGTCAATTTGCAGGAAACATTATTGAAATTTATAGTAAGTTATACAACCAAACAAACGATCAACTCAAATCGTGGGGAGTAAAATATCATCAATTGATTATGGGTAAAATACATTATGATGTTCTGATAGATGATAAAGCATTAAACTCTTATAACATTAAAAAAGAATCTATTATTCAACTATTGAAATGAAGTGTAACCTTGTAATATCAATAAATGTTCATGAGAAACCAGAATATTTGCTGAACCAAATTGAAAATATCAATGAACATGTTTCTTTGAACAAGAAGATATTGCTCAACTGTAATGAGTTTATGCTTGAGCAAATGAAAGATAATCCAAATGTTGATGTTTTTCCAGAACCTTTGAGTAAAAGACCATTTCATGGTTCTCTGACTCATGGTATATCATGCAATATGTCTTATGCTTTGGAGAACTATGACTTTGATTATTTTCTAGTAATATCCTCTAGAGAATTTTTTTATCGTAAACTAGAAAGCACTTCTCAGATACTTGAGCATATTATAGATGAGAGGAGCATTGAAACTGAAGACGTAGACTTCAGGATGCCTAACTACTATCCAGCAGGAAACTATTGTAAAGTAAGAGGTGGTCATGCTGACTGGTTGGGATCTAAAGGTGATGTTGTAGACTTATGGTGGTGGCCAAAGTTTAGTTCTACAAAACTATATCAATATATTGAAGAGCATAATTTAAACTTTGCACATTCGATGCACGAAGGAATGTGTTTCAGCAAAGACACGTGTGAAAGTATTATAAATTTTTTTGGTGACCATCAAGACATCATGAATGAACTTTTTACTTTTGATGGATGTGTAGAAGAATTTGCTCTACAGTCGATTGCAAGTAATTATGGTGGTTTTTATTATATTGGAAATGGGTGTGATACTAAATCTCTAGATGAGGTAGACCTAAACAAATTTACTTGCAAAAGACCTAGGTAGTGGAGTAACGTATGGACAAGTGTTTATTTGTAATTACTGGAGATACGTTTCGTCTTGGCGGACAACGTTCTCCAGATAAAGGTGGAGAAGAATCATACAATAGACAAAGGTTAGCGACTGATTCTCATAATCGTTTTTTCAAAAATATTGAAGATAAGTTCAACGTAAAGTGTGATCTTCTCTTGAATATCTACAAGTGTAGTGATCAATATGATCAAGACTTTCTTGAGTGGTATGGTGATAGAGTCGTAGAGTCTCATCTTCATCCAGAAAGAATGGCAGGTGAGATGGAACTTGCGTATGATACGATGAACAAACTTTCACAACGCGGTATTGATGAATATCGTTTTGTGATGTTGATTCGACCAGACTGGTATTTGAAAAAGTATTTTGCAGACATTTTTGAAATTGATGATGAGCGAGTCTTATATGCACACTTAGATGGTGGATACCCATTAAAGACTGATAACGGAAGAGTAGCATTCCTTGCCTATGATAATGAATATGATTTTCCCTACGTCTGCCACTGTATTACATATTGCCCAAGAAAACACTTTAAACTTCTTTTAGAAAACCAAGTGTGGCACTGGCATGATTCCCTCATGAAACTTATGAGGCATGTTCCTAGAAAGGACATTGGATTTTTCATAGATACATTTCACTGGTGCTGTAGTAGTCTAGATTGGAATCCTCTTTACTCTCTGGTTGGAAGAGGTGAACATTTAGAATATAAGATGCCTAATATTACATACGACTTTGAAACAAACACCGTTCAGTATGTTGATACTATTGAAAGATATAAGCACGTGCTGTATACTGATACTATCGAAGAGAACTTGAAGAACTATGAATGAGATAACTTTAGCGATACCTCTTTACAATACATCGCACTATTTTAAAGAAGCGGTCAAACTTGCTTTGAATAATGACTTCGTAAAAGAAATTGTTGTAAGTGATGATGGTTCTTCTGAAGAAGAGTGGATAAAACTTAATGAGATAGTTTCTACTCTGAATACGAATAAAATAAAATTATTCAGAAACGAAGTAAACCTTGGTGGTTTTAGAAATAAGTATACTGCCGTAAAAAACTCTACGTCCGAATGGGTTTACCTTTTGGATAGTGATAACCATCCTGCAGAAACGACTTTGGATGTTATTCGTTCGATAGAAGATCCAAACCCAGACATCTGTTACATTCCTCAGAAACTACTTCTTTATAAGGATGATGGGTATCGTAATGAAGTATTCTATGACTTTAAATATGAGAAGATAGGTATTGACGAAGCACAAGATGCTCTTCTCAAAAGAACAAAATGGTTTGACTGGTTCTTGAACACAGGAAACTTTGTATTCAATCGTGAGAAATATCTTGAAAGACTGCAGTCTGGGTTTGAAGATCAAGATGAACCAGTTTATGCTTGTAGTATTGCCTTCTCATATCATTGGATGAGTAAAGGTGGATATTATCAAGTGACTCCAGGAATGGAATACTATCATAGGCTTCGTAATGATAGTTATTGGAATGCTTGTGGAGGAAACTCAGATCTTTCTGCTCAGTATTATCACCAAAGAATTATTAACCTGATATGATTACTGTCGCTATACCTTATTATAATAGTGAAAAATATTTGGAACAAACCTTAGAACTTCTGTTAAGTTCTGAGTTTGTGTCTGAAATTATTATTCATGATGACTGCTCTACAAGTGAAATTGAATCAAGTCATCCAAAAGTTAAAGTTTATCGGAACGAACATAACGTAGGTGCTTTTAAGAATAAGTATCTTGCAGTTTCAAAAGCAACTAATGACTGGGTGTATCTTCTGGATAGTGATAACTATTTTTTTGATAACTCTCTGGACGTTGTAAAAAGTATCATCCCACAAAGAGGAATATATTACTCACCATCTCAGCTACATTTGGATGATGATGGTCTTGATGCAAGTTTACATGGAAGAATTGTTAAGTATGACTTTGGTATTATCGACTCCAGTAAAGCAAAGAGTTTATTAGAGTCTGGTATTGGAGAGTTTGAATGGTTGATTAATACTGGAAACTTCTTTGTTCATCGTGATGATTATATCGAAGCGATGAAAAATGTATTTGAAGATCCTTCATATCCATACTTTGAAGCAGATGCAATTGTCTTTTGCTATAACTGGTTAAAGAAAGGAAACAAGATTGAAGTCGTTGAAGATTTATGGTATAATCACAGACTAAGGAGTAATAGTTATTCGCATTCGGTTGGAAATAAGAATACAAACTCACTAGAATATCACAGAAATTTAATGCGACAGTTATGATTCGAATCGCTGAAGTGCCTCAAGAGTTTCTTCCAAAAATGCCTGTACAGTATCCTCCTCATCAAGGATACAGTCCCATGATTGAAGAGAGAGCATATTCATTTTTTGCAACTCAAAAAGAACTAGAGTCAGACTATATTTACATTCCTATTCAGTGGACTTCATGGCATGTGAATCCTGGTGGTGAATATGGGCAAAATACTCAACCACTTATTAATTATTGCAATCAACTTACGGAAAAATATCCGAACGAAAAGTTCTTTACTGTCGTACAGTATGATGGTGGAACGTTAATTCCTATTGATAACTGCACCATCTTCGCATCATCTGGAGATTTCAGTTCTCCTGTTGGAAAGAACTCTTCATATCAACCCATTCCACTTCTTTGCGACCCTCATGGCGGTGCTCCTAGAGACGTGAGAGAATATAAAGTAGGATATGCTGGTAGAGACACGCATCCCTTAAGGGTGAGAATGAATCAACTCTTGTCTCACTTGCCTCAGTATAAGTTTGCTGTTAACTTAGATCATAACCAGACTGAGGTTTTTCGTGATGTTCTATATAACTCAGTATTCGCACTTTCTCCTAGAGGATTTGGACCTGCTTCATTCAGAATGTATGAAGCAATTCAAATGCAGTGCATTCCAATCTACATCAGCGATGTTTTTTGGTTGCCCTTTACAAATGATATTGAGTGGGATAAAATGTGCTTATTAATCAATGAAGATGAGATTGAAACTATTCCAGAAAAAGTAGACGCTTTATTGGAAAGTGGAGAGTATCAGAACATGATTGATTATGGGCAAGAGATGTACGAAAAACATTTAACCTGGGATGGTTGCCTTAACACAATTGCTAAAATGGTATGCTGATCAGTTTTACTAACTTATTTCGAAAATATAGGATGGACATTAAAGGTATTGTCCATATTGGAGCTCACTACGGTGAAGAAATACAAGAGTATGTGAACAATGGTATTCAAAACATTACTGTATTTGAACCTTTGTCTGGTAACTTCAATACACTTGCCGAACGACTTCAAAACGTCAATGCAGATATCCAAGGATATCAAACTGCTTTGGGAAGTGAGAAGGGAACGGCAGTTATGTATTTGAGTAGTAATGAATCTCAAAGTAGTTCAATTCTTAAACCAAAAGAACATTTGGAACATCATCCAGATGTGACTTTTGATGGAACCGAAGAAGTTGAAGTTGATCTTCTGGATAACTTTGATCTTCGTGGTGCTAACTTCATGAACATTGATGTTCAAGGATATGAACTTGAAGTGTTTAGGGGTGGGAAAAAAACCTTAGAACAAATTGACTATGTTTACTGTGAAGTCAATCGTGGTGAAATGTATGAAGGCAATCCCATGATTGAAGATCTTGATGAGTATCTTAGTGAGTATGGATTTGAAAGAGTAGAAACTCATTGGCCAGAGACTTGGTATAAATGGGGTGATGCACTTTATATTAAAACCAAAGGAGAATGAAAATGTCTAAAACTAAAAGTGTTCCAGATCCTACAAGAGGTAAAACAAGACTTATTTGGGAACCAACCTATGCTTGGACAGTTAAGTTTTTTCAAGAACATCCTGAACTAAAAGTTGGTGCTGAGATCGGTGTCGCTGGTGGTCAACACATCAAAGCAATCATGGAGAACACTGAAATTGAAAAAATGTATGGTATCGATCCTTATTATGATGAAGGGTGGGACATGCATAACTGCTTTGATGTAGAAAAAGACTATGGTGGATTTGATGGTCTATATGGCGAAGTTCGTGATATGTTGAGTGTTTATGGAGATAGAGTTGAACTTATTCGTAAGACATCTGTAGATGCTGCGCCAGATTTTGAAGATGGTTGTTTAGATTTTGTGTTCATTGACGCTTTTCATGATTATGAAAATTGTTTTAATGATATTAGTTTTTGGCATCATAGAGTTCGTGAAGGTGGATATGTAATGGGTCATGATTGGGAACATGGTGGGCATCCTGGAGTTCAGAAAGCAGTTATTGAGCACTATGGTGATAAAGTTGTAGGTACTGGTGAACCAGTTCATGTTTGGTATGTTCAGGTATGAGAATCTGTATTCTGACTATTGCTACAAATAAGTATATTCAATTTGTTGAGAGACTTCTTGATAATATTGAAGAGAACTTTTTGAACGGTCATGAGATTGAGTGTCTTCTTTTTACTGACCACGAAGTAGAAGCATCTGATAATGTAAAGATATCTCAGATTGACCATGAACCTTGGCCAATGCCCACCCTTAAGAGATACAACTACTTTGTAAAAGAAAAGGAGTTCATCTCTCAGTTTGATTATTGTTTTTACTTTGATGTAGATATGGGTCTGGTTGATAAGGTTGGTGATGAGGTTTTGAGTGACCTTGTTGCTACAATGCATCCTTATCAGTCTTTCTATCCAAAAGATCAGAGGTCTTATGATAGGAACCCTTCCTCATTAGCATACGTTCCTGTTGGTCAGGAAGGTGAGAACTACTATGCTGGTGGGTTTAATGGTGGTTCAACTAAAAGGTTTCTTGAAATGTCTGAGGTTCTTGCTGAACGAGTAACTAAAGATCTTGAGAATGGAGTTATCGCTTTGTGGCATGATGAGTCTCAGATGAACCGTTATCTGATTGATAACCCACCAACTTTGAGTCTGACTCCATCTTATTGCTTTGCAGAAGAGCAAATGGGAAACTCACAGTATCCTTATGAACCTAAAATTATTGCTTTGAAGAAAAACCACAATGAACTTAGATCTTAGAGAAATTCCTGCTGTTTACATGAACCTGGAGCAGCATGTTGAGAAGAATGAAAACATGCAAAGCATTCTGAAAGAATGTGGGTTCAAAAATATTATTCGTGTAGAAGGTGTACCTCGTCCAGATCGTCCAGTTGCTGGATGCTCTGCTGCTCATCATAAAGGACTATGTGAGATTGATCCACCTTTCATCTTATTTGAAGATGACTGTATGATCAAAAACTTCCGTCCAGAGATTGAAGTTCCAGATGATGCCGATGCTGTTTATCTTGGTATTTCATCTTGGGGAAGAATGAATGGGCATTCTGGACCTTATGTTCAATACGAACATATTAAAGATGATTTATATCGTGTTCACAACATGCTTGGGGGACATTCGGTATTGTATCTGACTGATGAATATGTTAGAATGTGCCAAAGGATCACGTATCATGCTGGATACATAATTGAGGATTATCAAGACATTGGATTTGCTGAGGTTCAGCGTTGGTTTAATGTTTATACTTTTGATGATCCATTCTTTTTCCAAACGAGTGGATATCATGGAACTGTGAACCCACTCACAAGCTATCCCACTGAGGAATGCTTTAATTATAATAAAACTTACTTCCTACCTGAGAGAGTTGTATGACTAAATCACTAGTTACTGGTGGTGCTGGATTTATTGGTTCGAATCTTGTTGACCGTTTGCTTGAACTCGGTCATGAGGTTGTTGTAATTGATAATGAGTATTCTGATGCTCATGATCAGTTCTATTGGAATGATAAGGCACAAAACTATAAGTACGATATTCGTGACTACCAAAACACACGACCACTTTATGATGGCGTAGACTATGTGTTTCATATTGCAGCAGAAGCACGTATTCAACCTGCTATTGAAAACCCAATTGAAGCGGTTAGTATTAACTCTGTTGGAACTGTAACTGTCCTTCAATGTGCTCGTGAAGCAGGCGTGAAACGTGTGATGTATTCATCTACATCTTCTGGATATGGACTGAATCAAACACCGAACATTGAAACTCAACTGGACGATTGTTTGAATCCTTATTCGGTTTCAAAAGTGAACGGTGAGAAACTGTGTAAGATGTATACTGACTTGTTCAACCTTCAAACTGTTTGCTTCCGTTACTTTAACGTGTATGGTGAGCGTCAACCCTTGCGTGGACAGTACGCTCCTGTGATTGGTATTTTTCTTCGTCAGATGTCGGCAGGAGAACCCCTGACCATCGTTGGTGATGGAAACCAACGTCGTGACTTTACTTACGTTGGAGACGTTGTGAAGGCAAATGTGATGGCTGCTATTTCAAACCCAGACTCAGAAGCATTTGGGCAAGTTTATAATGTAGGTACAGGAACGAACTATTCTATCAATCAAATTGCTAGAATGTTTGATCATGAAACGATCAATATTGCTCCTCGTCCTGGTGAAGCAAGAATTAGTCTTGCAAACAATCAAAAACTTCGTAAGACGTTTGGTTGGGAACCATCTATGAAACTTGAAGACTGGCTTGCTGCCCAACTATGATTCACATCTTTACATCAGTCGTTAATCGTCCAGACTTTGTTCTTCTTCAGAATAAACTTTTCCAGAAGTTCTTGAAGAATGATTATCAGTTTCATGTTGTCGATGACTCAATTGATCAAACTATCTCAGAGCAGTTTGATACCATCTGCTCTGAGAATGGTTTTTCGTATTATAAAAAACCAGAAAGAACAGTTCAGATGAATCCAGCACAAGCATGTGCAGACACGGTTCAGTGGACCTATGATACTCTCATTAAAGAGAATCATAAAAATGATATTGTGTTCTTCTGCGACTCAGACTTATTTTTAATTGATGAGTTTGATATTGTAGAATATATGAATGACGCTATTATTGCTGGTCTTCCTCAATATAGAGGTTCTGTAACCTATATGTGGAATGGTATAATGTTCTTCAATATGTCTATGATGGAAGATTTGAATATCAATTTTTCTGATGGTGTTATTGAAAATGAGTTGACTGATGTTGGTGGACACACTTATTATTACTTTAAGAAAAACAATATTCAAATGAAAGAAATGGACGTTCAATATCCAACTCATTATTATGATATTGAACTCCAAAATGAGGAGGTTACAAGAGGATATAACTTTGAGCTACATTTGGATGGTAAGTTCCTTCATTATCGTGCTGCTACTAACTGGCATACTAATTGGAGAGGTTCTGAAGATCCTCTCACTTATAAGACAAAAATTTTCAATCAAATAATGAAAACTGTTTTTGAAGAATGATGGATAAGAATAAAGCAGCGTATAAACTAAAAGGTATTCCTCCCATTTACTATATTAATCTGGATGAAAAACCAGAGAGAGCACAGTTCATGGAAGACCAATTTAAGTATTGGGAAATTGAAAACTATGAACGTATCTCTGCTTATGATGGTAGAGGTGATAGGGACTTGGGAGACATTCTTAAAGGTCGATACCCAGACATGATGAGTTCTGGTGAAGTTGGGTGTGTGACTTCACATCTTAAAGCAATGAAGCATTGGTTAGAAACTTCTGATACTCCTTGTGCTTTAATGATGGAAGATGACTGTGATATTAGTACAGTGCAACACTGGGGTTTTACTTGGAAAGACTTTTATGCAAAGACTCCTTATGATTATGATGTAATTCAACTTGCAATTATTAACCCAGCACAAGTTCATTTACGAATGCATCGTCGGTTTGTAAATGATTTTTCAACTGCCTGCTATATGATCACACGTCATCATGCACAGAAACTTATCAACCTCCATTGTCGTGATAATAAGTACAAACTTGATCAGGGAGTCAAACCCAGAGCAGTTGCTGATGACTTAATTTACAACTCTGGTAATACCTTTGCTATTCCTCTTTTCTTATACAAGATAGACCTTGGATCTGATATTCATGATATTCATGTTGATGTTTTTCATCGCAGTAGTCATGATGGGTTGTGGCAGTTTTGGAAAAATGAATCTGCTGATATAAAAGACTGGAATGAATTATTTGATTATGATCCTTACTTTGCACGGATTCCACCTGGTTGGGAAGGAAAATAGTAAGCACTTATACTTATTATGTAAGAAAACCATAACAAGAGGGGCTTGACTCCTCTTTATTTTTGCTATATAATTATGTAACGTTTCTTAACAAAACTACAATGACTGTTACGACTAATGATCGTGGACAACAGAATATGTGGGCAATTGAACCCCCTGTTTACATTTCCGACGAAGATGCAAAAAAGTATGGGATGAAAAGTTATGCTGAACGCGCTGAATCCACTAATGGTCGCTGGGCTATGCTTGGGATCGTGGCTGGTTTTATCTCTTATGCAGCAACAGGAAAACTCTTCTTCGGACTATTCTGATGACTGAAACAATTTTCACCATCACCTCAGTTGCCTTTTTTGTGCTCCTGTGCTATGCTGTAGAGAAAGTTGCGGAAACTTATTGAAATGACATTTAACGTTACACTTCAGTCCCCTGACGGCACCGAAACCACTATTCAGTGTGCCGAAGATCAATACATCCTTGAAGCAGCAGAAGAAGCAGGTATTGACCTTCCTTATTCTTGCAAGGCAGGTGCTTGTTCCTCCTGTGCTGGTAAAGTTGTCTCTGGTGAGATTGATAATGAAGAACAATCTTTCCTTGATGACGATCAGATGGCAGAAGGATTTGCACTTCTCTGTGTTGCTTATCCCAAGTCTGATTGTGTTATCCTGACCGAACAGGAAGAGAATCTGTGATGTCAGTTGGTGGTATGCTGGGGCAGTTTTCTATTGCCCTTGAACAACTTGGATGGGATAAGAATGATGAACTCTCTGTTGAAATTGGTGGAGTGGCAGTAACTGGAACTGCGACTCACCCAGACGCAAATGCAAAGTGGGCGAAGCCATTTGGAACCGTATCCTATCAGAACGACGCTTTTATTGTAATCAAAAATAAAACCAGAAGTCCTATGGTCTTCTCCCAACCCAATCCAGAACTTAAACAACAACACCCCTACAAAGGAGAAAAACAATGAACGAAAGAGCAGAACGTATTAACGGTTGGGCAGCAATGATCGGTATTATTGCTGCGATGGGTAGCTATGCCGCTACTGGGCAAATCATCCCTGGTATTTGGTGATGGAGGTTAAAATGCGTAGTGAAGGTTATCAGGTCCCCCAAGTAGAGTTTGTATTCAGAGAGAATGGAGAGTTTATTACTCGCACATCTGCCGATCTCTTTGATGGTAAGCGTGTGGTTATTTTCAGTCTGCCTGGTGCATTCACTCCTACTTGCAGTGCTTATCAACTCCCTGGATTTGAAGAGAAGTATCAAGATTTTATTGGACTTGGTATTGATGACATTTATTGTCTCTCTGTTAATGACAGTTTTGTTATGAACGCTTGGGCCAGGGACCAGAACATTGAGAACGTAAAACTCATTCCAGATGGTAATGCTTACTTCACACGTTCTATGGGAATGCTTGTCAACAAGTCTAACCTTGGTTTCGGTGACCGCTCTTGGCGTTATGCTGCGGTCGTGGATAATGGAATCATCCAGAAACTATTCGTGGAAGCGGGGCAACGGGACAATGCCGACTCCGACCCTTACGAAGCGACTACTCCTGAAGTTGTTCTAGATTATGTGTCAGCAAATGTAAAAGTGGGTGCCACTGTCTGAAACAATAAGACATAAAGTAAACTCTGTTGCTAAATAAGCAGCAGAGTTTTTTTGTATATGCCACGCAATCATTTGACTAAAGATATTATGAAGTATGAAGTTATTAAATTAAAAGCAGACTTGGATAAAGAGTGGATGAATAAATCTGGATATGATCCAAAGTGGTTAGCGCATCATTATTTGAATAAGGTAATGGAGAAGATAGAGGAATATAGGGTATAATAAATATTATTAAAATAAAAAGTGATAATGTGGGGAAGTTCAGTAAGATAAAAAAATATAAAAGAATTTCATCTTCTATTGAGGAGAGGATAGATCTTCTGAACAAAGAATTGGTAAAAACTGGAATGCTATCAGAAATTACAAATAGCACTTCTGGTGTTTATACTGTTACTGATGAAATACCACCAGTACCAGCGGTTCCTCCTACACTTTCTAATGTTCCCGACACGACAGGAATTTTAGGTGATACATTTACTCAACCAACATATGGTGGTGTAATTGATAATAATAATACTTGGGAAACTGGATGGTCTAGTAATAATTATTTAAAAAATCCAGATATTTTAGATGGAGAAACGGGTAGACCAATCGTTACCAGTGTTCCAGGTTCTCCTTATGATAGTGGTGGGGCAGGTATAGTCATGTATGGTGGATATTTTGGTACTTCAGTTGGATATATTGCCGCAAGAAATAAGTATAAACAAATTTTAGTGGGAGGTCTTACGGGAGGAACAGAAGATCCCACGTCTCCAAATGCAAGATCTCCATTGCAGGGTGGAGTGTATGGTGGTCTTAATGATACTCAATTCGATTATGCCAAAGCATTTTGGGGATCATATCAGGCACTAAAAAATCAATATGGTGCTAATAATTTACCAGGAAAAAGCGTAAAAGTATGGATTGATTATAGTCGATTTCATCATTATCAGAATGGTGGAGAATTTGCAACTTGGACGGGTGGACCCAAGAGAACTGTTAATGGTAATAGCGAAATTTTAGTTACTGTCTATGTAATAGGTGGTTCTAACACATATACTTCTGACCCAGGTTCTCCTTATCAACCAGGATATACAACGGTAATTTCTAGAAACGCTTTAGGAGACCCAAATTATTATCCTGGTCCTATTTCAAGTAAAATAGGAAATAAATGGGGGTTAAGTCCTGAGGCTTATAACCAATTGATTGCTGGATATAATCAATCTGGAACAGCTGGTTATGGTAATCCTCATCATATTAATTGGGGACCTAAACCAGGTAAACCAGGACCAGGATATAAAGATCCTAAGCAACCGTGGGATGATAATGATCCTTCTACTTGGCCTTCAATTAACAAAGTAAAAGGTGCATTTGAACCAACAAAAGTAGATGATAAATTGGCAGCTTCATATCCTGCTGATACTCCAGAGGAAAAATTTTATAAACAGATGGAAAAAATATATAAACAAAGTGGAACAAAACCACCCAATCAAGGTCCTTTTAGAAATGAAGGAACACCAAATAGAAAAAGATGGTTCCCTGAGGCATAAAGAATGGAAAACAAATATCCAAAATTAACTCTTAAAGATCTTACAC
>Ga0255066_1000191_pt1 | contig 11419 bp, 10 predicted proteins | sample Colum_Cont_RepA__2_FD_188465 | JGI IMG/M metagenome (GOLD analysis project Ga0255066, IMG submission 188465) | Freshwater microbial communities from Columbia River, Oregon, United States - Colum_Cont_RepA_8h | ecosystem: Environmental > Aquatic > Freshwater > River | place: USA: Oregon...
AAAAAGAAAAACTGTTCGCAAAAAAAATATTGCTATTCATCAAATTCGTGAGCTTTCAGAATATCTGGAGCTTTCAGCTCACCAAGAAAAAGGGAGGCGCATTGTCCTAATTGAACCAGCAGATTCCCTTAATCAGGCTGCATCGAATGCCCTCCTGAAAATTTTGGAAGAGCCCCCAGAAAATACTCTGTTTATTCTCGTAACGAGCCAAACACAAAAGTTAATTGCTACTATTCGAAGTCGATGCCAATTGCTAGACCTTCGAGGTCCCTCATTTGATGAGGCTAAACTATTTTTAGATAGACAAGAAATAGTTCATGAAGAAAGTTTGCTCTCATTTACAGGTGGTTCACCATTTAACGCTATTAAAGAATTAGAAAATCAATCAGAGAGAGATGTTATTACACAGCTCCTATCCCAGGGTCATAAAATTGATTTCACCAAAATTAATTATGCGATTCTGACCCAAGGGCTGGATTGGACACTAAATATAGTTCAAAAATGGATTTTTGATTTATTGCTTAGTTTTCATACGCAGCAAAGCCACTATTTTAAAGGGCAAGAAGCGCAGATCTTCTCGCAAACAAAGCAGCTTAATTTAAATACTTTGCTCTTATTTGCTAGCGAATTAAATGAATTAAAAAAGATTGCATCACACCCTGTAAATCAAGAACTACAATTGCAAAATATTTTTGTTAAATATAAACAAATTTTTGAGCCATCATGACAAGTTTTGTAGACTCTCACTGCCATATTAATTTTCCAGAGCTCTATCAAAATATAGATGCTATTTTTTCTAAAATGTCATCAAATAAGGTCACACATGCCTTATGTGTGAGTGTCACCTTAGATAAATTTCCAGATATTTATAAGATGGCAAATACATACCCACATATTTTTGCCTCTGTGGGTGTGCACCCCGATTACGAGAATATTCAAGAGCCTACTATTGAAGAGTTATGCCATTTTGCCAAAGAAAAAAAAGTGGTAGCTATTGGTGAAACTGGATTAGATTATTTTAGGGTTCAAGGTGACCTTACTTGGCAAAGAGATCGTTTTAGAACGCACATCAAAGCAGCCGTTCAATCAAATCTACCCCTTATTATTCACACACGAAACGCGGCAGAAGATACCTTAAAAATTATGCGAGAAGAGGGTGCTGATAAAGTAGGGGGTGTGATGCACTGCTTCACCGAGTCTCTTGATGTGGCTTTAGAAGCCATTAAGCTAAATTTTTATATTTCATTTTCAGGTATTGTGACATTCAAAAATGCGACCGAACTTAAGGAGGTTGTGAAATCCATTCCTCTTGATCGCATCCTTATCGAGACTGATTCGCCTTATCTAGCACCTGTGCCTTATCGAGGAAAAATGAATGATCCATCTAATGTTATTTATGTGGCAGAAGAAATAGCCAAATTAAAAAATATTTCAGTAGAAGAGGTAGGTCAAGTCACTACAAATAATTTCTTCAGGCTTTTTTCAAAATGCAGCCCATCGAATTAACTATTCTTGGTGCCGGTTCTAGCGCAGGGACGCCTGTTGTTGGCTGTAATTGCCAGACTTGCATGTCAACCAATCCAAAAAATAAACGTACGCGCTGCTCTTCACTTATTAAATTGGGAACAGGAGAGCATATTCTTATTGATACGAGCCCAGACTTACGCTTTCAATCATTAAGAGAATCTATTTCTAGAGTTGATGCAGTACTTTATACACATACGCACGCTGATCATCTTCATGGTATTGATGATTTGAGAGCTTTTTGTCAGATGCATAAGATACAAATACCTATTTACGGAAAGAAAGAAGCACTTGACCATATTGCCTTAAAATTTGGTTATGCTTTAAGTGAGCCAAAGGGTTTTTGGGAAATGCCGGTATTAAAAGCTATACCCATTAAAGAAGCATTCAGTCTTTTTAACGAACTTGTTGTACCCATTCCTGTTATGCATGGAAAATTAGAAATATATGGTTATCGGATAGGTAACTTAGCTTATCTGACTGACGTATCTCATATCCCTGAAAATTCAATGAAACTTTTAGAGGGTCTAGATATCTTATTACTGGACTGTTTGCGCATAAAAGAACATCACACACATATCAATCTTGAACAGAGTTTGATGTTTGCCAATCAAATAAAAGCCAAGAAAACATATTTGATTCATATGACACATGATTTAGAATATGAGTCATTAAAGAAAGAATTACCTGATCATATCGATGTAGGGTACGACGGGCTTAAAATCACCATCAATTAAAGGTTAATATGCCAACATTATTTAAAAAATTACTATTTATATTCATAGCTTTAGGGTTTTCTTTTCAAGTGCTTGCTGAGGGAAAGAAACTCTATACAGAAAATGAGTTTCTCGATGCTTTCGGGGCCAAATCTAAAGAAAAAGTACTACAAATTTTAGGTGAGCCTGCCAGGAAAGAAATGTCTGTAAAGCCTACTAATGCAAGTTCTGTGATTGGAAGACCTACAGAAAAAGGTGTAGGCTCTAGTAACCGTGTCAATATTGAGATGTGGTACTACAATAATCTTGTGAAATCTGACGGAAAAAATACCTGGAAACAGACTGAGCTCACGATTATGAATGGTAAAGTTAATAATATAGGTTTCTTTAATAACCGATAATATTCATGTCTGGCTCACAAGAAAAAGAGCTGCTGACCCAAGCGATTGATTTCGCGATCAACGATTCGTGGGAGGCTTCTCACAAAATTGTTCAAGACCTTCATTCCGCAAAAGCTTATTGGATTCATGCTGTCCTTCATAAGATTGAGGGCGATGAATTCAATAGTCGCTACTGGTACGAGAGGGCGCAGCAGTCCTTCGAGGTTTATAATGACCCAAAGCAAGAACTCATTTTCATAAAAAATAACCTTTAGGAAATCCCGATGGATGATCAAGACGCCGTAGAAGTGACATGTACTGACAATGGCAAAAAAGTAACTGGCTATATCCTAAATTACAGAGCAAAAGATCAATTAGAAATTTCTTTAAATACAGTGAAGATTCGAATGCAGTATAAATCAGGCATATTTGTAGGTTCAATGGCGGGCATGGAATTTGTAGTCCAGGAAGAGGCATTGCCAAGGCAATTTAAAGACTTTCATAGATAGGTTTGAATTAACCTAACTTCGTATAATGTATATTATGTAAAATAAATGATACAGCCTAAACTAAATAGTACTAAAAAGCGTTTTTAAGTCCTCTGCTCCAATATCATTAGCAATCTTATTTGCCTCATCTAACTTAGACTTACTAAGATCGATATTTAATTTCTTTTTGTAATACTTACTTTGGGCGAACAAAACTTTAGCAAGATAGTACATTCCCCCATTCTCTCGTGAAAACTTCTCCAATTTCAAAAGCGTTCTCTCGGATGAATCTAGATCATTAGCCTCTAAATAATATAAAGCAAGATTAATCCCAGATTCTGCATATTCACCTAACAAACCAGTGCGATCGAAAGCCAAATTAGCCTTTAGCTCATACTCGATAGCTTTCGTATAATTCTTAAGTAATGCATACGCAAAAGCAGCTCGATCTAAATTACCCGCACGTTCTTCATCATTGGCAGCTAATGTATAAGCCTCAAGGAATACGTTTGCAGCTTCTTCATGCTTGCTCAGGAGTATTAAAGTTTCACCCATTTCAACTAAATAAAGACGCTTAAACAGTTTATTGACTTTTACATGTGAATAAGAATTTTTAAAATGTAAAAGGGCATCATCTAATCTTTTAGCCTCTTTTAATGTCATACCCATTAGTAAATCAGCCATAAAATGATCAGTATCACTTTTTGATAACTTATCCGCTATCTTAAAGTTATTTATAGCCTCATCGAAATTTTTAAGCCTTAAATTAACTTTCCCATGACAAAAAGCAGATTTGAATTCACCCTTTTTTGTTTTTAAGGCATCCTCATATTGGTTATCACTTAATAGCTCATCACATGATTTGATTGGCTCTTTAGAAAAAGTATTTGTAGAAAAAAATACGCTCAATAGTATTACTAAAAAATGTTTTTTAATTTTCATAGTTTTTAAATTATAAGTTTCAAAAGCTCTTCTTGTGAAATAATTTTAACACCAAGTTCTTGAGCAGTGGCTAGCTTACTTCCAGCATCTGATCCCGCAACAACATAATCAGTTTTTTTAGAAACACTTCCTGCTACCTTTCCCCCGTTCATCTCAATGATTGATTTAGCATCGTCACGTGACATCGAAGGTAAAGTTCCAGTGAGCACAAAAGTTTTAGTTGCAAATATTCCTGAAGCAGATTTTTTAATATCGTGTTTAGGCCAATGAACGCCTAACTCTATTAAAGATTTAATAACTTCCCTGTTCTTAGTTTGCATAAAAAAATCACTGATCGATTTTGCAACTGTGGGGCCAATATCAGGCACAAGCTGTAAGCTTTCTTCCGTTTGTTTCATGATTTCATTTAAATCACCATAGAAGCCAGCAAGATCTTTAGCGGTAGACTCACCTACATTCCGAATACCAAGCGCATAAATAAATCGAGGTAATGACGTTAATTTGCTTTTTTCAATAGCATCTAATAAGTTCTGACCCGATTTTTCTGCCATACGATCAAGACTGACTAATTGTTGAAGTTCTAATTTGAAAATATCAGGTAACCCGTGAATCAGGCCTACGGTAACTAATTGTTCAACAGATTTATCTCCTAATCCTTCGATATCCATAGCCTTTCGAGATGCAAAATGAATAATAGATTGCTTTTGTTGTGCAGGACAAATTAGGCCGCCTGAACAACGAATGATTGCTTCATCATCAATTCTGACAAGAGGTGAGCTACATTCTGGACATTCTGTTGGCATTTTAAATTTCGTAATTGTCTTGGGTCTCTTATCAAGTAACACCCTTACAATTTCAGGAATCACATCCCCTGCTCTTCGAACGCTTACAATATCTCCAATATGAACATCTTTGCGAATCATCTCATCTTCATTATGAAGGGTTGCATTCGTCACAGTTACACCACCTACGAAGACTGGTTTCAATCGCGCTACAGGCGTTATAGCCCCTGTTCGACCCACCTGAACATTGATGTCTAAAATTTCAGTCACTGCTTCTTCAGCCGGAAATTTATGGGCGATAGCCCATCGAGGAGCGCGTGATACAAAACCCAACTCATTTTGATAATTAAAGGAATTAACTTTATATACTACGCCATCGATGTCATAGGCTAGTGAGTCTCTTAACTTTAATACCTTGTCATAAAAACCTTGCAAGCCTTTTACACCTTTAACACTTGTAGATAAATCAGAAATAGGTAAATTAAATTTTTTTAGAAGTTGAATTGTTTCCGTATGAGTTTTTAAATTTAAATTGGGTTCGCTTATACCCAAACCATAAGAAAAAAATGTAAGTGGTCTTGTTGCTGTTATTCTGGGATCAAGCTGCCTTAAACTTCCTGCAGCCGCATTTCTTGGATTTGCAAATTTTTTTTCGCCTAAAGATTCCTGCTTTTGATTTAGTAATTCAAAGTCTTTTTTAAGCATCAAAACCTCACCTCTCACTTCTAAAATTTTAGGTGGATTAATATGATTGAGTTTAGTTGGTATTGAACGAATAGTTTTTAAATTATGTGTGACATTTTCCCCTGTGTAGCCATCACCCCGTGTCGCACCCTGAACAAAAATACCATCTTCATAAGTGAGTGTGATTGCAAGTCCGTCAAATTTCGGCTCAACTGCATATTCCAATTCATCAATACCAATATCATCTTTAATGCGCTTATCAAAAGCCATAAGCTCAGCCTCTTCGAAAGCGTTATTTAGAGATAACATAGCTTGACGATGAATAACACTCTCAAAAGCATCTAGTGCCTTACCCCCTACCCTTTGGGAAGGTGAATCAGATCGAATTAGCTCTGGATTTGCATTCTCTAAATCAACAAGTGACCTAAAGATTGTGTCGTATTCAAAATCTGAAATAGAAGGATTGTCTAAAACATAATATTGATAATCGAATGCGCTTATCTTTTCGATTAGCTCTTGAATTTTATTCTTAATATTTTCTTTATCAGGCTTCATTTAAGAAAATAGTCTTCGTGCGCATGAGCTTCCAGGTATGATATTTTTAGCTACCATTTGATTTTCAATTTTTTCAACCTGATATCTAATGCGCTCAATATGGTTAACATTTAATTCTTTTTTATTGGAATCAACAAGCATACATTCAAGTTCTTTTTGAAAATTAGTAATCGACTCCAACATTGCGTCAAACGATTCTTTACAACTCAAGGTAAGTGGCAAATCCATTTGAAAAAGAATGCCTTGAATATACGGATCAAGATTAAAACTTAAGGGCTGTTGATTTAAAGAAGTTACACGAAACAAAGGGTGCTTATCACGACCCTTGAATTCATGAAAACCATCTTTATTTACTTTAAAACCATCTGTTTTTAATGTTTCAATAAGCTTTTCATTGTCGAACATGCCATTATTTTTAGGGATTAGAGTTAAAGTCATCATATGGTCGACAAGAGCGCAAAATTGATTAAGTTCTTTTGCATCTTCTTCTATATTCGAATGGGAAAGCCAAATTAGGCTTCCATCTAAATCATTCTTAGTTTTCTCTGAGAGCATTCGAAATGTCTGAGTGTGTGCTTGTGAAATTGGGCCTTGGCGATCTACCAACTGAATAGCTATAAGTATTTGATCGAATGAAGCTGAGCCAGTTAAGTCCTCTGTAGACTGCCATTCATCTTCATTTCTACGAATGAAACAATACGCATGAGGAAGTTCAATAAAGTCTCTTAGGTTTAATTTAGAAGTGGCATGGGTTGCTTTGTTAAGCCTTATAAAGGCAATAGCATCAATATCACGATAGATATTTTTTGGTAAGTTCGAAAGTAAATATTTTTCTGAGATGCTTAGATCTTGATCATAAGGATTTTTTTCTTCCGGGCTTAAACCATTTTCATCTTTATATAAAAAAGATTTTTCAGCATGGTTTTGTTTTCGGTACTGGACAAGACGGATCCAGTTAAAAATGATCATAATAAGTATAATTATTACTGCGAGAATCGTCAGGGCAAACTGAATGTCAGACATACTTGTAATAAGTCCTGTTAACTTAATTTGCTAACTCCATCTTCTCTACTTCCTCTAATGACACCTCAACAATTCTTGATACACCAGATTCTTGCATCGTGACACCTATAAGTTGCTGAGCCATTTCCATAGCGATTTTATTATGTGATACATAAAGAAATTGTGTATTTTTGGACATCTCAGTAACCATATTTGTGAAACGAAGTGTATTGCTATCATCAAGGGGTGCATCGACTTCGTCCATGAGACAGAATGGTGCTGGATTTAACTTGAATAGAGCAAATACAAGCGCTGTAGCAGTTAATGCTTTTTCTCCACCGGATAATTGACTGATGGTTGTATTCTTTTTGCCTGGGGGCTGAGCTGTAACTTGAATGCCCGTATCTAAAATCTCTTCACCTAAAAGCTCTAGCTTTGCTTGGCCACCATTAAATAGCACTTTAAAAAACTCTGTAAAGTTCTTATTCACTTCATTAAAAGTAGCAATTAATCGATCTCGTGTCTCTTTATCAATACGCCTTATAGCGTCCTCTAAAGTATTACTCGCAGAAGTTAAATCTTCAACCTGGCTATCAAGATAGCCTTTCCTTTCCTTTTCTGAGGTAAGTTCATGAATAGCAGCTAGATTGACAGGGCCTAATAAATTAATTTCTTCTTGAAGTTTGTTGCACAGCTCTTGCACTTCTTTAACGGTTGTTTTGTCTGTAATTGATTCTGAAAGAACCACCTCATCTAATTGTGACTCATTGATCTCATTTTGAAATTGTTCAAATAATAATTTTGATTCCTGCTCATTTAAACGAGATTGCTCGAGTTTATCTCGGATTGGGTGAACCGCTTGCTCAGTTTGCAATCGCTTTTGTTCGCTTTCACGTAAATCTGTTTCTTTTTGTGCAAGATTGTCACGCGATGCTATAAGGACTTTTTCTCGTTCGTCTTTAACTGTAAGTTTTTCTCTTAAAGAAGTTTGCAGCGCATCGACATGCTCAGTATTGATTGAAGCCTTAGCGATATCTTTTTTATTATTAAGAGCATTATTATCTTCAGACAATAGACTTACCCTGGTATTTAATTCGCTAACTTTGTTATCAATAATTTTTAAATTAAAATGGCTTTCTTGAAGTTGAATTTCTGCCTCATTGACTTGCTTTCTAGCGCTTTCGTATTCGAATTCATGGCGTTTTTTAATTTCTTCAGTGGCTGTTTTTTGCTCTAAAAATCTATGTAAATCACCCTCTAAATTTTGGATGAGACTAGACTTAGATGTTTTATCAACCTCAATTTGGGTCAGCTTTACCATTAGCTCATTTTGCTCATGAGAAATATTGCTATGCTTTTCATTAGCGTAAGCTATGCTTTGCTGAATTTTTTCTACTTCTATCTCTGTTTGATGAAGCTCATTTAAAGAGTCCTTTAATTCTTCACTGAAAGAGTCTGCTTGCTCTTCATAATCATTTAATTGAAGCTCAGCTTCATTAAGTTTATTTAATACATCTTTATAATTTTTTTCTATGGATGGAAATTTTTCTTGCAGTGCTTTGAGTCTTTCTTGGCGAACAAGAATACCGTTGAGAGATGCATCTTTGCCATAAAAGGAAACGCTATTTTTAGTAAAAATATCACCTTGTTGATTCACTAAGAATTCACCCTGCTCCAAATCACCAATGAAATTTTTGTAGCTTTCGCCCTTTGGAATAAGGTAGCAATCAGATAACCATTCTGATAAGAGATTCATAAGTAGTGGATCACTAATTTCAATAGCATCTAAAGCGGAATTTAATTTGTTATTTTTTGGCTTATAGGCATGAGACGCGTTTAAATTAGCAAGTACCATAGACGCAGGGGGCCTATGAGCTATTGATTCATATTGAGCTAAGATTGCATTAAGTTTTCCACCAAGCGCTGATTCAATAGCTGTTACCCAGTCTGTTTTGATTTTTAGCTTTTCCCAAAGACGATTTGAAGTGTTTATATTGTGCTGAGAAGTCCAGCTTTTAAGGCTTTCATTTCCTTGGGTATCGTCTTGAATTTGAGCAAGTGTTTTAATTTCACCCTCAATCTGACTTAATTCTTTTTGTATTTCTATGTGATGCTGTCTGAAAGTATCAATTTCTTCTTCAAGGTCGGATGAGAGTGATTTATTTTCACTTATCTTTTCTTCAATTTTTTCCACATCTGATCGCTTATCAGAAAGATCTGCGTCTTTCTCTTCGAGAAGAGATTTACCAGACAAATCAATATTGTTGATCTCATTACTTAAAAATGAAATACGTGCATTTGTTTCTTCTTCAGTTTTGTGAATGAAGTCTATTGTCGCTTTTTCAAGATTGATTTTTTCTTGTGTTGACTGAAATTGGTTTGCAGATAGGTTAAATTGTTCTGATGACGAAAGGTATTGCGCTTCTACTGACTGAATAGATGACTTAAGTGTATTAAAGCTCTCTTCTTTGGTCTTAAAGAGCTCGCTTATGGCTGTTTTCTCAATCAATGCCCCTTCAATTTCTTTTGTAAATTTAAGCTGGTCTTCTGCATTCTTAGTCAGATTAGCTTCAATTTCAACTAATTCTTTTTTGCTGCGCTCTAAAAGCTCATTTTGATTTCTAATGTTATTTTCAATATTGGAAACTTCAGAATTGATTTCGTAAAAGCTTGCTTGGTTCTTATTGATTTCATCAGAAGCATTAATGTGAGCTTGTCTTAAATTTTCTACTTCAGCTTCTATTTTTCTTAGGGCTGCAGTTTGTTGCTCTAATTCATTTACGAGCTTCTCAACTTGGGACTGATGTTTTTTCCAAACAATACTAGCATCACGTTTTTTTAATACCCAAACTTGCGCTTGATGAAATTTATGACTCTCAGTGAGTTCGTTATACTTTGTTGCAATCACTGCCTGAGATTCAAGCTTCGCAATCTGCTGAATAATTTCGTTTACAACATCTTGGATGCGACTTAAATTTTCTCGCGTGTCTCTTAGTCTAAATTCTGTTTCACGGCGACGTTCTTTGTATTTGCTTACGCCGGCTGCTTCCTCAAGATAATTTCTTAGTTCCTCAGGTTTAGCTTCAATAATTTGTGAGATAGTATTTTGACCGATGATGGCATACCCTCTTCCACCTAAGCCTGTCCCTAAGAAAAGATCAGCAATGTCTTTACGCCTAACAGCTAAATTATTGATGTAATAAGTAGAGCCCTTTTCTCTTTCGATAACTCGCTTTACTGATATTTCTGCATACTGCGACCATTCTGTTGGCGCTTTTCCTAATGAGTTGTCAAAAATTAATTCGACGCTTGCACGTGAAATCGGCTTACGGTTTTCTGATCCGTTAAAAATGACCGAATCCATATTTTCACTTCGCATTTCTTTTGCTGAAGATTCACCAAGCACCCATTTCACGGATTCCATGATGTTGGATTTTCCGCATCCATTGGGACCTACAATACCAACTCTTTGACCTGTAAGTTGAATGGTGGTGGGATCTACGAAAGATTTAAAACCAGCTAATTTAAGTTGTATAAGTCGCACAATATTCTTTTGTTGAAGTGAAGAAGGTGTTATGTATTACCAGTATAATAACTTTTTTTTACTATCTTATTTTAATCTATGAACGCACTTTCTTTGGGAAAAAAACCAAGCGCAAAACCTACTAAAAAGCTTGAAACTTTCACTAATCCATGCACTTCTCGGGACTTCCATATTCATATGCAAATCCCCGAATTTACCTGTTTATGTCCTAAGACGGGGCAGCCAGACTTTGCGACTTTATATCTTGATTACATTCCTAATAAAAAATGTGTAGAGCTTAAAAGTCTTAAGCTTTATATATGGTCTTTTAGGGATGAAGGCTGTTTCCATGAGGCTGTAACTAATCGAATTTTAGATGATTTAGTTAAGGTAACAGAACCAAGATTTATGCGGCTTCGTGCCGAATTCTTTGTGCGTGGCGGCGTTTTTACTAACGTGGTCGTCGAGCATAAGAAAAAGGGTTGGAAGCCAGAACCTACAATTGATCTAACGCAATTTTCAAAACAATCAAACACCCAATCTTAAAAGGATTGACTCGCCTATCAGTAGAACTTAAGATGGGCGCCTTCGATCAAATACCTGGGGGTATAGCTCAGCTGGGAGAGCGCTTGCATGGCATGCAAGAGGTCAGCGGTTCGATCCCGCTTATCTCCACCAAATACCTTATATCAAACGCTGTTCTATAGTAGAATAGCACCTTCTTTTCTTAGGTCCCCATCGTCTAGAGGCCTAGGACACCTCCCTTTCACGGAGGGAACAGGGGTTCGACTCCCCTTGGGGACGCCAATTACCAAGCTAGCTC
>Ga0255066_1000242_pt1 | contig 10220 bp, 6 predicted proteins | sample Colum_Cont_RepA__2_FD_188465 | JGI IMG/M metagenome (GOLD analysis project Ga0255066, IMG submission 188465) | Freshwater microbial communities from Columbia River, Oregon, United States - Colum_Cont_RepA_8h | ecosystem: Environmental > Aquatic > Freshwater > River | place: USA: Oregon...
CAACTATGCAAGGATTATCAACAGCCTCATCTGATTTATATGTTGTTGGTAAATCAACATTGCGAGGTGCTTCAACTGTCGTAACTTCATTAAATGTTTCTGGAAATACAGTTTTACAAGGAGCTTCAACAGTTTTATCAACATTAAATGTATCTAATACAGCAACTTTTGAAGGTACAACTATTAATAAAAGAGCTACTTCTGTCTTATCTACATTGTTTGTTGTTGGTGCTTCAACAGTTTTAGCTACATTAAATGTCTCTGGTAATACAACTCTACAAGGAGCTTCAACTGTCATATCTTCATTAAATGTTTCTGGAAATACAGTTTTACAAGGAGCTTCAACAGTTTTATCAACATTAAATGTTGCTGGCAATACAATAATAGGACAACATCTTACAGTTTCATCAAGATTAAATGTTGGAAGTATAGCAACTTTTGAAAATACATCAATCCTTAAGGGAGCGACTACTATATTATCTACATTATTTGTTAATGATGAATCGACTTTTATTTCCACATTAAATGTTTCTGGAAATACAGTTTTACAGGGAGCTTCAACAGTTTTATCAACATTAAATGTTAATGGCAATACAATATTAGGACAACGTGTTACAGTTTCATCAAGATTAAATGTTGGAAATATAGCAACTTTTGAAAACACATCAATCCTTAAGGGAGCGACTACTGTATTATCTACATTATTTGTTAATGATGCATCGACTTTTATTTCCACATTAAATGTTTCTGGAAATACTACCATAAAAGGCAACTTAGAAATTAATACAATAACAGTAAATAGTTCAGCAGGGACTAGTGGTCAATTTTTGGCTTCACAAGGACCGGGTTCAATACCTATATGGCAAACACCAACTCCTGTGGATATTATAAGAATACCAGGTGGTTCTCGGTCTGGTAGTCAAATAAACGATCAAGGTGATACGATTTATTATATTTATACTACTGAATATATACTAGCCGGTACATATATTCCATTATCAGGAACCATAACTGGTCAAATTGGATCTGGATCTGGAACTGATGAAATGGATTTTTACTTTATAGCTGAAGAAGCGGATAACGTTAATGGGACAAATATGAGTGAATCTATGAATTTTAAAAGCACTAGAGTTCTTAGAAATCAAACTATTACCCATAAACTAAATGATATGTTTAACTATGTTGGAAGTAATAATGGAAGGTATACTAGATTTGTTATTAAGGTTTGGGTAAATACGGATGATTTCCGTCAAGTTAGCTGGACAGACCTATATTTACTTGCTACACCATTAACAAGTAGAACAATCGCTGCAGCTTACGTATAATCTAACTAAATAAACTATTATATAAATTCAATTATTTTTATAATAGCATATTTTATTTGTAATCAAATTCAATTTGACCCATCTCAATGGATGCTTCTTTTCTAAGTTTTGTTTTCCTTTTTAGTGAATTCATATCAACACTATCCACACTTCTGACACGTCTTAATGACCTCATTAATTTAGAAGTCGTACTAAATATTTTGTGTTTATTGGGTTGAGTATTTGGACCAATATCAAATGATTCCTATCTATTAATCTGTTATAAAATGTTATAATTTGTGCTAATTTGTTACTGTAGGTGTTTATTAAAAGTATTGTAATAGTAACATCTTTGCACATTTAAAACGCAGAGTTTTACATGTGTCTTATAATTTGTTCTTGTGTTTTCTTGTTCTATTAGATGGTTTTCTAATAAACTTTTCAGTTCTATTAATTTTGGCTTTATTATATTTTCCATATTATTAAACTCACGATTTTATTTCTATTTAATAATATAATGAAAACAATCATCATATTAGGTGAGGAGTATTGGTTTGAAAAACCAGATACCATTTTTACAGAAGCAACTTATTTACTTAATTATTTAGAAAAACATCGTGAGAAAAAAAAATATAATTATAAAATTATTAAAAGTCCATTGGAATTAACACCAACGATTAATGAAATTAAAATTGAAAACATTAAAGCAATCTTTTTATTCCAAGATATTTTTAGCGATTCTTATTTAAATCATAAAAATATTTACCAAATGAAAGAATATATGAGATATATTGAAAAACAAGGAGTCTTTATTTATCCCGGTATCGATGCGACTGATAATTTTGGTAGCAAAAAATATAATAAAGTTTTACTTGATCAATTACAATTTGCACAATTACCTAAAACTAAGGTTTTTGTTTTTCCTAATTATAAACCATTTGTTGATGAAAAAAAAATTAATACTACATTATGGAATGCCATCCAAGAATTATGGAAAGAATTTGACCGTGTTGTTGTTAAAAAAGGTTATTCTTATGAAGGAAAACAAGTCCAAACTTTTAATAAAGAATTTGTCAAAAATTATGGGGATTTTCTTCATAAAGCTAAAAAATTAAATTTTAAAAGATTTTGGGGAACAACTGCTAGTGCTATACAACAAGATCGAAATACTGATCGATATTATATTGTTCAAGGATATAATAAAATTGTTAGCCGGCGTGATAATGAATATCGTGTGTTTTTTCATAATGGAGTTCCACGATATATTGCTAAAGGTGATATGGTTCCTAACACTTGTATTGTTGATGAAAATAAAAAACCACTAGAAAAAGCCGTTATTAAATTCGCTATTGAGGTCTACAAAAAATATATACCTCTCTTTTGGAAACATCAAAGACAACCTATCTTATTTCGGGTTGATGTATCTTATGCAGTTGATCCACAATTTCAAGATAAATTTTCACAAGAAATTGAAGGTTTTAATAATCCCGTCAGATTATATGCGAATGAACTTGAAATTGACCCTACCAGTTTCTTTTATAATGAATTTAAATGTGCTGGTGACAAAACATTTTCTAGTAAAGAAATCCAAAGAAATTTTGCTAAATACTTACATAAATTTATTAAGTCCCTTCAATAAAAATCACTTAAAATATTATTTATTATTCTTAATATGTTTGAAAATTTTTAAGTCTTTTAGATTAACAGACCCAGCTGTCAATGTCACTAATTCTATTACAACTAGCGTAAAACTAAATGAAGATACATCCATTATCATTAACGTCACAAGTAATAAAATAATTATAATTGACTCCATCAACGAATCATATGATGAAAATGATTCAGTGATAAAGACTTGTGAAAATTCTAACTATAAAATAGATCGAGATACAAATGGCGCGAAAAAATATGTATGTCTTTAAAAATAATCTGTAAGAAGGTGTTTATTGAAAGAATTGTGTAATTAAATCCATAAAATTAATTTAATATGAAACACGTAAATGATAATATCAAATTAAATGTTTAATTTAATATTATTTATTTTATAAAACTATTAAAATTGTGGTTTTCGCTACAAATACTTTTGATCTTATGAAATCCATTTTTTGTGTACTTATTTTATAACTGTTAAATAGGTACCTTGTTCGTCACCACTACCTCCTACCTTACGAATCCATTTTGGTATACCCGCTGAGTTGTATTTAATTACAAAAGTATCGTTAAGACCGTTATTTGTTAATTGGATAAAGTTACTTCCATCTGCATTATAAACTGTTAGTGTATTAGTTGTATAGTATCCCGAGACATAAATGTTATCATATTTATCAACATCTGAATAAACTGATATATCACTAGTAGAGCTAGCAATCTTTCGGATCCATTGTGGAGCACCGGTTGAATTATATTTTGCTATAAAAATATCATTACTACCTGCGTTTGTAAGTGTTGCAAAAGTGCTACTATTATTTGTATCATACATTATTAATGGCTGATTTCTCCAATATCCAATAACATAGATACTATTATCAGTAGTAATATTCATTAGTGTAGACATTTCAACACCATTTCCTCCGATTTTTCTACCCCATTGAGGCGTACCTGATGAATTATACTGAGCAATAAATATGCTTGTATCTCCTGGATCTGTGAGTGTTATAAAAGTAGAACCATTTGAATTATATATTGTTGTTGATGTGGAATAATAACCTAGGATACTTATATTATTATTTGTATCTATCACTGTTGACACAGGATAATCTGAACCGGTACCTTGTATTTTTGCGATCCATTGTGGAACTCCTGATGAATTATATTTTGCTATAAATATATCATTTGAACCTGCATTTGTAAGCGTTGCAAAAATGCTACTATTATCTGTGTTATACATTGTTAAAGATCCCTGATAAAAACCAACAACATATAAATTGTTTAAACTATCTAATTGTAATGTTACAGGATGTTCGAGACTAGAACTGGCTATCTTTCTTACCCATTGTGGTGTTCCTGAAGTATTATATTTAACTATAAACACATCCCTATTACCTTGAGCTGTTAATTGGGTGAAAGTAGAACCAGTTGTATTATAAATTGTAAATGTGTTGTCGATATAATAACCAGATACATAAAGATTACCACTACTATCTACTCGACTTGTTGTTGGATAAACAGTCGATCCTAATATGCGTTGAGCCCATTGTGGGGTTCCCGATAAATTATATTTAGCTACGAATAGACCTACCGTGCCATTAAAAGGTACTTCTGCAAAAACTGTATTATCAGCATTATAAATCTTGAGATTTGCTAAATAGGTTCCTGTTATATAGATGTTATTACTTGAATCCAAGTGCATAGTTAATGACATATCATTTAATATACTTGCAATTCTACGCGACCATTGCGGAGTTCCTGATGAATTATATTTAATTATAAAAATATCACTATCGGTTACTGCCGTTGTCGTTGTATATTGAGCAAATAAAGTTTCATTCGCATTATAAATATTCATTGTTTGATAGAAAGTACCACAAGCATATAAATTGCCATCACTATCTATTATTGTTTTCAAAATATTCGCAGTACTTGTACACCCTAATCTTCGTGACCATAATATAGTTCCCGATGGATTATAGTTAACAATAAAAGCATTAGCTGATGAGGTAACTGATAAACTATGGGTTAATGTTAAATATGCACTTGATAAATTTGTATTATGAATATTTAATGTACTCGAAGTAAATGTTCCTATAGTTGTTAAACTATTATTGTCTATTACTGTTTGTGTTATACTATCACGTCCGATACCACTTATTCGTCTAACCCAAGAAGGATATCCATCGGAATTCATTTTTAGTATAAATGAATCGTTTACATTAGGTGTGGTAATTGGTAAACTCGCAAATGTTACATTCGATCTATTTTTTATTGCCAGGGTATCATTAACGTTCGGGAAATTATAAGAACCTGATATATATATATTATTATTTGCATCTTTACTTAATGATTTTACTGATGCATCAAATGAAACGCCTGATAAACATTGATTTTCTATAATATATTCGGGATCTCCCGATGTAGTATATTTGATACAGTATAGACAAAAGCTAACCTGTCTCCAAATAGTGCCATCCATCCTATAAAAAGTTGTTCCACTGTCACTATAACCTGCTATATACATATCACCTGATGAAGTTATTAAACTATAAATTGGATCAGGGAAACTTATTCTTGTAAGCCATTGCGGTGCCCCAGATGAATTATATTTAAATATAAACAGATGTGCACCGAATGTACCTGGTGAAATAGTTTTAAACTGTGTCCCAGATAAATTAAACACAGTTATAGCATTTGCGGTTGCTGTTACATATATATTACCACTACCATCAATACCAATATTATTCATCACTAAATCATTATGAGACAATTTTTGTATCCACACTGGATTACCAGAAGAATTATATTTTATTATTAAATGTGTTTTCTCGAGTATCACCTCAAAAATTGATCCATTTGGATTATAGGCTGTACATGGATTTTGACACTTACATACTATAAATAAATTATTTGAATCATTAATTGTTTGTACATTTATATATAGCGCGTCCTTAATCCGACTGACCGATTGTGGAGTTCCTGATAAATCATATCTTATTAATGCCATATCGCTACTGCCTTCTCTTGTATATTGACCATAAATTGAATCATCGCCATTATAGATAGTTACTGATGCTGAACTAAACTGAAGAGTAATGTAAATATTATTAGCTACTAAATTAATTTGGTATGAAGTTTCAGCACCTAATCCACCTATTCTTCTTACCCATTGGGGGTCACCTAATATATTATATTTAGCTATATATGTATCTGTAGAACTACCAGTACCAGTATTTGGAATTTGTTTGTAAACACTATTATTTGTGTTATAAAATGTTAATGTACCTGTTAATGTATATGTTCCTGTCACATATAAATTATCTGAACTATCAAATACTAAATTAGTAATATTAACATAACCACTGGAAGAATTTATTTGTTGCAACCATTGTGGAACACCTGCCGAATTATATTTTAATATAAATCCATTACTTACTGTACCTGGTGGTGTTAATGTTGCAAACACTGTACTATTATCAGAATTGAAAATTTTTACTTCCTTATTATAAATCATCGCTACATATAAATTTCCATTATTATCTTTAACAATCTGATGTTGCACGTTGCCATTAGAGTATCCTAATATTTTTCTTGTCCATAGTGGTGTTCCGGATAAATCATAATTAACTATGAAAAAATCTTCAAGTGTTGCTACTAGACCATCATTAGCATGTGTTGCGAAAACTGTGCTATTATTGGTATCATATACTGTAACTTCCCCTGATGTATAAGTTCCTGATAATACTATATTTTTTGGAGCAAGTGCTTCTGGTTTAGTCACAAATAATTCAGAAAAGTGTTTCGTGTATAGAGTTAGTATTCCTGTTGTTAGATTTAATGTATAATAGACATCATTTGCTGATGTATTAGTATTAGGAATTAGGACTGGTGATGGATCTGTTGAAGATTTAAAGTAAACACCCATTGTTAATCCTGGTGTTATTGATACTTGAAAACTGACATGTTTAGTAAATAGTGCTCCGTCCGGTGCTAATGTAATATAAGTATTTATTTCTTGTACACTTGCATATGCTGCACCAGATGGTGTATTTACTGATTCCACTAAAGATATTGTTGAAGACCCACCTGGAGCAGTATACATTGTTGCTCCATTTAATGAAAAATTACTAACAGATGTTGTATTATTTATATTAATTGTTGGTGAATTAACACTTACATATGAACTAGGCATGCTTCTAAAAAATCGTAATAAAAGTGGGACTGTGACCGTACCATTTACTAATTGTGATCCACCTACATTAGGACCATTATTTACTAATATTGATGAATCTGCTTGAATTGATGTAGTGAAATTCATTGGGAATTCCCATTCAGTATCTGCAAAGTTAAATAATTTAGTTGCTTCTGAATCTGCATTAAACTCATTAGATGCATTATTTGTATCTACATTATCTTGTATTCTATCATAAGCAACATACTGATTGAACAAATCAGTTTTTCTTTCTACAATACCATTATTAATACCAGATACAATTTGTTTTATTAATGAAGTTTCTGTTGAATAAGGTAGATAGTATTCTGAATCATTTGAGATGGCTGAACGGGCTTTGGCATGACCAAATATTTTTGTTGCCACTATTTCAAGTAATCTAAAACCAAGTAATTTGTTTTCTCCTTTTTCAAAAGTTAAATATGCATTTTTTCCAGATACATCATTATTTAAAGAACGAATATCTATACTACTAAATTTATACAGCATATTATTTAGCGTATTTAAATTTGCTTCTAACTCGATATTAACCATATTATCATTATTTGAATTCTGAACAAATGATCTTTTATCAAAGAGATCATTTATTACTAAGCTACCTGATAACATGTCAATATCTAATATATAATCATAACTGTTTTCACTCACTGTATTTGTTTGTGAATAATATTCTCCATTCTGAGAAATTGCGAACGGCATATTGACAAAAAAATTATCAAAAGGCATATACTATTATTTATATTTTATATATTTTATATAATTTAATTAAATTATATAATTTTATTAAATTATATAATTTATGGAATCCATTTAATCTACTTCTTCTACATGTGGTCCCGACTCTCCTTGAGTTGAGTCTCCATTTCCGTTTTGATATGCCTTTCCAATTAGCGGGGATAATGTTCCCTCTACCTCCTTTAGTTTTGCTTGAAACTCTTCTGTGGTTGCACTCTGGTTATCATCTAACCAACGAAGTGTTTCCTCTACAAGCTTCTCTACGGTTGATAGATCAGCACCTAGTGCTGATTTCATCTTCTCTTCCCCCAAAACTGTGGACTTGACGTTATAACAATAGTTTTCAAGCTTGTTTTTGGCCTCGACCTTCTCGCGAGTGCGATCATCCTCCGCCTTAAACTTTTCTGCATCTTTAACCATTCGTTCAATATCCTCTTTGTTCAAACGACTTGAATCATTTGTAATTGTAATCTTTTCTGCTTTTCCGGTTGATTTTTCAACTGCCGATACTTGAAGAATACCATTCGCATCGACCTCGTATGAAATCTCAATTTGAGGCGTTCCTCGGGGCATTGGTGGAATACCCCTCAGTTGGAATTCTCCTAGCTTATTATTGTGTGCTGTTAGCTGGCGTTCTCCCTCAAACACTTGAATGGTTACACCCGGTTGGTTATCCACTGCTGTTGAAAATGTTTGACTCTTCTTAATAGGAACTGTCGATCCACGGGGAATAATATTCGTCATAATTCCTCCCGCCGTTTCTACGCCTAAAGAAAGTGGAGTCACATCCAGAAGAACCAAGTTATCTAGTTTATCATCCCGAGTTCCAGATAGAATCGCAGCTTGAACTGCTGCACCATATGCAACCGCTTCATCTGGGTTAATACTACGACAAAGTTCTTTACCATTAAAAAAAGTTGTTAGCATTTCTTGGACCTTTGGAATACGAGTTGAACCACCCACCAAGACAATTTCATGAACTTCTGATTTTCCAATCTTTGCATCCTTCAAGACACGGTCGACTGGATCCATCGTTCGTTGGAACAAATCCATACAAATACTCTCAAATTTAGCTCGACTTAGTGGAACATTCAAATCAATGCCCTCGTGAATCGCATCAACATCAATACTCGTCTGAGCCATACCTGATAGCGAACGTTTAGCACGTTCTGCTGCTGTACGAAGACGACGGAGTGCTCGCACATTGGTTGATAAATCTACTCGGTTCTTACGCTTAAATTCTTCCACTACATAATTGACAATTCTTGTATCAAAATCTTCACCACCTAAGAAGGTATCACCTGCTGTCGCCTTCACCTCAAATACACCCTCGTCAATTGTCAACAATGACACATCATGAGTACCCATGATTTTTTGTTATCGTTAGGCTCTTTATCCTAACTTCTTATACTTTCGTATAAGTTCAGACTATATCTTATTTATTTTGTTAAAACAAAATAAACTCTGGCATTCGTGGAACTTTCAAGTTGTTGTAAATTATTCATTAAACTCTACTTATTCTAGTCGTTGAACCTTCATCTCCTCACGAAGACGCTTGGCTGCTGATTGCCCAATTTCATAAGCTTTTTAAAACATTCACGCTCGCCGTTACCAGCCACGTTGTAGTGTTATGAACTTTAGGGGTTCCCAGCAATTAACCAGATTCCAATTATTTTACATTAAATAATTGGGTGGGCTTTCACCACAGGAAGCAGTACTATTTACCTCCGCAATCAAAAATTAAAATATTTTTTGCTTTGTTTTCTATCTTGTCAAGACCATACGCAATTGCAGCGGCAGTTGGCTCGTTAATAATACGCAATACATTTAACCCAGCAATCACACCTGCATCTTTTGTGGCTTGGCGTTGTGCGTCATTGAAATAAGCTGGCACTGTCACTACGGCATTCTTAACTGGGTGACCAAGATAGTCTTCGGCAGTTTGTTTCATTTTACTAAGGACCATTGATGAAATTTCTTCTGGTGTAAATTCTTTAGTTTCTCCCTTAAAAACAACACTAATTTTTGGTTTGTTGTCACGATCAACCACCTTAAATGAAAAATGTTTAAAGTTTTCTTGCATTTTTGGATCTGAATAATCGCGGCCAATCAAACGTTTCGCATCATAAACTGTATTAGTTGGATTTCCTGTCGCTGCCGTTTTAGCCGCAGCACCTACTAAACGTTCTGTGTCAGTAAAACCAACATATGATGGTGTAGTTCGTTCACCAAGATCATTAGCAATAATTTCGACTTTACCATTCTGATAAACACCAACACAACTATAAGTAGTTCCAAGA
>Ga0255066_1000249_pt1 | contig 10024 bp, 26 predicted proteins | sample Colum_Cont_RepA__2_FD_188465 | JGI IMG/M metagenome (GOLD analysis project Ga0255066, IMG submission 188465) | Freshwater microbial communities from Columbia River, Oregon, United States - Colum_Cont_RepA_8h | ecosystem: Environmental > Aquatic > Freshwater > River | place: USA: Oregon...
CCATATACATAATAGTAATCATTGGGATTCTTTATATCCTTTATCCTATCACCTAATAAGGAATTTCTATTTTCTATTGTAAGCATATTATATATTTTCTTTATTCATTATCATATATTCCAATCGTTCTATCATATTATCTTTATCCGCCAACCAATCTGCGGAGGCACATACATTAGTTCGTTGTGAATTGTATATGAAGAAGTACGATAAGCCATCTTGTCCAAATATTTTATGACCGGTTCTCTCTAACATAATCGTACATAATTGATTGTGTATTGGATATGGTTTACGTTTAACTAATTCAAATATGTAGGTATCATTGTGGTTACCTTCGTATATATTATTTGTTTCCCAACCATCTACTAAGGGTTGCCCTTGTAATTTCAATATGTTCTTAATTGTTAGCATGTTATTCAGTTTATCTATATCATCCACTCACCTTCGTGTCGTATTTAAGATTTTTTTAGGTTTTGTTTTGATTGATAGTTATTTCTTTCGTTTGTAGTATTCATCATTAATCCTATACAATATCAATCCAAAGAATGTATCTTTCTTACTAATAGATTCCTTACTCAATTGAGTTTCGTATATTATAGTACTCCATTCCTCATACACTATAATAATCTTATATTGCCCTTGAGGATTTTGATTTCTATCTATAAGGATACCTGCCCTATCATCCAACACTCTACCGGTATTATCCATCCTAGCAAATATAATCTTATAATAATCCTGTCCATTTCCTCCACTTGTATCCGCTTCACCAACATCTAATACCTTCCAATCATTTAGTTCCTTTCCATTCAAATCCCTTATGTTATTTATTGTTAGCATATTTTATTTTTGTTTTCTCATTTCGTATTCATGCTTCACATACGCCATCATATTCTTTAAGAAGTGTCCTTTATCCATAATCACTCTCTTACTAAAAGCACCTTCGTATATTCTATTATCAAAACTATCATAACAAACATACACATGGTATTGTTTGGTTAAGGGGTTTATACATCTATCAATTAGAATAGCAGCTCCACTATTTTGTTTACCCAATGAAATACAATAGTGTTCCGTTGGTAACCACTTTCTCGGTTTACAAGCTTTAGCCTCAGCCACTTGCCAAGCACTCAAATGCGTATCGTTCAGTTTTTCTATGTTTTGTATTGTTAGCATTCTATCGTTTGTTATGGTATTCTTTAATAATGTATTCCATTTGGGCTACGAAGTTTCCTATATCACCCAACCACTCCGCTCCACCACATACATTTGTATCCGCTCCGTTGTAATTGAAGTAGTAAACGAGCTCAGCCGGCTTTCCATCGGGTTGTAATATCATTCCCTTTCGGTTTAAGGATATCGTACATCTATCAATTGTATTTCCCAACGGACCCAGACAATGCATATCGAACATATATTTGTTTTGTACGGGATGGCAGTTCATATCCCTAACTACCCAACCTCCAAATATCCTTCTACCAGCCAGCTTTGTTACATTTTGTATTGTTAGCATTGTTATATTAATTCATCTATTAAAAATCTTACGAATGTATCTCTATCCCTTATACACTCTATTGGTATGTAATGTTCCCTATCCGTTTCCGAACACCATATACGATAATCACCATGCGATGTTTTCAATCTATCAATGTTAAGGTGAAACGAATCGAAAGGTGAACCATTGTGTATTACCTTTATATAATACGAATCATTATCTATTGATATGTTATGTACCTTCCAATGGTCTATATACTTACCGGATAGGACATCTATGTTTTCTATTGTTAGTGTTTTTAGCATTTCGGACAGGTTTACTTATTTGAATAGGGATAGTATAGAGGATACTGAAAACTTAGTACTTTTATTTCCAGCTAATCCAGAGTAATCATATTGGTTGTTTATCTCATTAGCTCTTAGTATTCCTTCTCTATCCTCATATGACTGAGATATGTTTAACTCCGATACCCATTGTTGGAATCCAGTATCCGCATAGGTACGATTTCTATCCATTTCTAATACTTCATACTTTTCTAAATCTAATCTTTCTAAATTCATAATCTTTATTTTTTATTAATATAAGTTTGTTGTTAAGTTACCATTCTCTCCGGAAAACGAACTGGAATCGGCTAACTCAATAGTAGTTTCTAAAAATCCCATAAACCTAGCCTTTGACATAAGTTCATTTAATCCGATAGTGATAGGATACGATATGTTATCATTCATATTGTATAACCATACTTGGTAATCATTCTCACCCAGTCTACACTCCTTATCTATACTCATTTGATAGTAGTTGTTAGTACGATGTGAATGTATGGATAACCTATACGCCGTTCTCTTATCCACTCCGTATTGTATCACATACTTCTTACCATCCATATCTTTACATTGTTTCTCCCAATTCTTAATATCCAATCGCTTCATATTATTGTATGTTTGTAGTTAGTAATTCATCCGTATCACTATAAAATAATTCAGCCGTTGATTGACCTCCATTATCACCGGGTTCCATATCGGTTTCCGTACCATATAAAGATTCACTATCTTCATAAGTGTCGTCAAAGTTATCATTTTTGAAACACTCAATCATTTTAGTTTTAGCTTCTTCTAATCCCTCACACTCAATTGTGTGGTGTTCCCTTACCCACATTGTTATTTTCTTATCAATGTAGAAATCAAATTTTTCGTTACTCATAATTTACGTTTTACTTTGTATTTAACTTTGGTTTATATTCTTTAATCAATTCCATCTCTCTTTGATGAACCGCATCTTTACCTCTTAGTACATCCAACACATTAATAGAATAGGTAGTATCCAATTCATCAATGTACTTACTCATATCCTTATATAGTTCCCAATCCGGCGCCTCACATCTAGCTCTACTAAAATGTTTTTGTAACCTCACCTTTACACTCTTTTGGAAAGCCCTACCGGTGGCAGCAGTAATACCTATATACTCTTTACCATTATCGGTATTAGTAAGGAGGTATATGATATGATTCCTATCGCTTCTCTTTTTTCTCATACTCTTTAACTATATTAATATTAATCAATTCAGGGTTACTATGTGCTATTCTCATCATAGTAGAATAAGAAATAGAGGATACCAATATGATATCCCCACTCTTACTCACTATCTCTATATCGTAATAGGTTTTCATAAGGATTATTTAATGATGGTTGAATACTCACAACTACCCGTCCTCATAATAAACCAACTCCAATCTTCATCACCAACGAATCTATCCCAATTACTACCTTTAACCATATACCCTAAATCATTATCATAGGTACATACGTGGATTTCTTTTAAACATCTACGAACTGATGAATAGTAAGAGGATGGGTTTACACCTTTGGGGTTATTACCTAACATCTTTCTCATAATACCCACCCACTTAGGACGAGGGTTATTATTCATTTCATCTACTAAATAATCATATACCCTAATAAGGTATTGTTTGTTTACTGAATCATAACCGATTTTCTCACTAAACAAATCATAATCAAAGTTTACTTTACTCATATCTTTAAGTTTTATTATACCTAAAATTACGAATATTATACCAAGCCACCAAATAATAGGGGAAAATCTTTAAAAGTTCTTCACTGTAAATCAATGAGTTACCTGACCACCTGTGAAACCCGACTTAACTCGTTGATAACCAATCGGGTACATATTAGCCGCTTTTTAAGGGTTTTTAGGGAGGTCTACCCCAAAATAAGGTCTTTGTACCATCCGAACCCCAAGCTCCTTAAAATGGGTGTCTTTTTAGGGGTCTTAAAAGGGCTTATTCACCATAGGGGCTACCCACCACCCCAAACACATTATAAAAAGATTATATATAAAAAACCTTATATATGTTAAAATCCTTATATGACCGGTAGGGATGGCTCATATATGGAATAAAGCTAATATGACTACCATTAGGGTAAAAGGAAAAAAAGCTCTATACATGAAAAAGTCTTGCTCCATACGTGAAAGGGTTAGGCTCACATTAGCTTTTTTATATATCTGTGCGTTTACACGAAACTAGTCCCCCTCGGGTCCCCCCATCCTCTACGTCCCAATGATATCAACGGTTGTAGCGATTCCGATAACATCAATCCTCTACGTCTCAATAGTGGTAAGGGTTGCATCGTATGAGCAAAAAAAGAGGGGAACGATTTTTACATCACTCCCCTCCCTCACTTATAAACAACGATTGAACACTTTTTAATTTAGCTCATCACTCATATAGGGTTTGAACCAGCTACGGATTACTCTATACTTTAATCCATCCCCTTTACTATCATAATCAGTATAATCAGTACCAGCTACCTCTTTTAATTCCTTATACAGATCCATAGCATCCCACTTACATACACCCAACAGGATATGAATCATTTCTATTATAGCTACCTCAACAGCTCTACCCTCACTCCATACCTTATTATCATCACTCATCATATAGGACCAGTCGTGGTATATAACATCCTGTTTCAACATTTCGTACACTTCGTTTTCAGAATAAGTTTGTGTACCCTTATCCATACCATTATATAGTTTATGCATATCTTTATTTTTTAATTGTTCTAATAGGTAGGTTATCCATATGGTTTATTTCATAGTGTCCATATCCACTACTTTCGAATAACTGAGCTTCATCAGCCTCATAAGATTCCATTAATAACTTTATTGTTTTATCGGGCATACTATCTACAGCTACCTTTGTGGTGATGGATTCTAATAGAGTACCATCCGAAAACATACTAATTGTGTAATACTTCATATACTTATTTTTTATTTAATTAATTACGAGTGAGCCCTTACATCCGATTCGTACATAGCCTCCAGCTGAGCTTCACTCATTTTGTACTCAGCGGCTCCCATACGATTATTTGTAGTATTCACCAGCTCCACAGCGTTCATATAGTTACATACCAATAGAGCATCTACTATCTTATTGAATAAGACCGTTTCTACGCCGGTGGGTCTTTTTTGTTTGTTCTTTGTATTGATATACCCACCCATAGCAGTCATCAATGCGGATAATTCGTTTTGAGTAAAGATACTCACTAATTTTTCAGTTGTTTGATTCATATTCATAATTTTTAATTTAAGGGGTTTTGATTAAGCTGATTTCAACCATTGATTATAAATTACATCATAATCAACATCTTTATCGATTGAGAGCTTTTCGAACAATCTCTCTCGTATAATACTATCGTACACATATAGGTACTCATATACATCACCATAGGTTTTTAACACATTCCACAAACCATCAAAGGTAGCGTTGGGGTTAATACCTTTACCCATGTCATCCGTTGGGTAATTCTTTACATAAAATTCTCTTATATTCATAGTTGATAATTTAAAATAAAAAGTACCCATATAGGGTACTTAATGAGGGGTTGATTACTTAATAAGGAAATTAGCTACCGAACCGAAACCAGCGGAATTCAATTCCATTTTGATTTCTTTATGGTATTTTTTAGGGAACTGACCCATAACCACTGGGTACTCACTCAAGATCTTATTAATCTTAACCGATTCGGTTTTGAACATCTTTAAGAACTCATTAGCTTCAGCCAACTTCCTACGGTTCCTACACACTATATTGTGTGTTTTACCTAAGAAATCTTTGAAGGTAACTACTACCTCAAATTTAGGGTTATTACTCATTTTACTAGCGGCGAAATTGTTGTAAATCGTATTCATATCTTATTGTTTATACCTAAAACTACGAACATTGTTTGAGACTACCAAATATTTAGGTAAAAATCTTTAAAAATTGTTTCTTGATAATCAACCCGTTACATATATGTTTTTTTATTATACATAACTGGTTGATTACCAGTATACCAGAATTCCCCAGATTTCACCAGATTGGATAACTTGTAGTTTAGGAGCTAATCTATTAGTTATTTTTGTAATATGTTGAATAAACTGTAAGTTAGGGTCCTATCTTAACTATATTATATGCCGTCTTCAACGGATGGAACATCTGGAACATCTGGAACATTGGGAACATCTGGTACATGATGGTAGGTACTTTGGGTACAAGGGGAACATTGGGTACATCTGGGACCGGCATAAAAAAAGGATACCCTATTGGATATCCTTAATAATTTACTAACCCTTAAAGGATTACTTCGTAGCGATTGTATCTACTGCTGGAGCTACTGCTGTATCAGCGGTTACTACTGTTGAATCTACTGCTACTGCAGTTGAATCAGTTGCTACTTCCGTAGAAGCGTTACCACCACATGCTACCAATGTAGTTGCGATTGCGAAGATTGCGATTACTTTTTTCATCTTTGTTTGTTTATTGTTTAAATTTAAATATACACTTATTGGTATAACCTCCATACTAAATATAAGGTTATTGGGTTTTTAGTATTGGGACCGACCCTTTGCCGGTCCCTTACCAATGTATTGATTACCCTACCCAGCTATTTCTTAACGTCTTAGCTTTCTTTAATGAAGTCTCATATTGAGAATACATAATACCATCTTCACTTACACGTACTCTATACGATACAGTACCTGATGGACGAGTGATTTTTTGGATGTTGTTAGAAACTGTCTCATAGATGTTTCCACGCTTTGCTGCTGCTTTCTTTGACTTATTAGCCATAGTTTTGAATGGTTGACCTCTTACACCAATAGGTTTTTGTTAATTTGGACCTGTTTAATATAGGTAGGTCCTGACCTTTATCTTCATTGATATACTCAAAGATACGAAATATTCCTGAGACTACCAAATTTATTTTATTCACTTACTTCAAGATCGCCGGCTGGTGATGCGGTTACATACTCAACAGTATCAGAGCCGGACATTATACCTATTGATATTAATTCCTTAACTACTGATTTAGCACCCTTACCAATTAAGGTTTCAGCTTGTTCAGCGTTAATAGCCTTCATAGCAAAATCTTTGTTAATATACTTCTTACCCATCAAATCAGCATATTTAGCTGGACCGGCAGTAATCATAACCAATTCAGGATATTTTTCATTACTCACATCCGATACACTTACATTACCATAACGGAAATAAGGATACGGATTTGTCTTAGATGGACTCTTAAATGCATAAGGGTCAGTAACTACCTTAGCTTTCTTAACTGCCGGCTTCTTAGCTACTGCTTTCTTTGTAACTTTCTTAACTGCGGCCTTCTTTGTGGCCGTTTTCTTAACTACCTTAGCTTTGGCTGGTTTACCTTTACCTTTCGCTGTACTTACTTTCTTTGTCACTTTCTTAACTTTTGTTGGCATATCTTATATTTTTAGGGGTTATTACTTACTTTTGATTGTTTGAACGATAGTTTTAACTAATACATAACCTAATAAGGTTACTACTGAAATTACCAAAAACTCTAAAATTGTAATGTGTGTGTTCATATTCTTAATTGTTAATACCTAAAATTAGGACAAATATTCCATTCTACCAAATTTCTAGCCTATTAATAAAAAATAAAGTTTCTTGAGAATCAATGGATTACAGATATGTTTTTTCGTAATATGCGCAACTGGTTGATAGTCAATGAGTTACGTCAGCCCCAGCCATGTGCGGACTTAACATAATATCTTTTATAGGGTATTTCGGGTCTAATCCATTCATTATCAATCAGTTAGGGACTTAACATAATATCACTTATATAACACATAGGACCGGCTAAAAGCTAAATCATTGACTACCAATAGCTTATGCTTTCCTTCGTTCAACTCTATAACCCGCCCTCCACTCCCTAAAGTTACAACAAATTTTTTATATTACCAAACCGCTTATCATATATTTTTTAATCTAATATGAGCCGGCATTAAAAAGCATCTAATAAACCATTCAGTTCGTTAGATGCGATTCAATGCCAGTACGGCTTGCATTAGATGCTATTTAATCTTCAATCCATTCGTTTACCCTATCCCTACATGCGGTAAGCAAATCTAATTCCTTTTGAGCATCCGCTAGAACCCTTTGTTTATCAGCTATGCGGAAGTTCAGTAATTCTAATGCTCCCCTCTTACGTCCCCACTTCTTTGGATATTGTAATGTATTCCCAAACGGTATGTATTCCGTTCTTATTAATGTGTACTTATCCATACATTGCGTAACGGGATAATATTCACCCGATTCGTTTATATGAAGCTCTACGTTACAATGCTCCCCTTTGTTATTTGCTACTTGCTCACCCATCGTTTACTTTGATTTTCTATAAGCCCTTTTAACGAGCTTTTCATTTTCCCTTGCTTCAATTTCATAAGGGTTGTTTTTGTATCCGTATGTTAATTGATAATGATTATACCAACGGAACGTTTGCTGTGCATGTGTCCATTCGTGTAATAGGGTTTTTTGGACTGATATCATTCTTTTACAATGAGCTAAATTAATCCAAATTGTTTTTTCCCAATCATACCATCCCAAGCTCTCCTCCTCAATATCCCACGTAAATGCGATTGAGGTACATTTTGAAGGTCCTAGCTTTTCTTCTGCCCAATTCTTTAAACGGTTACAATCGAACTTCATACCTCTTTTGTTTGTTACTCTCATAAATATACTGTATTTCTTTTACTATACAAAGATACGAAAAATTCCTGAAACTACCAAATCTATTTTTCAGCTCCTAAAACCCACCACCAGTAAGGGTTGCATCGGTTGAATAATATCTAACGCCAGGTGGGGTTGCATTGAATATCCTCTAACGGTTGTGCCTATTGGGTTTGAGAGCATCTAAATCTATCAAAATATATACAGAAAAATTTTGCCACGTCAAAGAGAATCCGTATATGCTGCGAAACCTATTTGATATGATACACTATTGAGGACCAAATTACCTATCAATATCAATCGGTGGGAATTTGTGTTAGTAAGTGGGAACGTAATAGACTAGGAATATTTAACTACCAAAACTATCAAAATATAAGAATAGCTTGATATAAAGATATTTGTATTAAAAGTGTGGTAAATTATTTAGGGTATCAAAATAAGTGAACAGGGTGAACAAACGAGCGCAGTGAGTGTGCTTATTTCCTATCATTAAAGGTTCGTAATTCTCTATAAATTAATACTTGCATTATGGCTATGAATATAAGCATGTGTTTTGGTTTTAGATATTAAAATTTAGTATCCATAGTATTATAATGGCATATATTAGTAGTAAGGTAAGTAGTTCCCTATCCCCTCCAAATGCGGACCTTAACCCCTTACTCACTCCCTTTGTTATTCTCTTTATGTTCGTTAATCTGGCCATTCCCATCCCCTCCTTATTACTTTTGTTTTCTTTGTATCCTTTGTATTAGTGTTATCCCCTACCTTATAGTGTATCCATAACTTACCTACAATGTATCCTATCAGTACAATGCAGCTCATTCCTAATTCCCAGTATGTAGTGTTATCCAACATCGGTATCCCTTTTATTTATACTATTCATTCTGTATCCTTTATTTTATTAATCTGTCTCCATACCTTTATTATACCTATCATACCTACACTTATTGTTAGTAGTATTATACCCATACCCACTATTGCATATATTGTATCTATTATCCCTTTCATTCCTTGCTGTATTTATTTTATCTTATATTTTAGTACTATTATGGATGTCCGATTATTTAAACATTCGGTTTTACTTTAATCATTCCATCCACTTTGTACACTTCATTAACCTTAATCATAACCACATTCCATTCCCCTATTCGTATCCTTACACTACCATCTTCATTCTCCTGTGCTTTTGAATAATAGCTTCTTAATCCATCCAATGTCCGGAAACCATAACCATTTAGTGCTTCTGTTAAATCAATTTTTCTCATATTATCTATATATATTTTGTTTTTAAATTCCCAATACAAAACCCTTACTACTATTAGCTCAATCCCTATCCCTATATAGCTCAAACCCTTATCCTTATTAGCTAGTATCGGTAACGCTAATGCTATCAAAAAAATTCCCCTCCGACCCGAACTCCGATTCTCTTATTCATCAATACCTACATATAAGATAATACAAATGAATATAAATAAACTGAATGGTATTAGGA
>Ga0255066_1000257_pt1 | contig 9874 bp, 7 predicted proteins | sample Colum_Cont_RepA__2_FD_188465 | JGI IMG/M metagenome (GOLD analysis project Ga0255066, IMG submission 188465) | Freshwater microbial communities from Columbia River, Oregon, United States - Colum_Cont_RepA_8h | ecosystem: Environmental > Aquatic > Freshwater > River | place: USA: Oregon | collected...
CCTTTAAGTTGGTGGATCAGCTATCTGGTAGAACCCTTGGATTACGCGCTGATATCACCCCTCAGGTGGCTCGTATTGATGCCCACTTACTAAATCGAGAGGGGGTTACACGCCTTTGTTATGCTGGATCAGTTGCCCACGTGCGAGCACCAGCAGGATCGAGCTCGCGTGAGGAGCTTCAGATCGGGGCGGAGATTTATGGTCATGCAGGATGGGAGGCCGACCTTGAGGCCCTTAGCCTGCTCTTACAAACTCTCAATAAGGCTGGCCTTAAAAAGGTCTATCTCGATCTCTCGCATGCGGGTGTCTTGAAAGGCATCTTGGGAGATCATGCGCTCAACGCAAGCGATACAGAATCCCTCTACGCCTTCTTACAAACAAAAGATCGTTCGGGCCTAAGTAGTTATATTACTAAGATGCCGCCCTCGATTGGCAAATCCTTGATAGCCTTAATTGAGCTTAATGGTGCCTGCGCAGAAGTACTAGTGAATGCACGTTCTGGCAAGTTCGCATTACCCAAGAACCCAGTCATTGAGCAAGCCTTAAATGATCTTGCACGATTAAGCGAAGTACTGTCCTCCTATGGGGTTGAACTGAGCATTGATTTGGCAGATCTGCGTGGTTATCAATATCACAGCGGGGTGATGTTTGCTGCTTATGTGGATGGTTTGCCTCAACCAATTGCACGTGGTGGACGCTATGACCATGTTGGTCAAGCATTTGGTCGTTCACGTCCGGCCACGGGCTTCTCATTGGATCTTTATACATTGGCCGATTACTCCAACTTAGATGTCAAATGCAGCGCTATTATTGCGCCGTGGTCGGATGATCAAAAACTATTAGCCATGATTGCAGATCTGCGGAGTAAAGGCGAAGTCGTGATTCAATTACGCAAGGGTGATGAAGCCAGGGCAGAGGAGTTTGTCTGTGATCGTGAGCTTATTCAACAGGGTGCAAGTTGGCAGGTGCAAGCAAAATAAGTTGATCAGTAAACCCTTCAGAACGAATAAAAATAAACTGGAATTCATATGGCGCAATCGGGTCGTAATGTTGTAGTGATCGGCACTCAATGGGGTGACGAAGGGAAAGGCAAAGTCGTTGACTGGTTGACCGATCATGCGCAAGCAGTCGTTCGCTTCCAAGGGGGTCATAACGCGGGTCACACCCTCATCATCGGAAATAAAAAAACCATTCTGCGTCTTATTCCATCGGGCATCATGCATCCCAAGGTCACTTGCTATATTGGCAATGGTGTTGTGCTCTCTCCCGAAGCCCTCTTTAAAGAGATTGGTGAGCTCGAAGCTGCAGGCTTAGATGTCAAAAGCCGTTTAAAGATCTCGGAAGCAGCTACCTTAATACTGCCATATCACGTCGCTATCGATCATGCGCGTGAGAAGAAACGCGGTAGCGATAAGATTGGCACCACAGGTCGTGGCATTGGCCCCGCCTATGAAGATAAAGTAGCCAGAAGAGCACTGCGCGTACAAGACTTTTTCTATCCGGACCAATTTGCAGCTAAGCTTAAAGAGAACTTGGATTATCACAACTTTGCCTTGACCCACTACTATAAGGTCGATCCACTCGACTATCAAACAGTTCTCAATGAGATGATGTCGTTTGCAGAACAGATTAAGCCAATGGTGGTTGATGTCTCTAGCGCTCTGTATGCTGCAGAGCAGGCTGGTCACAACTTATTATTCGAGGGCGCACAAGGCACCTTGCTGGATATTGATCATGGCACTTATCCCTTTGTGACTTCCAGTAACTGCGTAGCTGGTAATGCTGCTGCTGGCTCGGGTGTTGGCCCGGGCTCATTGCATTACATCTTAGGAATTACTAAGGCGTATTGCACACGTGTGGGCGCTGGTCCATTCCCCAGCGAGCTCTATGATCATGAGAACCCAGCCAAGCAAGATCCTGTCGGTATCCGTCTCGCAGAAGTTGGTAAAGAGTTTGGCTCGGTGACCGGTAGACCCAGAAGAACCGGTTGGTTGGATGCTGCTGCTCTTAAGCGCTCCATCCAAATTAATGGATTAACCGGACTATGCATCACCAAACTGGATGTACTGGATGGGATTAAAACCATTCGTCTGTGTGTGGGCTACAAACTCGATGGTAAGACTCTGGATGTATTACCAAGAGGCGCAGAAACAGTTGCGCGTTGTGAGCCAATCTATGAGGATTTTGCAGGTTGGACCGATAGTACGGTCGGCATAACTGATTGGAATAAATTACCCAAAACAGCCCAAGACTATCTCAAGCGCGTGCAAGAGATCTGCGGCAGACCGATTGCCATGGTCTCCACAGGACCAGAGCGCGATGAGACCATATTGTTGCAACATCCATTTGAAAGTTGAACAACTTCTTATTTGGTGCCCAGAAGAGGACTCGAACCTCCACAACCTTTCGATCGCCAGCACCTGAAGCTGGTGCGTCTACCAATTTCGCCATCTGGGCAGTGCTTGCATTATAGGTTGCCTGTCAGAACTATGTGGTCAAATCATCTAAATGAGTTGTTTATTGAAACACCCAATCCAAAAAGTATCTAATGCGTAAAAATGAAATTCCTGTGCCGCGCGATGGTGACCGTCAAGGCACTGTACAGGGCCATCGCGATGGCTTTGGCTTTGTGGCTCCCGATGACGGCGGAGAAGATATCTTTCTTTCTGAGCGGGAGATGGCTCGGGTCATGCATGGAGATCGAGTTTCTATTCGTGTTTTAGGAACCGATCGACGCGGTCGCCCCGAAGGCCAAATTGTGGAGGTATTGGTACACGCTAATCGGGTAGTTATCGGACGCCTTCTCAATGAGAACGGGGTTCTGATCGTAGCCCCCGAAGATAAACGCATTGGTCATGACATCTTGATCCCACCCAAGGGACAAGGAATGGCCAAGCTGGGTCAAGTAGTGAGCGTTGAGATTATTGATTACCCCGATAGCTATCGACAGGCCGTAGGACGAGTGACCGAGGTCTTGGGTGAGATTGATGATCCCGGAATGGAAATCGAGATTGCGGTGCGCAAGTACGGAGTGCCTCATACATTTTCGCCAGCGGCACTAAAAGAGTCTGAGGCATTACCGAATGCCGTTACCCAAGATGATCTTATTGGGCGAGTTGATCTGCGTGATGTTCCCCTAGTAACGATTGACGGTGCGGATGCACGCGATTTTGATGATGCGGTTTATTGTGAACCAGTGCAATACGGTCAAGCTAAAGCATGGCGCTTAATTGTGGCAATTGCTGACGTTGCTCATTATGTCAAGCCAGATCATCCTCTCGATAAGGATGCATTATTGCGAGCAACCTCAGTGTATTTCCCCAGAAGAGTGATCCCAATGCTGCCAGAGAAGATCTCTAATGGATTATGCTCTCTCAACCCTGGAGTCGATCGCCTGTGTATGGTGTGCGACGCTGTAGTTGATCAACGTGGCGAGATCTTGGCCTATCAGTTTTATCAAGGGGTCATGCATTCCTCCCAACGTTTTACATACGACACCGTCTGGGAGATCTTAAGTAACACCCGTGGACCAGAGGCAGTGCGCTACGCCGAGTTCAATGAGCAATTAAACAATCTCTACCATCTCTACAAAATCTTATTAGCTGCCCGTGAGAAGCGGGGCGCCATTGATTTTGAGACCACCGAGACGCAAATCATTAGCAATGAGTTAGGTAAGATCTTGCGGATAGAGCCAAGATTGCGCAATGACGCACACCGCTTGATTGAAGAATGCATGCTAACCGCCAACGTTTGTGCAGCAAACTTCTTACAAAAGCATAAGCATCTCAGTTTGTTCCGAGTGCATGGTGAGCCATCCCTTGAGAAGGTACAAACTCTCAAGCAAGTACTGCGTACAACGGGCTTGCATCTAACGGGTACCGATAAGCCCCATCCCAAGGACTTTGCCAAGCTCATGAAAGAGATTAAAGCGAGACCGGATGCTGGCATGTTACAGATGATGATCTTGCGCTCGATGCAGCAAGCGATTTATCAACCAGAGAACGAAGGACACTTCGGACTCTCGTACCCAGCGTATGCGCATTTCACAAGCCCGATACGACGCTACCCTGATTTATTAGTGCATCGCTCAATTAAAGCGATTCTTAATAAGAAGAGTTATCACCCGCATCTGCCCGAGGATGTGCCGATGAACTTGACCATGCCGCGGAAGGGTCAGGGGAGAGCCAATGCTGCTGCTGTGAAGCAATCGCAACAGGACGCCAAGACCAAGGGTAAGAAAGCAGGGGCCAAGCAGGTTTCCAAAGATGGTGCAGCACTTGCGGTCTGGGCCCAATTTGGTGTTCACTGTTCTGCCAATGAGCGTCGAGCCGATGAAGCCTCGCGGGATGTTGAGGCATGGTTGAAGTGTTACTACATGCGTGATCACCTTGGTCAGGAGTACTCAGGCACGATTACTGGCGTAGCTAATTTTGGTCTCTTTGTGCAACTCGAGAGCCTCTTTGTCGAGGGTATGGTGCACGTGACCGAGCTCGGTGGAGATTATTACCAATACGATGAAGCTCGCCAAGAACTCCGTGGGGAACGCACGGGTATCCGGTATCGCATTGGTGATCGCTTGCATGTATTAATAAGTCGAGTGGACTTAGATGCCCGTAAGATTGAGTTTGGATTGGTAAAGGCTAATCTTGGCAATGAACGCGATGGCACCCGTTTTAAATCCGTCGTCTTGGCCTCTGATACGGGACGCCCAAACAAGAAGGCTGCGCATAAGAAAACTCGTCCGGATGAGAAGGCTCCACGACGCGATGCCGCTCCTAGTAAAGCAAATAAGAAAACTAAAGCCAAGAACGGTCGTAATCCTACAGCTCGTCAGCCCTCGATTGCCCAAGGGACCGGTCAGAAGAGCACCAAAGGGAAGCGTAAATGAAACAAATATTGTTAGGTTTTCATGCGGTGCAGACTCGCTTACGCATCGATCCTGAAAGTCTGCAATCGGTCTATTACGATCCAGCACGACGTGATCGACGCATGGCAGATTTCATTAAACAGGCTGAGCCACTCTTAGGCAAGAGACTATATTCCGCCAATGCTGATCGCTTGCATAATCTAGCTGGACACGACCGCCATCAGGGGATTGTGGCTTTAGCAGAGCCCATCTCGATTGCTAGAACACTCCCTGAGTTGCTCGATAGCATTGATGCCAAGAATGATCCCCCCCTCCTCTTGGTTTTAGATGGCATCACAGACCCACATAATTTAGGAGCTTGCCTACGGGCTGCGGATGGAGCAGGCGTTCATGGAGTGATCGTTCCCAAAGATCGCTCTGCGAGCATTAATGCCACCGTGAGCAAAGTGGCAAGTGGTGCTGCTGAAGTAGTGCCCATCATTACAGTCACGAACCTCGCTAGAACTATGCGCGAGATGCAAGAACTTGGCATTTGGTTGATAGGTACCGACGATCAAGCAGAGCAATCGATCTATGACGTGGATCTCAAAGGACCCACTGCGATTGTGATGGGAGCCGAAGGTGAAGGAATGCGCCGTTTAACCCGTGAGACCTGTGATCAGTTAGTCAACATCCCGATGCAAGGTGCGGTAGAAAGTCTGAATGTATCGGTAGCAACGGGTGTTACTTTGTATGAAGCAAGACGTCAACGCCTTGCTAAGAAATAAAAAGATCTAACTAAATTAGCTTAACTGAGCAAGCTTTAACTGAGCAAGCTTAACTGAGTACGACCTCAAGCTTTTCGATATCTGCACAGAATGTTTTGATCCCCTCGGAGAGTTTCTCGGAAGCCATCGGATTCTTGGCCAACTCATTTTCAAAGTGAGCCTGATCAAGATGTATCTGTTTCATATCGGCCCTCTGAGCTTCTTCTGCAATGAGTCTTGGGCTCACCTCAGTATTGCTCGCTTGTAACTCTGCCAAGAGTTCAGGGCTGATGGTAAGTAAATCACAACCCGCTAGCTCTAGGATCTGACGTGTATTTCTAAAGCTAGCACCCATAATTTCGGTAGCAATCCCAAAGTGCTTGTAATAGGTGAAGATCGAACGAACCGATTGCACGCCAGGATCGTTTGCTCCAGCATGTTGAGCAATCGACCATTGATCGCCTAAGGATTTTTTATACCAATCACTGATGCGACCCACAAACGGTGAAATCAATTGCGCTTTGGCATCGGCACATGCAATAGCTTGCACCAGAGAAAAGAGTAAGGTCATATTGCAATGGATACCGTCTTGCTCTAACTGTCGAGCAGCAACAATACTCTCCCAAGTGCTTGCTAATTTAATTAAGACCCGAGCACGATCAATACCTGCGGATTCGTACAGGGCGATGATCTCCCGAGCCTTACGAACGGTTGCTGCAGTATCAAAGGATAGGCGGGCATCCACCTCGGTAGAAACGCGACCCGGCACAATCTTCAAAATCTCCCCCCCAAAAGCGACCAGAACCCGATCAATCAGCTGCGCTGGAGAGGCTTTAGGGTTAGAGCGTTTTACATCTGCCACTAAATTACTGTAGGCGCTTTGTTGAACCGCCTTCAAAATTAAGGAGGGATTGGTAGTGGCATCTTGTGGCTGAAATTGGCGCATGCGCTCAAAGTCACCCGTATCGGCAACCACCGTGGTATAGCGCTTGAGTTGAGAGAGGGTATCCATAACCGAATAGTAAATGATAGCGAAAACATTCGGTATGATTGCAATCATGAACCAAGACGATCTCAAGAAACAGGTTGCCCAAGCCGCCAAAGAGGAGGTTCTCCAGCGTATGCCAAAAGGTCAGTATTTGGGGATCGGAACAGGCTCAACCGCGAACTGGTTTATTGACCTCTTAGCCCCACACCGCGATCACTTTGCGGGAGTGGTATCGAGCTCCTTAGCGAGTACTGAGCGCCTGATTAAATTAGGCTTTTATGTGGTGGATGCCAGTCAGCTACCGGAGTCGATCCAAACACAATCTCATCTCTTACCGATGTATGTTGATGGTGCTGATGAGATTAATCCACGGGGTCATATGATCAAGGGCGGTGGTGGAGCACTCACACGCGAGAAGATTATTGCAAGCCTTGCCAAGGAATTTATCTGCATCTGCGATGAGTCCAAGAAAGTAAATACTCTTGGTAAATTTCCATTACCGCTTGAGGTGATCCCTCTGGCGCAATCAGCCATTATACAAGCCCTGAAACAGTGGGGCGGTACCGCCAAACTGCGCTTGATCTCCTCTGGAAAGCAAGAAGGTCAACCATTCTTGACAGATAACGGTGCATGGATCCTGGATGTGCATGGATTGGATATCAAAGACCCCGTCCAACTAGAGAGAGACCTCAATCAAATAGCAGGGGTCATTTGTGTTGGGCTTTTTGCCCAAGGTCACGCTAATTTACTGTTAGTTGGCAGTCAGCAGGGCGTTCAGCGAGTTCAGTTCTCTAAATAAAGTTTATAAATAAACTTACTGTGCTGGCGGCACATAACCACTGGCCATATCAGCACCACCCTCAAAGAAGTATTTCTCGACCTGTTTGAGTAGATACTGACGTGCGCGTGGATCGGCCATATTAAGACGATTCTCATTGATCAGCATCGTTTGATGCTTAAGCCAGTCTGCCCACGCTTCTTTAGATACCTGATTCCAGATCTTCTTGCCCAGTTCACCAGGAAGAGGAGCAAAGTCTAGACCTTCAGACTCTTTATTGAGCTTAATACACTGAACCATTCTTGCCATACAAACCTCTTTTTAACGAATGAGCCTAATTATAGGTAGGAATACAAAAAAGGTTTGCAAAAGCGAGATACCCCTCAAAAGTTAGAGACCGCACTCTCGATCTAAATCTTTTTGGTAAGTACCATGGATTTACGGTCCCAGTTGTAAATCTGCTTGCGCTCTTCGGGTAGAGCATCCACGCTGGCCCTCACAAAACCACGCTTGAGGAACCAATGTTCGGTACGGGTGGTTAAGACAAATAAAGAAGTAATACCTTCACGCTTTGCTCTGACCTCAATCCGCTTTAACAGTCGCTCGCCATCCCCAGAGCCTTGAGAGTCAGGATCCACCACTAAACAGGCTAACTCGCCAACACCATTAGGGAATGGAAAGAGGGCTGCACAACCAAACAAGACCTTATCATGCTCAATGACTGAGAACCGAGCGATATCCCGCTCGATCACGTCTTGACCGCGCGCAGCTAGAACACCTTCCGTTTCAAGGGGAAGGGTCAATTGCAAAATACCACCCACATCGTCTTGCGTAGCCTCGCGCAAGTTCTCAATATCGGATGCGGCCAACATCATGCCAACACCATCGTGGGTAAAGAGCTCTTCTAAGAGGACGCCATCGCGATTGCAGGGTAAGAAATGCGTTCTACTCACACCTGAGCGAACCGCCCGAATCGCGGTATTGAGGAAGTTGCGCATATTACTGGGAAGATCAGGGTAGAGCTGGAGGTAGTCTTGTAATTGGGCAATGGATAGCTCGGTAACTACATGACCTTCTTTATCTTGGAGGCCTGGGAAGGGGGACAAGAAAATAAGTTTGTCAGCCTTCAACGCTGAAGCTGTGGCCGATGCAACATCCTCAAACGATAAATTAAATGCCTGTCCTGTGGGAGAGAACCCCAGGGGAGATAACAAAACTAATTTGCCATTATCCAAAGACATCTTGATGGACTCGGAGTCAACCTTACGGACCAGTCCTGTGTGAACATAGTCAATACCATCTACGACCCCAATGGGCATGGCGGTAATAAAGTTGCCCGAGATTACCGAGATGCGTGAGCCTGCCATGGGAGTATTTGGAAGTCCCCGACTAAATGCCGCCTCGATATCTAAACGCAGTTCGCCAGCAGCCTCTTTGACACACTCCAGTGCAGCTGGATCGGTAATCCGATAGCTACTCATATGACCATCAATTTGAGGCCGAATACCATGCACTAAGACGATTCGCATGCCCATGGCATGCAACATGGCGATGTCTTCAATCAGGTTCTCAAGTTGATCAAAGTCAAGAGCCAGCTCTCCCGCAAACGCAATGACGAAGGTCTTTTCACGAAATGCATGAATGTAAGGCGCAACCTCACGCAGCCAACCCACGAAGGGAAAGCTCGAATTTGCTGGAAGATTGGGTGAGGATGTAGACATAATGAGAAAATTATAGGGTGCAAGCGCTGAGATACCAAATAAAATATGGCAAGGGGTTGGATTATCCATACCCCATGAGGTCGCAATGAGTGCGTCTCAAAAAGTGATCTGGCATCCTCTTCATGGAAAAGAGATTGCGTTTCCAGAGGCTTTACCGGTCTCGGGTCAACGCGATACGATCGCAAAAGCCTTTCTGGCAAGCCCTGTGATCATTGTCTGTGGAGAGACGGGGTCGGGTAAAACAACTCAATTACCAAAGATTTGTTTGGCTCTGGGTCGAGGACGCATCCACCAAGGTGGTTTGATTGGGCATACCCAACCCCGTCGTATTGCCGCCACAAGTACCGCTAAACGGATTGCGCAAGAGCTAGGTTCCCCCATCGGCCAGGATGTCGGGTATCAAGTTCGCTTTGCGGATCACACCAGCCCAAGTGCCTCGATCAAGCTCATGACCGACGGAATATTGTTGGCAGAGACCCAAAGAGACCCGCTCTTAAGGATGTATGACACCATCATCATCGATGAGGCCCATGAGCGCAGCCTTAATATTGACTTCCTCTTGGGCTACTTACGACAACTGATCGATAAGCGGAAGGATCTCAAGATCATCATCACTTCTGCAACCATTGATGCAGAGCGCTTTGCAAATCACTTTGCTATGAACGGCAAGAGTGCACCAGTGATTGAGGTGAGCGGTCGACTCTATCCGGTCGAGCAACGCTATTTACCGCTGGAGCAGGAGAACAAAAAAGAGACTCTAGAGATTACGGAAGA
>Ga0255066_1000282_pt1 | contig 9449 bp, 9 predicted proteins | sample Colum_Cont_RepA__2_FD_188465 | JGI IMG/M metagenome (GOLD analysis project Ga0255066, IMG submission 188465) | Freshwater microbial communities from Columbia River, Oregon, United States - Colum_Cont_RepA_8h | ecosystem: Environmental > Aquatic > Freshwater > River | place: USA: Oregon | collected...
TTTAAGAACAGTTGGCTTTACGATGAACTAAAACGCGCTCGCAACTTTAAGTCATGGATGTCCAAAGGTTTATACCTCGGCACCCTGATGGTCGGCATTGAACAAAAACTGTTAGGTGGTAATGTGTCATGGACCATTCATCAACGTAAAGCTGATTATGAATATCTTGAGCCGGCAAAACTCCATCGGATAATTGATTACCCAAAGCCAGATGGCAAAATCACATTTGATCGCCTCTCATCGGTATTTATCTCTAACACCAACCATGAAGAGAATCAGCCCTCGCACCTCACCCTGAAATATCAGGATGTGCCGGTCGCCATCAATTTAGATGTCTACGCAGGCCCCGAACAACGTTACTGCCCTGCAGCTGTTTATGAATATATCGAGGTAAAAGGTAAACCTAAATTACAAATCAATGCGCAGAACTGCGTGCATTGCAAAACCTGCGACATTAAAGATCCGACTCAAAATATTGTTTGGGTCACACCTGAAGGTGGTGGCGGTCCTAATTACTCTGGGATGTAACTAGGTCTTGACCATACTTGGTTTCACTTGATAAATCGCTAAACCAGCGAGCGCACAAGCTACTGCCGCCATACCAAAGACTTGATTCGGTCCCAATTGATCCCAAATCCAGCCAGCACATAAGCCTCCCAAGCTACCCCCAAAGCCATACGCCACAGTCGTGAATAAAGCCTGACCGCGTGCTTGGAGAGGACCTGTAAACCAAGTCTGTATTAATCGAGTACTTGCACTATGATGCGCAGCAAAGGTTGCCGCATGCATCAACTGCGCCACAATTAAAAAACTGGTACTGGCAAAATAGCCAATCAGCACAAAGCGAATGACGCCAACCACAAAAGTCATTTGCAGCATGGCCGTTGGTGAGTAACGCGCCAAGACCTTGCTTTGAAAATAAAAGAAGATTACTTCTGCGAGTACTCCAAGCGTCCAAAATAGTCCAATCTGGAACTTGTTATAGCCAAGGTCTAATAAATAAAGGGAATAGAACACATACAATGCCGCGTGCCCAAAGATCATTGCAAAAGCGGATAGCAAAAACCAGCGCACTTCGGGCCTACGAAGGACCGAACGTAACTCACCACGCACCAAGGGTTGGCGCTCCATCTTTGTTTCTCGTAAGAAAAACGTATTGATCACAAGAAGAATCAGAACTGCCACTCCTAGCCAAGGAAAAATCACAATACCTTGCCAATGAAAGATCTCTCCTGCAATTAAAACCATGGTGATAAATCCAATCGATCCCCACAAACGTATACGCCCATAGCGATGATAGAAAGACTCTTCTTTGTATAAAGCATGCACGGTCGCCGCCTCGCCCAATGGCACCATACTGCTCAAAATAGTGTGTAAAACAAACATCCAAATTAATAGAGGGATGTATTCTTGTAAATAAAAAATGGCTACGAAGGTAACGCAGGCGAGGACAGCGCAAAAGCGCATGATGCCAACGCGATTCGATAAGTAATCAGAGAGCCAACCCCAAGAAAAAGGTCCCAAAATTCGGGTCACCTGTAACATCGACATGAGGGCTGCAATTTCTATCGCCCCAAAGCCAAGCTCTGCAAAATATAAACTGGCATAAGGCGACATCAAGCCAATGTAGGCGAAGTACAAAAAGAAAAAGGCCCCAAAGGCCCAACGGGTAGATGCAGTCATGCTCAGTAAATTAACGAGGACGTGCTGCTGGTATCGCGCCAGTACTTAGCGTAACGTCGCCACATTGTGCACGGTGACGTAAAGCATGATCCATCAACACTAAGGCTAACATTGCCTCTGCGATTGGTGCCGCACGAATACCGACACAGGGATCATGACGACCCTTAGTCTGAATAACGGTGGGTTGGCCCTTAATATCAACGGTCTCTTTAGGACTCATAATGCTTGATGTGGGCTTAATCGCAATCGAGACCCGAAGATCCTGGCCAGTGCTGATACCGCCAAGCGTTCCCCCCGAGTTATTACTCGCAAAGCCGTCCGGATGCATCTCATCACCGTGCTCGCTACCCTTTTGAGTAACTACTGCAAAACCAGCGCCAATCTCAACACCCTTGACCGCATTAATACCCATCATCACATGCGCAATATCGGCATCCAACTTATCAAACAGTGGTTCGCCCAAGCCAATCGGTACTTTACTGGCACGTACTTCAATCTTTGCCCCACATGAGTCCCCTGCTTTACGCAAAGCATCCATATACTCCTCAAGCTGTGGAATGATCTTGGCGTTGGCGGCAAAGAATGGGTTTTGTGTAATCTGCTTTGCATCGTCATACGGGACTGCAATCTCACCCAACTGACTCATGTGCGCCACAATCTCGGTGCCATAGTGCTCACGCAACCATTTTTTAGCAATGGCAGCGGCAGCTACAACGGGAGCAGTTAAACGGGCCGAAGAGCGGCCACCGCCACGCGGATCCCGAAAACCATATTTATAGTGATAGGTGTAATCCGCATGACCAGGACGGAAGGTCTGCAGGATATCGCCATAATCTTGACTACGTTGATCGGTATTGCGGATCAGTAAGCAAATGGGTGTGCCGGTAGTTTTACCTTCAAAGACCCCCGACAGGATCTCAACCTTGTCTTCTTCTTTGCGTTGGGTCACATGCCTAGAGGTACCTGGCTTGCGGCGATCCAGATCTCCTTGGATATCAGCCTCCGAAAGAGCCATTCCTGGTGGGCAACCATCGACCACCGCACCAATTGCAGGACCATGCGATTCACCAAAGGTGGTGACCGCGAACAGAAGGCCTAAGGTATTTCCGGACATAACTCCATTATGGCACTAGGTGGGTAATCGTTCCTGAATGAGACTCTGCCGGATAGTCGGCATATTCGCAACAATCACCGCACCCGCTAAGGTGACCCACCAGGTAATGTAAATCCAGATCAGCATCAACGGTAGCATTGCAAACGTGCCATAGACTGTTTTATAGAATGCGACTTGGGTAATAAAAAAGGCAAAGCCAAATTTTGTGAGTTCATACGCCAGGCCTGCAAAGAGTGCGCCGGTCAATGCGTCTCGCCACTCTACCTTGGCATACGGCAAGATTCGGTAGGCTAGTGCAAAAACAATGAAGGCCAAAAGACTGGGGACGATCGTACTCATGAACTTAAAGCCTGCTGAAAGCGTTGGAAACCACCCGCTCGCTGATGCAAATAAGGCGCCACTGAGATAAATCCCTAAGCCGAGCAGTAAGGGGCCAATAACCATCGCGGCCAAATAAATCAGCATCTTCTTCATAAATGGTCTACGTTGTTTAACCTGCCAAATCTCATTAAAGGCCCGCTCAATCACGATCATGGTGACAATCGTTGTCACGAGCAATCCGATTGAGCCAAGTAAGGTGAGGCCTGTTGCTTTTGCAGAAAACTGGGCAAAGTAATTAGCGACCTGCTGACTAATACCACCAGGAAAATAATTTTTGAGTAACCACGTTTGTACGCTCGCCCGGAGTGCCACCACTCCAGGGAGATTGGATACTAAATACGACCCCACAGTAAGGATGGGCACTAAAGAGAGAATGGTTGTAAAGGCCAAACTCGCCGATACTTGATTGAGCTTCAAATGCTGGTTGCGGTCCCATAACTCTTTAGCAAGAGGGAGCCAACGCTGAATGGAATACGATAATTGCATGCCCGTATCATATGGGAATCTCTCTTGAATACCTAAGGAAACGCTTCACATGAGCTCCCCAGAAATTTTGGTCTTGTATTACTCTCGGCATGGTGCCACCCAGAAATTAGCGCGCTTGATTGCTGAGGGCATCGAAAGCGTTTCGGGGATCGGCGCCCGAATCCGCACCGTTCCAGCAATTTCTGCAGTCTGCGAAGCAACCGAGCCGGCAGTACCATCTGAAGGGGCTCCTTATGCAGAACACTCCGATTTTGAAGAATGCATTGGTCTTGCGATGGGCTCACCAACCCGGTTTGGCAATATGGCTGCCCCCCTCAAATATTTTTTAGACGGCAGCTCGGCGCAATGGCTCAGTGGTGCACTGCAGGGTAAGCCTGCTTGTGTGTTTACTAGTACTGGTAGTTTGCATGGTGGGCAAGAGACCACGCTCCTCTCGATGATGATCCCCTTAATGCACCACGGTATGGTCTTAGTGGGACTTCCATACAGTCATAGTGAGCTGATGAACACCGCAACCGGTGGTACTCCATACGGCGTTACTCATCTAGCCCATGCCGATGGGAGTGCGCCAATTAGTGCAGACGAGAGCCGTCTAGCCATTGCCCAAGGCAAACGCCTTGCTGAGATTGCCTTACGCCTGCGAGTTGTTCGTTCATGAGCAAATTACTTGCCGCAATCCTCAGTAAGGATAAATATGTCCTGATAGCGAGCGCAGCCACACTCGATCTCATTATTGTGTGCATTGCGTGGGAGTGGTTTATCTCACCCTTGCGACCCGGTGGCTCATGGCTCATTCTGAAAGCACTTCCTTTGGCGGTGATGCTTCCAGGCCTATGGCGTGCCAAGGTATACACCATGCAGTGGGGGACCATGCTGATCCTGATCTACACCACAGAAGCCTTAGTACGAGTCTCTGAATCGGGTTGGAACTTTTGGATGGCACTGCTTGAGTTGGTTCTTTCGGTCATCATCTTCATTTGCCTATTACTCTATTTAAAACCAATCAAAGCCGAGGCGAAAGCCAAGGCAAAAGCAGATACAAATACAAAGCAATAGAATAGTCCGATGAACCCCACTGCTTTTATTGCCCACTGTCAGACCTTACTGGGCACTCAGTATGTACTTCTCGAAGAATCCGATCAATCTCCTTATCTTAGGGATTGGCGCAATCGCTACCAAGGTAAAGCGCTCGCCATCCTCTTACCCCAGAACACAGAACAGGTAGCTGAGATTGTGAAAGCCTGCAACCAAGCGAAGATCTCGCTTGTACCCCAAGGTGGAAACACCAGTATGTGTGGCGCTGCTACTCCTAACGATTCTGGGCAGCAGGTGGTCTTAAACCTCAAGCGCATGCAGACCATACGCGGGATTGATGCGAGCAATCAAACGATTGTGGTTGAGGCGGGTTGTATTTTACAAACCGTACAAGAGGCAGCTAAAGTCCAAGGTTTTCTGTTTCCTCTAAGCTTAGGTGCTCAAGGTAGTTGTCAGATTGGTGGTAATTTAGCAACCAATGCCGGTGGTACCAATGTCTTGCGCTACGGTAACGCGCGTGAGTTGTGTTTAGGTCTTGAAGTAGTTACTGCACAAGGTGAGATCATGCAAGGGCTGCGGAGTTTACGTAAAGACAATACGGGCTTTGACCTGCGAGATCTCTATATCGGTTCTGAGGGTTGCTTAGGAATCATCACTGCTGCGGTCTTAAAGCTATTTCCTCTTCCTACGGCACAGTGGACTGCCTTAGTAGCGGTACCCGATATTCCATCGACCATCGACCTCCTTAATCTCTTTCAGAAACGCACAGCGGCTTTGCTGACTGGTTTTGAGATGATGTCTAGGGACTCGCTTGATTTAACTGCTAAACACTTTGCGCAGATGAAGAATCCTCTGTCCAATGATCCTTCATACACTATCTTGGTTGAGCTATCCGATCATGAGAGCGAAGAACATGCCCGTAACTTAATGGAAAGTGTGCTCGAGAGCGCTTTTGAAACAGGCCTAGCAAGCGATGCGGTAATAGCAAGCAATCTCTCTCAAGCCCAATCATTTTGGACCATGCGCGAACATATTACGATGGCCCAGGCACAAGAAGGCGCTAACCTCAAACACGATATCTCCCTACCCATCTCTTCCCTTCATGCATTTATAGAGGAAACCGATGGTATCTTGCGACAACGCTTCAGTGGCGTGCGCCTTATTAACTTCGGACATCTTGGGGATGGTAATTTACATTACAACGTCGCTCCGCCAACTGGTGAGAACCCGAAAGAATTTAATCGTAGTTATGAGCAAGTGATTCATGATGTGGTCTATACGCAAGTTGAGAAACACCATGGCTCGATCTCTGCGGAGCATGGGATTGGTCAACTCAAATTACCAGACCTAGAGGCGCATCGTGGTCCAGTTGCGCATCAGTTAATGCGCAGTATTAAACAGGCTCTTGACCCGAATAACATCCTCAATCCTGGAAAAGTCCTCGCAGGATAATGCTGCGCATACTTTGCTTCTTAGCGTTATTCGTATCCGCAACGGTTAATGCAAACCTTGTTGAAGATCTACGCTCCGGTTCCAGCATCATCATCATGCGTCATGCTGATGCCCCTGGATTTAGCGACCCTCCAGGCTATCGCCTCAACGATTGTTCTAGCCAACGCAATCTCGGCAATGATGGGCGCACGCAAGCGGCAGAGATTGGTAAGTGGCTAGCAGCCCAAGGTATTCAGGAAGCCCGGGTCTTTAGTAGCCCTTGGTGTCGTTGCATAGACACCGCCACTCTTTTAAATAAAGGTCGTGTTACACCAGAGTCTTCTTTAGGTTCATTCTTCGAAGAAATGAGTCGGGGTGATAAACAAACCAAAGAGCTTGAAGCGTTCATCCAAAAACAATTGTCTAGTAACAATAAAACACCGCTGATTTTAGTGAGTCACCAAGTTAATATTCGTGCGTTTACCGGTGCATCGGTTGGTTCAGGTCAAATGCTCTTGGTGAAAGTAAACAAACAAGGACAGGCAATTCATCAACGCTCTATTCCCTAATTGTTAGAGTTTGAGGAGATTCAAATAACTGAGTCTAAAAATGAGAAAATGTGTTTATGAGCACCATTATTGACCCAGCCATCCTTTTCTTTATCTTTGGTGTATTTGCTGGATTGGTGAAATCCAATCTAGAGATCCCACAACCGATTACACGCTTTCTATCCCTTTACCTTTTAATGGCCTTGGGCCTAAAAGGTGGTTTTGCTCTGCACGAATCTGGGTTGACCTTAGCCATTACTACCAGTTTAGGCATTGCCATCTTCTTAGCGTGCGTTGTGCCACTGGTGAGTTACTTCTTTCTAAAAACCAAACTGGGTGCGCTTGATTCTGCTGCGATTGCAGCAACCTATGGTTCTGTGAGTGCAGTTACTTTTATTACCGCTACCCAGTATTTAAATCATATTCAGATCGAGTACGGCGGTCATATGGCGGCAGCAATGGCACTAATGGAATCTCCTGCCATTATTCTGGCGATCTTTTTAGCCAATCGCGCGAAGTCCTCGGTCTCTCAAACAAAACATCCCCTCAAGGTCGGCAAACTTTTACATGAGTCTTTTACCGATGGTGCCCAACTTTTACTATTAGGCGCCATGCTGATTGGTATTCTGTCGGGGCCAGATGGCCAAAAGGTCATGGCTCCATTCTCGGTTGATCTGTTTAAGGGAATGCTAGCTTTTTTTCTACTCGATATGGGTTTAATGAGTGCAAAGAGTTTTGCAGACCTTAAAGGAAAGCCGCGCGTGCTGTTTTTATACGCCTTCATTGCACCACTTTGTCATTCCTTATTTGCACTAAGTCTGTGTGCGCTCTTTCAAGTTGAACTTGGTAATACTATTTTGCTGATGGTTCTTGCTGCTAGTGCTTCCTATATTGCAGTTCCTGCTGTGCTTCGTCATGCTCTTCCTGAGGTTAGTCCCGCCCTCTATATGGGAATGTCGCTCGGCATTACTTTCCCTCTCAATATCATTATCGGTATTCCCTTGTATGCCCAAATTGCACGCTGGGTGATGCCTTCTTAGTCTTGTTCTTAATGTATCCAAATACGTAATACGGAGTTACCATGGTTCCAAATGCGCGTCGTCAGGTCTTGAAGTGGGCTGCAGGGGCAAGTGCTGTAGCACTCAGCCCCCAGTTGATGCAATTTGCTCGAGCCGCAGATGATTTTTTGAAGGGCCCGCCCGTAAACGATATTCCTGCTAAGCAATTAAGTCAGCATGTTTGGATGATTTACTCCCCCGATGGTTTTCCAACCCCAGAAAACCAGGGCATGATGGCCAATGTCACTTTTGTAGTTAGTCAGCAAGGGGTCATTCTTTTAGATACGGGTGCATCTGTCCAAATTGGCGAGATGGCAATCCGCATGATTAAGCGCGTGACTCATAAACCTGTGATTACTATCTTTAACTCGCATTATCACGGCGATCATTTTTTAGGTAATCAGGCATTTATTGAAGCGTATGGTAAAGACATCCCCATTTATGCCCACCCTTACTCGATCAATCAAATTAAAGGGATTGAAGGTAATGCTTGGCGTAATCTCATGGAGCGCTGGACCAACCAAGCGACTGCTGGCACCAAGGTAATTCCGCCGACTCATATTGCTAAGCAAGGAGATATTTTTAACTATGGTGACGTCCGTATCAAGATCCATCACCATGGGATTGCTCATACACCTGGCGATATTTGTATGCAGCTTATCGAAGATAAGATTACTTATGTGGGTGATATCGCCATGGGTAATCGCATCGCCAATATCGATGATGGTTCGTATGTTGGTACTTTTAAAACCTATAAAAACCTGCAAAGTTCTGCGGGTAATCAGATATGGATACCCGGCCATGGTGAACCGAGCAAACAACTCCTTAAAGAGTATGGTGAGTTTTTAGCTGGGATTTATGAAACCTGTGTAAAAGCAGTGAAGGATGGTCAAGATCTAAGTGCTGCAAAGTCCTTGGTCCTTAAAGACCCGCGGGTTAGTAAACGCGCTAAGACCATGCAGGGCTTTGACAACAATATTGGTAAATACACGAGTCTTGCTTACTTAGAGGCTGAAAAAGAGGCTTTTTAAGAACTTTATACTGAAGTGGTCTAACTAACACCCTCATTTCAGTTCATAGTTTGTATCGCTTAGTGTGTAAATTGCCTAGCTAACTGTTCTGCCTGTTTGGCAATTGCGTTTGCAGCTACAACATCACCTAAACTTCCCATGGTTGCAGGCCCTATCATCCATAAATCATTCCATGGTGCTTGTTTAGGATCTAAAACCTTAAAATCTGCATTAACACGAATGCCTACTGCCAAAGCATCTGGAAGTGCGTAGCCCTCCCCCATTAACTGATCCAATAATGGATCTGAACTAGGACCCGTGCAATTAATCACTCGGTCTCCGCAAAGCTCGGTGCCATTTGCCAAGAGTACCTTGATATCCGAGTGACTGAGTATTATTTGCTTAGCTCGACCTATCGCAAAGTTGATCTGCCCATTGGCCCTCAATGCCTCAAGCGCTGCAATGGTTTGAGGTCCCGCCCTAAATCGATAGAGATTCCATAGCCAACCAACGCGTTTTATCAAAATCTTCCGTTGATGATCTGTAAACTCTTGCCAAATTCGATTCAGCTCAGGTCGTAATTCCTCCCATGCGCATTGCCATTCAGAACTCTGCGGGGGCGCAGCCGGTAAGTAATGGCGCATAAACCGAACTAAGCTGGCAGGGGTAAGATGACTTGGCCACTGCGGTTGCCGTTGCCTTT
>Ga0255066_1000290_pt1 | contig 9291 bp, 7 predicted proteins | sample Colum_Cont_RepA__2_FD_188465 | JGI IMG/M metagenome (GOLD analysis project Ga0255066, IMG submission 188465) | Freshwater microbial communities from Columbia River, Oregon, United States - Colum_Cont_RepA_8h | ecosystem: Environmental > Aquatic > Freshwater > River | place: USA: Oregon | collected...
CTGTTACTATATGTAATCGCTATACCCAAAAACTCCAACAAAAAATTGAATTGGCGGACATTGTTGTGGCAGCGGCTGGCATACCAGACATGATTAAAGGAAGCTGGATTAAACCTGGTGCTATTGCAATTGATATTGGTATCAATAGGCTTGAGAGCGGAAAAATAATAGGTGATATTGAATTTGATATCGCAAAAACAAGGGCTGGTTTTATTACTCCTGTCCCAGGCGGCGTCGGACCAATGACGGTTGCAACATTAATGGAAAATACGCTTCTCGCACAAAAGCTATCCACCCAATAAATAGTCGTAAATTACGTCAATTACATCTTGCTTTCATAGTCGATCAGTGTAAACTTTCGCGATTATTTGCATTTGTTTTTACTTTAGGATTAAAAAATGGCAGTTAAAAAAGTAGCTAAAAAAGTCGTGGCAAAGAAAAAAGCTCCAGTTAAAAAAGTTGTAGCTAAGAAAAAAGCTCCAGTTAAAAAAGTTGTAGCTAAGAAAAAGCCGACTCCTAAAAAGGTTGTCGCTAAAAAAATCGTTGCAAAGAAAAAAGCTCCAGTTAAAAAAGTTGTAGCTAAGAAAAAACCAGCACCTAAAATGGTTGTAGTTAAAAAAGTTGCATCTAAGAAACCTGTCCCTGCAAAAATTGTCCCTCTTAAAGTTAAAAGCTCATCTCAAAAGGGTCTAAAACAATTTAGATCTTATGAAGCTAAAAAAGGTGAGGGCTACATGAGTAAAAGCCAGCTTAATCATTTCCGCAGCATTCTTAATGAATGGAAAACAGAATTAAGTCATGATATGGATCGCACAGTGCATACAATGCAAGATGAGCTGACCTCACATGCAGATCCAAACGATCGTGCAAGCCAAGAATCGGATATGGCGCTTGAACTTAGAAATCGTGACCGTGAACGCAAACTTATCAAAAAAATAGATGAGACTTTAAGAAATATCGAAAGCCAAGATTATGGATACTGCACAGGCTGTGGCGAAGAAATTGGTCTAAAACGTTTAGAGGCTCGTCCCACTGCAACACTCTGTATTGATTGCAAAACACTTGATGAGATCCGCGAAAAACAAATGGCAGGTTAATTGATTTATTTAAATAAAAAAACCCGGGATCTCCCGGGTTTTTTGTTGTCTTAAATTAATCTAAGACACTTAGTCTGCTTTCTTGCTTTCTGCTTTTTCTTCAGCAGCCGGAGGCTCAATCAGTGCTTTTGCACTTACACGAACACGGCCCTTGTCATCCACTTCAATTACTTGTACTTTAACTTTTTGTCCTTCAGACAAGAAGTCAGTCACCGCATTCACACGTTGATGAGCAATTTGTGAAATGTGGAGTAAGCCATCTTTACCAGGAAGAAGAGATACAATTGCACCAAAATCTAACATCTTAATCACAGTACCTTCGTAGATTTGACCTACTTCAATTTCTGCTGTGATTTCTAAAATACGACGCTTCGCTTCTTCACCTTGAAGACCATCCACACAAGCAATCTTAATAGTACCGTCATCTTCGATATCAATCGTAGCACCGGTTTCTTCAGTTAAGGCTTTAATCACTGATCCGCCTTTACCGATCACCTCGCGAATTTTATCTGGGTGAATTTTCACAGTAATAATTCTTGGTGCAAATGTAGATAGCTCTTGACGGCTACCTTTCATTTCTTTTTTCATGATTGCTAAAATATGTTCACGTCCCTCTTTAGCTTGGCTCAATGCCACTTGCATAATTTCAGTGGTGATACCTGTAATTTTAATATCCATTTGAAGCGCTGTAATACCATCTTCAGTACCTGCCACTTTAAAATCCATATCACCTAAATGATCTTCATCACCTAAGATATCTGTCAAAACAGCAACACGATTGCCTTCTTTAATAAGACCCATCGCAATACCTGCCACGTGAGCTTTGATTGGGACACCAGCGTCCATCAATGCTAAACAACCGCCACATACAGATGCCATAGAGCTTGAACCATTTGATTCTGTAATTTCAGAAACTAAACGCATCGTATAGCTAAAATCTTCTTTAGAAGGGAGGACAGCAAGCAATGCACGCTTTGCTAATCGACCATGACCAATTTCACGACGCTTAGGTGTGCCCACACGTCCTGTTTCACCTGTTGCATAAGGAGGCATATTGTAATGAAGCATGAAGCGGTCTGAATACTCACCTTGAAGTGCATCAATCGTTTGCTCATCGCGACCTGTGCCTAATGTAGCAATTACAAGTGCTTGCGTTTCACCACGTGTGAAAAGTGCTGAACCGTGAGTTCTAGGAAGTACACTTGATCTAATCGCAATCGGTCTGACTGTGCGAGTATCTCGTCCGTCGATACGTGGCTCTCCATCTAAAATTTGTGTACGCACTGTTTTTGCTTCTAAATTAAAAAATTCATTTTTAATTTTATTAGTTTCGGTAGTATCTGTTTCTTCAGTAATAAGCTCTGCGAATACTTTATTTTTAATTTCATCTAGCTTAGCTGAGCGCTCGCCTTTTGATTTAATTTGAAATGCAGCGTGAACATCTTTTGCTGCTAAATCATGAATCTTTTTAATGAGCGCTTTATCAGGTTCAGGGGCAACCCAATCCCATGGCTCTTTGCCAACTTCTTTAGCTAATTCATTAATCATTTTGATCACAGCTTGCATTTCTTTATGGCCATGAAGTACAGCGCCTAACATAACGCTTTCAGGTAATTCCTTTGCTTCTGATTCAACCATTAATACAGCCGAGTCTGTTGCCGCAACAACAAGATCAAGTTCACTTTCTTTTAATTGTGATGCTGTTGGATTAGTCACATACTCTTCGTTGATATATCCCACGCGCGCAGCACCAATTGGCCCATAGAAAGGAATGCCTGAGATAGCTAATGCTGCTGAAGCGCCAATGATTGCTGGAATATCAGAATCAATTTCACTATCAGATGACACGACCATCGCCACGATTTGAATTTCGTTGTAAAAACTTTCTGGAAATAAAGGACGTAATGGACGATCAATTAAACGTGAAGTCAGTGTTTCTTTTTCGCTTGGACGTGCTTCTCGTTTGAAAAAACCGCCAGGAATTTTACCTGCAGCATATGTTTTTTCCTGATAATCAACTGTGAGGGGGAAAAAATCTTGTCCTGCTTTAACATCATGTCTGCCTACGACTGTCACTAATACCGCTGTATCACCATAACTTACCAATACTGCGCCATCTGCTTGTCTTGCTATCTCGCCTGTTTCCAGTGTTAAGGTGTGTGCACCAAATTGAATACTCTTCTTAATTGCTTTAAACATAATTTACCCTTTTCTTTTTTCATCCGTTATTCACTTCTTAATAACGAATACATTAACTAACATTTAACATCCAATAAAAAAGCCGAGGCATCTTCCTTTTTAAGAAGGGTTGCAATCGGCTTCAAAACTTACGAATCAAAAATTTCTTAAACTAATTAATTTAAATAGTTAAAAAAATTATTTACGTAAACCTAGACGCTCAATCAATGATTGATAGCGACCTAAACTCTTACCTTTAAGGTAATCCAATAATTTTCTGCGTTGACTTACAAGTGCTAAAAGTCCACGACGTGAGTGATGGTCTTTTGCATTGGTTTTGAAATGATCTGTTAAATAACCAATACGACTTGTGATAAGTGCAACTTGCACTTCTGGGGATCCTGTATCGTTCTTTGCCTGTTGATATTCACTTACAACTTTGGCTCTTTCAGCTGCTGTTGATGCCATTTAATCTTCTCTCCTCATTCAGAACCGCGTATTTTAATTGTATTCTTTTGATTTAACAATATGTTTTTTATAATATATTTGCTATTAAGCGCTTAGGAAGCAGGTGTCCTTGAAGGTCGGGCTGGCCCACCCCTAAAAACTTACCTGAAGCGCTATATAAGCGTAATTCTTCTTCATTTTTACTAATAAAATCAATGCTTTGCCCTTTTTTAATCGCTTCTGTTTCAGTCGAAGTCAGCTCAATCGATGATAGCCCTTCTAATAATGCATCGATAGGCAAAAGTATTTTTTCTCGAGATGCAACGGCTATAGCCTCAAGAGCTTCGATCGAGAGGGCATCTGACAACTGAAAATTGCCCGTTTGGGTTCTTTCTAAGCCCTTTAAGTGAGCGCCACACCCTAGTGCTTGCCCAATATCTTCTGCCAAAGTACGAATATAAGTCCCCTTGCTGCAGGAAACTTCAAGAGTCGTGACACTGCCTTCAACTTTTATAAGCTTGATGTCATAGATGGTGATTTGTCTAGATTTGCGTTCAATTTCAATCCCTTTTCTTGCATATTCATAGAGGGGCTTGCCTTCAAATTTCAATGCGGAATACATCGGGGGTATTTGTGTAATATCGCCTATAAATTTTTGCAGCGTTTCTTTCAATTGGACTTCATTAAAAATAACCTCTTTTTCTGAAATCACCTCACCTTCTTGATCGCCAGTCGTAGTGGTCACGCCGAATTGAATTGTTGCGATATAAGTTTTGTTAGCATTAAGAAGACGGTGTGAAAATTTTGTAGCCTCACCTAAGCAAATAGGAAGAAGTCCTGAGGCCATAGGATCAAGCGTACCTGTGTGTCCTGCTTTTTTTGCATTAAATAACCATTGGATTTTTTTTAAGGCTTGATTGGATGAAAATCCAAGTGGCTTATTGAGTAAAAAAACGCCATCAATCTCGCGCTTCGTAGACTTCTTTTGCATGAAAATAAATTACTGAGGAGGTAGTGCGTCTTTAATGAGTTGTGAAATCTTCATCCCCTCATCAATCGACGTATCGTAAACAAAATGAAGTTGTGGGATGCCGCGTGTCGCCATACGTTTTGATAATTGCGCACGTAAATATCCTGTCGAGCGATCTAGGCCTTGCATGATTAAAGGGTCATTTGTAGGAGAAGTAAAATATATTTTAGCGTGGAGTAAGTCAGGGGTGACTTGAACTTCAGTGATCGTCAACATTCCCACAGCAGGATCTTTGAGTTCTGACTGAATAAGCTCTGCGAGTTCTCGTTTTATTTGTTCTGAAATGCGATCACTTCTTGCATAAGAGCGATTCACCATGGTTAAAGCTTACGCGCGATCTCAACGACTTCAAACACTTCGAGCATGTCGCCCACTTCAATTTCATTGAAGTTTTTAATAGAGAGTCCGCACTCGAAATTATTTTTAACTTCTTTCACATCATCTTTGAAGCGTTTTAATGAATCAAGTTCGCCTGAATGAATGACGACATTGTCTCTTAAGACTCGCACCATTGAACTTCTTCTAATCACACCGTCTTGAACATAACAACCCGCAATGGAGCCGATTTTAGAAATTTTAAATACTTCACGAATTTCAACCATGCCGATGATGCTTTCTTTTTGCTCAGGTGATAACAATCCACCAAGGGCTGCTTTCACTTGATCAACAGCTTCGTAAATAATACTGTAATAGTGCACATCGACTTCAAGTGAATCTATCAATTTACGCGCGCCTGCTTCCGCTCTTACGTTAAATGCAATAAGAATGGCTTTCGATGCGCTCGCTAAGTTCACATCAGATTCAGTCACAGCACCAACGCCTATATGAATGACATTCACTTTAACTTCGTCGGTAGATAATTTTTGTAATGATGTAGATAGCGCTTCGCAAGAACCTTGCACATCAGATTTAATAATGAGTGGTAAAACTTTTACGTTACCCTCAGCCATTTGGTCAAATATATTTGCAAGTTTTGCAGCTTGTTGTTTTGCTAATTTCACATCTCTAAATTTACCTTGACGGAATAGAGCAATTTCACGGGCTTTTCGTTCATCATTTAATACAACAACTTCTTCGCCTGCGTTCGGCACATCTGCTAAACCTAATACTTCAACAGGCATAGAAGGTCCTGCTTCTTTAATTTCTTTACCGGTTTCATCAAGCATCGCACGAATGCGACCAAAAGCTGATCCCGCTAATAATGTATCGCCGCGTTTTAAAGTACCTGACTGAATAAGAACAGTGGCTACAGGGCCTCGGCCTTTATCTAGACGGCCTTCAATCACAATACCCTTGGCAGGCGTATTTTTAGACGCTTTTAATTCAAGCACTTCGGCTTGAAGTAGCACTGATTCAAGGAGTTTATCGATACCTTGTCCTGATTTTGCTGAAACTTCCACAAACATGGTGTCACCACCGAAATCTTCAGGCACCACTTCTTGCGCTACAAGCTCCATTTTTACGCGCTCAGGAGAGGCATCAGGTTTATCAATTTTATTAATCGCAACCACGAGAGGCACATTGGCTGCTTTTGCATGATGAATTGCTTCAATCGTTTGTGGCATCACACCGTCATCTGCTGCCACTACTAAAATCACAATATCAGTAGCCTTAGCGCCGCGAGCTCGCATTGCAGTGAAAGCCTCATGGCCTGGAGTATCTAAAAAAGTCACCATGCCGCGCGGTGTTTCTACATGGTATGCACCAATATGTTGTGTAATGCCGCCTGCTTCACCAGAGGCCACGCGTGTGGTTCTAATATAATCAAGCAATGAAGTTTTACCGTGATCTACGTGACCCATTACAGTGACCACTGGCGGTCGTGTTTCTAATATAGCTTCTATGCTTGAATCTTGCTCGATTAGCGCGTCAGGATCATCATCTAAAGCCGCAACGGGCGTATGTCCCATTTCACCTACTACAATCATTCCAGTGTCTTGATCTAAAATTTGATTAATGGTGACCATCATGCCCATATTCATAAGCACTTTAATGACCTCAGTGGCCTTCACTGACATCTTATGTGCTAAGTCAGCAACCGAAATTGTTTCAGGCACATGAATGTCTCGAATAATCGGTTCAGTAGGTGCTACAAAAGTTGACTCTTCATTCTCTTCGCGAGATTTTGATCTTGATTTAGGTGAGCGCCATCCTGAAGAAGCACTGTAGTCGCCACGTCCTTTGAGTGTACGTTTTTTAAATTCACGATCGGACCAATCTTTTTCACTCTTATCTACTTGCTTTTCTTTAGTTTCAACTTTAACACCTGCTTTAGAAGCGGGACGATGAAGTGTGCCTTCGCTTAATTTTGCTGCCGGTGCATCATTTGCTTTCGCAACTACTTCTTGTTTTTTTCTAACATCTTCGGCTTGAACTGCTGCAAGTGCAGCATGTCGCTTAGCTTCGTCTTCTCTAATTGATAATTGATCTTCGCCAAGCACGTGTGTTTTTGATTGAGTTTGAGCGACTGTTTCAACAGGTTTAGATTCCACAATAGGGGTATCGACCGGTTGTCCATCTTCTCGTCTTACGAGTACACGTTTTTTGCGCACCTCAACTTGAATGGTGCGAGCACGTCCTGTGCTATCCGTTTTTTTAATCTCTTTATTTTGTTTGTGCGTTAAAGTGATTTTGTTTTTTGGTACTTGAGTTTGGCCATGCTCTTTACGAAGATATTCGAGAAGAGCTGATTTATCTATTTCGCTTAATGAATCTTCTGCTACTGATTTATTCACGCCAGCGCTTTTAAGCTGTTCGATTAATAAATCAACAGGCAATCCTAATTCTTCAGCAAATTTAGTGACGGTTGATTGTCCCATTTAGTACCTCATAATATTCATCGTAGGGTGAATGTACCTTTAAACAAACCAAGGCGCTCTAGCAGTCATGATTAACTGTTTCGCACGCTCTTCATCCATTGAAGTCATTTCAACCAATTCATCTACAGCAAGATCTGCAAGATCATCCATTTTCGAAATACCTTTTGAAGCAAGAAGGTTAGCCGTAGCGTCATCCATGCCTTCCATTGTGAGAAGGTCTTCTGCCGCTTCTTCAACTTTTTCTTCTTTTGCAATCGCTTCAGTGAGAAGAGCTGCTCGTGCGCGCGAACGAAGTTCATTCACCGTATCTTCATCGAACGCTTCGATCTCTACCATCTCTTGCAATGGCACATAAGCAATTTCTTCTAGCGTGCTAAATCCTTCTTGCACAAGAATGTCGGCCACATCTTCGTCCACATCAAGTTTCGCCATGAATAATTGGCTCGTACTTGCATATTCTTCTTCATTTTTCTTAGAGGACTCTTCTTCTGTCAGAATATTAATATTCCAACCTGTAAGCTCAGAGGCAAGACGAACGTTTTGTCCATTTCGCCCAATTGCTTGCGCTAAATTTTCTTCATTCACTACAACATCCATACTGTGTTTTTCTTCATCGACCACAATGCTTGAAACTTCAGCCGGTGCCATCGCATTGATGACAAATTGTGCTGGCTCCATGGACCATAAAACAATATCGACACGCTCTCCTGCAAGCTCACCTGTCACTGCTTGAACCCTTGATCCTCGCATACCTACACATGTGCCTACTGGATCAATTCTTTGATCATTTGCTTTCACAGCAATTTTTGAACGCAACCCTGGGTCACGTGATGCCGATTTAATTTCTAGTAAGCCTTCTTCAATTTCTGGTACTTCAAGCTCAAATAAACGCACAAGAAATTCAGGTGCTGTTCTAGATAAAATAAGCTGTGGTCCGCGATGACTTCTTTCAACGTTTGTCAGATAGGCTCTTACACGATCGCCAATACGTAAATTTTCTTTAGGAATCATTTGATCACGAGGAAGGACCGCTTCAATACGACCCACTTCAATGATCCCATTACCGCGATCCATACGTTTGATTACACCGGTCACTAATTTTTCATTGCGGCCCAAGAAATCTTCTAAAATTTGTTCTCTTTCAGCTTCGCGTACTTTTTGTAAGATGACTTGTTTTGCAGCTTGTGCGCCGATACGTCCAAATTCAATCGACTCCAAAGGCACTTCAATCGTATCGTTTTCGACCTTGCCTTCAGCGCGAGGATCTAGAAGAGAAATTTGAGCGTGTTCATTTTCAATGAGCTCATCATTTAAAAAAGTCCAACGTCTAAAAGATTTATATTCACCTGTGTCACGATCAATTTCAACGCGCACATCAATATCTTCTGTATTTTTTTTCTTTGTAGCTGAAGCCAAGGCTGATTCAAGAGCCTCAAAGACCACATCTTTGTTCACATTTTTTTCATGGGCTAAAGCATCTACTAACAATAAAATCTCGCGACTCATCTCAATCTCCGCAACTATTTTCTAACGTTTAAATTCTGGGCTCAATCGAGCTTTATCAATATTTGATAAAGCGAAGCGATAGAGCTCACCCTCGCACAACAAAAGTACAGTATCTTTTTCTGTCCCATCAATCGTGCCTAAAAAATTTTTACGCGCATCTAAAGGCATTCTTAGCTTCACAGAAGCCCGCTCACCTTTAAAGCGTTCAAAATCA
>Ga0255066_1000291_pt1 | contig 9277 bp, 9 predicted proteins | sample Colum_Cont_RepA__2_FD_188465 | JGI IMG/M metagenome (GOLD analysis project Ga0255066, IMG submission 188465) | Freshwater microbial communities from Columbia River, Oregon, United States - Colum_Cont_RepA_8h | ecosystem: Environmental > Aquatic > Freshwater > River | place: USA: Oregon | collected...
CATTTAGTACTGGAACTTTAGAAATATTATTTGAACTTGGATGGGTAAAACCACAAGGCAGAAAAGAAGTCCCCGGTAAACCTTTATTGTATGTAACGACTGATGTTTTTTTAAGTCATTTTAATTTAAAATCTTTATCAGACCTACCTAACTCAGAAGAGTTAGCTTCCGCTGGTTTAATAGATAGTCGTTTGGATAGATCTATTTTTGGTACTAATAAATTTGCCAAAGATGATTTGGACAAGCAATCTAAAGAAGACATTTTTACCAATATAGATGACATGCTTTCTGGAACTTTAAATCAAAAAGACAATTAATTATTTGTAAAAAAATATTATTTAATATATAATTTTTCTATGGGTCTAAGTTTTTGGCATATAATTATAGTTGTAATAGTAGTTGTCCTTTTATTTGGCAGAGGAAAAATATCTGATTTAATGGGTGACGTTGCTAAAGGTATTAAAAGTTTTAAAAAAGGTATGTCTGATGACCAGTCTTCAGATAACAAAGACCCTAAAGATAAAGATAAAGATCAAAATTCTAAGTCAAATCACTAAAATAATTTATGCCACAAATAGGGTGGTCAGAAATTTTAGTTATCATTCTAGTGGCAATTTTAGTTATAGGGCCAAAAGATCTTCCAGTTGTTCTTAGAAAATTTATTCAAATAAAAAATGGAATAAAAAATTATGTTAATTCTTTTCAAAAAGGAATTGATGATATTGTTCAGGAACAAGAAAAGGATATAAAAAAAATAATAGATATTAACCCTGAAGAAAAAAATAAAAAGAAACCAGAAAATATTTAATTTTTATCTTTATGAGTGACAATAATGATCAAAATCAATCAAGTGTAACGGAGCATCTTTTAGAACTAAGATCTCGAATAATAAAAAGTCTTATTTTTTTTTCAATAGCTTTTATAATTTCTTATATGAATGCAGATAAAATATATGATTTTTTGTTACAACCATACGTTAAAGCTCTCGGAGTAGGTCAGATAGGGACTAAAAGGTTAATTTTTACAGCACTACAAGAAACTTTTATTACCTATTTAAAATTATCTTTTTTTTCTGCTCTCTTTTTTTCTTTCCCAGTTTTTTTAATTCAAATTTGGAAATTCATAGCTCCTGGATTGTACCAAAATGAAAAAAAAACGATTTTACCTTTTATTGTTGCAACTCCAGTTCTTTTTATAACAGGTGCTTTATTGGCGTATTATTTTATAATGCCTTTGGCTATTAAGTTTTTTTTATCATTCGAAACTTTAAGTACACAGACAAGCATGCCAATACAATTAGAAGCAAGAGTAAGTGAGTATCTTTCATTAATAATGGTTTTTATGATTGCTTTTGGCCTCAGTTTTGAATTGCCAGTCTTACTAATTTTACTAGCAACTGTCGGTTTTGTTGATTCCAAATATTTATCCGAAAGAAGAAGATATGTTATTGTTATTATATTTATTGTTGCAGCAGTTATTACTCCTCCAGACCCGATTAGTCAGATAGGATTGGCCATTCCATTGATGTTTTTATATGAAATATCTATTTTAATTATTAAATATCTCTTTATAAAAAAAAATATAAAGAAAGATTTATAAAAAACTCAGATCAATTGGTAGATGAAATTATTTCTTTAGATTCTTCCATAAGACAAATTTTAGAAAAACAGCAAAAATTACAAGAAGAAAGAAATAAAATATCTAAGGAATTGTCTATTTCTAAAGATAAAAAAAGTGAGCAATTCATATCTTTATCTAAAAAAGTTTTAAATATTAAAAACGATATTGAAGGTTATGAAAAAAATCTTTCTGAACAAAAACATAAAATAAATAATATTCTTCATAATTTACCGAATATACATTTAGATGATGTTCCAGTAGGCGAGGATAGTAAAAGTAATAAAGAAATAAAAAAATTTGGTAATATTAAAAATTTTAATTTTAAAATTAAGTCTCACGATGAGATTGGTTTGGAAAGAGACCTGATAGACTTTGATACCGCAACTAAGATTTCAGGAGCTAGGTATGTAATAACAAAAGGTAATATTGCTAAGTTAGAAAGAGCTTTAATAAATTTTATGATCGATACGCACGTTAAAGAATTTGAATATTTGGAAATGAATGTTCCAATAATTGTTAATGAAGAATCAATGTTCGGAACTGGTCAGTTGCCAAAATTTTCTAAAGAGCAATTTTCTTTAAATACAGGCTCATGGTTAATACCAACAGCTGAAGTTTCTCTTACTAATATTGTTAGAGATAAAATATTAAATTATGAGGATTTGCCACTAAGATATGTTGCGGCCACACCGTGCTTTAGAGCTGAAGCTGGAGCTGCTGGAAAAGACACAAAAGGTATGATGAGACAACATCAATTTTATAAAGTTGAACTAGTAAGTATTGTAAAACCAGAAGATAAAAATAATGAACTTGAAAGACTTACTAACTGTGCAGAGACTATACTTAAAAAATTAGAGATACCTTATAGAGTTATTTTACTTTCATCTGGTGATATGGGTTTTAGCGCAGAAAAAACTTATGATCTTGAAGCATGGATACCATCTCAAAATAATTATAGAGAAATATCTAGCTGTTCATCTTGTGGTCAATTTCAGGCAAATAGGATGATGGCGCGTTTTAAAGATCTAGAAAAAAAAATTGACTATGTTGCTACATTAAATGGTTCTGGGCTTGCTATAGGAAGAACATTGATTGCTATAATAGAAAATAATCAAAATGAAGATGGTTCAATTAATATTCCCCCTGTTTTACATAATTATATGGGTGGAATAAAAAAGATTTAATTTATATATAATTAAAAAAACCAAAAAATTATTGTATTTGATCAGCATCTAGTATAATTAACCGCATTATGTCAGCTTCAGGTTTCGCACAATTTATCCCTCTCATTTTAATATTTGTAATTTTTTATTTCTTATTAATTAGACCTCAGCAAAAAAGAGTTGCAGAGCACAAGCTAATGATTTCAAAGCTAACTAGAGGTGATACGGTTGTTACTGCAGGTGGAATTGTAGGGAAAATTTCAAGAGTTATTGATGAAGAAAAAGCAGAATTAGAAATTGCCGACAATATTAATGTTAAAATTATAAGATCTACTATCTCACAAGTATTATCTAAATCCGAAACTAAATAAATTAGTAGTGTTAAATTTTTCCAGATTAAAAATTGGATTTATTATTTCTTCAATTTTATTCTTTTTCTACATTTTTTTAGGAAATTTTAACTTTATAAATAAAACAAATTTATTTTTAGATAAAAAAGTAAATTTAGGTCTAGATCTTCAAGGCGGTTCATATTTGCTTTTAGAAATTGATATGAATCCTCTAATTAATAAAAAATTAGAAGAAAAAACTGTAGATTTAAAAAAAAAATTTAATGAAAAAAAATTAGATTTTAAAAATTTAAATATTTTAAATAATAAAATTACTTTTGAAATTAAAAATTCTTCTCAAAAAGAAATTGCTATTAATTTAATTAATAAGACAAATAATGATGAAAATATTTTTTCTAGAATTAACAATAATAATATAGAAAATGCTAATAAAGATTTTGTTTATAAGATTGAAAAAGATTTATTCATTTTACAATTTAATGAAGAGTATATTAAGCGTCAAAAAAAAGATGCTATCAACCAATCTATAGAAATAGTAAGAAAAAGAGTAGATCAGCTTGGGACAAAAGAACCAACTATTCAACAAAAAGGAGAGAATAGAATAATTGTGGAGCTACCAGGATTGACAGATCCTTCGAGCTTTAAAAACATACTTGGCAAAACTGCACAATTAAATTTTAAGTTTATAAAAACTAGTAATAGCTCTAGCGATAATCTTGGCTTTGAAAAAGTTAAAAATAAATCTGACGGTTTATTTATTGAAGTTGAAAAAAGATTGATCGTATCCGGTGAAAATCTTACTGATGCTCAACCAGGTTTTGATAGAGAAACAAATCAATCTATTGTTAGCTTTAAATTTGATAACTTGGGAGCTAAGAAGTTTGCTAATGCTACAAAAGATAATGTAGGCAGGCCTCTCGCTATTATTCTAGATAACGAAATTTTAAGTTCACCAGTTATTAGAGAGCCTATACTTACTGGTAGTGGTCAAATATCTGGTGGATTTACGGTTGAGGAAGCTAATCAGTTAGCTATTTTATTAAGAGCTGGTGCTTTGCCAGCACCAATGAAGATAATAGAGGAAAGAACAGTTGGAGCTGATCTAGGCAAAGACTCTATTCGTTCAGGGATTATATCTTTTATTGCGGGTTTCTTGTTGGTGTTTGTCTATATGGTGTACGCGTATAAATTATTTGGAATTTTCGCAAATATTTCTCTTTTATTAAATATTGTAATTTTAATTTCAGTTTTGTCTATATTTGGATCTACTTTAACTTTGCCTGGTATAGCTGGAATTGTTCTAACTGTTGGTATGGCTATTGATACTAACGTAATAATTTATGAAAGAGCAAAAGAAGAATTAAAGATTGAAAAATCAAATATTATCGCTTTTGATATTGCTTACAGAAAATCATTATTAACTATAATTGATTCAAATTTGACGACATTAATTGCTGGCATTATTTTGTTTTATTTAGGCAGTGGGCCCGTAAAAGGTTTTGCTGTTACACTATGTGTCGGATTGATAACCTCATTTTTTACAGCTTTTACTGTTAGCAGATTAATGGTTTCAAAGTATCTTATGGCTAATAAAGATAAAATTATAAATATTTAAATGACAAATTTTAATTTTTTAAAATATAAGTTTTTTTTTTTATTTGTGTCATCTTTTTTAGTTTTGGCTTCAATTATCTTAGTATTTACTAAAGGCTTAGATTTTGGCGTTGATTTTAAAGGAGGGACGACAATTGAAATCCGATTAGAAAAAAAAATTGAAATAGAAAATATTAGAAATTCTTTATCCAAACTTAAAATTAACAATTATTCAGTTAAAGAGTTTGGTGCAGTAAATGATTTTTTAATTTCTACTGATAATAGTATTTCGCCGAATGATATTAAAAATTTTATTGAAAAAGATTTAAAAGAAAAAATAACAATTAGAAAAGTAGAGACAGTAGGGCCAAAAGTAGGTTCCGAATTGATTAAATCTGCTATTTATTCAGTTTTGTTATGTTTTATCGCAATGTTTTTTTATTTATGGTTTCGTTTTGAGTGGCAATTTAGTTTCGGAGGAATAGCTGCTCTTTTTCATGACACAATTATTACTGTAGGAGTTTTTTCGCTTTTAGGATTACAATTTGATCTTACAATTGTTGCGGCATTATTAACTATTATTGGCTACTCAATTAACGATACAGTTATTATTTATGATCGAATTAGAGAAAATTTAAAAAAAGATAGCACTTCCGAATTGTCAAATTTAGTAAATGAATCTTTAAACAATACTCTTTCTCGTACATTAAAAACTTCGGGCACAACTCTTTTATCTATTATCGCTGTATTAATTTTTGGAGGAGAGGTTTTGAGAGGATTTGCTTTCGCTATAACTTTTGGAATTATAATAGGGACTTATTCTTCAATTTATATAGCTTCACCTATAGTAATGTTTTTTAAAGTTAAAAGAGATTGGTCGGTAAAAGTTGATAATACGCCTTAATAAAGATTTTGAGCTATAACCATTGTTAAAAGCATGGGAATAGACAAGATAGTATTTATTCTAGATATAAGCATTGCAGTTTTTGCGGATTTAGTTCTTATTTCAGGGTCGCATTCAACAATTCCTAAAGCTCTTTTTTGATTTGGCCAAATTACAAACCAAACATTAAAGGCCATAATTATGCCAAGCCACATCCCAATTCCTATTGTTAAGTTTTTAGCAGCTCCTTTAAAAGCTAATGCTTCATGAACGTAACCATTTAAGTAAGCAGTTATCAATCCAGTAATAATTGTCGAAAGGGCAGCCCAACGAAACCAAAATAAAGCTGTTGGAGCAATTACTTTACTAATAGCAGATTTTTGTTCATCAGGAATTTTTGGCATACTGGGTATTTGAACAAAATTGAAATACCACAATAATCCTATCCACATAATTCCAGACACAACATGCAAATATCTAAATATAGCGCTCCAAAAGTATCTATCATTTGCCCAGCTGTCGTTAAGATAAAATAGAACACCAAAAAAAATTAAAGTTGCAATAATAGAACTTAAAATTGTTTTTGGGAGAGATTGAAGAATATTACTAATTCCCATAATTTAATAATAACATAAAAAATAATTTTTTAAGCACTTTTTTTAGAAATATTTTTAGATAGAATTTTGTTTAAAAATTCGCCCGTATAACTACCCTTTACAAGGGAAACATTTTCTGGAGTACCTTCAGCTATAATTTTTCCACCTTTTACACCTCCTTCAGGACCCATATCAATGATCCAGTCAGCAGTTTTTATTACATCCAAGTTATGCTCTATAACCATGACTGTGTTTCCTTTGTTAACAAAAGTATGAAGAACTTCTAATAACTTTTTAACATCATGAACATGCAAACCTGTTGTCGGTTCATCAAGTATATAAATAGTTCTTCCTGTTGCTCTTTTTGAAAGTTCTTTTGCAAGTTTAATTCTTTGAGCTTCTCCACCAGATAGAGTTGTAGCCTGTTGACCAATTTTTATATACCCGAGACCAACTTTTTGAAGTGTTAAAAGCTTATCTCTTATCGATGATATATTTTCAAAAAAATCGACACCTTCATCAACAGTCATGTTTAAAACATCAGCAATATTTTTATCTTTAAATCTTATTTCTAAAGTTTCCCTATTATATCTATTGCCTTTGCACACATCACACTGAACATAAACATCAGGTAAAAAATGCATTTCATAAGTAATTACTCCGTCGCCTTCGCAAGCTTCGCATCTTCCTCCTTTTACATTGAAAGAAAATCTCCCAGGTTTATAGCCTCTTGCTTTTGAATCTGGTAAATTAACAAACCATTCTCTTATAACCGTGAAAGCGCCAGAGTATGTTGCGGGATTAGATCTTGGTGTTCTTCCAATTGGCGATTGATCAATATCTATTATTTTATCTAAATATTCATAACCCTGAATCCCTTTGAAAGGTCTAGGCATATTTTTTGTTATAGTTTTATTAATCATTAAATTTAACGCTCTATAAAGTGTGTGAAGAACAAAAGTTGATTTGCCACTACCAGAAACTCCAGTAACTGCCGTAAAAGTTCCAAGAGGAATTCTTGCAGTAACGTTTTGTAAATTATTACCTGTTGCTCCGCTTAAAGTTAGATATCTACCGTCTTTTGCTTTTCTTCTTGTTTGAGGAATAGAAATATATTTTTTACCCGATAAATATTGTCCAGTTATACTATTTTCATTTTTTTTGATTTCAGAAGGAGTGCCCTCAGCGATAATTTCTCCCCCCTCAGTTCCAGCTCCTGGTCCAAGATCGATTATATAATCGGAGCTAAGCATTGCCTCCTCGTCATGCTCCACAACTATTACTGTATTGCCTAAGTCCCTTAATCTTTTAAGAGCATTTAGTAGTTTAATATTATCTTTTTGATGCAATCCTATTGATGGCTCATCTAGAACATAAAGAACACCTGTTAAGCCCGAACCAATTTGTGATGCTAATCTTATTCTTTGAGATTCTCCACCAGACAATGTTCCAGACGATCTTGATAAATTTAAATAATCAAGACCAACGTTTATTAAAAAACTCAATCTTTCATTAATTTCTTTTAAAATGTGTACTGAAATTTTATTTTCTTTTTCTGTTAAATGAGTATGAAGATTAGAAAACCATTCATGTGCACTTTGGATTGACATTCTTGAAACTTCACTGATATTCAGTTCCTTTATTTTAACGGAAAGAGCCTCTTCTTTAAGTCTCATTCCTTTACATCTCTCGCATTCCGTTTCGTTTTGAAATTGAGAAATTTCTTCTCTTTTCCAGTCGCTATCAGTTTCTAGATATTTTCTTTCTAAATTATTTACCACTCCTTCAAAAGATTTTTTGCTTGAATACTTTTCATATCCATCATCATAAGAAAATTTAATTTCCTCTTCTCCTGATCCATACAAAATAATATCTTGAATTTTTTTTGGTAAATCTCTCCATGGTGTTTCTAATGTAAAATTGTAATGTTTTCCTAATGAAGATAAAGTTTGAGCATAATACAAGGTTGAGCTTGAAGACCAGGGGACAATAGCTCCATCGATTAAAGTTTTTTTATCATTAGGAACTACTAATTTGGGATCTATATAAAGATCAACACCGATTCCTTCGCACTCTGGACATGCGCCGTATGGACTATTGAAAGAAAAAAGTCTCGGTTCTATTTCCTCTATTGTAAAGCCACTTTCTGGACATGCGAACTTCGAAGAAAATACTATTTTTTCATTTTTCTTAAATTCTTTAGGAAGATTTTCATTTGTAAAGTCCACATAAACAAGACCGTCAGACAAAGATAAAGTTGTTTCAATGCTTTCAGCAATTCTTTGCTGTTCTTTTTTATCATTAATAAAACCATCAACATATATATCTATGTCGTGTTTTATATTTTTATTTAGAGCAGGCGACTGGTCGATTTCATAAATTTTTCCATCAATTCTTGCCTTTTGAAAACCTCTTTTTTTATATCCAAGTAATTCTTTTTTATATTCTCCCTTACGCCCTCTAACTACAGGCGCATAAATTTGAATCTTAGATTGCTTTGGAAGATCCAAAATGCGATCTACCATTTCTGATACTGTTTGTGATTTTATAGGTTTACCTGTGAATGGCGAATAGGGAATGCCAACTCTTGCGTATAAAACACGCATATAATCATAAATTTCTGTAACTGTTGCAACAATTGATCTTGGATTTTTTGAAGTAGTTTTTTGTTCGATGGATATTGCTGGTGAAAGACCTTCTATTAAGTCAACGTCGGGTTTTCTCATGCGGTCTAAAAATTGACGGGCATAAGCTGACAAGCTTTCAACATATCTTCTTTGTCCTTCAGCATAAATTGTATCAAACGCTAAAGATGACTTTCCTGAACCAGATAGACCAGTGATTGTGATTAATTTATCTCTTGGAATCTCTACTGAAATATTTTTTAAATTGTGCTCTCTAGCTCCTTTAATAACGATTTTTGTGACAGTATTACTCATCTTTTTCAGTAAATTTTATTCTTTTAATTTGATTAGTCTGATATAATAAACATCAAATTCACAGTTCAAAAAAAGATCTATATTATGGCGGGCAGCTTAAATAAAGTTTTATTAATCGGTAGACTTGGGAATG
>Ga0255066_1000299_pt1 | contig 9161 bp, 10 predicted proteins | sample Colum_Cont_RepA__2_FD_188465 | JGI IMG/M metagenome (GOLD analysis project Ga0255066, IMG submission 188465) | Freshwater microbial communities from Columbia River, Oregon, United States - Colum_Cont_RepA_8h | ecosystem: Environmental > Aquatic > Freshwater > River | place: USA: Oregon...
ACCTTATATCCATTTTCAGATAAAAGTTTAACGGTTGCATAACCTACACCTTTGCTTGCACCAGTAACTATGGCTGTTTTCACTACATACCTTGCTGTTGGTTAAGTTGCATGTTGTTGTGAATCCAGTGACCTGGAACCATATACTTAACACCAGATTTTACTGTATGCGCTGTATGAAAATATGGCGCTTCTGCTGGGAAAATAATAACGCTATTTGCTTTTGGCTTTATTCCAAAATCTATTGCATTGTTTGTAACAGCATCATCATAATCTAAATTAACTGGTGGGGCACCATGAACCCATCCGTCTTTGCTGTTCCATCCACCATCATAATTTTTTAATTGAAATGATATCTCTCCACCTTCACAATCATCATTTAGGTACATGACTAGAGAGTATCTCAAAGTCTTATCCCCATCTAACTGATCGAAGTGTGCACCCATTGCCATTCCAGTATAGTATTTTTTAATATTAAAGGTTGGGAATAGTCTTGGTTCGTCAAAATCACCCAGGGACTCTGCATAATCTTTGCATACATTGTATAGAGTTGTCATGACTGCATCATAAATATACTTGCTTTTTTCTCCAACTATACCGCCAGACTTTGAGATGGCATCTATATCAAAAGTTTTTGTCTCTCCATAGATAAAATCTTTGTCATTAGAAGATGTCCATTTTTGCCAAAGATTAACCTTGGTGTCATCATAAAACTCCATGTCGTCTAGTTCATTTAAAGTTTTTAAAAACACATCAAAGTTATCTATTGCATCTGTATAGTAATATACTTTTGGATCTAGTATTTCTCTATTCATATTAATACCTATTTCTTTCGTAATGACCTATTTCTTTTATAAAACCAACTATGACATATCTTATTGGCCCGTCACCTACATGCTTTACTCCATGCTCATATTCTTCATTTCCTGGAAAAAATAATAGATCTCCTGGCTTTGGTCTCAATGCTATATCTTTGTTTGGGAAGAATAACTCTCCGTCAATATAATCATCATTTATGTATATTATTGTTGCATAGTGTATTGATGGATCTGTATGCTGATCAGTATGTGATTTTAGTTCTACACCCTTTTGCATTCTCTGAATAGTGGCAAGTCCACTGAGTTCAAGTCCTGGAAAAGAAGGATGAATTATATCTGATAGTCTTCCATAGAAAACATTTTGTTCTGGATGGTGCTTAATGTTTAAATTTTTATCTACCCAGTTTTGAGTAATCTCAAATTTTCCTTCAGCAACCAGGTTATCGACATCTTCTCTGCCAAACTTTTCCAAACAAAATCTTTTTAGATTTCCCATATACTCTACTTCCCAATCTTCTTGAGATGCAGCATTAATCACATTCCAAATAAAATCTAACTCTTCTTTTGTTAAAAAGTCTTTAATCCAAAGTAGTTCTGGAGTTACCTCTTCAAACTCTAAGTTATTATTTTTTAAATTTTCTTTTAAAGAATCCATCATCTTAAATAGCATCTCCCTTAAACAGATATTTATTTCCATCTTCATCTATCTTATATCCATCTTTAAGAAGATTTTGCCACTCGGCTCTTTCAACTTCCTGCTTGGCTCTAGTCTCTCTCATCTCTTCTGCCCAAGCATCTCTTAGTTCCTGTGGATATGCATCTTCTTCACGATCATCCCAGAATGAACCTATTGTGTACCTAACTCCACTAGTTATAAGAGTTACTTCATGCATATTGTTGAATCCCCCGTCAAAAGCAGCAAGCATTCCAACTTTAGGCTTTATGCTTATTTGTTGATCTGGGAAATGCAAAAGTCCGCCTTCAAAGGTATCATTCAGATATAAAAATGCAGCATATCTACTTCTAGTAAATGCTCCAGAATTTCCGTGTTCGTCTGTATTATCAGAATGCTTTCTTGCATAAGCCCCTGGCTCCCATTTCTGAGTATGATATCCAATTTGAGAAATTATCTTTGGGTCTAAATCATGAACACTGGCAACGGCATCTATGATACCTTTTTTAATTTGTGTAAAAATATCAGAAGGCAAACCTTCGGCAATTACATGTTTGTCGTTATCTTGTGGCAAAACAGAAGAATAAGATTCATAAAAGGATATAGGCATCCAACTAATCGTTCCTAGTTCTGCATGCTTATCTAAAACCTTTACAAGTTTAGCAGCAGTTTCAGAATCGATAAAGTTTTCATAAACGACTATATCTTTTGTTAGCCTATTTTTGTTATCTAAATTCATTTCTTAATCCCCCTTTTTGGATCCCAAGATTTTACTTCTTCTTCTGTAGGGAAAATTCTATGGTACTTTACATTTGGATCTGGCTTTACGTCTCCAGTATGCTCTAAAATTTCCCAGAAAAATGGACATGTATATCTTAAAGATTTTGTAACTTCTGTTACTCCATGGACATAGTTCATGTCTCCTGGGAAAAAGTATGCCGAACCACGCTTTGGTTTAAATTGAACCTTTTGATATGGAAAGTATAATTCTCCACCCTCATAATCATCATTAATATAAAATAAACTTGAAATATCATAATATGGAAAATCGTTTGGTAATCCAGCGTCTGATCCAAAATGCAATTCTTTGTCTGCATGAGGCATTTGAAACTGTCCTGGATTCCACTTAACAATTGTTTGTCCTGTAGGCTGTACCCTTACCTTAAAAAAATCTTCAATAATTGGCTGAAGTCTATTGAATAACCCTATTAGTACTGGAAGAATTTTTGGATCATTAGCATCTAAAGATGGGGCAGTTGCAACTCTGTCTTTCCAATAACTTGCATCATATATAACAGTTCCATTTTCATTTATATGGCTTTGAGTAACATCCCAAATAGTTATATTTCTTGCTGCTTTTTCTAAAAAATCAACCTCTTCTTGAGTCATAAAATTTTCTAACTCAACTATATTTTCAGCACCATAACCAAAAAACCCAGATGGGGTAATTGATGGATGTCTTATTACTCTTACTGCATCTTCTGGCATCATATTATTATTATATCATCCTATAGTGTTATCTTTTACATATAATTTTAGTGTTTTTACTTCATGAGACCCTACAGATTCATTCTTTTCATTTATAGCATTTCTATACCAATCGGTCCAGTTGCCAGACGAATTCAATACCTGTGCTGCCTCTCCATAAGCGATGTTTGCATTTGTTCTAGAACGATCCTCATCTTTATATTTGTTAAAGATATTGGAATAATTGTTGCAATAGGGGTTCCTGCTTTTATGATGGTTTCTACGTTAGCCTTTTTTGCTTTAAGAGCAAGAGGCAATGGGTTGTCATAAAATGAAGTACTTATTACGCTGGACATAGTTTCAAAGTCATCATTAAAATAATTAACTGGATGTATTGTCCAAATACTAACATCTGGATCTGTTCTAAAAACCAAAGAAGTATTTAAACTTATTGAGGATTGACCTCTTCCAGAGTATGAGCCTGACGGACTTACAATCTTTACATGTTGGTCTGTCTGATCATTTATTCCATCCCATTTAAAAATTATATCCTCTGAGCATGAAAGATACCATCCTATAACGTTTGATTGAGTTACTGGAAAACATCTATATGCGTGATTTTCAGATGTTAAGTCCATCCAATCTCTTTTAATCGACATTGGCTCAATGTTAAAAATACATCCTTGCATTTTTTCAACAGTAATGTTAAACATTATTCATTTGCCCACTTTGGATCATACATATCTGGTGTATGATACTTTTTGCTGTAATCTAGCATTGTTACAATTGAATATTTAGTTCCAGAATGTACTGGCATTGCTTGATGTGGATACATAAAGTTTGATGGGAAAACATACAGATCTCCAGCCTTTGGCTTTATGTTTAAGTTTTGCAGTCTAAAATATAACTCTCCACCATCGTAGTCGTCATTAATATATGCAACTAAAGAAACGGTGCAATTATAAGAGAAGCCATGATCATGGTGTTCTTTAAAGTGTTGTCCTGGTCCATACTTGATAAAGTTAAATGCTTCCCAATATTTTAACGGCATAATGTTATAATCTCTACGATAATCATCTACTGCTGGAGCCTGTACGTCATAAACGTCTTGCCAAATTTTTTGAAGCAATAAAGAGTCCTTGCTTGGATCTGATTCAATATCAGTTTTCTTAAATTTAAAGTCATAGCAATCACGATAGTCTGGCATTAACTGCTGATATCCAACATATGCTGGCAGCCAGTGATAAGGCTTTCCTTCTGGAGATAACTCTCCCCATGGTGCTGGAGAACCCAAAAGACCTTCTAATCTTTCTATAATATTTAATTCTGGTTTAATAACACCTCTATAGCAAGTAATTCCAAACCCTAATGATTCTTTTTCTGTCCAGGTTGACATGATATCTCCTTTTACCTATACTCTCTTCTTGTCCAAATTTTATCTTTATATACCCCGCCGTCTGGCTGACGATAAATATTTGCATTATCTACTATTTTAGCATATACTGTTGATGAATCCAAAATGTCAAGTTCATGTTCCCAGTTCTCTCTTTTAAATGGAAGTATCTGTAGGTATGGGGTTCCTGCTGGAATAGTCCCTTCCCAACCTTCGACAATAAAGAATGGAAAACTACCTAATAACTCAACCTTGTCTGAATCTACAACTCCAGTAGTATTCATAAATGGTAGATCAAATCTATTCATTGGAGTCATAAATAATGCGCTATAGCCTTCTGGCAATTTCATTCCCCAATCTGGCATCCAAGCAAAATGATCTTTATAGTATCCTTGCGGATGTTCAAATTGTTGCATTGGTGGTCTAGATGTACAAAAATCTCTATACATTTGATTTTCTATTGTAAAATCTAAAGAACCTTTACTATTTTTAGTAAATGTAATATCAGTTGGCGTTCTAAATACATAGCCAGTGATGAAGGCATCCATGATTGCTGGACAAGCCTTCCATGTAGGTATCATTCCGTAGTCATCTGTAGTTCCAGATTTTGGAAATGGACAAACCTCTTTAGGAGCCTTGTAGTATTCTCCAGTTACTGGATTTTTAGCAAACCTATCAGCATCCTTATACCATTGAGGTATTTCTTTTTGTGTAGGAGTTGGAGCAGATTTACTTTCTTTTGTTAGCCAAGGACGGTATGTTTTAAAAGATACTTTTTGATACTCATCGGCCATGCTGGTGGCCTAACTCATTAATATCAGTCATGATTACGACACAATACTTTGTACCGCTCTTCATTGGAAGAGATGCATGCTCATAAATGTAGTTAGATGGGAATACAGCAATGTCTCCAACCTTTGGTGTAAGAGTATAGCCGTCTAATCTTGGAAATTGTATTTCTCCGCCTTCATAGTCATCATTGATATAGATAACAGCAGAAACAGTTGCATTGTATGCTGGACCATGGTCTGCGTGGATATTGAAGTGTTTTCCTTCTCCTTCGTATTTTACAAAATTAAATGCTTCATAATAAATAACATTAATTCCCCAATAACGTGCATAGTCGTCTATGCAAAACTTTAATTTTTGATAAATTTCTTCATGTAGATCAATCAGTTCTCCGTTGAACTCATCTCTAGGGCCTAAGTTTTCTTGCTTATATTTAAAGTCTACAGCATCTCTTGCTCTTTTAATTGGTGTTGTAGAGTTTGTAACCTGTGCTTCTGACCACTTGTATTTTCTTTTACCATCTAAATTTTCTTCAAGTATTTTGATATATCGATCAGCATCATCTTTACTAAAAACATTCCTATAAACATTTAGACCAAGTCCAGGATTTTCTACGACTATGCCGTTTGGCAAAGTCTTTGTTGGATATCTGTTTGATGCAGTTTCTGAACGATCTTTTGTAAACCAAGGATTCTGGTTTTCATCATAAATTTCCATACGACTAACCTTTCAAAGTTAAAGTTATGCTATTGCGCTAAAAGAGGTGCCGTCCCAATTATATGTTTGTCCTACATAAACAGTTTGTCTGTCTGGAATCTTTGCCAAGATCATGCCTGCAGCATTTGCAGCAGCAAACATTTCTGCCTTTGGACCTTCTGATGGTACAGCCATTCTTGCAACAACAACATTGTTGGATAAGAATGCATACAAATTAAAAGAATCCAATTGCTCCTGTGTGGCAGTTAATAGGTTAGGCCCTGCGGTGCCTCCAGAAAATGATGAACCATTAAAGGTTGCTCCATGCAATGCTGTTTGCTTGTATGCGCTTGCATCCATTGCTGAAATAGTTGCTCCAGTTGCATATACTGCATCAAGATTATCCATTACTTCTGGCTTATTGCTTGAATATAATCCAATAACATCATAAGCATCATTGTTTTCTACTATTACTGCGTACATTAATAATCTCCTTTAGTACTTTTATTATAGCATATGTTATTTAATGAGGGCATATCTTCATACACCCTCACTAATTTTAACATCCGCATGATCTTCCTGGGCAACATACTGAACATCTCCAGCAATATCCACAAGTACATCCTCCGCCTCCGCCACCAGTTGGTGGTGGTGTGAAACTTGGTGGGAAGAATGGGAAGAATGGGAAGAATGGGAAGAATGGTGGGAAGAATGGGAAGAACGGGAAGTAAGGGAAGAATGGTGGGAAGAATGGGAAGAACGGGAAGAACGGGAAGAATGGTGGGAAGAATGGGAAGAACGGGAAGAATGGAAAAAACGGCGGGAAGAACGGGAAAAATGGTGGTGTAGTGTTAACGTTATTTGTAGTTACACCAGTTGACTCTCCGCATGCATTTGTAATATAAATTGTGTAAGTTTGTGATCCTGGGCTTACTCCTGGGTCATTAGCAGCATATGATGTTGCAGAAGGAGAAATACCAGTATAACTTGATCCGTCTGAACCAGTGATTCTGATTGATGTTAGTGCGCTACCTCCAGTTGCTGATCCAGTTGGAAGAGTCCATGATATTGTGTTTGTGTTAGCAGATGTAGCAGATGCTGAAACACCTGTAGGATTATTTGGTATTGTTGTAACTGTTACTGCAGATGAAGCAGATGATGCTGCTGATGTTCCAGAAGCATTTGTTGCTGTTACTGTAAAAGTAGGTGTTGCTCCTGCAGCAATTCCAGTCACAGTAATCGGAGATGATGCTCCTGATGCTGACTGACCAGTACTTGCTGTAACGGTATAAGAGGTTGCTGGAGGTGATCCTGCAGGCAATGTAAAGGCAACTGATACAGCACCATTATTATATGCTCTACCGCTACATGTATTGGTTGGAACAACATCGATTGGTGGCTTTGGTTCCAAGAAGTCGTTTGCTGCCTGGGACTTTTTACCTACTTTTTTATTTGCCATTACTTATTCCCCTTTTACTTTAAATTACTTAAGATCTCCATAGACAACCCAAGTATTTGCTGCTCTCTTCATAAGAGTTGCAGATGACCATTGTGTACGTAGAGTTAATCCTGGAGTCGCATTTACAGTTACTCCGCCTGCTCCTGCAATTGCAACTGAGCCAGTGTTTGTCTGAAGAACATCGATAGAAGTTCCGACTGGGAAATTCAATGTTGAGTCTGCAGGAATTGTAACGTTTACTGCTGAACCACCAGTGTGAGAAACCTCAATAAGTGAATCTCTTTCTGTTAATGCTCCAAGAGTATACGCTGCTGTTTTTTGAATAATTGGTGTGCGTGAAGGAACGCCTTCCTTTGTCTGTGTACCGTCTGAGAAGACTACACCAGATGAAGGAGTTACTGTTGTTGCCTCAAGTGCTCCTACTGCAAGGGCATCAAGAGATCCTTGACCAAAGTTTACAGTTGTTGTAGGCTCTGAAGTTACACCCTGGAACAACTTCCACTTAGAATCTGATACGTCTCTTACAAGACCTGCGTGTTTTGATGCTCCATCATTGTATGCAACTACAATACCAAGGTCTACTACGTTACCTGCATTTTGGTGAGCAAGTTGAACCATGTTATCTTCTATTACAATAGATGTTGAAGATGCGTTAAATGTTGTACCGTTTACAGTTAGATTTCCATCAACAACAAGGTCGTTTGATGCTGTAACTGTTCCTGTAAATGTTGGTGCTGCTTTGTTAGCCTTAAGATCCAGTGCTGTCTGGGTAGCGGTTGAAACTGGCTTGTTAGCATCAGAAGTGTTGTCAACATTTCCAAGTCCAACCATCGACTTTGTGATACCTGATACAGTTCCTGTGAATGTTGGGCCTGCAAGAGGTGCCTTTAGATCAAGTGCTGATCCCAGACCATCGATCTTTGTCATTGCAATTGCTGCTGATGCATTGATATCAGCATTAACAATTGTTCCATTTTCAATCTTTGCAGATGTAACGGCTCCGTCAAGAATCTTTGCTGTTGTTACAGAGTCTCCAGCAAGTTTATCTGCAGTTACATTAGAGTCAACAATCTTTGCAGTTGTAACTGTATTGTCTGTTGGTGTTCTTGTATCTGATAAACGAGCATCACCTGTAAGAACAATGTCTGCAGTATTTGTAATTCCGTGTACATTTGTTGTGTCTGTTCTATGATCTTCAATTTCTGAAGACAATGCTAATTCTGATGTATCTGCAATTCCGTGAACATTGGTTGTGTATGATCCGTGTGTTGAAACAGCATCATCTGCATATGACTTAGTTGCAAGATCACCTGTATTGGTGATTCCGTGAACGTTTTGTGTCAGTGCATTGTGAGTTCCTACTTCACCAAGTGCTGCATCGCTTGCTGCATCATCTGCATATGACTTAGTCGCAAGATCACCTGTATTGGCAATTCCGTGTATATTTTGTGTTAAGTCATTATGGGTGCTAACTAAATTATCTGCATATCCCTTTGTTGCTGCATGAAGAGGTTCTGTTGGGGTGCCAGATAAGGTAAGGATACCTGTCATTGTATCTCCAGCCTTTGCAACCTTTTCTCCAACAGCAGCAGTTATAGTTACTGCAAAATCTTCATCATCAGCAATAGCAGCAGAAAGTTCATTTAGAGTGTTTAGTAATTCTGGTGCTCCTGCAATAACTGCTGAGATTCTTCCTTGTACGAATTCTGTTGTAGCAATCTTTGTTGTATTATCAGTACCATTTTGAGTTGTGGCTACTGAGTTTGAACCAAGATTTGCTGAAACCAATGTCTTATTTGTTAATTCTTGAGTACCTGTCAATGTAACAACAGTACTGTCAATGTCAAATTGATTTGTACCAACGTTC
>Ga0255066_1000304_pt1 | contig 9035 bp, 17 predicted proteins | sample Colum_Cont_RepA__2_FD_188465 | JGI IMG/M metagenome (GOLD analysis project Ga0255066, IMG submission 188465) | Freshwater microbial communities from Columbia River, Oregon, United States - Colum_Cont_RepA_8h | ecosystem: Environmental > Aquatic > Freshwater > River | place: USA: Oregon...
TGTTGCGGTACTCATTTCCTTCTATACTTTCTGTCTTTCCTATCATGCTTATTAAATGACTTCTGTGCAGAACCTTTTCTTCTCTTACCAAACTTAACCTTGCGGTTATCCCCAGCTGATTTTGCCCTTGCCATCTAAATTTATTTAAGCATTAACATATACTTCAGCTTATTCTTAGCTTCTAAGAAATCAGCAGCCATATTCTTTATGGTCTCATCCTTAGTAGCATCAGCAAACTCTAGTAGATTGTAGCACGCCTCTTCTGCTTCATCCATCAAATCTTCCGCTTCAATCTCTTCAAGCTGAACTTGATTTAAAAACCCAGCCCCCATGCAATACTCAATAAATCTATCTTTAAAGCTATTCGCTTTTTCATAGAAGTCGCCCAAGGCCTCATGCTGTGCAAATGAACGAGTGTTTACATGAGCTACATGTGCACTAACGCTAACACAGTATAAAGACTGTACAACTTCATCTATATCAATACTTGCCATAATTCTATTTGTAACAAAAATACACCAAAATTTGTTACAAGTCTATGCTAGTCTTAATCTATTTCCATTAAAGAAAATATTAGGATTTATCCAGTACTCCATCGTAGACCCCATCTTCCTTGCAAGAACATTGTGCTCAATCAAAAAACGAATACCTTCCCGGTACGATGTAGCTGACTTAAAACCACATGCCACCATGCAGTCATCCACATGCAAGAACACAATCTCACTAAGTGGTCTAACCTTACACATCGCATATATTAATATCTTAAGTGAAACATGCGGAAGCTTGAGCAGGGTTTCATGACTCTCCTGAAAGAGCTTAACATATACCCTCGAATCATGCAGGTGCTGCTGGCTCTTGGGTAGCTTCCTTATTGTAAACAACTCACCCGTCTCTGGGTCTGTTACAATTTTTTCGTCTACCTTTGGAGTGTAGGTAATTGTAGTAACACCCTCCACCTTAAATGGGTTCTCTAGAAATGCTTGAACTGATTTCATATCTATCTTTGGTTTAGACTACAAATATATCCTTTTCAGTTTTAAAAAACAAAATAATGTTTTATGGTTGTTGATAATCATAGAGTTATGAGGTTTCCTTCTTATATATATTACAGTCTATTATAGTAGTCCAGTTTATTATAGTTCTTACAGCCTTACAGCCTTATAGCCATATTTAGCTTTACGACCTTTTTACGTTCCAGTAAATACCCTAAAAATGTAAAATAAAGGACTAGAATTATGTAATGTACCAACAGTCAAGGATTCCTTGACAGCTCAGGGGATATATATGCAGGGGGATTTACCGGGTGGGGGACTAAAATGTAAAATAGTGGTATGAGCATAGGGTTCCCGCATATTACCAGCCCAGCCCATGCCCTGTGGGAAATGGTTTTGCTGAGTGGGTAGGTCAATCTGTGGATGACTATCATGCCTAATCCATTCTAAATCAATGCGTTATGTGTTTTATGTAGCTATGCCTACCTGTAAACGTGTAAGATTACCCATGCCTTATATTATTAATATCCTGCACATGCATGTATGCACAAAACCTAACCTGTATTTTTTCCTTTACATATTTCTGAAACCTATTTCAAAACTGCATTCAGATTCTGTTAAAAATCCTTTTATTGGGAATCAATTACTTAGCTATGGATTTGTTAAAACTTTGTTAACATCCTTAAAATTATTTGGTTTGTATGTAAACACACACTATATTTGCTACCGATTCATTAATCAATCATCAAAAAAAAATCACCATGAGAGCAATTAAAAATCTTACCGAATTAGAGAAACAAGTCCTACAATGTATTGCAGATTGTATGTATGCAGAATGGGGATTCTCAGACATTGGTGCAACAGATGTTGCAAGGGAAACAGGTATTGAAACAAAAGTTGTGAGAGGAGTTATTTCATCCTTAGTTAAGAAAAAACTTGTACAGGTAGAGGACAGGACAGACCATGTAGGATACAGAGCAAATGACCCATCATGGGAACCAATCATCTACCTTGACAATGAAGCACAGGGATTAGTGGAACATTGGGTAGAGAATAACGAAGGTGAATTGGAAGCATCAATAATTGAATAATTTAAAAATAGGGATGCGACTATTCAACGCATATTTTTTATGAATAAGTTTAAGAGTTTGTTTGAGAAGTTTGAGTCAGTCACCTTAGTGAGAATCATCACAGAATATGATGATGATTGCAGATACTATGAAGCAGAATTGTACAATGGTGACAAGTTGTTGGATGCAGTCACATATTACGATAAAAGAGAAATGAGAGAGCATCTTAAGCCATACGAAAATAACGTAACAATCAAAGCAGAAAATTTTACTTACTATTTATAACCAATCATCAAAAATCAATCATCATGAAAAAGTCAATCTGTTTATTCGCATCTATTTTTTACGGGTTTATGTCCTTAGCAATCCCGTACATGTTCATCATGTTCACTAATCCTACAGGAGTCAATCTTACCTGTATGTCTATCCTGTTTGCAATATCTGTTATGGGATGCTATGCCTATGCAGATACATACAGAGAATTGAAGTCAAAAAAGCATTAACAAAGTTTTAACAACATAAAAAACAACAATCCCAAAAGTATTTCGTTTGTTTGTAAACAATTAATCAATCATCAAATTTCAATCATCATGAAAAAGTTAGTCAGAAAGTTTGCAGTTATCAACTGCACAGGAACAGACAGAAAAAAGATTCTGTTGCCAATGAATGAGTCAGCATTCAATCACATGTTATCATTGAGAAATGATACCTACAATTCAGAGGATGAAAATTGCAGGTTAGCCCTATCCACAATTAGTGGTGGATGGTCAGAGCAATCAGTAAGGGAAAACTACAAATCCCTTGTTCGTATGTCAGGAATGAATACCAATGTGTATGGGCATGAGTTACGTTCATTCTGTGTTGATAATTCTTCATGGAGTAATTGTCAATACCTGAGATTGATTGATAAAGATGTTAAGGTGACATCAGGATTCTTTGATTTTCTTGTTGAAAGAACTAACCTGAAATTCTTGGAAGAAGGAAACAAAAAATTTGTGATTGTAGATGATTCAATCATCCCTGAAGGATTAACGGAGTCCTTTATTGAAAGAGGAAAGTTGGTTAAAAAAGATTGTATGACTGAAATCTATGGTGACAGAGCAATCCTGAGATATCATCATTCTCATTGGCATCCTGAGATTGAAAAGCAGTTCACTAAATTCATGGACAAAAGTCCTGAAGCAGTCAACTTTGGATTTGAAGCAGAGAAGTCATCCAGCGAATTCAGAGAGGAAGGTATTGCTATGAAGTTGGCACATGAAACAGGATTCAAAAAAGAGGAAGATGGAAGTTTAGGTGAATACGGATTTGAACTAATCAGTCCTATCTTACCACTATACAATCAGCAGGTTATTGATGAATGTATTGCTCCTGTTACAGATTTTCTCAATGCAGGGACAAGTGACAGATGTGGTGGACATTTCAATATATCCATGAATGGTATTGAGTCAAGAGATATCCTTAAAGGAATTAAAGGTAGCTTACCTATCCTGTATTCAATCTATGAAAAAAGAATAGGCAATAGCTATTGTCCTGTTAGAAATTTCTCTACCTACCTTAGAAGAAGGGATAAATATCAGGCATGTTACCTGAAAAATATGAATGTGCTTGAGATTAGATTGTTCCCTGCAATCAAGAATGTTAAAGTACTACAGAATAGAATTGAGTTGATGCGAATGGTAATGGGTAATCTGTATGGGAAAACAGCTATGAAGGTATTGCTTGAGTTAGCCAATCCTACAACAAACATCCATAACTTTTTACTGAATGTGGTGCTGAATGGTGATGTTGCTAAGTTCACAGAGAAGTTGAGATTGTTTGCAAAGTATTCAGAGCAATACGGATGTGGCAAAATATCCCTTGCATGTAAGAAAAAAGTAAACAAGTTGATGCAGGATGTGGTATTCCACATTCCTGTACCTGCACCACAGGTTATTGAAACAATCACAGAAGTTGCTGAATGTGACAATCAACAAGAGCAACAAAGCAATACAGAGGAAGTTAGTGTTTATTCATTCCTGCATTCACATGAACTGAGAATGGCATCTTCACAGGTTGAAGGATGGACTCCTGCCAATACAAATGATTTACGTTTGATGATTGGCAGAGCAGATAATCTGTGCAATCAAACATCACCAGCTCTTTCAGATTTTCAGATTCTTGCTAAAACTTTAGATGAGTTTGGATATTCAAGGGATGATGAATTTAGTCAGACATTCGCAGGTGCTACGCCATCCGAATTGGTACATGCATTCAGAAATGGTTTTGTTAGAGCATCACGAACAGGTGTAACGGATGGTGCAATTAAAATTTCATTCATGGCATTCTGTATACTGAATTACCTAATTAGAAAAAGAAGAATACGGAATCGCTTATCAGGTTACATCTACATGTATAATGGTGTTATGCTTTTCTTATCAGTTGAAGTTACAGATACCAATACATTCGGTGCATTCGGAATGGAAGGTCAAGGAATTCAATGGATTATTGAATCACCACAATTCTTACAAACCTACAATATACAAAGATGATGATTGATGGTAGTGGGGTGAGGATTCATCCAACATTCCCCACTATTTTTTTGTCAAACAAAATTTATTTCCTAACTTTATATTCTAACCAAAAAATTACAAACCATGTGTACATTCTTCGTAAAAAAGCCTAAGCAAAGATTAAACAAGGAGCATTTTCTTAACATCATTGAAAACAATCCGCAAGGATTTGGATTTGTATACACTACAGGAACAAAATTAGTTATTGTCAAGTCATCCAATCCCAGTCCTGAATCAATGTGGAAGAAGTTTTGTGATGCTGAAGCAAAATATCCGCAATCACATTTCATTGGTCATGGCAGGATTGCTACAGGAAGTGCTATCAACAATAACAATACACATCCCTTCTTAATCAATCAGAGTTTATCAATGGTGCATAACGGAATCCTAAGACAATTTCCTTCAACGATACAGAAGTCAGATACAGTTCAGTATATTGAGCAAGTCATCAAGAAATTGCCAAAAGATTTTTACAAGAATAGTGGTATCATGGACATGATTAGTCGTGATATCACAGGTAGTAAGTTTGCATTCTTATCTGTTGATAACAAAGTTTATGTAGTCAATGAACATTCATGTGTTATTGATGGTGAAACAGGAGTCCTGTTCAGTAACACTAACTTTAGAAAAACTGAATGGTTGGATTATGGCGGATTGAAAGTTGACAAGAAGTCAATATCTAAGAATAAATTAGGTAAGTATAAGGATACATTTTCATCCTATCCAGTTCAGAATAAATTAGATTTTCATGTTGATTCAGATTGTTGTGAGATTAAAAACAATCCTACAAATGATTGGGAGTATTGTCAGGATTGTCATGATTGGGTAAGAAAGCATGAATATAGTTACGATTGGGGATTGTGCAAACAATGTGAAGGTGAATACGGATTGACAGGAGTGAAGAATGAGGATAACTATTCCAAGACAATCACAGGTAAGCATTATGGTGACATAAATTATTGCGATGATTGTAACGTAAATGTAGCATCACATACACATGAGGATTGGCGTTTATGTGACCTGTGCATCAAGAGTTATGAAGACCCAAAACCTAATTTGAAAGTTTTGTAATCATGGTGGTTAGGAATACGGGGACAAGGTTTGTCCTGTCCCCAATTTTTAAAATTAAAAAATTATACCAATATGTCAATGTCTATGCAAGGTCAGGAGTTATTTATATCAACGATGGCAAAGGTTGTTGTTGATGTAGCAATACAGAATAATCCTGAATACAACAAGTTTATGGATGGGATTATATCATCCCTTATTACAATGGCTAAAGTTGAGAAGTTGCTTGATGATGATGAGATTGAGATAGCAATCAATATCATCAATAGCAGAGCAAAGGAAATACTACAGATAATCAACATGGGTAACATTGAAAATGAGAACGATATTGATGACATCATAAACAGAGCATTAAATTCAGGTAAAGAATAAACTATTTAACCATGGAAAAGTATTATGCAAAACAGGTAATCCAATTTAATGAAGAAAGTAAAAGGACAATAACATTAGATGCACAGATTATTTTAGGCATGAAGTCCTACGAGGAGTTAGGTAGGTTTGTCAGGGATAAGATGGAATCTAAAATAAAAGAATTGGATTGGCATACAGAACAAGTTAAGAAACAATCAAACCTATAATTAAAAATCAAAAAAAATCAACATGGAAAATTTAATCATCCAACTAAACGAAGTACTAAACTATTCCTTCTATGGAATCGGAATTGCTTTCATCCTTTCTATTGGTATAACAATATACCAAATGTCAAAAAATAATTTACCTAATCTTTAAAATTTTTAACATGGAAAATACGTTATCAACATTCACAGACCTTACGCCATACGAAAGACAGATATTCATAGCTGAGTTATACCATAACGCATGGTATTCGCAGGATAGATACGAGCAGTTGTATGACCTGTTCAGCAACTGGAGAGATAATCCAGTAAGAGAGAAAAAATTTTTAGGCGAAGTAACTAACAATCTAAATGAACCAGCACATGAGAACTAATCCTATATTCTATTGCAAAAGATGTAGCGGTGAAGGTGGATGGATAGATTTTGATGAAGATGCAGAAATCTTTTTTCAATGTCCCGATTGTAATGGTACAGGTTTAAGTCAAGATAAAAAAGAAAAACATGGAATCAAAAAAACAAAAGATGGCAATTCAGATGTTGCTAAGAATAGCAAGTCATCTGGCTATGGAAATAAACGAAGTACATAATGGTAGTACAATAGTTGGAATAATCAGAAACAAACAGATATTAACCATGATTCATTGTATATCAATTATAAGTGGTGTATCTGTTGATGAATTAACTAATCAATTCAACGCCATGCTTAATGAATCCGTAAAGGATTATGACAAGCATACAAGAATTCTTGATGGTGATGAAATACTAAAAAATATAATGAATGAAGAAGAAGGTTAAGATAATCGCAGAGATTGTCACCTTCTTTTCAATCATGTATTGGTTATGGGATTTTAATATACCTGTTGGTGACAACATTGGAATGATGTTACCATTCCTATTTATTTATGGGTTAATGTATTTAATACTAAGATAAGCTATGAGAGATTTGTATTTTGAGAGAAACGAACATCTGCTAAAAAAAGCGAATGAGATGCTGAGTAAGGTATTTATTTATTCAGGAGCATACGATGTTAGTGAGTTTAATAGAAGGAGATGCCTTAATGAAATTGGTGCATTTATAGATTCTGTAAGCAAGAAGAAAGAAATAAATCTTGTCAAGAAAGAAGATATAAAAATTGTAGAAGTGCTGAAGAAGAAAAACATTAAGGTTTCTCCTACTATTATTATTTCACCAGAAAGGAAGATAAAAAAGTATAAGCCAATTAACGAATTGTTTGAGGAATATAAAACGCACAATGGTTTGACCGATGCAGATTTTGGTATTGGTTTGAAAAATCCAAGAACAAGAGAATACGTTTTTAATAAGGCAATGTTTTCAAGATTCGCATTCAGTTGCGGATATTCGCAGGTTGCTTTGGGAAAGTTTTTAAAACTTGACAGGACAACTATTATTTATTACATTAATGAATATAAAGACAGAAATTATGGATATGAAGAATCAGATACAAAGGTTATCGGATGAGTTAATTGCTGAGTGCAATAAACAAAATAAGAGATGTACCATAACTATTGTTGACCTTAATAAGTCGGCACATGGTAGTATTATTTCTTATGTTTCTGACAGGGTTTGTAAACATTTTGAGGTTGATATTAATGACCTAAAAAAATGGAGAAAAACTGAGGCACAACGGAAAGCTAAAAAGATGATAGTTTTTTTGCTGGTAACAAGGTTGGCTATACCAATTAAAGATGTTGCAGCATTTCTTGGAATCTCCTCACAATCAATTTCTTATCTATCCCTTAACCCATATGGTGTTTACAAGATAGATGGGTATGAAAATTTTGTTTACAAAATAGAGTCAGAGCTTAAAGAAAACCTATATTTGTCGTCCTAAAAAAATTGCAATGAAAGATAATAGCAAAGAGAGAGAGCAACTAATGAAAAAGATAGAAAAGCTATATGCTGAGTTAGAGAAATTAAAATCAGAACTAAGAAGGTTAGTCCTACAAAAAACATAAAAACTATGGTTTATCTGGCAATTATTTCTTTTGTGGCATTATGGGGTATCAGTTGGATATGGGTGAGGGGCATTGATTATATGTCTGAAAAGCATCCAGATTACAAGGGTGAAGATTTTTTGGATTCATAGATATTATTCGGTTAGTAACAAGGATTTTTGTGTATCAAAATGTCAAGTTTATTATGCACAAAACTGGACAATTCGGTTACAAATTGTAACCAGTTTAAATTTTTTCCAGTATTTGTACTATAAGTACAAAAATTGGCAAATATTTTCCACTAAAACCGAATTTTAATAAAAAGTTTTCCAAAATATGTAAAAAAACCATGCCAAATTCTGGAATTATCCGAATTGTATGAACTATTTATACCTGAAAGCATATAAAAGTGCAATATGATGCATATTTATACCTAAAAGCGTATAATGTCCGTTAAAACAGACAAATGTCCCATGTTTTGTGCATTATAAAGCACATTTAATGTGCAAAAATTATTTTGATGGTAAAAGAAATTGTACTTAATTTGTAAACAACTAAAAAATATAACATGGAAAAAAGCTACTACGCCATCATACCTGCATCAGTTAGGTATGACAAAAGATTATGCCCAAATGCGAAGCTCCTGTACGGAGAAATTACTGCCTTATGCAATGAAAAGGGTTACTGCTGGGCTACAAACGCTTATTTTAGTGCCTTATACAACGTATCAAACAGGTCTATAGTTAATTGGGTTAATGAGCTAGAAGGAGCTGGACACATATCCATAAACTACGATAACTACTCCATATCTGGTGGAGGAA
>Ga0255066_1000317_pt1 | contig 8889 bp, 14 predicted proteins | sample Colum_Cont_RepA__2_FD_188465 | JGI IMG/M metagenome (GOLD analysis project Ga0255066, IMG submission 188465) | Freshwater microbial communities from Columbia River, Oregon, United States - Colum_Cont_RepA_8h | ecosystem: Environmental > Aquatic > Freshwater > River | place: USA: Oregon...
ACTACAGTAAATGGTAAATCTGTGTATTGCGTGGATGTTTTAAATTAGTTTGTATATTTATAATATACTGTGATTAAGTTAAAAGACATATTATTAGAATCAACCGCACCAGATATCTTTATTCCAAGAAGAATGGATGACAGACTTGAGCGGATGATTAGTGTTTATATTCGTAATGGAAGTAAAGGCGGTTTAAATTTACAAAATAAAAATTTGACTGTATTACCCGCTATATTAAAGGATATAACTGTTAACGGATTTTTTGATTGTAGTAGTAATAATTTAACTACATTAGAAAACTGTCCTAAGATTGTTACTGGAACTTTTAATTGTAAAGAAAATGTGTTAACATCATTAAAAGGTGCGCCTGAGAGTGTTGGTGATGGTTTTATTTGTAGTGACAATAAATTAACATCACTGGAATTTACGCCTAGTAGTGTTGGTGGAAATTTTGGTTGTAGTAATAATTATTTAACATCATTAAAAGGTGCGCCTGAGATTATTAAAGGAACTTTTGGTTGTAATAACAATAAGTTAACTTCATTGGAAGGTGCGCCTAAGAAAGTTGGTAAAAGTTTTAGTTGTACTAATAATCTATTAACATCACTAAAAGATGCTCCTAAGAAGGTTGGTGATGGTTTTTATTGTGGTTCTAATAAATTAACATCACTAGAAGGTGCTCCTCGTACTATTCCTGGATATTTTGCTTGTAATGATAATCTATTAACATCACTAGAAGGTGCGCCTAATGATGCTTATGAATTTTGGTGTAGTGAGAATCCAGTTAAATTTACAGAAAAACAAGTAAGAGCTGTATGTAATGTTTGGTCAACTGTATTTATATGATTAAGCTTAAAGAAATATTATTAGAGAATACCGCACCAAATATCTTTATTCCTAGAAGAATGGAGAATAGAGTTGAGCGTTTGATTAAGACTTATATTCGTAATGGTAATAAAGGCAATTTAAATTTACAAGATTTAAATTTAACTGTATTACCTGAAATGTTAAAAGATATAACTGTTGATGGTGATTTTTATTGTGGTAATAATAATTTAACATCATTAGAAAATTGTCCTAAAACTGTTAGTGGAGTTTTTGGTTGTAGTAGTAATTTCTTAAAATCACTAGAAGGTGCTCCTAAGTTTGTTGGTGAAAATTTTATGTGTAGATTTAATTCAGTTAAATTTACAGAAGCTCAAGTTAGAGCAGTATGTGATGTTAAAGGATATATATTTTTATGATTAAACTTAAAGATTTATTAACAGAAGGCAAACCGCCAACTATTTTTGTTCCTAGAAGGGTTGAAGATAGATTGGATAGGTATATCAAAACTTTTATAAGAACAGATTTAAATAATCCAGACGCAATGTTAGATTTGATTGATTCTGATTTGACAGAAATACCTGAAATAATAAAAGATTTGGAAATAAAAGGGTCGTTTAGATGTAGTTACAATCATTTAACATCATTAAAGAACAGTCCTAAAAGTGTTGGCGGTGATTTTGCCTGTAATAATAATATGTTAACATCATTAACTGGTGTAACTGAACATATTGGTGGTGATTTTCATATTGACCACAATGAGTTAACATCACTAAAAGGTGCGCCTAAAACTGTTGGTGGTATATTTTATTGTTATCAAAATCCAGGTATGTTTTCAGAAAGACAAATTAAAAGAGTATGTAAAGTTGGTAAAGGTATATGGACGGATTAAGTTGACCAAAAAATAAACAAATATGATTAAACTTAAAGATTTATTAACAGAAGGTAAGTCACCAAATATTTTTGTTCCTAGAAGAATGGAAGATAGAGTTGAGCGTTTGATTAATCTTTATATCCGTAATGGTAGCAAAGGTTATTTAAATTTAAGACAAATGAGCTTAAATAAATTACCAGACATATTAAAAAATGTTAATGTTGGTGGATCTTTTAATTGTTCTGTTAATAATTTAACTTCATTAGAAAATGCCCCTAAGAGTGTTGATGGAGATTTTTATTCTAGTGGCAATGAATTAACCTCATTGGTTGGTGCTCCTAAGACTGTTGGTGAAGACTTTTATTGTAGTTACAATTTGTTAACATCACTAGAAGGTGCGCCTGAAACTGTTGGCGGTGACTTTTATTGTGGTTATAATAAATTAACATCATTAGCTGGTGTTCCTAAATCTGTTGGTGGAATTTTTGTTTGTAATGACAATCCTGGTAATTTTACAGAAGAACAAGTAAGAGCAGTGTGTGATGTTAAAGGTGAAGTGTTAGCTTTACCCAAAAAATTACCCCGCCTGAAAAAAAGTTAAAAAAAGTTTTGACGGCTGCGGTTCCGTGGTGTAAAGTCTTTGCATGGTTAATGAACTGCTTTCCTTCCAGAAGGGCAACGCCAAGCTTGGTAAGAAGATTTTCACTTTTTCCATCGTTTCTGGTTACACCTGTCCCTTCGCCAAGGATTGTTTGGCCAAGGTTGACCGTTTGACCGGCAAGTTGACGGATGGACCTGATACCCAATTTAGGTGCTTTAGTGCTTCTCAAGAAGCTTTGTTTCCTGCGGTGCGTAAAAGCCGGTGGGATAACTTTGAAAAGATTCTGAATGCTATCAAGAATAATACCTTGGTTGAATTGATTCTTAATAGTATTCCCAAGAAAGCTACTGTTATTCGTGTTCATGTTGCCGGTGATTTCTTTAGTCAAGCTTATTTCAATGCTTGGATGGAAGTGGCTAAAAAGCGTACTGATATTATCTTTTATGCTTATACCAAGAGCATTGGTTATTGGGTTAACCAGCTTGGTAACATTCCTAGTAACTTTAAGTTGAATGCTAGTTACGGTGGTAAACAGGATAGTTTGATTGAACAGTATAATTTGAAGAGTGTTAAAGTGGTATACACTGTTGAACAGGCTGGTGATATGGTTATTGATCATGATGATACCAGTGCTTTTATGCAAGATAAGTCGTTTGCTCTGCTTTTGCATGGTGTGCAGCCTAAAGGCAGTGAGGCTTCTAAGGCTTTGAGTGTGTTGAAGAAGCAGGGAATTCACGGATATGGTAAGAAGAAGGATATTCGTGAATTGGCGGTTGGTTAATTTATATATTAATAAGATTTGACGGTCATATATTTATAATGATATATGGCTAAATCAATAGAAGGTGATGTAAGTTTAGAAAGTCTTTATTTAAAAGATATACCTGACATATTAAATGGTGTTACTGTTAATGGTTATCTTTATTTATGTAACAATAAATTAAGTTCATTAAATAATTGTCCTATTAGTGTTGGAGGCAAGTTTGAAGTATTTAAAAATAAGTTAACATCATTGATTGGTGCGCCTAAAGTTGTTGGTAGTGACTTTGATTGTTATCATAATCAATTAACATCATTAGAAGGATGTCCACAACAAGTAGGAGGAGAATTTGATTGCAGTCGTAACAAGTTATCAACACTAGAGGGTGGACCTATAGAAGTAGGAGGTGCTTATGGATGTAGTGGTAATTTGTTAACATCCTTAAAAGGTGCTCCTAGAATTATTCACGGAAATTTTCTTTGCAGTAACAATAATTTAATAACATTGGAAGGCGCACCTTGGAAGGTTGGACTTGGTTATAGTGTTTTTAGATGTAGATTTAATAAAATTAGATCATTAATTGGAGCTCCTGAAGTTGTTTATGGAGAGTTTGATATTAGTAATAATCCTGAATTAGAGTCATTGGAAGGTATTCCTAAAAAAGTTACTGGTGATTTTTCTTGTCATAAGTGTAAAGTTAAGTTTAATAGAAAACAAATTGAAGCGGTATGTGATGTAGGCGGTACAATTTACTATTAACAAATAGTTAATAACTTTACTATAGTGATTCATATTTATAAGAATATGAAATACACTGACTTTTATCCATCAATTTTACAAGAAAACAGAAAAGTTGCTAAAGAACTAGTTGTTCAAGGCAAATTAACACCAGAAGAATTTGAACAATTACAAACTATTGATCCATCCCAAACCAAGAAATATATGGGGTGGATGGCAAAACAATGGATTGCTAAGACTGTTACAGACATTGATGAATTAAGAAACAAGATAGAAGAATATGACGCATTTGTAAAAAACGGTAAGGCTAAGACAAAAGATGTGTATCAATTTGCATCATTTGCTGATTTGAAGAAGGAAGTTGATGAATTGAATGCAATGGGTAGTGAAAGCAAGAGTGAATTGCGTGATGATTATGAAGTGGTGCTTGATAATGATAAATTACTTATTGCTGTACCACATACGCATGAAGCTAGTAGATATTTGGGATTGAGTAAGTTTCAATACAGAGATTGTGAAGGTGGTGGTAAAGATAGTGCGTGGTGTACAACATATAAGGCGCCTGATCATTTCAATGATTATTATTTCAAGCAACAAATTACTTTTTATTATATAAGAATCAAAGATGAAGCAATGATTGAGTTGGCAAAAGCAGCATTTCCAGCAAGAGGTGCAGCAATGGTTGTAACAGCAGTATTGGTTGACAAAAATGGTAAGGTAAGCAGTTGTTATGACGGTACTGATAAAGTAATGAGTGGAGCAGAAATAACCAAATTCCGTAAAATCATTGGTATTTGATACTATGATTAAGTTGAAGGACATACTGTTAGAATCAACTGCGCCTAATATCTTTATTCCAAGAAGAATAGAGGATAGAGTTGAACGGTTGATTAAGAATTATATTCGTAATGGCAGCAAAGGTGATTTAGTTTTAAGTAAATTGCCAATGAGATTGACTAAATTACCGCCAATATTAAAAGACATAACTGTTAACGGTTGGTTTGATTGCAGTTTGAATAGTTTAACATCGTTAGAAAATTGTCCTAAAATTGTTAATGGTAATTTTTATTGTAGTTGGAATAAACTAACTAGTTTAGAAGGAGCACCACAAAAAGTTGATAGACATTTTATTTGTCATAGTAATGATGTAAAGTTTACAGAAGAACAAGTTAGAGCAGTGTGTGATGTAAAAGGAACGGTGTATTTATGATTAAGCTTAAAGACATATTACTTGAAGGTAAGCCGCCAAGTATCTTTGTTCCAAGAAGAATAGATAACAGACTTGAAAGGATGATTAGTCTTTATGTAAGAAATGGCAGCAAAGGTAATTTGAATTTATCAAATTTTAAGTTAACTAAGTTGCCAGAGATATTGAAAAATGTTAATGTTGGTGGGGATTTTAATTGTAATAATAATAAATTAATATCATTAAAAGGTGCGCCTGAAACTGTTGGTGGTGCTTTTTGGTGTAGTTATAACAAATTAACTTCATTGGAAGGTGCGCCTACTAGTGTTAATGGTAATTTTTGGTGTGGGAATAACAAACTGACCTCATTAAAAGGTGCGCCTACTAGTGTTGGTGGAAATTTTTATGGTGACCACAATGAGTTAACATCACTAGAAGGTGCTCCTAAGACAGTTGGTATCAATTTTTATTGTAATAGTAATAAATTAATATCATTAAAAGGTGCGCCTAGTAGTGTTGGTAAAGATTTTTATTGTCAGTATAACCTTTTAACATCATTGGAGGGTGCGCCTAGTAGTGTTGGTAAAGATTTTCATTGTTTTAAAAATCCAGTACAATTTACAGAACGAGATGTAAGAGCAGTATGTGATGTTAAAGGAAATGTATATGTATGATTAAGCTTAAAGACATATTACTTGAAGGTAAACCGCCAAGTATCTTTGTTCCTAGAAGAATGGAAGATAGAGTTGAGCGGATGATTAGTCTTTATGTAAGAAATGGAAGCAAAGGTAATTTGAGTTTAAAAGAGTTGAATTTAACTAAGTTACCTGAGAGCTTGAAGGATGTAAATGTTACGGGTAACTTTCAGTGCAGTAGAAATAAATTAACAACATTAGAAAATAGTCCTAAAAGTGTTGGTAAAGACTTTTATTGTTACGCTAATAACTTAATATCATTAACGGGTGCGTCTGAGTTTGTTGGTAATAATTTTGATTGCAGTAGCAATTATAAATTGACATCACTGGAAGGTGCGCCCAAATTTGTTGGTGGAAACTTTTATTGTCTTCGTAATTCTTTTACAGAAGAACAAATAAGAGCAGTATGTGATATTAAAGGAAAGGTGTATGTATGATTAAACTTAAAAACATACTATTAGAAAATGAAGCACCTGATATCTTTGTTCCTAGAAGAATAAAAGATAGATTTGAGCGTTTAATTAAGAATTATCTTCGTGATCATAGCAAAGAAAGTTTGATTTTAAGTAGAATGAATTTAGATAAATTGCCTAAGATACTAAAGAATCTTACTATTGGTAAAGATTTTTGGTGTACTGATAATCATTTAACATCATTAGAAAATTCACCTATATATGTTGTTGGAAATTTTGGTTGTAGTCATAACAAGTTAATATCATTGGAAGGTGCGCCTGAATATGTAGGAGGTAATTTTTATTGTAGAGGTAATCCAGTGAGATTTACTGAAGCTCAAGTTAGAGCCGTTTCTGAAGTTAAAGGAATGATATTTGTATGATTAAGCTTAAAGATTTATTGTTAGAAAATGAAACGCCTAATATCTTTGTTCCTAGAAAGATTGAAGATAGAACGGTTAGATATAATCAAATGACCCAAAAAGCGGTGAATAAAATAATTGATGATTATAACGCTAACAAAAATAAAGATGATTTGGATATATCTGGTCCTAGTATTGATGATGACTATGATCCTGACTATGATTTTGATACCAGTACATTGAGTCTAACGGGAGAATTTATAATACCAGATACATTAAAAAAAGTAGAAGGTGGATTGGATTTAGAAAATAGTAATGTTACTAAATTACCAGACAATTTAACTATTGGTGATTATATTAATGATTATTCTTATAGTAGGTTGGATATTTCTTATTGTAAAAGATTAAAAGCATTACCAAAAGGTTTAAAAGTTGCTAGAATTGATGCTTATAATAGTGGTTTAATTGAAATACCTGATGACCTACAATGTATTTACTTGAATTTACAATATACAAGAATAAAACAATTGCCATTGTTCAAACATTTTATAAAAGAAATTGATTTGGAAGGTTGTAGATTTTTCAAAACATTACCAGTTGGATTTACCGCCGGTAAAATATTAATTCAAGAAAGTAAATCATTTGTATCAGTTCCTAATAATGTAAACATAAAAGAACTTACTGTTAATGAATGTGAAAAATTTACATCAATTGGTTCAAATTGTACAATTGAGCGTTTATTTATTGGTTATAGTTGTCCTAATTTTATTACATTACCAACTGATATTAAAGCAGATTTACTAAACCTTACATACATAAATACACCATTAAGAATAAATTTATTTAATAAATATAAAACTAAACCAAAAGTTTTAAAGGCATTGAAGATAATGTACCCTAATGTAAAAGAATTCCAACTTGGTTAAACAAATGAAAATAATACAAGGAAATCTTGATTTAGACCGTTTGCATTTGAAAGAATTGCCTGAGATTTTATCTACAGTTGATAAAATTGATGGATATTTCAGTGTAAGTGACAACCGTATATCATCATTAAAGAATTGTCCAAGAATAATTGGTGAAAGTGTGTATTTTAGTTACAATGAAAAACTTAAAAATCTTGTTGGTGGACCTGAAATTGTTGGTAAGAATTATGGCGTATCAGGTTGTAAAGAATTAATATCATTAGAAGGAATACCAAAGATAATACCTGGCAATTTGCAAATTTCATCCAATCATAAATTGGTTGATTTTACATATTTTCCTAAAAAAATCGGTGGAGATTTAGAAGTAGGACATTACCTTGGTGGCACTCGTAAATTTCCAAAGGAATTTACAGAAGATTTCTTTAGGTCTATTTGTGATATTCGTGGAAAAGTAAAAATTTATCGTTGGATGGACTTTTTATGATTAAACTAAAAGATTTACTATTAGAAAATGATGATATCTTTATTCCCAGAAGAATAGAGGACCGTCAAACTAAATACAACAATATCACTCAAAAAGAAGTAAATGCTATTGTTGATGATTTTATTGCTAAGCGTTACAATATGTCATTGACATTATCACCAAAAGATATAGATGATAATGGATATGAATATGGTACATTGCAATATAATGGAGATTTTGTTGTACCAGATAAATTAAAACATACACCAAGTAACTTACTGTTAAATAATTCAAATGTAACAAAACTACCAGATAATCTAACTATAGGACATTATGATATCTTAAGTGTTGTTGGATGTTATAAACTACATCAATTGCCAAAAGGATTAAAAGTTAAAATAGTTGAGGCGGCTTCAAGTGGTGTAAGAGTTATACCAGATGATATTGAATGTGATAGACTCAATCTTGATAGTGCAGCATATATAACTGAATTGCCACTATTTAAACATTATATAGAAACTATTAATTTATTATCTGCGGTTAAATTCAAAACATTACCATCTAAATTTACCTGCGGTACACTTAACATATGTGGTACACCAGTTGAACATATCCCAGATAATGTCATAATAAAACATTTAAGAGCATATCATTGTAAACATTTAATATCAATTGGTAATAATTGTGAAATTGATTATTTGTCAATAACAAACAGTACAATTGAAACAATTCCTACAGACATAAAATGTAAAACATATATGGATATTAAACATACACCGTTTTTATACAATTTTCTAAAAAAATATAAATCTCCCGAAAAAGTTATGGATGAATTAAAACAGTTATATCCATATGTAAATGAATTTGGTATTTAAGTGTTACAAATCTGTAACATACTATTTGATACTTATATAAATGAAGGTAAGATCATTATTCATTTCAGACACACACATTGGAAGTGATTATTGTAACCATGAAAAACTGCTGAAATTATTGAGTGAAGTAGA
>Ga0255066_1000329_pt1 | contig 8744 bp, 8 predicted proteins | sample Colum_Cont_RepA__2_FD_188465 | JGI IMG/M metagenome (GOLD analysis project Ga0255066, IMG submission 188465) | Freshwater microbial communities from Columbia River, Oregon, United States - Colum_Cont_RepA_8h | ecosystem: Environmental > Aquatic > Freshwater > River | place: USA: Oregon | collected...
GCCTTTCAAGACACCCGCATGCGAGAGATCGAGATAGACCTTTTTAAGGCCAGCCTTATTGAGAGTTTGTAAGAGCAGGCTAAGGGCCTCAAGGTCGGCCTCCCATCCTGCATGACCATAAATCTCTGCCCCGATCTGAAGCTCCTCACGCGAGCTCGATCCTGCTGGTGCTCGCACGTGGGCAACTGATCCAGCATAACAAAGGCGTGTAACCCCCTCTCGATTTAGTAAGTGGGCATCAATACGAGCCACCTGAGGGGTGATATCAGCGCGTAATCCAAGGGTTCTACCAGAGAGCTGATCCACCAACTTAAAGGTTTGCAGATTGAGATCTGAGCCAGTGCCAGTGAGCAATGAATCCAAGAACTCTAATAAGGGAGGATTTACTAGCTCATATCCGTAGGTTTGATAAAGATCTAGCGCGCGACGGCGTAGCTCCTCAATCTTACGAGCCCGAGATGGCAATACGTCAGCAATATCCTCAGGTAATAACCAGCGATTCATGATGAAAGAAATTAATTTTTCTTTTGCATGAACCTGAAGAAATCATTATTGGGTTCAATCACCATAATGTCCTTCTTGTCCTTAAAGGAATTGCGATAAGCCTCAAGGCTACGATAGAACTGGGCGAACTGAGGATCTCGATTAAAGGCTTCTGCATAGAATGAGGTCGCTCGGGCATCACCAAGTCCCTTGATACGCTGAGCATCACGATAGGCTTCTGCCAAAATTACATCACGCTGTCGTTCGGCATTAGCGCGGATCTTATCGGACTCAGCTGCGCCAGTAGAACGTAGTTCATTAGCGACTCTCTTACGCTCTGCTTCCATTCGACGATAGACTGAGTCACTAATTTCTGCCAAGAGATCAACCCGCTTGAGGCGTACATCAACAATCTCAACACCAATATCTTTCGCATCTTCCGCAACTTTCTTACGGATACCCTGCATCACTTGCTCACGCTGCTCCGAAATAATTTCCCGAATCGTACGCTTTGTAAATTCCTCATTCAGAGCAGAGCGCACTAATTGGTTCATTCGATCAGTTGCAAGACGCTCGTCACCTCGGAAGCTCACGAAGAACTTGAGGGGATCCACAATCCGCCATTTCACATAGGAGTCCACTAAGAGATTTTTCTTCTCTGCGGTTATGAAGCGCTCTGCATCTGGACTATCAATCGTCATGATACGACGATCAAAGAAGATCACGTTTTGAAACGGTGCTGGTAATTTAAAGTGTAGACCAGGCTTTTCAATCACCTCAACTATCTGACCAAAGGCAAATATCACTGCATATTTGCGCTGATCTACCACGAAGATACAGGATGTAATTAAGTAGAAAGCGACTACTAAGCTAACAATAAGTCCAAGGATACGATTTGGCATAGTTATTTTCCTCGACTCTTAACGATCGCCGCGATCACGGCTGCGTAAGCCATCGCGTTTTTCAGGGGCACGATCTACAGGTGCTGGATTAGCAATCGAACTTGGGACAGCAGGCGCTGGAATACTTGGCAAACCACCTGTTTGCGCTTGGGCAGCTTGTTGTGCTTCTGAGCTTACCTGGGAAATAATCTTATCGAGTGGTAAATACAGCAAGCTATTACTCTTAGTGGTATCGACCAATACTTTAGAGACATTGGTGTAAATCTCTCTCATGGTATCGATATACATCCGATCCCGAGTAACCTGAGGCGCCTTTGCATACTCAGTATAAATTTGTTTAAAGCGAATGGCATCACCTTCAGCCATCGCAACAACTCGAGCGCGATAACCCTCTGCTTCCTGATTCAAGCGTGCTGCGGTTCCTTTGGCGCGCGGCAGGATGTCATTTGCGTACGCCTCACCCTCGCTCTTTAAGCGCTCCTGGTCCTGTCCCGCCTTAACCGCATCATCGAATGCTGCTTGTACTTGCTCAGGGGGCTGGACATTTTGTACTGTAACGCTCGTAATAAAGATACCGGCCTTATAACTATCTAATATCTTTTGAATCGAGAGCGATAGGTCAATTGCGATTTTCTCGCGTCCTTCGTATAAAACGGTATCCATCTTGCTGCGACCCACAATCTCTCGCACCGCGGTCTCGGCGGCTTGCACCACTGCCAAATCTGGATCACGGTTATTAAAGAGGTACTCCATTGGATCTTTAAGGCGGTACTGAACTGCAAAGCGCACATCAATGATGTTCTCATCTTCAGTCAACATCGAAGAGTCTTTTTGATTGGTTCCTTTAATAATGACTGGACGACCAATCTCGACAGATCGGACTGCCGATAAGTTAACAATTTCGGTGGACTGTATTGGAAATGGTAAGCGCCAATTGATACCCGGGCGAGCCGTGTAATCGTATTTACCAAAGGTCAGGATTACGCCGGCTTGTCCTTCCTGAATCATGAAGAAGCCACTAAAGAGCCAAACCAGACCCAAAATAACTGCTGCGCCAATACTAGCTACTTTGGGGTTAAAGCCATCAACATTAAATTGTGGTGGTTTACGACCACCCCCGCTAGGTGGTTGCTGCCCACCACCAGAGGGACGCTTTTTGCCCCCAAACAGATTATTAAGCTTGTCATTGAAATCACGCCAAAGATCATCAAGATCAGGCGGTCCGCTATTTGGACGGCGATTATCTTGTGGTTGCTGTTCAGGCGGATTGGGAGAAGGGTTCTCACCACCCTTAGGATCCTTATCCCCTTTGGGGGCATTGGATTGGGGGTTATTACCCCAGCCCGGATCGTTGACTGAGAAAAAACCTGCAAAGTAATCACGTACTTTACGGAGTGTTAGGCGAAAGGTTTGGGTTTGGATGGAAATCAAAATCAGCTGTTTCTGGTCTATCAGTTAATGGTTCAAGGAGGTCGCCATGGGCCCTTAATTTTTGGACTAAAGCGTGCTCATCCCTTAGTTTATCAGTCATCTGCGCAAACTCGGTAAGGCATCCTCGGAGTAGGTCTAAACCCATTCCCGCTTGGGCAGAAATAAAGACCTTATATGGCACTCCATTAATATCGCGCACAATCTGCGGGCCCTTAGTAAAGGTTTGTGGCATCAGGTCGATTTTGTTCATGACCTCAATGCGGGGTATGGTATCGGCTCCAATTTCTTTGAGAACGGCTTCTACTTCCGCCTGTTGCTGAAGCGCTACTGGACTGCAGGCATCAATCACATGCAGAATTAAGTCGGCGTGGACGGTCTCGTCCAAGGTGGCCCGAAAGGCCTCCACCAATTGATGGGGAAGTTCTCGTATAAAACCCACAGTATCGGAGAGGACAATTTGCATCCCTTCACCCAAGTGGATTTTTCTGGAAGTGGTGTCTAAGGTGGCAAAGAGTTGATCAGCTGCATAAGTGCCAGCCTTGGTTAAGGCATTAAATAGCGTCGATTTACCTGCATTGGTGTAACCCACTAAGGAGACCGAGAACACTTGATTACGAACTCGGGCTCTGCGTTGCGTACGTTGTTGGCGCTGTAATTTATCCAGTTCGGCTTCCAGGCGCTTTGCTTTAGTCGCCAGCATCCGGCGATCCAACTCCATTTGGGTCTCACCGGGGCCACCGCGCAGACCAATACCACCCTTTTGCCGTTCTAAGTGACTCCATGCACGCACCAAGCGCGACATGCGATAGCGCACATTCGCCAGCTCAACCTGGGTTTTACCTAAATGACTTTTAGCCCGTTGGGCAAAGATATCTAAGATTAAGCCGGTACGATCAATCACATGCTTACCGAGATGCCGTTCTAAGTTACGTTGCTGGGTTGGAGAGATCGCATGGTTGATGAGCGGGGTCTACGCTGCCACGCCGCCCTACCACCGAGGCTCTAGGGATCGATCCAGCACTCTCCGCCAAGAGTGCAAGCTCTGCCATGCTTTCCGGGAAATCGTCTTTACCGGTATCGATACCAACTAAGACTGCACGAACCTCTTCAACACCCGTGTTATGCAGACGGAGTTTCCTCTTCATCCATCTTCAGATTTACTGCGCGCGCTGGCACAACGGTAGAGATGGCGTGTTTATAGACCATTTGGGTCACGGTATTACGCAATAGGATTACATACTGATCAAACGACTCGACATTACCTTGTAATTTAATGCCATTAACCAAGTAGATTGATACGGGGATATGCTCTTTGCGCAAGGCATTTAAGAACGGATCTTGTAGAAGTTGGACTTGTTTGTTATTCATACTGCTCCTTATTACTTATTTTGTTTGGGAGTCTTGCTTTTATCACTGCAATAAAACTGTTCACCTAATGGATATTACCCGTATTAAATTAATTGCACCACGGGGACTACAAAACCTACTTACGGCGTGGTTTTTCTTCTTTAACGTATGGGTTTACGGCGGTACGGAACTCGATTCGCAAAGGGGTGCCACGGAGATCAAAGATCTCCCGAAAACGCCCTTCTAGATAGCGCTTATAGCTATCGGTAATCCCGCTAAGGGCGCTACCATGAATAATCACAATGGGTGGGTTCATACCCCCCTGGTGTGCATAGCGTAGTTTTGGTCGTCCTCGCCCCACTCGTTTGGGCTGCTGATGGGCTACCGCATCAATCATGGCACGGGTTAACTTCGGTGTAGAAAGTTTTGCCATACCTGCTAGGAAGGCCTTATCCACATCTTTAAATAGATCTTTAATGCCAAAGCCCTTCTTTGCAGAAATCGGATGCACGTTCGCAAAATCCAGAAAACGCAGTTTTTGGGAGATCTCAACCCGTGCCCGTTCTTTGACATAGGTGTCAATGCCATCCCACTTGTTCACTGCCACCACCATCGCACGCCCCGCTTCCACAATATATCCCGCAATATGCGCATCTTGCTCCGAGATATCTTGCTGCGCATCAAGCATCAAAATCACTACGTTGGCATCATTAATGGCTTGTAGGGTTTTAACTACTGAAAACTTTTCGATTGCCTCAAAGACCTTACCGCGGCGTCGCAGACCTGCGGTATCGATCAGGATATAGGACTTGCCATTGCGCTCAAAGGGCACTTCAATTGCATCGCGGGTGGTACCGGGTAGATCAAAGGCAATCACCCGCTCCTCTCCAATTAAGGTATTGATAAAAGTTGATTTACCGACATTCGGTCGACCCACTACAGCAATCTTCATTGGGCGTGTGCCATCCAAAATAGACTCTTCTTCTGGCACAGGGTCAGGAATCTGCAATCGATCTAAGGCTTCCTCTAACAAGGAGCGCACACCATCGCCATGGGCAGAAGAAATTGCTTCAGGCTCACCCAAGGCAAGCTCATGGAAGTCAGCGGTAACCACGCTGTGTGGCATGCCCTCTGTTTTGTTCACCGCCAATATGACTGGACGACCGGTCTTGCGCAAGAACTCTGCAATTACTCGGTCTTGGGGTGCTAAACCTAAACGACCATCTACTAAAAAGATAATGAGATCAGACTCTGCAACTGCTTGCTTGGTTTGCTTTGCCATCTCGGCCAAGATACCGGTCTTCGCGACGGGCTCAAAGCCGCCGGTATCAATGCAAATAAACTCGCGCTCGCCCACTCGACCATTACCATAATGGCGATCGCGGGTTAGTCCTGGAAAATCAGCAACGAGTGCATCGCGCGATTTGGTTAGGCGATTAAATAGGGTAGATTTACCGACGTTCGGTCGGCCCACAATTGCGATGACGGGTTTCATGTACTTAGCGGGGACGGTAAGCAGTGATCTTGCCGCCTTGCGAGGCAATGATGATCACACCGCCAGCTGCAATTGGTGCAGCGCTAACTGGGGAGCTGTCATGCCGAATGCGGGAGACCATCTCCCCACTATTTTGGTTAATGAGGTGAACATAACCTTGCTGGTCGCCCATCAGCACAACCTTGCCAATTGCTAAAGGTTCTCCAACGTCACGCCAAGTGAGTTGGGTATTCTGCCAAACTTGCACTCCGTCGCTTGCACGATACGCAGTCACGTGTGACTTCTCATCGGCAGCAAAGACAAATTCAATACTTTGCGCAGTTCCGGTATAGCTTGAGAAATCCTTCGACCAAATTAGATTACCTGTGCGAAGCTCTGCGCAACCAATCTTACCTTGGTAAGAAACAATGCACAGGCGCCCTTCTTCAAAACTAGGGCGACTCGTGACATCGTTTAAGCGCTCAATCTCCGAAAATCCTTTGGGGAAGGAGACCGCAGACTCCCAAATCAGGCCACCATTGTTAAGCGCCATTGCTCCAAAACGTCCACCCGCAAAACCAGTGATGACCGCATCATTGCCTACTAAGAGCATGCTGTAACCTACCCTTAAGGACAAAGGTGATTGTTGGCGTTGATAAATCCAGCGGCGCTTGCCAGTCGCAGCATCTAGACCAATAAAACGGTTATCCAAGGTTCGGATCACCACAATACCGCTAGCAACGATGGGGTCTGAAAGCACCTCACTACCAATCGAGGATTTCCAGATATTTTTACCTGCCTCATCATAGGCAAACACATTGCCTTCGCTACTAATGACTACTGTTGTTTTACCATCGGATCCTGGCCCAATAGAGAGTTTCTCGGGTACAGATACTTCCCAAACCACTCTACCGGTCTGTATATTTAATTTACTTAGAGTGCCGCGCATCGAGGCAGCAAACACATGACTGTCTGCCACCACCGGGCGGAAGTTTGCGGGCACGGAGCCACCGACACTGGCAGACCATACCTCTACTAAATCCACCTGATTTGTGAGGTTCACTAAATCAGCAGGTTTACGAACCTTAGACGAGCCAGCGCATGCTAAAAGAGCTAGCGATACCAACAGTACCGAAGTGGTTCGCACAAATCGCACTTACATACCTCCTACTGCATCAATCTTGACCTTCAAGAGACGCTTGGAGTCTTCCGGAAACGATTTATCTTTTTCGAGTAATTTCCAGGCGTCCAAATACTGCGTACGCGCATCGGCAGTCTTCTTTTGTGCCAAGAACCAATCACCGCGGCGCTCAATCCACAAGGGTTCAAATCCCTTAACCGCCTTCCCCTTCAGAATTTGATCGGCTTCACTCATCGTAGAGTCAGTCCCTTGATCAATTAATAGCCCCACTAATCGCAATTGTGCTAAAGCTCGATAGGCATCATCGCTCGCTTTGTTGGCAGCCCACTTCAAATAGATTTGTGCTTTGGCACCATCATTGGCATCGGCTGCAATTTTAGCGGCCACTAAACTACCCATCGCTGCGTAGGCAGTGCCTGCAAATTTTTTCTGCAGATCGTCAGCAGCCAGATAGGTTTTATCGCGCTCGTTCTTTGTGAGGGTACCTAATAAGGTCTCATAGAGTTTTGCAGCCTCAGCCGCTTGACTGCGCTGATACCAATTCCAGCCACTAAAAGCAGCATATGTAAATAGCGCCACAGTTACCACGCCAATAATGTACTTACCGAAGCGATTCCAAAAGGACTTCAGGTTTGCAATTTGTTCTTGTTCTTCGAGATCGAGTGCCATCGTGCTGTGCTAACTGTATATATAAGGATTTGAATAAACGCCTATTTTATGCCCAAGGCGCAAAGGACAGAGAATCCCCTATGAATCAACCAGTGCGTCAACAACTGCCCTCAGCAATCCTGCTAGGGGTATTGCCTTTTGTTCCCCTGTACCTCGTAGGTCTTTGAGTTGCGCTTCTTGGCGAGTAAGCTCATCGGGACCAATGATGAGTGCTAACTGTGCACCGCTGGCATCGGCTTTTTTCATTTGTGACTTAAAGCTACTGCTCTGACCATCAGGCGGGCAATGCAAAATCACATCCACCCCGGCACTCCGCAATGCCTCTGATGCAATTAACGCCTCCCTAAGGGTCTCACCACCCTGATGCAAGACATAGACATCGCATACTGACTCGGTCTCTGGCAAGCTTTCTGAGATACCCATCAACTCAATCACTCGCTCCATGCCCATAGCCCACCCACAGGCGGGGGCAGGTTTGCCACCCATACGCTCAATCAGAGGATCATAGCGACCACCGCCCGCAATCGTGCCTTGGGCTCCTAGGGCGTCGGTGATCCACTCAAAGACACTAAGGTTGTAATAGTCAAGTCCGCGCACTAAACGGGGATTGATCTTGAATGGGATGTTATTTGCTTTGAGCAGACTCTGTAAGGTCTCAAAGTGGAGTAGCGACTCTTTGCCCAAGAACTCTAGTAGTTTTGGTGCGCCCTCAATCAGAGTTTGCATCGCAGGATTCTTCGAATCCAAAATCCGCAAGGGATTGCTTTGCAGTCGTCGTTGCGAGTCTTCATCGAGTTGAGACTGGTGTTGGGTCAGATAACTCACTAAGGCGGTGCGATGTTGTAAGCGCTCTTCGGTCTGGCCTAAGGAATTAATCTCAAGGCGGACCCCTTTTAATCCCAGTTCATCCCACAAGCGTTGGCCCATAAGAATGATTTCTGCATCGATATCAGGTCCTGCAAAGCCGAGGGCCTCGATTCCAAATTGATGGAACTGGCGATAGCGCCCACGTTGAGGGCGTTCGTGCCGAAACATCGGACCGGTGTACCAAAGACGTTTGGGTCCCTCATAAATGAGGTTGTGCTCAATCACGGCACGAACGATCGCTGCAGTTCCCTCAGGTCGAAGGGTAAGTTGCTCCCCATTGAGTCGATCCTCGAAGGAGTACATTTCCTTCTCGACAATATCGGTGACCTCACCAATCCCGCGTTGGAATAAAGCGGTTGATTCCACAATTGGCGTACGAATCTGTTCATAGCCATAGGCACGAGTGAGATCAGAAAGCACTCTCTCTAAG
>Ga0255066_1000338_pt1 | contig 8648 bp, 10 predicted proteins | sample Colum_Cont_RepA__2_FD_188465 | JGI IMG/M metagenome (GOLD analysis project Ga0255066, IMG submission 188465) | Freshwater microbial communities from Columbia River, Oregon, United States - Colum_Cont_RepA_8h | ecosystem: Environmental > Aquatic > Freshwater > River | place: USA: Oregon...
GGGCGCCCTCAGCCTGCTCCTGCTGGTCATCTCGATCGGCCTGCACGAGTTCGGCCATGCCTGGGTCGCCGACCTCCGCGGCGACCTGCTGCCGCGCGCCCAAGGACGCGTGACCCTGAACCCGCTGGCCCACGCCGACCTGCTCGGCACCTGGGTGCTGCCGGGTATCATGATTTTCCTGCCGATCCTGATGGGACGCCCGCTTCCGTTCGGGCTTCTGGGGTGGGGCAAGCCCGTCCAGATCTCGCTGGCCAATCCCCGGACCCGGCGGATGGACGACATCCTGATCACCCTAGCCGGCCCCGCCATGAACGTGGTCCTGCTGCTCGTCTTCGCCCTCATCGGGCAGGTCGCCGGGCTGGTTCCGGGCGCGGCCGCCGGCCATGATTTCACCCGGTTCCTGTTGACGGGTATCTTCATGAACGCCGGCTTGGCGGCCTTCAACCTGATCCCGCTCCCCCCGCTCGACGGTTCCCGGGTCTTCTACCGCCTCGGGGTCTACAGCACGGAGGTCTTCCACTTCCTGAGCCAGTGGTCCTTCTTCATCCTGATCGTCTTCATCAACACCGACTTCTTCTATGAGGTCGTCGGCTGGCTGATGACCCCCTTCCTGCTGCTCGCCCAGCTCCTCTGGCCGGCGTTGGGCTGAGCGGCGGCCACCTTCGTCTTGCCTATTTTCGGCCTCCGCCCGAAAGTCGCCCCATGCAGACCCTCGGCGAACGCCTCCAAGAAGCCCGGCAGCGACTGGGCGTGACCCTCCGCGAAGCCGCGGAGTTCACCAAGATCCGCACCGACTACCTCCAGGCGATGGAGGCCAACCAGTTCGAGTCGATCCCGCTGGCCGACGTCTACAAGCGCGGCTTCGTCAAGGTCTACGCCAAGTACCTCCGCCTCGACGACGAGAAGGCCGGCGCCGACTTCAACACGCACCACTCGGCCAAGGCCGCGCGCCGTCCGCTCGACGCCGCCGGCGAGGACGAGCCCGCCTTCCAGCCCGTTTCCGGCAGCCTCGCGGTCAACCGCGATACCTTGATCTACGTGGTGGGGGGCATCGCCTTGGTGGCGCTGCTGGTGTGGGCAGTTTTTTTTACCAAGTAGGTCCGCCTAATAAGGCGGGCCGGACGGAGCCGGGCACACCCCCTCCGACAGTCGCGAAGCCTCCGGGACGGCTGCATCAGGTCGGCATCAAGGCCCTGCAGTCCGGCGTGAGCTATCATCTGCGGGAATTGGACTCGCATGAGGAACGGGCCAGCGGCCTGCTGCAGGCCCGGGACCCCGAGGTCCGCGTGATGGTCCGCGGGGAGTTCGTGCTCGAGTCCAACGCCATCGAGAATCTCAGCGTGCGCATCGATGGCGTGACCTTCGGCCTCCCGGCCGACACGTTCGGGCGCACGCCGGTGAAGTTCCCCGACCCGATCACCGTCCCGCCCGCCGCGCCCGCCAAGCCGGCCGCGGCCAAGCGGAGCCGCTAGGCCCGCGGGGGTTGACCCCGCGGCCGTTCCGCCCTAGTCCTTCCGTCGTCTTGTCCTTCCGTCCCGACCATCGCGTCCTCGTGCTCAACCGTCTCTGGCAGCCGGTGAACATCGTGGGGCTGTTGCGCGCGATGAGCCTGCTGTTCCGCGGCCGCGCCGCCGCCGTCCACGCCGAGGACGGTCATCACCGCCTCTTCAGCGCCGCGGAGTGGGTCGATTTCTCCACGCGGCAACCGCCGCCCGCCGCCGAGGCGGTCCGCTCGCCCTGCATCGTCCTGCGGGTCCCGCGCGTCCTGCTCCTCAACAGCTACGACCGCGTGCCGCGCCGGGAGATCCGCTTCAGCCGCCGCAACGTCTACCTGCGCGACGCCCATACCTGCCAGTATTGCGGCCGCGTCTTCCGAGAGGAGGAGCTCAACCTCGACCATGTCGTCCCGCGCGACGTCGGCGGCAAGACCAACTGGGAGAACATCGTGACCGCCTGCGTCCGGTGCAATTCCCGCAAGGCCAACCGCCTGCCGGAGCAGGCGGGCATGACCTTGTGCCGCGCCCCGGCGCGCCCGAAGTGGCGCCTGGTGGTCGCCTCCTCGCTCTCGCCCGACGAGGTCGAGGCCTGGAAGGAGTTCCTCGAGGTCACGCCCGCGGGCCAGTTGCCCTGGCGCAACTGAGCGGAAAGTCCTTGGTGCGGGTAACCAGATTCGAACTGGTGTCACCACTTTGGAAGAGTGGGGTCCTGCCACTGAACGATACCCGCGGGACCAAGGAACCGCACTATTCCCGGCTCCGGGGGGCGGGTCAAGCCTCCCGAGGGGAGGGACGACCTGGAGCGGGTAACCAGACTCGAACTGGTGTCACCACTATGGGAAAGTGGGGTCCTACCACTGAACGATACCCGCGGGCCAGGACCGCCGACTATGCGGCCGGCGCGCCGTTGGTCAAGCGGGCTCCTTGTGGATGACGCTGAAGGAGCCGTTGGTCTCGAGCACGACGTCCCGGGCCAGCTCGATGTTGGGACAGCCGGCGGCGCGGAGGGCGGCCATCAGCTCATGGTGGGTGATGCGCTCGCGGTGCATCACCTTCTCCATGACGACCCCGTCGCGGACGAGGAAGACGGGCCGGCCGACCAGCGCCCATTGCGCCCAGCGGAAGTGGCGGGAGAGCAGCAGCATGATCCAGTTCAGGCCGATCAAGGTGCCCGCGAGGAAGAGCCCTCCGCCCAGGCTGTTGTCCCCGCCGTTCATCGCGTTCTGCACCGTGTTGCTCAGGATCAGCAGCAGGATGAAATCGAAGGGCGTCATCATGCCCGTCTGCCGCCGGCCCGTCAGCCGGATCAGGCCGAGCAGGAAGCCGTACACGATGATGCCGCGGACGAGGAGTTCCCACCAGGGCAGGACGGGCACGAGCATGGTGGCCAGATCGAAGGCGGGGCGGGTGGCGGCGAGCATGTCGGGAAGGTTGGCCCAAAAAGGCGCCCTGACGATGCCGTTTGCGCTTCACCGCCCGCCGTCCTTCGTCATCGTGCTCCGCATGGCCCGCCCCCAGACCTCCGCCCGCAAGACTTCGCCCGTGACCGACGTCCTGCTCATGGCGACCCCGACCAAGAACGCCGACCTGCGGTGGTTCTCGGGTTTCCACGCTTCCGACCCCTTCCCCGCGTTCAGCGTGGGCGGACGGAAGGTCGGCCTGCTCCCCCTCCTCGAGGTCGGCCGCGCCAAGCAGGAGTCGGGCTTCGACGAGGTCCTCAATCTCACCGAGATCATCAACGACCTGCGCAAGACCAACCCGACCGCCGGCGTGCCCGACGCGATCGTGTTCGCGGCGGTACAGCGCGGCGTGCATCGCTTCCGCGTCCCCGCGGATTTCCCCGCCGGCCTCTTCGTCCGCCTCGGCGAGCTGGGCCTCGAGCTGACGCCCGTCGCCGGCGCGCTGTTCCCGACCCGCTGGGTCAAGTCCAAGGCCGAACTGGCGGGCATCCGCGCCGGCAACCGCGCCGCCTGCGCCGGCTTCAAGGCCGTGGAAAAGGCCCTCGCGGAGTCCAAGCCCGACAAGAAGGGCAAGCTCATCTGGAAGGGCGCGACGCTCACCGCCGAGATCCTGCAGGACGAGGTGCAGGCCGCGGTCCTCCGCGCCGGCGGCCTGTGCGACACCGGGCTGATCTGCGCGCCGGGCGACCAGGCGGTCGACTGCCATTGCCAAGGCTCGGGCCCCATCTACGCCGGCCAGCTCATCGTGCTCGACATCTTCCCGCGCGACCGCGCGTCGTGGAACTACGGCGACATGACCCGGACCTACCTCAAGGGCAAGGCGACGCCGGAGCAGCGCCGGATGGTCACCGCCGTCAAGGAAGCCCACGGCCGCATGATCAAGGCCCTGCGGGCCGGCAAGACCGGGGCGGAAATCCACCGCATCCCCGTCGATTACTTCCAGTCGCTCGGTTACCACACCGGTCCGGTGAAGGGCACGTATGTCGGCTTCTTCCATGGCTCCGGCCATGGCTTGGGCTACGACATCCACGAGGAGCCTTACCTGTCCTTGCGCAATCCCGCGCCGCTGCAGGCCGGCAACGCCATCACCGTCGAGCCCGGGCTGTATTACCCCGGCATCGGCGGTTGCCGCTTCGAGGATTGCGTCGTGATCACCGCCCAGGGGTGCGAGCTGCTTTCGAAGCATCCCTACCGCTGGGAGATCGCCTGAACATGGCGGCCGGCCGGGGCAGGGCGGGGACCCACACGACGTTGACCGACGCCGCCCGTCCCGTCGCCGAAGCCTTGGAGCGCCATGGGCGCGTCTCCCGCGGCGTCATCACCGCCGGCCTCGGCGCCCGCACCTTCTCGATCAAGGTCGTCCCGATCACGGGCGCGCTCCGCGTCACGGTCGTCTCGAAGGGCTCCCGGCAGGACCTCCGCGTCTACGGGCTCTCGGTGGAACGCGTGCGGACGATCCTCGGTGGGCCGGACTTTTCCCACTACCTGTTGAATCCCCCCAAGTGAGCGCCACCCCCGAAATCCTCGCGGAGACGACCGTGGCCGATTGGGCCGCGACCGGCGAGGGCTGGACGCACTTCCCCTACCTGGCGGCCTACGCGGCGCCGACGCTGCCCGCCCGTTGGTCGCCGCTCTTCTCGGGCCGTTTCCATGCGGTCCTCGAAAGCGGCCGGACGGGCAGCCTCACGATCGTCGTCCCGCACGCGCCCCGCGCCCTGGCTTTCCACGCGGGGGGCCGGGTCGTCGTCGCCAACGAAGCGGGCGCCCACGAGGAACCGACGGAGCGGCCTTTGGATTTCCTGCGGCGTTGGTCGCGCGAAGTGCGCGCCCCCCGCCTGCCGGGCTGGCCGGCCTTCCAGGGCGGCTTCATCGCCGCGCTCGCGTACGAACTGGCGACGCAATTCGAGCCGGTCTCCGCGGCGCCCGCCGATCCGGAGGTGCCGCTCCTCACCTTGCTCGACGCTTCCGAAGCCCTGGTGCACGACGCCGCGACGGGCCGGCTCACGGTCGTCGTCCTCGCCGCCGGTGGCGGGGCTTCGGCGCATCGCGCCGCGCGGGCGCGGGCGCAAGCCCTCGCCGCGGCGTGGTTCCGCGCCGTGGCGACGCCCCCCGCGTCCGCCCCCGCGTCCGCCGCGCCGGCGGTCCCGCTGCGCGCGTCCCTCGACGAACCCGCGTTCGTGCGCGCCGTGGAACGCGCGCAGGCCTACATCGCCGCGGGCGACACCTACCAGGTCAACCTCTCGACGCGGTTGGAGCTGCCGGCGGTCGATCCGCTCGCGGCCTACGAGGCGATGCGCGCCGGCAACCCGTCGCCCTACATGGGGTTCGCGCGGCTGCCGGGCGCGGCCCTCGCGTGCGGCTCGCCCGAATTGCTCGTCGCGGTCGACGCCGGGCGCGTCACCTCCCGGCCGATCGCGGGCACGCGTCCGCGCGGCGCGGATGAGGCGGCGGACCTCGCCTGGGCGCGGGAGCTCGCGGGCGACACCAAGGAGCGCGCGGAGCACCTCATGCTCGTCGACCTCCTGCGCAACGACGTCGGCCGCGTGTCGGCCCCGGGCACCGTGCGCGTCCCCGAATTCATGGCGGTCGAGCGCTACTCGCACGTGATGCACCTCGTCTCGCAGGTCGAGGGCGACCTCGCCGGCGGCGCCACGCCGGCGGACGTCATCCGCGCGCTCTTCCCGGGCGGCACGATCACCGGCGCCCCCAAGGTGCGGACGATGCAGGTCATCGCGGAGCTCGAGCCCGTCGCGCGCGCCTTCTACACGGGTTCGTTCGGCTGGATCGGCGCCTCCGGCGACCTCTGCCTCAACATCATCATCCGCTCGCTCTGGACCGCCGAGGGCCGCGCCTTCGTCCAGGCCGGCGCCGGCGTGGTCGCGGATTCGCAGCCGCGCCGGGAGCATGCCGAGTCCTGGCGCAAGGCGCAGGCCCCGCTCCTCGCCGCCGCGCGGGCGGCCCTCCCATGAGCCGCGTCTGCCGCAACGGCGTCCTCGCCGCGGGCGACGCCACGCCGGGCAGTTTTCCGGCGGGCGCGGCCTTCTTCGAGACGCTCGCCCTCCGCAACGGCGTGGTCGCCTGCCTCGACGACCATCTCGCGCGACTCCGCGCCGGCCTGGACCACGCGGGGCTCGCGGCCGGACCGCTCGCCGCCGGCGACCTCACCGCCTGGCGGGCGGCGCTCCGCCTCCTGGACGGGCGCGAGGGCGTGCTGCGCCTCGTCGTCGGCCCGGACTTCGAGGAACTCGGCCTGCGCGCCCTGCTCCCGTCGCCCGACGTCTTCCGCCTGCGTTCGCTCCGCACCGTGCGCGACGAACCGGAGTGGCTTCCGCGTCCGAAATCCGCGCCGTGGGCGAACTCGCTGGCCGCCTCCCTTGAGCTGCGTTCGCTGGGCGAAGGCGCCGGCGTCGAAGGCGTGCAGTTCGACGTGCGCGGCCACGTCAGCGAAGCCTCCCGCTCGAGCCTGGCCTGGGTCGACGACGGGGCGTTATGCGTCCCGGCCGCCTCCACGGGTCGCCTGCCGGGCACGGCGCTCGGTCAGCTGCTCCGCTGCGCCGCCCTGCCCGTGCGCGAGGTCGCGGCGGGCGTGCCGCACCGCGCCGACGCCATCCTCGTGCTGCGTTCGACGTTGCCGGGCGGCGCCGCCGCGGTGTCGCGCTGGGACGACGCCTCCGGCCGCCCGCTCTGGTCCGGCGATCCCGCCGCCGCTCGGCCCCTGCTGACCGCGCTGGCCGCGTGGCGGGCTCAGCGCTGCGTCAGCCTGCTGTAGAGGGGCAGGGCGCTCGCGAGGATGAAGAGCGCGAGGAAGGCCACGCTGAGCAACGCGGAGAGGCTGACGGTGACGAGCAGCTGCGTCAGGGTCTGGGTGGGCTCCGCCTCCGCCCGGCGGAAGGCCCGGAAGGCGATGACCGTGGTCAGGAGGCCGAGGGCGAACAGGCTGACGAGCGCCGCGGTGAAGTGGTTGTAGAAGAGGTTGGTCAGCGCCGAGATCGCGCTGGGCTCGCTGGCGATCAGCGTCAGCAGCACGGGCTGCGCGCGGAAGGCGATGGCCCCCGCGGCGGCGGGCAGGGCGGCGGTCAGGAAGACGGCCAGCGCCGAGGCCAGCTTCTGTTCGCGGGGGGTCATGGGGCGAGTGTTCCCCAGCTTCCGCGGTCGGTCAACGCCGGGATTCTCCCTCGCCAATCGGGGCAAACCGCCCTAGGGCTTGGTTTCGCATGGACCATTGGATCCTCTGGCCCGTCTTCGTCCTCCTCAACGGGGCGGCCGCCACCATCTCCCTCGTGTCCGGCACCGTCGGCGCCCTTTCCCATGCGGAGCTCGAGGACCTGCGCCGCCGGGACGCCCAGGCGGCCGTCTCCCTGGAGCGCAGCCGCGGGGACCAGGGCAACACCCTCGCCGCCTTCGAGGTCCTGATCGCCGCCTTCGTCGGCATGAGCGCGCTCCTGGGCGGCATCCTCGTCGGCGGGCGGCTCCTCCCCGACGCCTTCGCGGGCGGGGCGCACCTCGCCGGGGCCGCCCTCGCGATCGTGGCCATCTCGTTCTTCATGGCGTGGTTGACGGTGATGCTCCCGCGCAAGGTCGGCATCCATTTCCGCGTCGCCCTCGCCCCGCGCATCGCCCCCACGCTTTCCCTCGTCCGCGGCGCCGCCTCGATCCTCCGGAGCTTCGGCAAGCTGCACGACTCGCTGGCGCCGCCCGCCGAGACCGGCGTCGACCAGGCGGACGCCGACATCGGGAGCCTCGCGCGCGCCGCCGCCCGCGAGGGCAAGATCACGCAGGCCGAGAGCAACCTCGTCGCCAACGCCGTCCGCCTCGACGACATCCCGGTCTCCCAGGTCCTGACCCCCCGCCCGGTCGTCACCGCGCTGGACGCGGACCTCACCGTCGCCGACGTGCTGCGGCTCTACCCGAACGTCCCGCACGGGCGTCTGCCGGTCTGGGAGAAGAACCCGGACCGCATCATCGGCCTCGTCCGCCGCCGCGACCTCCTCAAGGCCGCCGGCGAGGATCGCCACGCCACCAAGGTCCGCGAGCTCATGGGCAAGGCGCACATCGTCCCCGAGAACGCGAACCTCTCGGACGCCCTGCACGACCTCGTCCGCAACCACCAGCAGCTCGCGGTGGTGGTCGACGAATTCGGCGCCTTCGCCGGCGTGATCACCCTCGAGGACATCTTCGAGTCCCTGCTCGGCGTCGAGATCTACGAGAAGGACGACCCGCACCCGGACATGCGCGAGCTCGCCCGCCAGCGCGGTCACCGCCTCGGGCGCAAGGGCGCCGGCGAAGGGCCGGCGAAGCCGACGCCATGATCGGCCCGGCGCTCGGCGCCTGGGTCCACGACCTCGACCCGGTCGCGATCCATTTCCCCGCCAGTTGGGGCCTGCGCGGCGTCCATTGGTACGGACTCGCGTACGCGGCCGGCTTCCTCGCCGCCGCCGGGCTCCTGGGCCGGTGGCGCCGCCAAGGCTTGGCGCCCGTCCGCCACGCCGCCGACGAATCCACCCTCGTGACGGCGGTGATGGTCGGCGTCCTCGCCGGCGGCCGGCTCGGCCATGTGCTCCTCTACGCGCGCGACCAGTTCGTCGCCGATCCCCTGATGGTCTTCCAGGTCTGGAAAGGCGGCATGGCCAGCCATGGCGGCTTCCTCGGCGTGTTGCTCGCCGGCCTCTGGTACGCGCGCGTAGAGGAGCAC
>Ga0255066_1000348_pt1 | contig 8571 bp, 8 predicted proteins | sample Colum_Cont_RepA__2_FD_188465 | JGI IMG/M metagenome (GOLD analysis project Ga0255066, IMG submission 188465) | Freshwater microbial communities from Columbia River, Oregon, United States - Colum_Cont_RepA_8h | ecosystem: Environmental > Aquatic > Freshwater > River | place: USA: Oregon | collected...
AAATATAATTGTTTCTGTTTTTTTGTTGTCATTTGTTGTCAATTTTTTGACTGCATAATATGCAGTCAAAATTTTCAAAGATGGTTAAAGATTGACTGCATAATAGTATTGACAAATAACATTTTGATGAATCATTTCGTTACCATTTATGCAGTCATTTTTTATTAAATATATAAATATATTTTTATGCAGTCATCGTCGAAATAATCATTTATACATTTTTCGTTACCATTTATGCAGTCATTTTTATTCGATATATAATTATTTTGCTTATATAGTTGTATATATCTGTTTCGAACCAAATGTTTTTCCATACCATTTATGCAGTCGTTATGGAGTGAAACACATATTTCTCTGCAAAACACTATTTTGAAAAAGCTTTTTGTTTATACAGCCTCCCTTCGGTCGGCTTCACGGCCCCTTCGGGGCCGGTCCGGGGCTCCGCTCCGTCCTTTGTCTCGCTGTTTTCTCTGCAAACCCTTATATAAACAAACACATACTACTCATCAAAAACATTTTTCATTTTGGTTCTCACATCTAATAAACCTGTTTCAAAAAACCCAATCGTAGAGAAAGACACATTTCTCTCAAAAACACGATTTTAAAGCTTTTTGTTTATACAGCCTCCCTTCGGTCGGCTTCACGGCCCCTTCGGGGCCGGCCGGGGCTCCGCCCCGTCATTTGTCTCGCTGTTTTCTCTACAAACCCTTTCTATAAACAAAAGACATAGTACTTATTTAAAACATTTTTCATTTTGTTTCTCACATCCATTAAAACAGTTTCAAAAAACAAAGATGCAGAGAAACAACCATTTTATAATCTAAAACACTGTTATATGGCCACTTATATTGATATCAATGGAAATACCCAACATTTACAAACCACTTCAAAAACATTATTAATTGAAAACAACCCAGACATTAGAGAAATAGTCAGAACCCTAAATATTACTAACATCCAAATAAACAACAATCCGAATTTAGAACGAATACAATTCGGACAACGGGGAGTAATGATGCTTGGAATTACAGGCAATCCAAAATTAACATTTGTGCAGACAATAAAGGTTGGGTTGAGTGTTGATATATATGAAAACCCTCTACTAAACTACAATGAATTGTTTGTTAATTTTGCGGATGCATCTGGAAAAATCAAACCACACATTAATATTCACGATTCTAAAGACACTTGCGGCGAAACCACAGATATTGAGAATGTCTTGTTTGAATCAAATTCACCAGAACGTTCTGAATCACCCGATTTTTTGAAAAACACTACAAATCCATATATGGTTCATTATGAATATTACGACGGCAAAGCATATCCGATTATTACTATTCCAAAGGGCACCATATTATACACATATACATACATTGATGATAAAACACACATATTGGATAATTTATACAACATCAATGAGTATGCTAATTATGAAAAAGAACTCAAGTTTTTTTACTCGGTTCCATACGGTTCCAAATTTGGAATTGATGGTAAATATAATTATTGCCATATTGTTGCATTAACTGCAGAGATGCGCCTACTATGTATGGTTTCACCTGCCCCACAAACAATGGAAAATATGTTTGACCAAGACAATAATCCATCAACAAATGATTGTGGAGAACAATATTATGATTCTTCCGTCACATTTCCGTGCGAGTTATTTGATCATGATTTGTGCATAAGCAGAGAATTTATGGAAGCAATGAATGTCCAGGGTTATATAAACGTTGATAAAGACGACAGCATTTCTAATGGACTCGTATGGGGTGAAAATATGAATAACCGCGATTATTCAGTCTTTATAAAAGATTATATTATGGGTTCGTGTGTCTCTTCAACTTTTGTGAAGGAATCAAATTATAATAATATTAATCGTATATTTTCAATAGAAACTCCTGCTAACACATTGTATGGATTGCCACAAATAGTATTGTGTCCTATTAAAACCATTTTGTTTGGTGAAGACCACACTCCATTATATCACAAATATAATTCTATAAAATACAAGAGAAGAACAACATCTAACCAACTTTTTTGGTTTCAAAATTATAATTACTTCCACATTGATTCGTGTCTAATTGAAGATATTAAGAAAACCGTAGAGAAATTCAAAACCGATATTGTTCAAAACCGACAATACCATTTATTTTACTTACTCAATACGCATCGCGATATTGATTATGACAAATGGAAATGGATAGAACATATTCGATTTACAGATATTGATTATTTATCTGACTATGAAAATGAAGTTCAAGGATGCGCATTTGAAACAATTGGATACCATATATTGAAGGATGGCGAACATGTCTGGGACAGACAAATCGCTGGAACCCGTAGAAAAATAAGAAAAAAAGGCACGCGAAGAAGGGGACGACAACGATCCAAAAACTCATGGGTATTTGAACGAAGCAGTTTTGGAATGCCGATTATGTATGCAAAATAAAAATTGCAGTGAATATGACTCATTTATTTACAAATAGGCCTCCTCTGTCGGCCCCGGGACCAAAATCTTCAATTGTGTAAGTATAAAATAAATATAATAATAATTTTATTATTATATCACAATGGAAACGATAACTATAAATGTTGGAAAATACAGATTTGATATAATAGATGAAACATTCTCTCTAGGTGATCAAATATATTCAAGAATTTTCAAATTTTGGGGTAATGTTTTAGACTGTGTACATATATCAATACAATATGATAAAAACCAACCAGTTTCTGCACATATCAATTTTGGAGAATTCAATGTCTGTATTAATGATGTTTTATTAGAAAGAAAGAAATATATAACAATGGTTAAAACATTATTATCCGTTTTTCATATAAAAATACCAACAATAACTGAACTATCATTTGATGACCATTCAAATATAGAATGCACAACAAATGTCTATCCAGTTTCATTATTTTATTTTTCAATAGCATTTAATGGAGAAACCTGGTATGAAAATATTTTTAATGCAAGACAAAAAGATGTAAATAAACATACCAAATATAAAGAAAAAATAAACAAGTTGCTATATTTGGAAGAAGAAAAGACAAACACTCATTTTATACGTTTTTTGCAAATATCTTGTCCTCCAGGAGAATTATTCGACGAATTGGAAAAATATTATATTGTTTCAAAAACATTTGGAGATTTTTTTACGTCAATTCCGGAAATAGATAGATGCAGACTTGTTGGTGATTGGATTTCTAATTTTATGAGGTACTTTTTGGAAGAAGTTTTTTCATATAATGATTGGATAATTGAACTACCAGCAGTTTCTACATATAATATTCAAAAATACTATTGTCCGGATTACCAGATTTTTCATAATAGAACATACTACGGTTTGGGTGTTAGTGCGTTAGATGTGTAAGAAGAATTGTTTCCAAACACATACAACTAATCAAAAACATTTCTCTTTTGGTTTCTCACATCTAATAAAACTGTTTCAAAAAACACAATCGTAGAGAAACACACATTTTCTCTGCAAAATGACAATTTGAAACCTTTTGTGTATAGGCCTCCTCCGTCGGCCCGGGACCGAAGGTCCCGTCCTTTGTCTCGATGTTTTCTCTACAAACCTTTTTGGATAAACCGTAGATTCTCCAAACCGCGGAATATCAATTTAAAGATTGTATTTATATTATATATTATATAAACGAATGACAAGAGTGAAACTCTGCGATAAATATCATAATGAACGCGAAGAAATATGTAAAAAACTGATTGCAATTGTGGGGACCGAGTTCTTTCTCTCTGATTTGGATGAAGATACAGAGAAACAAACGACGATTCTAGGATTGAAAGACGAGATCCAAAAGGTTTTTGCTGTCAGTACCATCTCAACTTTCAAACCTTGTTTGGCGAATGATGTGAAGAGAGGCTATCTTAATTTGGTCAGAGCTATTTTGAAACAACAAGGCTACACTTTTGAGGGGATTGAATTTTTTAAAACTTATGAAAACGGATTATTCAAAAGAACCACCAAGTATAGAATCTTTAGGCAATAAATCATTAATTCTAATTCGGAAAATTAACGATTTAAATATATCTAGCAAAGTTATACAAACTATGTCCGACGATTGTGTTCCTACCACCGATTTCTGCGACTATTATAATATTGAATGGTTCCCCATTAATGTAAGCATAAATGGAACTGAAAAAATACTCAATGAAATAAAACATGACCTATATAAAACCATCAAATGCAAAGAATGTAAAAAAAATAAAAATGACTGCACATGTAAGGAACCCAATTTTTATTCAACACATAAACCAGATATTCATAATTTCTCTGATCGATTAAAAGAAAGACAAGCCTTATTCAAACGAGCACCCGAACTTTTTACACACTTAACCATTAATACAAAAACCATATTTCATATTGATATTGACACTGAGGACTATGAAGATGAATTTGACTGTATCAAAAATATTAGTCCTTGGTTCCCTTCTATGACAAAATCTTATGGAAAACATATTCTCTGCAAATATGATGGGTTTCTTCCTAGTTCATCTCGTATGCAGTTTCTTAACTTTGGAATAAATAATGGTGTTGAGTTGCTTTGTGGTATTGGTTCGTATGCGCCCTTTTATATTGAAAATGCCGACAAACCATTTTATGATTTGAAAGAGAATCGTTATAAGGTAAAACTTGATATTCCACCACAACCGGTTTCCAAACCAAAATCACAAATGAGTAAGACATTGGTGCAAACTATTGGACAATCTGATAAAATTAAAGCACTTTGTGGCATCATCGATAATAAATACATTGTCGGAAAAGGAACATACGATGATTGGAAAAATATTTTATGGTCTCTCCATTCTGAGAGTCCAGAATACAAAGATTTTGCAAAAACAATGTCAAATAGAGAAGGTGCTGATTATGATGAAGCTAAATTTGAAGCAACCTGGAATGCATACAATAGAGAAAAAGAAAAAGATGGTAAGAAAATTACAATCAAAACGTTCTACAATTATGCAAAGAAATCTGATCCAGATTTTTTTGCAGAAATAATGTTTGATAGTGATATTCGCCACTGTTCAAATGATACGGAAGCCTCTAATTTGATTTTTGAAGAATTAAAAGATAGATTAATATCAGACAAAGGACGTATTTTTTATTTAAAAGACAATATTTGGGTAGCCGATGAGGCTAAGATGAGAGAATCTGTTTTGTATTATATCCAGAATAGCAATATTTATTCGGTGCAAAATGAAAAGACTGGTGAATACAAACCTTTTGTCCAGAACATTTCAAAAGCCAGAAATGTACTTGATACATTACTCATTAAAGTTGGTCAAGAGAATTCAGACCCCAATTTGTATGACAAATTTCACCAAACCACGAAGGCGAAAATATGTTTTAATGATGGAGTATTGGATTTCAAAAAAAAATCATTTACACTTTGGAGAGATATTACACATGGTAAGGTATATTCCACATTAAAAATAGACCGCAACTTTGCAGAATATTTTAAAAATCCGGATAGAGACGTTATTAACAAAATAAAAGATGACATTTTGAAACCATTGTATGGAATGAAAATGGATCGTGCATTGCATTTCTTGAGTAGGGCTATTGCCGGGCATTTTGAGGATAAACGCTGGGCGACTTATCTTGGAAACCGTAATTGTGGTAAGGGAGTTGAATATGATATTTTAAGTTCTGCCTTTGGTGAGTATGTTAGCACTTTTGAATTGGGCAATCTTTTATATAATCGCAAATCAGCCGGTATGGAAAATTTAGATTGCTCCAAGAAGTTATACTGGTTGTTGGATTTGGAATTTGTTCGTTTGGCTATTTCACAGGAAGTTCCTGATATTAAAAGCGGATTATGTATTAATTCTAAAATTATGAAGAAAATCACAGGCGGTGGTGACGAAATTGTTGCAAGGCGTAATTTTGACCGTAAAGATACGCATTTCAGAAGTGATGCTTCCTATTATGTAAAAGGAAACAGTTCATTATTGTTGGATAGTGAGGATTGTGATGAAAACAGAATTGAGTTTGAAAGTGTCGTGCAGTTCAAGAGCCAGGATGAAATTAATAAACTACAAGACCAATATGATGTAGATGAAATGAAGAGGTTTAAAATTGCGGATCCTGAAATAAAAGACAAATGTCGTTCTGCCGAGTGGTGCAATGCAATGATTTATTTGATTTATGAATCCTACAGAAATGAAGGTGTGGCGGTTGTAAAACACGCTGAAGAAGAACAAGATGGTATGTTGGCAACATTAAAAGAGTTGTTCGAATTTACCAAAGATGACACCCCTATTCTGGTTTCTGATGTGGTTTCTTTAATGGGTGGGTTTGATAAGAAAAAAGTGGAGGCGGAATTGCAGAGCAGGAATATTTTTAAAAAGAAGCATAAAAAAGGTGAATTCAGAGATAAATGGGTTTATTGTGGCATTAAAAGAAAGCCACCGAAGCCAATAATTAATTATGATGGATTCAACGATGAATTAAAAGATGATTTTTAAAATGGGCCAAATGGGCCAGAGAATATACCTTAAATGAAACTTTTCTTTAATATTTACAACTATTCATTCAAATTTTTTATAAAAAGTTTGGATTAAGGATAATTTCTTGGCCCATTTGGCCCATTTGGATTTTATAAATCAATATTATTACCAAAATAAATGATTAATTAAACCCCATTAATGAGGAGAATAAAATAATAAAAAACAATGCATTTTTTATTATTATAACCATTTACCCAATATACAGCCCATACTTCACAACAAACTCGATCATATTCTCTGCACCCATCGAGTGATTACATGCAAAACAAATCGGTCGCAAATTGTTTATTTCGTGGGTTCCGCCATTCTTCTCGCTCAGCACATGTACAACGAGCGAATTTCCGCTTCAAGTAAAATTGAAAGGTGGAAGGTATCATTATCTGAATACGACATCAGTTGGGAGTTCATTGAAGGTAGTAAGAACGTTGTGGCTGATGCGATGTCGCGAGTTGTCGATGCACATAAGTTTGGAGCCGAAACCCGTGACGACGATAAGGAGGAGTTGATGGTACTAGTTGTCGCTGTTTTTCTTCTTCTTCTAGCTTACGTCGCGCTTCATCCTCCTGTTTTTTTAGTTCGTCTTGCATTTTGGTCTCTATTTCTTCACGCTGTTTCGCTAACTGTTCAAGCAATGATAATTTCGGTTCTTCTGCGACCTTGGTCTCAACAACTTTGGGTACCTCAACAACCTTGGGCTCCTCCGTAACCGTTTCATCCAATTTGAAAATCAGATTGTCCGAAAAGTGGTTAAGAACCAGCCAATACAATTCGTCCTTCTTGGATCCGGCACCACACTTTATGCCGTATTGTTTGCACATTGACTTCAGGTCATTAACTTTTTTGTCCTTAAACTCGGCAACCAGTTTCATAAATTCCGACAACAGAGATTGCACCAACTCGGGTTTCTTCATTTTAAATGAATTTTTGATTCCCAACTCTTTGCACTTGTCTTTGAGTGGGTCATTCGTAAGATTATTCAGATTTAACTCGGTCTTTGTGCGAAGCTCATCTTGCTTTTGCGAATCGAGCGAATTATTATCAGTGATGTCTGATATTACGGTGTCGGTATCCATTTGCAAATATAGAGAGAAAAACTTTATATTCTTTGTAAAATATTATGTATCAAAAAACAAAGAAAGAGTGCCAACCTAAAATAATAAAAATGCACGTTCCGCTCACCACAACAAATGTATCGCTAGATTATTTGCGCTATATCGATTCTTTTTCCAGTCCCCCTTGATATTACGCGACCTTGTCAAATAGTTTTTTCGCCGTGTTTTATTTTTATGTTTTGTAAAGTCTTCGTACCCCATTTGTCCAAAATGCACAATCTTGCCATCCGGTGTTGTAACCATATATTTTTTTTCTTTTTTCGTAGAGAGACCAATCTTCGCCGTCTTTCCAAGATATTTTTTAGCAAGACGATACACTTGGGCCGGATTTGAATATAAATGAATCGGTTTCTTGGACATATATTATATATTATTATTAAAATTGAAAATATATTCAAATCTTATAATCATAACACAATAAACAATGACAAAATACATCTTGATACCCAACTACAGCAAATCCTTAACGGAAACTCAATGCTGGACCCGAACTTTGAAAACCGGCAAATCCGTCACACTCAAAGTAAGCAATACTTATCGGTGTTTTCAAATTGAAATCGAATTGGATGAAGCAGAGAAAGCCGAAATACTCGAGATGGATACAATTATCCTGGATAAATATTCGTTCCAGATGAAATGGAAGGGTGCGACTGCTGGCACGAGATAACCGGCATGGATGATTTTACCGAGGAAGAGAGAGAAGAAATCGATGAAGATAATATAGACATCAATTTCTTAGATGACAGTGATGAATGGAGCTCCACTCATGATACCAGTTATGAATTGTGTGGCGGGTGTGAATTGGAAGAGGTGTGATCATAATGTTTTCTCTCGACCACGGATACTGGAGAATCCTTTTTTTGTTTAAGATAATTATTTTTATATTTAATAATCGGCCCAACTACTGATATTGGAGTCGTCGTATTC
>Ga0255066_1000352_pt1 | contig 8527 bp, 10 predicted proteins | sample Colum_Cont_RepA__2_FD_188465 | JGI IMG/M metagenome (GOLD analysis project Ga0255066, IMG submission 188465) | Freshwater microbial communities from Columbia River, Oregon, United States - Colum_Cont_RepA_8h | ecosystem: Environmental > Aquatic > Freshwater > River | place: USA: Oregon...
AAAGCCACTAGGAAGCCCAAGACCAAAAAAGCACCTAGTAAAGAAAGACTGGTTGGCAAACTCAAGTACAAAGAGCGTGATGACAATCTGCAACTGGTTAGTGTTAACCCGCTTGAGTTGCTAGAAGCAACCGAAATTTGGGTGTATAACGTAAAAACACGCAAACTTGGCAAATATGTTGCTGATGAGTATCAACGAACTATGACTGTAAAAGGCAGTGCAATTGTAGGCTATGACGAATCAAAGAGTGTGCAAAAAACACTGCGTAAACCAGAAGAAACTCTAAAAGAATTTAAAGCAGCAGGAAAAATCAAGCTGCGTAAATTTCTAGAAGAAATTAAAACAACTGATATTAAACTAAGCGGTAGAATCAACATAGATACAATTCTACTCAAGACACAAAATTAAAAAGGAAAATATAATGCCACTAGTACCAATCGTAGTAGAACAAGAAAGCCGCGGAGAGCGTAGCTACGACATTTACAGTCGTTTGCTCAAAGACCGTATTGTTATGCTAAACAGTGTTGTAGAAGATAATATGGCTAACTTGATTGTGGCACAACTTCTATTCCTTGAAGCAGAAAACCCCGAAAAAGACATCAGTCTTTATATCAACAGTCCAGGCGGCAGCGTAACTGCTGGTTTGGCTATCTATGATACCATGCAGTTTATCAAGCCCGACATTAAAACTATTGTAATGGGTCAAGCAGCAAGCATGGGCAGTTTTCTTGCACAAGCAGGTGCACCGGGTAAACGTTATGTGTTGCCCGAAAGCCGTACAATGATTCATCGTGTAAGTACAAGCGGCAGCGTTCATGTGCAAGAACTACAGTTTGAAGATGCTATTCGCAGTATGGAAGAATCAAAACGTCTTAACCGTCGTCTCACAGAACTTTATGTTAAACATAACAGCGTGGGCAAGAACTACGACGAACTGTTTGACACCATGAAGTTTGATACGTTCTTGAGTGCAGAAGAAGCAGTTGAGTACGGATTAGCTGACAAAGTGATCGACAAACGATGATAGCGTTGATCTTAGCTGTAGTACTTGTTTGGATGGCAGTACAAAGCAGAACACCTGCTGCTCGGTGTAACAACGACTGCAACCAAGGACGCAATTGTACGTGTAAGGATACCAATGAATAAAGTTAGTGATGCTATTGCAGAAATGAAAAACATTCCTACAAGACAAGGATTGTTAGACTTGCTCAGTGATGAAATAGTCGACGTTACATTTGATAAACTAAATGGCGATGAGCGTACAATGAAATGTACTCTCATGCCAAGAATGTTGCCGCCTGCACAACGAGAAGATATTCTAAGTCAAGCCAAAATACGCAATTTAGAAGATAAAGTCTTTGTTGTATGGGCAGTTGACATTGATCCTCCGGCATGGCGTAGCTTCCGGTATGATCGTGTGACACAATCGGATAAATCAGTTATTATTTTAAAAATGATAAGTATTATTGCTAACAGCAAGTGGACTATACAGGGATCGACCCACTTAAAACATTCCGCCCCCTCAACCAACGAGGTAAAATATGGGTAATTATAATCCAGTAACATACAAATACACAAGCACAAAAGAATATGTAGATGCATTTCCTTGTGCATATCGCCAGTGGCGTGCAGATAGTCATTGTAACACAATTCACGGTTATGCATTTAGCATGAAGTTCTACTTTGGAACAAATGATCTAGATGTAAGAAATTGGGCTGCTGACTACGGCGGGCTTAAAGAACTTAAACGAGTGCTCGAAGATCAGTTTGATCATACACTACTAGTTGGAGAAGATGATCCTAACATGGATATCTATCGTGAGCTAGAACGCCGCAAGATGGCAAAGCTGACAGTGTTGCCTAAACTCGGCTGCGAAAGCCTGGCAGACATGCTGTACAAGTATGTCAACGGTGTTTATATTCCAGACATGTGGGGTCCTAGTGAAGCAGAGCGTCTGTGGTGCTACAGAGTAGAAGTTAGAGAAACACAAGCAAACATGGCATTCCGTGAAGGCCACAGAGAATGGAATGAAAATCTTCTTGAATGAAAACGTGGGACGAAAGTAAAGAACAACGCAAACGTAGAAAGGCCCTAGAAAAACAGGGCCTTTCCACTGTTGAGCGAACTGACTATGTGAGAGGATACCTCGAAGCATACAAACAATCTACAAAAAAGAATTATGTAATTTGTTTAAAATGGGGTACAAAGTATGGACCCGAGTATGTTAACAAATTGTACAATATGGTTAAGCGCAATTGTACACTAGATTACGAATTCATCTGTTTTACAGACGACACCCAAGGTATAGATAAACACATACGCACAGAACCTTTACCGAGTATAAACTTGCAAGGTTGGTGGTATAAGGTTTGGTTTTTAAGCAATAAGTTACCTATAACAGGAACTGCACTGTTCTTTGATCTAGACCTTGTTATTTTTAGAAACATTGACAGATACTTTCTTTACAAACAAGATTCTCCATTTGTTATTATACGTGACTTTAACAGGCAAGTACGAAAAAATTGGGATCGTATGAACAGCAGTGTGTTTAGAATAAAAATCGGTGAATACAACAACGTTTACGAATTGTTTGAAAAAGACGCAATTGCTATACAACGCAAGTATCCTGGAGACCAAGACTTTATGTTTGCAAATATACGAAATCATATATTTTGGCCAGATGAGTGGGTACAGAGTTATAAATGGGAAATGCGAGGCAGATCGGAATTAACTGTCGTAAATGGAAAACGTAATTTTAAAAAGCCAGGTGTCCCTACAATTTTACCAGACACAAGTATTGCAGTATTTCACGGAACTCCTAACATGGACGAATGTATAGATGAATGGCCACGTGCAAATTGGTATTGACAACTGTAAAGAAGTCGCATATAGTAAACGTATGATAAGAACGTATATGATATATGCTGGCCTTACTTTCCTCGGTTACGAGTACGGTGAGACCAAGGATGAAGTGTTGTTTAGAACTCGTTCAAAATTTGGCGATCCTAACAATTGGAATGTAACAGAGTATACTGCCAACATTATCGTTTGGCGAGAGGAACTAGAATGCACAAACGCATAGGATTTGCTTGTAAATATCTTCACCACAATCAGAATCAACCAGCAAAGATTCTAGAAGAGTTGCAACGGCCGCTTACTGAAAAATGCACTACAGTTGCATGGCTGAACAGACAGACACGTGATGTAGCAGAGCAACGTCTTTGGGACATCATGGAACATAATGCCGCTGCCGCAAAGCGACTGATAGAATACGTAGGCAGTCTGCCTCCTGAACTTAGAATGGTACGTCTTGGCAGCAACCAGCTTCCTTGTGCAACCGAATCCAGCTGGCGTTACTTTTGGAAAAAACCAGATGTGGTTGCATACTGCGAAAAACACTACGGTGCAGTTGGAGAAACTGCAAGAGCATTGGATGTTCGTGTAAGTATGCACCCTGGACAATTTACAGTGCTTGCCAGCGAAGATCCAGAAATTGTAGAACGTAGTATCGAGGAGTTTGAATATCATGCAGATATCATCAGGTGGATGGGCTACGGCCGCCGGTTTCAAGATTTCAAGTGCAATGTCCACATCTCAGGACGCAAAGGTCCAGCCGGTATCAAAGACGTGCTTAAACGCCTCTCGCCAGAAGCAAGAAACACTATTACTATCGAAAACGACGAAAACAGCTGGGGACTCGAAGCAAGTCTTGAGCTTGCAAACGATCTCGCTTTGGTGCTAGACGTACATCACCACTGGGTCAAGACCGGCGAATATATTGAGGCAAACGATGGACGTATTAGAAAAATTATTGATAGCTGGCGCGGTGTTAGGCCCGTTCTTCATTATAGCATTAGCCGTGAAGACGTTATTCCCACAACTGAAACAAATACACGGCCAGATTACAAAACGCTCCTCCAAGAAGGTTACAAAAAAGCGAAACTGAGAGCGCACAGTGACTATTGCTGGAATACAGCATCTAATGATTGGGTCTTGACGTTTTGGCAAGACTTTGATATTATGGTAGAAGCAAAGATGAAGAATCTTGCAAGTCAGCAACTTTACAAACAATATACCAAGGAGTTGATCAATGAAGCCTGAAACACCGGCACAAGGTATTTTAAAAACCAGCGAATGGGGTGATAGCAAATGGTATCATATTCACTGTAGCTGTGGCAATGATGACTGTTCACATGAACTGAACGTGGAAGCAGACGACTGCGATGTGCAGGTTCACATATATGCAAAGAATCATACTAAATGGTGGAAAATGAATCGTTGGCAGCAAATTTGGCAAATTCTTACAAAGGGTTATGCTGAGATGCAGACAACAATTGTGCTGGATGAGCAGACTGCAATTAACTATGCAGGCGTGCTTACTAGTGCAGTTACAGACGTAAAACAGTTCAAAGCTGACCATTGGGTCAAGCGAGAACAACATAAATAAAGTATGAGTTACTTATCGCAAATGTATGGCAGTAAGATGCCACATAACAATGTTAAAGAAAAAAACCCTAATCGTGTTCTTGGCGGTCTAAAAGGCGCTGGAGTAGATACGTTTACAATGCTTGGCGAAGATGGACAAGAAAAGCGTATTCCTACTGAAGCATACGTTAACGGTCTTGAAGAAAAAATAAGACAGCAAGGTAATAGGCTTGCTGTACTTGAAAAACAAATCAGGAGATTGTCAAATGATCAAAAAATGGATCGCCAGTCGTTTAGCAGAACGATCAACCGTTGATGGCGTTGTAATGGTTGCTGCCGGGGCAGCAGTCATTGTATTTTACCCATTTGCAAAACTAATTGCATACGGTGCAATTGCATACGGTGCTTACACTATTTGGCGCAAGGACTAAAGTTTACTTATAGGCATATTACTGCTGGCATTTAATGTCCAAACCTTTTTACGCTCAACGCCCTTGCGTTGGGCGAATTTTTTTATGTCGCATTCCGGACACACGTGAAAGTAATTGTTACTCAAACGCTTAGGATCCATTGATCCTCTTTCTCTGCTAAATTCTGCATCGCAGTTGTCACACCTAAAATGTACTATAGTTCTATTCCTATAGTAGGTGTGTTCACTGCCTAATTTGCTTTTTCTGACGTGTTCAGATTTAATTACACTTTGTCCTATAAACATAACTATATTTACATTAAGATTACAAAAATTTAGAATAAATATTAGAAAGGAATTAAAATGACTATTTGCACACTAACTGATTCAGCTAAAAAACAGATCGACTATCTTTGCCGAGAAAACGACTGCTATGCTATTAGTTTAAATATCAAAGGCGGCGGCTGTGCAGGATTTGAATACGACTGGGGAACAGTAGCACATCCATCCGATCTCAATCCAGGTGATGAAATAGTTCACACCGATAGCGCAGGTAGATTTGTAGTTAGCGCACATAGTATCATGTTTTTAATTGGTACTGAAGTGGATTATGTTCGTAGCCTAGTAGGTTCAAATTTTGAAATACGTAACCCAAATGCAAAAAGCAGTTGCGGTTGCGGTGTAAGTGTAAATTTTGATATGGACATTCCGGAATTTATGGTATAATTGGAGTTTAAAGTATGGCAAAACAAGAGGTAAACATTGGCGTTGAGGGCAATGACGGTACTGGCGACAGTATTCGTGAATCCTTCCGTAAAGTAAATGAAAACTTTACAGAGATCTATGCAGTTTTCGGTCTTGGCGGTAATATTAGTTTTACCTCTTTAGATGATACTCCTGATGAATTACTAGGCAACGAAGAAAAAGTTGTTATGGTAAACTCTGCAGGCACAGGTATAGAGTTCTTTGAACTGGTATCAGACGCTGGCACAAACAACCCTAGCGACCCTGCAAACACTATATCCTTTACCATTGATGCAGGCAAGCTAGTGGTTAGAGCTATTAATGCAAGAGTTTCAACTGACCCTTCTCCTGAAGTAACAAATGCATTTAAATTAGGTGCAGCTACAGCATATTCAAGTACTATACAAAACCTAATGTTGGATGACGGAAACAGAGGAGCATTGGTTACAGACTGGAACGCCACACACGGAACACCAGCAATTACTGAAGATAACTTGTTAATTTCAAAAGGATATGGCGATTTAAAATACGTCAACGTTTCCGGCGATACTATGTCAGGTGCGTTAGTAGTACCTGCAGGTGCAACTGGATCTCAAGTTCCTCGAGTAAGTGAAGTTGTTAAAAAAGCAGGCGATACAATGACAGGTGCGTTGTATCTAAGCGATCACCCTTATCCGTTTGAAGGTGCTGGTACACCAAGCAGCGAATACGATTTGCAAGCTGCTACAAAGTATTATGTTGACAGCTCTTCTTTCATCAGCACTGTACAATTATACGTTTCGACTTCTGGTAATGATACACAAACAAACACACCTCCGGGAAAAGAAGGTCGTGCATTAAGTTACTCATTTAGAACTGTTAATAAAGCTGCACAAAAAGCAGAAAGATTGCAACAAGCCAGTGCTCCTGAATTGGGTCCATACGTACAAACTGTAACATATCAATCATCGGGTAACACTGTTGACAGCACAGTCAACTCAATAGCTGCTTATTCTACCAATGCTACACAGGATCTTATAACATCTACTATTGAAAGCGTAGTCAGTTCTGTAATAGATGATGTTATAGACGCAATAGACGCAGAATACCCTACATTTGTTTATAACGAAACACAGTATCGTGATGATTTAGCTTATATAATCGATGCAGTAAAACTTGACATACAGGCAAGCACTACAGGGATTAAACAAAACTATCTATCACGCTATTCAGGATTAAGATATTACGCCAACCCTAGTTCAGAAGCGTTAATTGCTCCAACAGGGCAATATACACAAACTTCTTTTGCAATAACAGAAGCCAAGACACTGATGCTTGCTGCTCTAACAACAGCAGGTGTAACAGGTGCTTGGTATACAGCAGTTTCAAACTTATTTGATGTTGTATTAACTACGATCAACAGTGCAACACCCGACCCTACTTTGGTTGAAAGCACCAACTATTATACATTTACTATTAATTCTGGACCGAACAAATACACTGATCAATCTATTGTTTCAAATCCAGATATTTTTCCAGGTAAAGGTATCAGAGGTAAAACCACAGGTGCAGTAGGACGTATACTTTCTTACTCTAGGGGTATAGATACAGTAGGTAGTCCAAACTACGATACAATCGAAGTTCAACTATTAACCCCTGTTGAATTTAGTGCAAGTGAAATTGTCGAATACAGTAGTATAACCAATACACAACAAATCACAATCAACGTGGAAACTGGTATATACGAAGAACAGCTACCTATAAGAGTTCCTGTTAACACCACAGTTATTGGTGATGATTTTAGAAGATCAATAATTAGACCAGCAGCAGGCAGAAGTACATCTACGTGGGCAGATATTTACTTTTACAGAGATGCTACAACCGACGGACTGGCTACTGCGTTAACTGGTGACGGACACTACTCTCCTGACAGTACACTACAAGGATACTTTGGACATCATTACTTAACTGATCCTAACAATCCTAACAGTACAGCAAAATACAACAACGAGATAGACATATTCTTGTTAAACGACGGAACGTCAATAAAGTCGTTGACTTTCCAAAATCACGGCGGATTTGCTACAGTGTTAGATCCGGAAGGACAGATACTTTCAAAATCTCCGTTTGTGCAATCTTGTACAAGTTTTGCAAGAAGTATAAATGAAAAGCATTTTGCCGGCGGCATGTTAATTGACGGATATGCTGGTAATATGCCAATGCGTATTGTTGATAAAACAAACAATTTTGAAATACAAGTTGAAGCGCCTAGCGGTTCTGGATTGGGTATACGTAAACCTACTCTTCCTACAAGTTTCTACGTTGGTGGCAGACGATATCAAGTTAACGCTATTAAGGATTATATACCCAACACAGCAGGTGTCGCATCTGCTACACTTGTACTTGACGAAACCAGCAATGAAGGCCAAGGACTTGACGATTCGGTTGATTCGGCACTGGGTGTAATTGATATAAACCTGTTGATGGGCGGAAACAAATCTATACTAGCAAACGATTATACTCAGGTTAACGACCAAGGCTATGGTATAGTTGCAACAAACAACGCTACATCAGAAATTGTTAGCGTATTTACATACTACTGTCACATTGGTTACTATGCTATAAATGGTTCTTCAATAAGATCGTTGTCAGGAAACAACAGTTATGGTAACTTTGGTCTAGTTGCAGAAGGCAGCGACCCTGACGAAGAAGCATCGCTAGTTACACTAGAAACAGCACTAACACAACCTGTTAAGGTGTTTAACGTTGCGCAAATTGTAAAACTATCTGGTACAAGTTTAGGTATTGCCGATAGTTCTACTATTACGCAAACCCAAGGTGCAGTAACAGTGTCTGGTAACGTAGTGTTTACTAACGAGACAGGCGGAAACACCGATGTTTACGTTAATAACTTAGTAAATGGATCATTTAATAACAGCGATGATGTAGAACAGTCTCCAACAAACTTC
>Ga0255066_1000361_pt1 | contig 8466 bp, 11 predicted proteins | sample Colum_Cont_RepA__2_FD_188465 | JGI IMG/M metagenome (GOLD analysis project Ga0255066, IMG submission 188465) | Freshwater microbial communities from Columbia River, Oregon, United States - Colum_Cont_RepA_8h | ecosystem: Environmental > Aquatic > Freshwater > River | place: USA: Oregon...
GGGATGGATGCCACCAAGTGCCACTCACCAGTCCAGTTGGCTTTCTCATCCACAGCGTTATAGATGGCCTTGTTGGCCTCAATCACCGCTGTGACATCTTGTTGGGTCTCAATCGTTACATCGCCAGTTTCTGGGTTTTCATGCCAGATTCGTTTGATGCCTTGATCTTTGTTTTCGCTAAATAGTCTTTTGTGAATCATGTTAAAAAAAGGGCCAAGTTCCCCTGGCCCTTTCCGGTTGCTTCGATTAAGAAGTGATCAAGTCAGCGGCCAAACCATGGGCCAACTCAGAAGTCACCTTGTGACCCCACTCAACGATCAGCATACGCTTTTCAGCATCGCCAGTCTTGGCCAATTCGACTTGCTGATAAGGGCGCAGCATAGTCATTTTGGCGTAGTCAGGATCAAGAACCCATGCATCGCGCTCACGCTGGAAGCGGTTTGCAATCACTTGCACATTGCCGAAATCACTGCATCAATGTTAAATGAGACTCGCTATTTTCTCATCCCTCTTTCGAGGCTACCAGTTACCTGGTAGATCAGACTATCTCTTCACCCTCACTGTGAGGGGCTGGGCACTTCGGACCGCTTGGTCCTACGAGGCTCTCACCTCTAGTCGTTACACCTTCCGATTTCTCGGCTTGGCTCGGTATTGTCCTCTGTCCGGCCTGACAGTTAGGAGGTTCACCGAATTCACCCAGTTACAAATAAGCATTACTGCTTATCGACGCCATTAGTTAACGTAGATATCGACAGCGCCCACGAGGGTTGCTGGCTTTGCGCCTCCATCAATGTTGAAACGGCTTGAGGCAATACCAGAGAATCCTGACACGCGCTGTTTGTTAACAGGACCGCACATCAAAATCTTAGGTGTACCACCTTGTGACCACACTTTTTGAATCACATTCTTGAGAATGGTTTCAGTGAATGTGCGCACGTTGCCATCTGTACGGGCGCTGTTTGGCAGCGTTGTATAAGATGGATCAGTACCATTGGTCTGCTTGTCTGTGTTCGTTTTGATAAACGCACCCAAAGAAGCAGTCGCACGGGCAGTCGTAGAATCACCAGCTGCGGCCACTGCGCCATTCAGCATAGAGAATTCTTGATCGCGACGTAATTCAGCGCCCCTTTTCGCGATTTGGTAGGCCAATTCTGAGCGCCTGCCTGCCTTGTTGACCACTTCTTCAGTGGCTGACAAGATGATTGTCTTGCGTGAAATCTGGCAGTAGTTTTGCATACGCACAGTAGCAGTCACCGCATCAAAAGATGCGACATCGTCACCCTCAAGCTGTGCATTAGCAGCAGCTGCGGCAAGCGTATCAGTTTGGAACTCAAACAAAGCATTGGACACGTTTTCACGGCCAATGTTTGAAGCGTATGGAGTTTCTTCTGGAGCTATATTTGTAATAATATTGCTCAAATCTTCCCGAATACCCTTTGCAGAGTAAGTCAGGAACGTGTTACTAACGATAGTCATAATTTCCTCATTTCAATAAATGTTCAATTGCAGAAGCCGCATCATCGATGCGACCAGTTTTTGCAAGACGCTGCTTTGCTCGCACACTCTCAGTTGTTGTCGAAACCCGACCAGCTGCACCAGGCTTGGCTGTTCGTGGGCCATTGTTCACCACAGGCTTAATGCCTTGGCGTTTACTTACCATCTGGTCAAACAGTGCCGCTTTGCGCAGCAGTAAAACCAGTCGGTGGTCGTAAACGCTCTTCAAATCTTCATCGGAAAAGCCTGCTGCCTTCGCAGACTCGATCACCAGCGCCTTTTCGGCCTTTGCCTTCTTGGGGTCTTTCCAATCAGGTAAAGCTGCCAAGAGAGCTTCTTGCTGGCTGGCAAGTTGGGCTTCCATGGCGCGCTGCTGTTCATACTGGGACACTTGAGAGAGTCGTTGCTGTTCGGACTGAATAGCGCCTAGTTTCTCTTGTCTCTCCCGCATGACTTCCTTTTGCCTCACCCACTCGATAGGGTCCTCATGGTAGAGGCGCTCCAAATCGACTTGAGGCTCTGAAGACTGAAGTTGGGCTTGCAATGCTCCCAACAATTGAGCGTATTGCTCACGCTCGGCTCGGACTGCGTAGGTTTCTTGCTCGACTTGCTTTCGCACTTCGGCAATCTGCTGCGTTTTCCGAGTGTAGTCCTGAGTCCTGGAGTAGCCCTTCTGAAGCTCGTCTAGCGTGACAGAAACTTCCTTGCCGTCAACTTTGACAGTGAAAGTCTGTGGCTGTTCGCCCTCTTCGGTCTCTTCCTCTTCTTCGGACTGTTCCTCTGGGGTCTCTTCCTCTGACGCGTCTTCCACATCAGAGTCATCTTCCTCAGAAGCCGCTGTCTCGGTGTCCTCTTCGGACTCCTCGACTGGCTGCGTCTCGTCAACTTCTGCTTGTCCCTTTTCGGGGGCTAACATTGCCGAGATAGCACTGGCCGCATCGGCCATATTCATTGCTTGTATTTCTGCCATAGTATTTTCTTAAATTAGATTTTTCTGTGATTTGCCAATAGCGTTCTGTGCAATTTTCCCGTTGTCCATAATCTTGATCAACTCTTGTCTTAGGCCATCAATGGCCTGCAACATACACCACGCTGTCTCGCGCCTCGCAGACTCTTCGGGTTTCGATGAACGAAATACCCAAAGTTGGTCGCCTTCTAATTTTGCAATTGCATTGTTGAGGGTTTCATCCTCTAGCAGCTGCTTGGCCTTTCGGCCTTTGTTTACTTGGTCTTCGTTTGTCACTTACTGTGCCATTCCTTGAAAGGTTGATGGGGGCATCATCTCAGGCGCTGGTGGCTGCGGCTGGGACACAAACTGTGCCGCCTGCTGCTGGGCCAACAATGCCTGCTGACGCATTGCTTCACGATCAATATTCTGGGCCGCATCAATTTCGGCTGTACTGATCTGTGATTTGTACTTTAACTCAATTTCATACTTTTTGAGATACAAATCTTGAGCCATCTTGTCACGGGTCAGATCGTCATCCATCATCATCTGCTGGCGCTTTAACTCAAGCTCGGCAGCCTTCTTTTGGATGTCGGCCTTGATTGACTCGGCCTGCACCTGGGCCAGCACCTCTTCGGGGCTTGGCTTTTGCTGTGGAGGTGGTGGCACATAGTCGGCAGGGATATCTTGGAAAAAGCTGGTTGAGTCTTTGAAACCAGATAACTCTACGATTTTGCGCAGGGTATTGCTGAACTGCTGGGGCGTGACCAAGGGATTCGTTGGGCCAAGCTGCTGCAAGATTTGCTCTTGCTTGGCCATGATCATCATCAGCGCTTGCAGTTTCTCGTTGGTGTCGCCATTACCCAAGGCAATATTGATGTTGGCATCCATCGACACATCCCAAAACCTTGGATCAATCTGCACCCACTCGTTGCGCATTCGCACCATTCGGGCTTTGTCCTGGTGCGTTGTGGCCAAGAACAAAATGCCTTTAAATAGTTTTTTCATGCCTTCAGCCAGAATGCGTGCAGTCAGTTCAATCCGGCCTTGGCTGGCGTTGATCGTTGCATTCACAGCTGCTTTGGTGCTTGACTGCAATGCGTCAGCGTTCAGACCCATGGCCGCCTTGCTCATGCCGGTGCGATCTTCTTTGATCTGATCCATGTATTCCATCATCGGGAATGCGGCCTGACCCACAAATGGAGTCGTCAAAGGCTGAACCATGCCAGGCGCTCTCATGCGAATGATGGCGCCTGTCTCGTTGTTCAAGACATCGTCAATGTTGACTTGGCCTTCGACCACCGCTGTGCGCGGGTGAATGCTTTGGGCCAGACTGTCCAATGTGTTGCGGAGTATTTCCGATTTGATTTCTTGCAAGTCGCGGGTAATGTCAAAAATCGACATCGCCTCAAGTGGGCTTGTGTGTGGCTCTGGGTCGCAGGGAAAGTCAGCAAAGGGAATGTAGCTGGCCGGCAGATTACGCACCACCTTGTAACCTCCACCCATGCAGCAGACCTTGCGCAGCTCTGCAATGCCATCGCCATCATAGTCAACGCGGGAATAAGCCTCAATGTAAAGCACTCTGCGCATCATCGGATTGGCAGCGTCATTTGTGCCAAATGTCGTGGACAGCGGCTGACGCGCTAAATACTCGTCATTGCTGTCCAAGTCAGTCGATGACATATTCTCTTCGATTTCATCTTGGTCATAACCCATGGCAAGCAAGTCGGCCATGGTGGCCATTTGCCGGTGGGCAATGATGGTCGAATCGTCAAACGATCTGGCGCGTCTGTCCAGTAGCAGCTCTTCGGGTGGCACGGCCATGATCCTGATCCGGCCATCCTTGGTGATGCGCTTGATTTGCACATCATGGACCATGGCGGGTGGGGCCATAACTGGCTGGCCAGTCATGGGGTCAACTGTGCTGATCTGCATCTCGTCAATGCTTGGGTCTGGGTAAGACGTAATGATCTTGACCTCGCCACCAGGCTCTTGCATGAGCATTTCTAGGGTCTGGTCATCGAGGCCGGTGTACTCTTCAATTCGGACCTTCTCTTCGTCTTCCCAAAAGAATTTGGCAATGCCGCATTTACGCACCAGTGCATCTTTGAAGATGGCATAGCTGGTCAAAAACCCGTTGTTGTCGTTTTGGAAAACATAGTTTGCATAGTCGGTCGCCTGCTGGGCCATCTTCACATCTTCTGGGCCACGGGGTGCAAACTCGACCACATTCTCAGAATTAAAGAAAACGCGCATCAGGCTTGGCAGCATGGCCGAGACAGTGTCCCGCACCTCCATGGCCACCACCTTGCTGTTGCCTTCGACCTCATTGCCGAATAAATCACCGCGATAGTATTCAGTCCCTTTGGCGCGTGTGGGTGACAAGTCACTGTCCACATAGCTGATCGCATCGGTCAGGTCTTGGGTAATGATGGCTTGCAGCTCCATCTCATCCATTGGCTCGGTGGCTGCAATGTCGGTGGATAGGTTTTCAGTAATATCTTGTTCAATCATGGCTTGACCTTTGTAAGTACCACATACATGGAGTCCACAGCCCTCGGGGTGCGGATGATTTCGTCTTGTGGCAATTCTAGTGCTTCTCCCACCTTTGAGAGACGCATTTCCAGCGTTGTCAGCTCAAACCGATCCGGCCAGCCCAAGTACCAGTGCCAATCGGTGTAATACCGCCAAGAATTCTCATTGAATGCTCTGACATGGGTCGGGTCTTGCCACGCGCCAAGACTCAGGTCATAAGGCACATGGATGCGCATCTCACCGCCAACCTTCAAAAGCTCTTTGCAGTTGGTCATGGCATCGACCAGATTTGGGATGTGTTCCAGCACATCATTGGCCAGAATCACCTCAAACATACCTGGCACAACTTCTAGCTGACCAAAACGGGTTTGCAGGGTATCGCCCCACTTCACTTTGCTGATATCCACCAGCCAGTCAGGATTCTTGCTGGCTTGAATATCTGCATTCAGATACTCCTCGCACCAGTCTTTGCCAGAGCCTAGATTAAGAATCAAACCAGGCACTCGCATACTCAGGTCGATTCTCTCTGAGCCATGGCAGCGCATCCTCATGCAGTTTTTGTGAATTCATGCCAATGGTGTTTGAGCCAATGTGGTGGACATAGCTGGCTGACACATAGTGGCCGTAGCCTTTTTGAACTAAGTCCATACAATGCACATCATCGCTGTACCAATTCAGAGGGGGAAACTTTGCCTCTTCAAATGCATCACTTGATATCCATGCAAAGATTGGGCTAATCTCTTGGACCAATTTGATGTGTGACTCAGACGGGAATTTGTAAAAGTTCAGTTTCTCAGGCTGTTCAGTAATCCGCACATTCTGACAAGGTCTGGCCGCATCGCACCTTGCCGCCACCCACCCAGCTTTGTAGCTGTTCATGGTCCTGACAATGGCCACATCTTCCATCAGCACCTTCACGCTGGTAGGTGTCAGCACAATGTCATCATTGGCCACAATGCACGATGACCAGTCCTTGAGCGCTGCCGTGATCACCTCGTTGTAGTCCTCGCCAAAGTTCCTTGGCTGGCCAAAGATTTTGTAATCGGCATCAAAATGCTCGATCACCGACTCAGGGCCGCGCAAGTAGACCGGACACTCTGGCGCGTATTGCTTGATCGACTCCAGCAACACGGCCAGACCATGGCCCCTCACAGTGGCAATGACAATCGGACAAATCATTTCTTGGCCTTGTTCCTAGCACTGATAGCAGCCGCCTTCGCCTTGGCATCGGCCTTGGAGCTTGCGCCCCATGCCTTCAGACTCAGCAGCAGCCTGGTCGGCTCACCGGCCTTCATCTCAGGCCCAGGCATATTGCCCATCCGCGCCAAGAATGATGCGCGCCTTGGGTTATCGCCAGACTTGACTGGCGCCTTCAAGTTCATGCCCTCGGCCTTGGCACTGGCCCGACCCTTGGCATTTAAGCCGCCCTTGGGGTTTTTGCCCTCTGCACGCTGCCAAGCTGGGGTCTTCATTTTTTCTTTACTGGCTTGGCGGTTTTAGCCGCTGCTTTAAAGTCAGCAGCGCTTGGCGCACCTTTAGCACCAGGCTTGCGCATTTTCTCTTTGCTGCCAGCAGCAATTCTTTCGCGTTTAGCAGCAATGTTTGCATATAGTCCTTGTTTCATGATTCTTCATCCTCTTCATAGTCTTCAGATTCTTCACCCTCTTGCTCACCAGTATTCGGACCACCGACTACCCATGCATCGCAAGTGCGACTTGCTGCGCACTTGAAATCAAAGATTTCGCAGTAACCCAGATCAGCCAGCTTAATTGTTCCCCATGGGTCGGCTTCCATGCCAATGCCTTGGGCAATGCAGTTTTTAATCTTGTCAGACACGTTGAATGCCGCGCAGTTACCGCATAGGCTTTGCTTTGCGTCATCCATGCTCACATCCCACTGGTCAGCCTTCTTGCGCCAAAAAGCCTCGTTTGGCAGCTTGGGATTCTCAGGACCATAGGCCGCGCTGGTGATTGCCTTGGCGCGGTTTTTCAGATTGAGGGTAATGTCTTGCGTGGGCAATGGGCAGTTCTCGCCACTTTCCATGTCCTCGCCCTCTTCTCGGTCCATGACCTGATCCATGGTGCGTTGCATGGTGGCCATTATTTTTTCGCCTTGTTCTTTGCCGTGCGCTGACCGCGCATGGGCATCTTTGCCTCAGACATTGCAATGGCAATGGCCTGCTTGGGATTCTTTACAATTTTGCCAGTGCCACCGCTGTGGAGCTTGCCGGCTTTGTACTCACCCATCACCTTGCCGACCTTCTTTTGCGCTTTACTCATTGCCTTCATAGGATTCCCCCATTGGTTTGTCAATACCCGAATTATGCAACCCTGACTAGGTTTCTGCGCAGGGGTTGAGACCATTTGCTTGAGCCAGTGCTGCCGTACATCCCTGCAATCGCATCAGACGCAAACGTCAGGACAAAGGCATCAGCCTTGTCAGGGCTTGGCAGACCTCTGCGCTTGATCTCGTCTTTTCCCTCAATGGCAATCTTGCCATTGCTGGTAAATGAGTACCGCACTGTGGCCAGTTCAGCAATCAAGACCTCATCCTTTGGCATCTTGCAGTCTCTGGCTTCTAGCCACGCCCTTGCCTTGTACCAAAGCTCTGCCTTCAGATTCCTGTAAGTCCCACCCATCGCGGGTGATTCACTGACATTGATCCCTCTGGCCGGTAGCCCCAGCTCCCGCAGCCGGTCCACCACCCCAGCACCTAATCCAATCGAGTCGACCAGTATTTCCTTCGGCTGCTGGCTTGGTGGCAGCGCCTTGTACTCGGCCACCACCGCACCAGTCAATTGCATCAGGTCCAAGTTTTTCCATGTCCGGATATTCTCAGTGACCGCATTCCCCTGCCTTTTGCAGAGGGCCGATCTATCCGAGCCAAACCGCGCCACATCCAAGCCCCATAGCATGGGCGCGTACTCACTTGGCGCGACATCCCGATTGACCGCACTCTCAAGCAAGTCCATGGCAATGACAGTGTCGTCATCGCCCTTGGGGAATTCACCAATCACCCTGATCCGGTAGACGTTACTCTCCTCGCCATAGCGCATGGCCATCTCTTTGACATACTCATCCGACACCCTGGGCGAGTCAGTGCACGCCACTTGAAACGTGGTCCACTCATCAGCCAGGCGCGTGTGGGTGTCGTAGAAAAACCCACTAGACCTCACCGGATTCCCCAAAAGCAATGTCACAGCATTGTGACCAGACATCGAGCCAGCTGCCGCCTCGAACACTTGCTCTGGCACACCAGAAGCCTCATCGGCCACCAGCATCACATTCTCTGAGTGAATCCCCTGCAAAGCCTCTGGCTGCTCGGCCCTCGATGTCCTAGCCGAGATAAACATCTCAGTCGGTGCAGCATTGAATTCAATCCTCTCTTGCTTGACAGTCAATAACCCCTGCAAGGGCAAAGGCATCGCATTGATCCACCTCTTCAGCTCTGCAAACATCGCGTCATAAAGCTGTGAGCTTGTCGGTGCAGTC
>Ga0255066_1000370_pt1 | contig 8340 bp, 15 predicted proteins | sample Colum_Cont_RepA__2_FD_188465 | JGI IMG/M metagenome (GOLD analysis project Ga0255066, IMG submission 188465) | Freshwater microbial communities from Columbia River, Oregon, United States - Colum_Cont_RepA_8h | ecosystem: Environmental > Aquatic > Freshwater > River | place: USA: Oregon...
ACTGTCACCCGCCTTGGCGGGGTCGCCCAAAATGTGCAGTCCACAAGCTCGATTGAAACCTTCTTTATCCATTCAGGCTCGCGTTCAGATTTATTGATGCAGACCGATGCCGAGGCGTTAGACCAAGCAGAGATGCTTCTAAATGCCCGCGAGAATGCCCTCCTGCGCATTGACTCCATCGGCTTCAATCTTATGGATTCGACTTCCTCAAATCGCATTGTGGCAGGGCTTGAATCAGATTTGTTCACGCTGATAAATGTGACAAAGACAGGGCAGGCAGGATCAAGTTTTGACTTGGAGTTATTCGTTCAAGGCATCACCCACGACATTACACCGAACACTTGGACAACACGCTTCCTCACCGCAGAGCCTATAATTCAGGCATTCATCTTGGATTCCACAATTCAAGGTCTGCTTGATGGAACTATTGGAGTTCTTTCATACTAAGGAGAAGAAATGGCTAAACAAACCTTCACGACCGGTCAGGTCTTGACGGCAGCGCAAATGACATCGCTTCAGCAAACTGCAATGCTTGGTGGTGCTGCGAACGCTAAAGTTGCTTCGTATGTTTTAGTTGCTGCTGATGCTGGTGATGCAATTACTATGAGCAATGCCAGCGCAACAACAATCACTGTGAACACAGGGTTGTTTGCAGCAGGCGACATTGTCACAATCATAAATCTTGGCGCAGGCGTTTGCACGATTACCGCAGGCACCGCAACTGTTGCAACATCAGGATCACTTGCTCTTGCTCAGAATCAAGGTGGCGTTCTTCGCTTCACTAGCGCGAGCGCAGCTATCTTCTTCCAATTCGCAACACCTGCTTCGGGCGACATCGAAGGCATAGTCACAGGCACGGACTCAGGCTTATCAGGGGGCGCGACAAGTGGAACTGTGACCCTAAGACAGAAACTAGAATTTGATGCCGAAACAGGCACGACCTACACGCTTGTCGCAGGAAACTTAAATCAGCTAGTGACCCTTAATAACGCAAGCCCAATCACTTTGACAGTTCCGCCATCTGTTTTCAGCGCAGGGGATGTAATCAATATAGCTCAGATTGGCGCAGGGCAGGTGACCCTTGCTCAAGGAGCAGGAGTCACAATAACTAGCACAGGTGCAACCTCTAGCGCACCTAAACTACGCGCTAATAAATCTGCTGCCTCTATTATCTGCACCGCTTCAAATACATTTTTGGTAGTAGGAGATATTGCCTAATGACTATTCTAGGCATCATCGCCAGTTCTAAACTTGTTGCTGCTCCACCGGGTTTTGAGTCTATTCAAACTCAAACTCTTACTGGAACTCAAGCAAGCATTTCTTTTACTGGAATTCCAGGCACTTTTACGCATTTGCAATTAAGATACTACGGATTTTCAAATAGTTTTGGAACTCAGTTTATGGAAATAAATGGTAATACAAGCACTGGCGATTATAGAACACACTACACATTTGGTAGTGGTGCAACTGCGAGTGGCGGTGACTTAACTAGTCGCGCCGCAATTCTAGGTATGGGTTATACTGGACAATTCAACACAACTTATCCTACCGTTGGCATTATTGATTTATTAGATTATACAAATACTACTAAAATAAAAACTATTAGGGGAATTCACGGAGTTGATACAAATAACACAGGCTATGGAGGGGAAGCATCTATGAATAGCGGTTGGTATAATAGTGGTTCTGCGATAACATCATTAAGATTTTATTTAGATGGTGGCAATAATTTTACAGCAGGAAGTAAATATGGACTTTACGGAATTAAGGAGAGCGCATAATGGCGGCTGGATTAACTTATGAAAAAATACAATCACAAACTTTAAGTAGCACTCAAAGCGCAATTCAGTTTCTTTCAATTAGCACCGCTTATACTGATTTAATTTTAGTTTGGGCTTACAAAGCCGCAAGCACTAATCAACCTACTTTAAGAGTAACTGTTAATGGCAATAGTAGTGGATATAGCACTACTCAACTTTACGGAAATGGCTCAACAGTAGCAAGCACAAGAAATACAAGCGCCTCATTTTGGAGCATAGCGCGAGTTTCAGGAACTCCAAGCACTACCGCCGCAACAGCAACAATTATTATGAATTTTCCAAATTACAGTAATACCTCTTACTACAAATCCATTTTGGCAAGAACAGCCTCAACAGATTCAGGCGTAGAATTAGATTGCGGAGTGTGGCAAAATAGCGCCGCTATAAATCAAATAGATGTGGACGCGGCCACAAGTAATGACTTTGGTTCAGGCTCAGTAATAACTCTCTACGGAATTGCGGCAGCATAATGCCAACAACTTTTGTTCCAATTAATAAGTCAATAGTAGGAAGTGGTGGCACGGCTAGTATTGATTTTACCTCTATCCCACAAACTTACACCGATTTACTTTTATTAGTTTCCGCAAGAGAAGAAACGGCAACTTCTGCTGTTTGTTTTATGAAGTTTAATAACGCTACTGCGAATAGAAGTGAAAAATATTTACAAAATAATGGAGGCGCTAGTCCGATAAGTTCCTCTACCTCTGTTTTACAATTTATTATGTGCCAGCCGACTGATTCCGCAAGCACTTTTGGAAGCGCCGTTATTTACATTCCAAATTATACAAGTAATCAACACAAAGCCGTTATGACGGACTCTGTTTCTGAAAACAATGGAGCAACTGCATTTATGAGAATGATTGGGGGATTATGGGCGGATACTTCGGCTATTAATCAAATAACACTAACTGCTGATACAGGAGATATTGCTCAATACTCAACCGCTTATCTATACGGAATATCTAACGCATAAGGAGAAACAATGCCAAAGCCAACTAGACTAATTGTGGATTGCTCCACAGGGATAACTACTGAAGTAGAACTAACTGCCGAGGAAATCGCTCAGCGCGAAGCAGATACAGTTGCTTATGCAGAAATCAAGGCAGCAGAGGAAGCAGCAGCACAGGCTAAGGCAGATGCTAAGGCAAGCGCCGAGGCTAAACTTGCAGCACTTGGTCTGACAGCAGACGAGATCGCAGCTCTGAACTAGGCACAATCCCTCAAGATAGTCCAGTTCTATGACAGAGGACATCTTTCCGATCACTCGCACCATTGATGACCACATAGACGAATTCGAAAACTTGGGGTTCTTGATACAGGAGAGAAATGAATCCAACCGATTGGGCAGGCTTTATTGTCGCCCTTCTTAGCATCCTTGGCTCAACTGCCCTTGGAGTAAAGTGGCTAGTCAAGCACTACCTAAACGAACTCAAGCCAAATGGTGGAAGTTCGATAAAGGACAAAGTTGCCGTCTTAGAGGATAAGGTTGACTTCCTGACCGACATCGTGAAAGAAGCTCTGCTGAAATAATGTGTTCGCAATTTGAGAAGTTCCTAGAAGTGGCAGCAGGCGAACTTGGCTACATTGAAGGCCCTGCCGATAATGAAACAAAGTATCAGAAGGCGAATCAGCCTTGGTGCGGTGCCTTCGTCAATTGGTGTGCCAAGCAAGTTGGCTTGAAGATTCCTGATTGCACCTACACACCGGCAGGGGCAAAGGCGTTCGCCGAGGCGAAGCGTTGGCAATTAGTCGCCGATGCCACGCCTCTTCCTGGCGACCTAGCCTTCTTTGACTTTCCTGCCGATGGCATTGACCGCATCTCCCACATCGGTATCGTTGAAGAAGTCAAAGCCAATGGCACTGTCATCGTCATTGAGGGCAACACTTCACCTGATGTCAAAGGCGATCAACGCAATGGTGGTCAGGTATGTCGTAAGATTCGCGCTTACAAAGTTAAAAATCGGGGGAAAGTCCTTCCATCTCTGCCGGTGTTCATAGTGGGCTTCGGCAGACCTAAGTTCAAGGAGTGCAAATGCTCGACAAAGAAAAACTCATCGCAGTTGGTAGCACCTACGCAAGAGCAGGAGCAGCCTCAGTCGCAGCTCTCTATCTCGCTGACCCGTCACGCCCTTTGAAAGACTATGTTGCCTGTTTCGTTGCAGCATTCCTTGGCCCGATATTAAAGGCCATAGACCCAAAGGCAACAGAGTTTGGGCGCGGTAGTAAGTAAGAAAATGAAATCGGGGAAGATTTTGGATGAGGCTAAACGCCTCACCGCAACGGATCGCCAAGATATTTATGGCGACCCATACATCAATCACAAGCGCATCGCCGACCTGTGGAGTGTTTATCTTGAAAAAGAGATAAGTGCTTCACAGGTCGCTTTGTGTTTATGTCTTGTCAAAATTGCTCGCTTGATTCAGACACCTGACCACGAAGATAGCATCATCGACTTGGCGGCTTACACCGCTATTTATGGGGAAATCAATGATAGTGAAAAATAATCTAGTGCTTGTGCCAACAAGAGGCAGGCCAAAGAATGCAGTTGAAGTTCTGCAAGCACACAGGCAGTTCTCTTGTCGCTCTGACCTGCTCTTCGTTGTGGACAAAGATGATGAGGAACTAATAAATTATCGCACCGCAGTCGGTGTCGAATACATCTTGGAGATTGAAAACACCACAAGGGGAATGGCCTATCCTGTCAATGTCGCTGCCAAGAAGTATGCCAATGAATACGAGTTTTTTACCTTCATTGGCGATGACCATAGATTCAGAACACCTGATTGGGATATTGCATTGAGTAAAGCCATAGGCACCGCCCCTGGCATTTCCTATGGCAATGACCTTTTGCAAGGCGAGAACTTGCCAACTGCCGTGATGATGTCAAAAGCCATCGTCATCGCCCTCGGCGGGATGGTTCCGCCAAAGCTCAAACATCTCTATCTTGACAACTTTTGGAAGAAGATAGGTCAAGACCTTGGCAACCTTGTCTATCTGCCTGAAGTGATCATTGAACATTGCCATCCGATTGCCGGCAAAGCCGAATGGGATGCAGGCTATCGCGCAGTCAATGCCCAAGAGATTTATTCATTCGATGCCTTGGCCTATGACTCTTACATCAAGAGCGAGGACTATCAAGTCCTCTTGCGAGATTTGCGCCAATGAAAATTCTAATCACAGGCGATGCAGGTTTTGTTGGCACTAATTTCAAGAAACACTTAGACTCAAAACTCAATAACATCACAGGCATTGACATAAAGAACGGGCGAGATGTCAGGGATTTCTTTGCCAAAGATGACACAAAGTTTGATGTTGTAATTCACTTGGCAGCTATTGTCGGCGGGCGAGCAACCATTGAGGGCAACCCCTTGGCAGTTGCCGCAGACCTTGCCATCGATGCCGACCTCTTCCAATGGGCTTTGCGAACGCGCCCTGGACACTTGGTTTATTTCTCATCCTCTGCCGCTTATCCAATTTTTTTGCAACGCTTAGAATATAAGCAAAAACTCAAAGAGTCCGACATAAATCTTGACCACATAAGAACTCCGGACATGACCTATGGATGGGCAAAATTATCAGGGGAAAAGCTTGCCTCCTATGCTCGCGCCGAAGGCTTGAGCATCAGCATTCTTCGCCCCTTTTCAGGTTATGGCTCGGATCAAAGCCTTGACTATCCCTTTCCATCATTTATCAAGCGAGGCAAGGAGAAGCAAGCGCCTTTTGATGTTTGGGGCAAAGGAACGCAGGTGCGGGATTTCATTCACATCGAGGATGTTATAAGGGCGACCTTTGAGGCGATTACAAACAAGATTGAGATTTCCAATCTTTGCTCAGGCAGGCCAACTTCGTTCATTGATTTGGCAGAACTTGTGATGATGCAGGCAGGTTATTTGGCTGAAATTAGAACCAACCCGACTGCTCCTGTTGGGGTCGCATATCGGGTCGGCGATACTCGCAAGATGCTCTCCTTCTATGAGCCTCGCATCTCTTTGGAAGAGGGCATTGATAGAGCCTTGAAGGGCATCTAAAACTCCTTTTCCATCTTCTTGATTGAGCGATTGATGTATTTAGGGCCTGCCCAATCCATAAACCATTGCGGGAAGATGATTGCGCTTGGCTTGCGCTTGGGCATGAAGAGAATCATCAAAAGAGGTATCCAAAAGCCATAAAAGGCAGAGAGAAAAGCCCAAAAGAAGATGTTCCTCCCAATGGCAAAGGCATAAAAGGCAGTGAAGAAAACGATAAGAACATCCCAACCATTCATTTAGCACCATCCCATCACAGGGGCAGGCTCAATGTCCTTGACAATTTGATAGAATTTGCCGTTTTCGTGCATTGATCCTGCGCTGACGACATATCCGTTGAACTTAATATCAACGCCATCCCTTAGCTTTCCAGGAAAAGTCGCGCCAAGCGGGGCCTTGTAATAGAAATGCAAGCCATCGCCTGTTGCAACTGTGAAAGTTTCTTGATTCAAGCCTTCAAGGCTTCCCCCATTGCGGTAATCCACATCAAAAACAACGAGATTTGAGGGCGCGCAAGCGATGCCAATGTTTAACAAGGGCGATTTCTGAAACCATTTCTTGACTGTGGCAGGCTTATTTGAGGCAGATTTGTAGCCTTGCTTTGCTATCGGAAAGAATGGAATCTTCGCCTGCGGATAGCAGGGAAGAACAAACCATCCGCGCTCGGCAAAGGCTGTCGCAATTTCGGCTGTTGTCATTTGATGTATTCCTTCAAGAAATCAACGATGACCTCAGATGCAGTTTTACCTTCTGCCTTTGCCTTTGCCTGCGCCTTGCGCCATAGTTGCTCGGCAATTCTGACAGAGCGATTCTTTTTCATCTTCATCTCCTTTGCTTTTTTCTTTGATGGTATAGACATCTGAATCATCTTCATCGCCTTTGCTTTCATAAGATTCGTAATCAGTCAGCAACATCCATTCCTGAGTCGCCGTGTCAAAGAAAATTGTTGATGGAAACATGTGTTGATTGAGAAATTGTCTTGCAAGCAAAAGAGCAGAATAAGATTCAAACCAATAAGCCCAACTGGCTAAAATACGCTCAGCAGGTGGTTCGAAACGCTTGGCCTGATTTTTCCAATGCGAACCCCATTCCATTGAGGTATGGTGCAAATACATAAAATCCTCACTTGTTAGTTTCATTTACAATCCTTTCCTTATGATTTGCGTTGATGTGCTTAGAGAGGCTTTGATAGGCAAAGCCACTTCTTACTTCTATTTCCTTGCCACAAAAAGGGCAGATGATTTGGCTCATGACCCTGCCTCAAAAGAATTTTGCATCCAAGATGGAACGCAATCTAAATCAAATCCCTCAATTTGCTTCAAAGCCAAGAGAGTGAAGCCAAATGATTGCCCCGTTGCAACATCAATTGCTTGCACGGGGAATTTTGATTTGTTGAGATTCATCCCAACAAGTTTGTAAGTTTTGCCCTTGTTTTTGAAAGTTTTGCCAAGAGCCTCTTCAGGATTAGCAAAGCCATAATCTTTTCCATATTGCAAAAAAGTTTGGGCAACAATCGAGCCCGCATTGACTCCATTTGGATTCAAGTTGATTGGGCTTGCTTCAAGATTAAAAACAAGAGCATTTCCATATTTTCTTCGAACTTTGGCTATTTCCATGTTATGCCTTGCCAAAATTTCTCTCACAGCCTGCTCAATTTCTTGGCAGATTGCAGATGCTTGCTCCTTAGAAACTGCGTTCATTAGCAATCACCCCAAGCAACTTCAACCTCGCCGATGTTTTCAATATCAGGAGTGCCATCAGAATTCATTGGGCAATGAAGTGAACCAATTTCTCCATTGAATCCAACTTCATAAAATGCGCCGTGCTCAGGCTTTGCATAGAAGATGACTTCTTCATTATTTAGCAAAGTTTTGAATCCAATCATTTTATTGCTTGTCATTTCTTGCCTTCCGTTCAGAGCCTTGGCCCTCCGCCTTGGCTTCTAGGATCAACATTAGCCTATATCCATGCATTTGCCCATGCGCTTGCCCCTTGCGCCTTCGGCGCGCCCCGCCTAAATTGAGCCCCCTCGGCCCCATAGTTAGGCAAAGAAAAGAAGGGATGCGAATGGAGTTTTTTATTTTTGGGGCCGTTTTGGCCATTTTGGGGCTTTTTTGGGCCATCCTAGAGGCTCACGATGATCCGCTTGAGGAAGGCATAAGGCAGGCCCAAGCTTGGGAGGCCAAGCAGAAGAGGCTTAGAAAGGTTCTTTCCTAATTATGGCAAATCCAAGCGGAAGGAAAGGCGCAGCCTTTGAGATAGGCGTTTTGAAATGGCTTCGCTCCAAGAATGTCATTGCCGAGCGAATGCGCCTCGTTGGCAAAAAGGATGAGGGCGACATCGTGGCCATCATTGCAGGAAAGACTTATGTTTTAGAGTTAAAGAATCGAAAGGCCATCTCCTTGCCCGCCTTTTGGGATGAGGCCGTCAAAGAGGCCAAGAATTTCGCCGAGGCAAGAGGTCTTGAGCAGATTCCGCCTGCCTTTGTGATTGTC
>Ga0255066_1000371_pt1 | contig 8335 bp, 9 predicted proteins | sample Colum_Cont_RepA__2_FD_188465 | JGI IMG/M metagenome (GOLD analysis project Ga0255066, IMG submission 188465) | Freshwater microbial communities from Columbia River, Oregon, United States - Colum_Cont_RepA_8h | ecosystem: Environmental > Aquatic > Freshwater > River | place: USA: Oregon | collected...
ATTCAATTCATCGAATGTAAGAATATCGAAGCAACGTCCTGGACGAATCAATGCAGAGTCGATATCACGGATGCTTGGTAGGTTAGTGGAGAAAATCATCTTCTTACCTTTAGTGGTTACGAGACCATCACCTACGTTAAGAAAACGATGCATCATTGTATTACCATCACTACGTGACTTTAGGAATGCGTCGCTATCTTCAAGTACCATCACTTCAGTATCATCCTCAATAAAACGAGCAAAGAAACCATCTTTCTCGAGGATACCTGCATCATACGTTACGATTGCAGATGCGTTACGATAAGCCAATAAGCCACGGATAAATGTAGTCTTACCAGTTCCTGGGGGACCAATCAACAATAAGATGTTCGCAGAAGATTCCATGTAACGATCATAGTAGTCACCAAGAGTTTCATCTCCAAGGAATGGATACATTTCTTCAACAGGAAGACGATCACGATTCAAAGGTACATTGACTGAGTTACCATCACTACCATAGATCCACTCAACATAAGATGTAACAACATCAAAATTTGTTGCTACCTCAGCAATGATACAATCTGCGAATTCAGCGTCACCGTATGCACGAACAGTAGTTGAGTTGGAGTTTACATCAAACTTGATAAAGTTTTCAGTTTCTTCTGCGATAATAAACCCAGAAGAAGAATTGCTTTGAACATAAAGCATATCGCTATAATGTTCTTCTGCCCAATTAGCCCAGCGTTCACGATTACATAGAACAGTAGTCTCTCTTTGAACAGTCGTCTCACCAGCTTCGATGCGACGTTTCATAATTTCTGATACGATTAGGTCTTCAACATCTGAAACACCTAAGAAAATTTTGTTGTCACTATTACTCATAATTTCTTTCAAATTAAATTGATTATCTGTCGCATCCCAAATGTGACCACGCAATAATCTATCTTTGCGTTTTCTTGCTCTAACTTTTGAACGACCTTTTCTGACTAGTGCTGGAGCTGGTCTAAACTCAACGTTACCATCACCCAACTGACGGATCAAATCTCTAATACTTCTGTGCGCTGTCATCTTCATTATCACCTATAAAATCATCAAGTGTTTGTTTCTTCTTTTTATTTTTTTCTTTTTTCTTTGTTATAAACGAATCATCGAAGTTGCTATTACTTTGCATAAAATCAAGATATGCATTATGATAATGTCCGTCTTCATCTTGCTCTTGTAATTCAAATGCATCAAAAGCCATATCTTGAATCAATTTATTTTTGATATACGAATGTTTCTTCTCCTTCCCTATGCGACGTAGGAAAGCGAAGTAAATAATTTGTGTGAAATATGCGAACGGATTGCTCGACTTCTCTGGATCAAAATTATCAAAGTAATTGATACAATTCTCAATACCATCGAGAATCATATCATCTTTGTAAGTATAATTAATAAAGTTTGGTTTATATGATAAATGCGTTGCAATTTTAAGAATGCACTCACCAAGATATTTTGGGATAATCGGTTTCGGTAAACCCTTCTCCTCAGCTTCCTTCACACTTTTCTTATATTCTTTGATTGCTGCTAAGAAGTCAGCATTGTTTATGTAGTTTGCCACAAGTCAAAATCTCCAGTTATTTTCATTCAATAATATAAAGTATACTACAATTTGTCATAAATGTAAAGTTTTATTTCATTGCAATTTCTGCAATATAAAAATTATTTTACATTTATTTTGAAAACATGTAAACTTTCGGTGTGGGGTTTGAAAGAAAGGATCAATGGATTGTATCGTTACCTTCAATAAAGGTTCTCGCTTCTTCCTCTTCCTTCTCAGCAATAGCTTCTAGTAGTTTGATTCTTTTCTGAATTTCTTCATTACTAAGCTGCTCTACTTCTTCGTCTTCCCAATGCAGTTTTCTTACACTTCCGTCTTGCTTTTGTTTGATTGGAACGTGCTCTTCTGCTTCAGATGCTAATCTTATATAATGTGGAATTAACATACTGTGAAGATTTTTGACAAAAAGAATATTTCTTTTATTGAGAGTTAAATTTGAATCGTCTGCAAACTTGCACCATGGTGTTGCTGTTACGTGTTCAGAACCTTGCTCTGCTCCTAGTACTGGAAATAAACGTAGCAATAATGGTGTCGAGATTTGAATATTCTCATCAGTTTCTTTTTCGAGCACAGCCATAACTTGTTCACCAGAAACAAGTTTAATAATGATAAAATGCTCATTACCCATTAGCATAGATTTACCTCTACAAGTTTAACATCAAACTGTTCTTCTGCATAAGTTTTATATCTTTCTGCAGCATGGTTCAATGTATGATTTTTCCAAGACTTCCAATGCAAGTCATCAGCTAAGTCATAAAGATTGCAAGTATCCTTACCATCTTTCAATCTCAACCCACGACCAATACTTTGTAGGTTTCTAATTTTAGATTTTGATGGTGATGCAAAAATAATATTTTCAATTGATGGAATATTAATACCAGTTGAGAAAGTTCCAAACGATGCAATAATAATAGCATCATCTTCACCCTCTGTTATATGACGAATAGATTCTCTGTCTGTAGTATCAACTCCACCATGAACAAAAAATACTTTTCTTTCTGTATGAACTTTTTGTTTAATCATATCAAAAAGAACTTGTCCATGCTTTTCTACGTATTGGAAAAGAACTAAAGTGTTACCACGAGATTTTACTGCCAAATTGCGTATAAACTTATTACGCTGTTCATTGGCGACTAGCCAATCCATCTCTTCTTGGTAAGTATTATTTTTTCTTGCCTTACGTATTTCTTCATTATATTTCAGAACCAGACAAGTAATATTTAGTTGAGCAAGTCTCTCAGATTCCATCAGTGCTTTGGTTGTAGTAACTCGGTGAACTGGACCGAACATACCTTCAAGAACTAAACGATGAACTTTCTTGTTATCAAGAGTTCCTGTAGTTCCAATGCGATAACGAATTTCATCCATCTTTTCCATAACTGTTGTTAAGGACTTGGCTTTAAACTGATGGGCTTCATCGCCAAAGATTACATTAAATTGACGGAACCACGCTTTAGGTTGTAGATATACAGATTGCCAAGTTGTAATCAAAACATCTTTGGTAAAATCTTTTGAGAACCCAGAATAAAGTTTTTGGCAGTGAGCAGAAACTTTCCATTCATTGGCTGTTGAATAATCTTCGAAGTCAGCATATAACTGTTCAACGAGAGAAGTTGTTGGTACGATAATAATACATTTACGATTGCGTTCAACATGCCAACGCATCGCTGTATAAATGATGAATGATTTACCAGATGCAGTTGGAGATAGTAGAAGTGTTCGTTCTCTATCAAGTGCAGTCTTTACTGCTTCTACTTGATAATCACGAATCTCAATAGGTTTACCTCTTCCATATGGAGTCAACGATTTAGCGTAATGATAAATTTGTTCAGCAGTTATACCATTACTGGTAGTAATTTCTGATTTGAATGTTAACTGATAGTTGTTTCGTTCGCAAAACTGTTCAACATAACCCAACAAACCAATATAAAGAGTTTTTCTTACTTGGTCATATAGACGTACTTTACCATCCCAGAGTCTTGCTCGATACTGCGGAGTGAATCTGGCACCTGGATATTCGTAAGTAAAGAAGTCACATAGTTCTTGTTCGATACTTGGATCACCGAACACACGCATGTAGACTTCATCTAATTTCTCTATTGTTATCATTAAAATCCTGCTAGAAACTTCTTCCATTCAACTGCAGTTTTAATCTGCCAGTCACGTGCTTTAATTTGTCCGAGAACTGATTCCAAAAAATAAATCATTGTTTCAAGATAATCTATTTTAATTTTTAAAGTGACTAACTCGCTATCACCTTGCAGGAATTCATCCATTTCATTTTTAAGTGGCTTAACACCTTGCCATTGATCCCAACCAAGATTAGACAATTCATCACGTGATAGTTCGCCACGATAATGGCGAAACTTATTCTTACGTAACAATGCGTAATCTGCTTGGATTTTGGTATGCTTGAGTTTTGTGTTTACCAGAAGTTTTACATACTTAGCATGTAACTTTGGTGTGGCAGTGGAATTTTCACCAAGAAAGTTATCATCAATCTGGCAATCATTTTCCCACATAGTTTGTAATTCATCTAAAGTCATAATATCCTCAATTAGTCATAATTTAATTATACTATAATTGGCAATTTTTGTCAAGTAAACTTGTAGTATCCGTAGCGGAATGTTGCACTACCTACTAAGTATTGCACATCTTGATTCGTTGATTGGAAAGTGAGAGAAGAAATACTAACAGGAAACGCATCGTGAAATTGAATAGTTTGCACTGGTTTATTGTTAGATCCCAATATTACAAGAGAAGCATCAGAATAATTTTTTGCAAGTTCAGATGTTTGATTTAATTCATTCGTACTCACAAAGTTTAAATATTGTTCATATGTCTCTGGGAATCCTAACGCAACAACCCAATTATAGATGGCTCTATAATTTTCCATACTTTCATCAACTAAAAACTGCACATCTAATGTATCATACGTTAGTGTGTCGCCTGGAATTGGAGCAACGTTAAATGGGTTACCAAACTCTGGAGCACCTAATGTTATTCCTGGTAGGTTCACTTGTTGACAGAAGAAATTAATCTGTGGTAATTTTTGAACAGAGAACATAAACCCATTAGGTGATAATGGAGAAATGTTTTCTGGGATAGGACAAGAAATAGTATTATTGTTCATGGTTACTCTTAAGTGTATTCATGTTAATATTTATAATAAAAAAAGGGGAGCCGAAGCTCCCCTTTTAAATACCTATCTTACTGTAGGTTTCGTCAAAAACTTGATTACATCAAGTTAGTTACTTTTACCTTACGGTAGTAGATGTTAGTGCCAGAAGACAAGCTAGTGAATGGGTTTGCAACCATACCGTAACGAGTCTTGAAACCAATCTTAGGTTGGAAAGTTGATGGGTCAACTGCACGAACCATTTGTAATGGAACGTATGGGCAGTAGAATAGACCAGCATCAAATGCTGAAGAACCCTTGTAACCAACAACGAAGAACTGGCTTGCTGATTGGTTAGCAGAATATGGGTCAACATACACTTTGTACTTACCGTTTAGAACACCTGCGAAAGTAGTAGATGACTCATCAACGTTCAGACCATTGTTGCCAGCAAGTGCTGGAGTATAGTCTAGAACACCTGCCATTGCTAGTGCTGATGCAACATCGCTTGAGCAGATGATGAAGTTACCACGACCACGACGAGTAGTCTGAGCAATCGCATTGGCTTCACGTTCGATTTGGAACATCAAACCTTTGAATTTCTCAACAGACCAACGACCATTTGAGTCAACGTCCATGTCGAAAGTACCAGCAGTTGCAGTGTTTACTTCTGCGCCAACTTTAGCAGCAGCGTATACAGTACGTACAACTTCACGGTTAATTTCAGCTTGGATTTCTGAAGAAAGAATGTTGCTCAATTCGCCTTCAGCATCAAGACCATGAACTGCTTTCAAGTCTTGTGCAAGTTCAACAGTGTATTCTGCTTTCAAAGCACGAGTTTGTGCAGTTACAGTTGTCTTCTCGATTGAGAAAGCCATTTGATTGAAAGCAGTTGCGCCACCTAGATCTTCTGCGTTAGCAGTAGTGATACCAGTACCAGTAGTGTAAGTACCATCAACTGGGTTAGAACCAGCGTGAGTACCTGTACCAGAGAAGTCAGTATCGGCTTCGTTGAACAATGCTTCTGCGCCAGCTTGGCTAGTATACTTGCTCTTCATTGCGAAGATCAAACCAGTTGGCTGAGTCATTGGCTGAACGCCAGCGATGTCATAAGCGATTAATTGTGGAGCTGCACGACGAACTAAAGCGATCAATACTGGATCGTAGCCTGCCATGTTAGCGTTAGTACCTGCGCCACCTAGAGCAACACCAGTACCACCAGCGTTAGCTGGAACTGCTTCGAAAAGAGCTTCAGATTGCTTAGCCATCTCACGCTCTTGGTTCTCTAATAGAACTGCTGTAACTTCTTTACGATAGTTGTCAGCGATTTTTGGAGCAGATTCAGATTCTAGAATCGGTGCCCATTTTTTTAGTAAATCTTGACGATTCATTTTATTTTCCTTTTTTGAAATGATTACTTGCGATAGTTGAGTGCGGATAGATACTTTGCCATTGTAGGATCAATTTTCTTTTCCTCAGTCAAAGTTTCCACTGGCTCATCAGTTACCACGGATGTTACTTCCGCTTGTTGCTTGGTAGTGAAATAATTCTCACGAATAGTCTGTACTTTTGTTTTAAAAGTGTCAGAATCTTCATAAGAAAGTTCTTCTGCTAAACCTTTTAGTTTTTCTACTTCAGTATCAGTTAAACCTTCGCATGCAGTTTCAACGATTTCATTACGCTTTAGTTCGCCGATTGTTTTATTCAATTCAACGTTAGTCGCAACTTGCTCGTTTAGTTTTGCTTCGAGTTCTTCAACTTTACTTTCCATTGAACCTAATACATCGAACTTCTCTTCTGGAATATCGATATAGTGTTCTTCGAAAAGACCTTTTAGTCCAGCAACAAATCCTTCAAGGATTTCGGACTTCATACCATGCTCAAGGGCTATTTCATTCTGTGCAATCCACTGCTCGACAACGTAGTCGAGATATCCATCAACCTTTTCAACAAGACCCTCTGCAATTTCTGCTACTTCTTCTTCGAGTTTAGTAGCGTATTCTTCTTCGATGCGAGCTACTTCTGCTTTTACACGAGTAGTAACTGCTGCTTCATAAATGGTAGTAGCTTTAGTACGGAACTCTTCAGAGAGTTCTTCACCATTCATAAGTGCATCAATATCTTCTTTTACACCTTTGATTGGAAGATGGCTGGCTTCAGCTGCTTCTTCATCTTGGTTTACTTTGTTCTTTGTCTTTGAAGTACCACCCTCAGCTGCTTTCTCTTTATCAACGTTATTTCTAGCGTTGTCTGGATTGGCAGGAGGAGTAGTTGGCTTAACTGCTTCTTCAGCAACAGCTTCAACTTCCTCTTCTACTACAGTTTCTTGATTGTCAGCAACTTGTTGCTCGAGAGCAGCAGCTTTTGACTCAGCAAGAATTTCAGCGATTTTTTGTTCGATTGACATCGTTTTCTCCTAACTGGATAGTTCTATGTAATTATTTATTATTGATTTTAGTCAGAAAATCTTGGAAAGCACGTAGCTTGGCTTCCTCTAGATTACGGGACGAAGTTTTTCTAATAAAAGATTTAACTTCATCAATCTGCTTTTCCACAAACTTTCCATCAACGAATACCCACTCTCTGCTTTCCATAATACCACGGACGAAAGCATCTGGAGCGGATGGGTCAGCAACGATGTCTGCTGCAGTAGACAGCATAAAGTCATCCTGAACCACTTGAACACCCTCTTTGTTCATTTGTAGAGAACCAAGTGCTCTTGAAGATACTCCTAAGTTTGCACCACCATCTAAAAGACCTCTGGCGATTTGACCCATTGGAGTTTCTAAAATCTTTGCTTTACCGATATAGTTCGTACCTTCTTTGCGTAAGTCAACAATTAAATGTGATACACGATCTAAATTAATAGATGGTGAATCTGGATGACCTAGTTCGCCATATGCACGATTTTGTTTAACGCATTGCTCCATATAACGAGCAACTTCTTTATCCATAATCTGTTCTGGATAAGTGCGATTATTACGGTTTGTTAAATCTGATTGAAGGAAAACACCTTCAATATAATATTGTTTACCTTTACCGAGTTTGCTCTCAGTAATGACATTAACGGATTCTGTAACTTCTCTAATAAGTTTCATTTTAGCTTCCTACTACTGTTGGGTTATCGTAAGAACCGAATGTTGCAGTTTCAACTTCAGTAGACCAACCAGCAACTTTACGAAGCACGATCCAACCAGTTACATCTTTTGCTACGCTATTAATAATAGAAATATCAGATGTATCATCATTATTAACTGGAATACCTAATGAATTAAACTCTACATTAAGATCGTTCTCTGGTGATGTTGCAATTACCATTTTGGCATTTCTAGAAATAATAATTTTAGAACCCAACTCACCAGTGCAGATAAATTTAACGATATCAACTTTTGGTGCATCAGCATTTCTTGCTTGAGCAGGAGCAGTTAAGTTAGATAGAGTGATAGTGCCAGTCTCTGCAGCAGAAGACGCAAAGTGAATTACAGTCTCCTGATTTGTATTTTTGACAGTTGTTAGCGTCATTGCCATTTCTTATTCCTTAATCTTATTAACTACGTTAAAGAAGTTGTCTTTGCTTTCACGCATATACTCAACAACATCTTTATGGTTTGCCAATAAATTATTTAGTTGTTCTTGAG
>Ga0255066_1000386_pt1 | contig 8181 bp, 2 predicted proteins | sample Colum_Cont_RepA__2_FD_188465 | JGI IMG/M metagenome (GOLD analysis project Ga0255066, IMG submission 188465) | Freshwater microbial communities from Columbia River, Oregon, United States - Colum_Cont_RepA_8h | ecosystem: Environmental > Aquatic > Freshwater > River | place: USA: Oregon | collected...
TTGAGCACCTTGTCCTCCCTGAGAACCCTGAGCTCCTATGGCGCCTTGTGAACCAACGGCACCTTGTGAACCTTGTCCCCCTTGAGCACCTTGATTACCTGTTGCCCCTTGTGAACCAACCGCACCTTGAGCACCTTGTCCCCCTTGAGCACCTTGATTACCTGTTGCCCCTTGTGAACCAACGGCACCTTGAGAACCTTGTCCTCCTTGAGAACCTTGTGAACCTGTATTACCTTGAGCTCCAATAGAACCTTGAACACCCTGAGCACCTTTATCACCTACCGCACCTTGACTTCCTTGGCTTCCTTGTCCTCCTTGAGAACCTTGTCCTCCTTGAGAACCTTGTGAACCTGTATTACCCTGAGAACCTTGAGCACCTTGAGCACCATCCGCACCTACCGAACCTTGAGCACCTATATTACCTTGAGAACCTTGTCCTCCTTGGGAACCTTGTCCCCCTTGAGAACCTTGTGAACCTATATTACCTTGAGAACCTTGAGCGCCTTGAGCACCTTGTCCCCCTTGAGAACCCTGTCCTCCCTGAGTACCTTGTGCTCCTTGTCCTCCTTGAGAACCCTGTCCTCCCTGAGTACCTTGTGAACCTACACTACCAACAGCACCTTGTGAACCTTGTCCACCTTGTGAACCTTGTCCCCCTTGAGTACCTTGTGAACCTTGAGGTCCTTTTCCACCTTGGGCACCTTGTCCTCCTTGAGAACCAACATTACCTGTTGCACCTTGTGAACCAACCGAACCTGGTGAACCTGTAGACCCAAAATCACCTTGTTTTCCTTGACCTCCTTGAGTTCCCTGAGCACCCGCAGCACCCTGAGCTCCTGTTGGTCCGGTATTTGTTGTACCCGCCCAAATAGCATTATTAACTACAGTACCAGCAGTTGTTGCAATAGTGCTAAAAACATAAAGATTGTTAAAAAACAACCTAAATTTAGGTGAGGTATTAATAACTTTAAAATAAACAGTAGTACTGACTTTCCAATCAAGTACAGCACTGGAGTAAACCCAAGTTGCCTTAGTATTATTTGTATCATACAACTCAACAGTTGCACTACCTGGTAATATAATGATATCCTTAGCCACCTATTTTTGTACTTAAATCTTTAAGAAAATTATTCAACACTTCAACTCTTTTTTGGTTTTCAATTAATGCCGATATACCAACCGAAACCAATAGCTCATATTGTAAATTCTTATAACCATATTTATCTGTCCAAACTAAATCTGGATATTTTTCTTCAATTTCTTGAGCAATAAATCCAAGGTTTACACCTGTAATTAGGTATTTGTGTTCTGGTAAATAATCTGATAATTGAGGAATGTCCTCAACCCAATCAAATTTAACACCTCTCATGCTAACAATATTTTGTCTAACGTCTGTGAGAGGTTTAATGTTTGTTTTATATCTGGCATCTGACGGTGGTCCTTGAGCACCTGTATTACCTTGAGCACCTTGTGGTCCTGCAGGTCCTTGAGCACCCGTAGCTCCTTGAGCTCCGTTACCACTAGGTCCTTGAGCACCTTGTGGTCCTACAGCACCTTGTGCTCCTGCAGGTCCTTTTGGACCTTGAGCACCTTGAGGACCTGGTGTTGGAGCACCTTGTGGTCCTACAGCACCTGTAGTTCCTTGAGCACCTTGGTTTCCGGCAGGACCTGTATTTCCCGCGGCACCTTGAGCACCCTGAGTAGAACTCGCGCTACCCTGAGCACCTTGGGCTCCTTGAGCTCCTGTATTAGCACCCTGAGCACCTTGTGCTCCTTGAGTTGTACTATTAGCTCCCTGAGCTCCTGTATTACCTTGAGCACCTGTTGCACCTTGAGTAGAACCTTGAGCTCCTTGAGCTCCTGTGGAACCTCCACCACCTTGTGAACCCTGAGCACCTGTAACACTACTTTGAGCTCCTTGAGCACCTTGTCCTCCTTGAGAACCTTGACCTCCTTGTGCACCTTGTACAGAACTTTGAGCTCCTTGAGCACCTTGTCCTCCTTGAGAACCTTGACCTCCTTGTGCACCTGTACTAGCCCCTTGAGCTCCTTGTGAACCCTGAGCACCTTGCGCACCTGTATTACCTTGTGCACCTGTACTAGCACCTTGGGCTCCTTGTGAACCCTGAGCACCTTGGGCTCCTGTAGCACCTTGAGCTCCTGTATTAGCACCTTGAGCACCTTGAGCTCCCTGAGCACCTTGTTTACCCGTAGCTCCTTGAGCACCTTGAACCGAACTTTGAGCACCCTGAGAACCTTGTCCACCCTGAGCACCTTGTCCACCCTGAGCACCTGTATTAGCACCTTGAGCACCTTGAGCACCTGTTGAACCACCACCACCTTGTGAACCCTGAGCACCCGTGACACTACTTTGAGCACCAGTACTTCCTTGTGAACCCTGAGCTCCTGTACTTCCTTGAGCACCTGTAACTCCACCTTGAGCACCTTGTGCTCCTTGGGCACCTTGTTTACCAACAGCACCTTGAGCACCTGTAATTACTCCTTGAGGACCCTGAGTACCTTGAGCCCCTGTATTACCTGTCGCTCCTTGAGCACCTGTATTACCACCTTGAGCTCCTGTACTACCTTGAGCACCTTGGGCTCCTTGACCACCTTGGGCTCCTGTATTAGCACCTTGAGCACCTTGTGCCCCTTGACCACCTTGAGCACCTGTCGCTCCTTGAGCACCCGTAGTTCCTCCTTGAGCACCAACATTACCCTGAGCACCTGTATTACCTGTCGTTCCTTGAGCTCCTGTGACCCCACCTTGAGCTCCTTGAGCCCCTTGAGCACCTGTATTACCTGTCGCTCCTTGAGCTCCCGTAACGCCACCTTGAGCTCCTTGAGCACCTTGTCCTCCTTGAGCACCTGTAACTCCCGTAGCTCCTGCGGTTCCTCCTTGAGCTCCTATATTACCTTGGGCACCGGTATTACCTGTAGCACCTTGTGCACCCTGTACAGAACTTTGTGCTCCTTGAGCTCCTTGAGCTCCTTGAGCTCCTGTATTACCTTGGGCACCTTGAGAAGCACCTTGAGCACCTTGAGCTCCTTGAGCTCCTGTGTTACCTGTAGCACCTTGAGCACCTTGGACGGAACTTTGAGCACCTTGAGCACCTTGAGCTCCTTGAGCACCCGTACTACCTTGAGCTCCCGTAACACCACCTTGAGTTCCTTGAGCACCTTGGGCACCTTGTTTTCCGACGGCTCCTTGAGCTCCTGTATTAGCACCTTGAGCTCCTTGAGCTCCTTGAGCACCTTGAGCACCCGTACTACCTTGAGCACCTGTAACACCACCTTGAGCACCTTGGGCTCCTTGAGCACCCGTGTTTCCTGTTGCTCCTTGAGCTCCTGTAACACTACTTTGAGCACCTACAGAACCTTGAGCACCTTGAGCTCCCTGAGCACCTTGAGCTCCTATGCTAGCTCCCTGAGCACCTTGACCACCTCTAATTCCTTGAGCTCCTTGAGCACCTTGAGCTCCCGTACTAGCACCTTGAGCTCCTTGAGCTCCTTGAGGTCCTTGAGCACCTTGTCCTCCTTGAGCACCTGTGTTAGCACCTTGTGCTCCTTGAGCTCCTTGTCCACCTTGTGAACCTTGTCCACCTTGAGCACCAGGAGTATCATCCGTACTACCTTGAGTACCTTGTGCTCCTTGAGCACCTGTATTACCTTGAGCACCTGTACTTGCACCTTGAGCTCCTTGAGCACCTATCGGTCCTTGAGAACCTTGTGCACCTGTTGGTCCGATTACAATACTTGCAGCTCCTTGAGCACCTTGGGCACCCTGAGCACCTTGGGCACCTGTATTACCTTGAGCACCTTGTGTGGCACTGTTAGCACCTTGAGTTCCTTGAGCACCTTGTGCACCCGTTTTTCCTTGAGCACCTTGGACTGAACTTTGTGCACCTTGAGTACCTTGAGCTCCTTGAGCTCCCTGAGCACCTGTATTACCTTGAGCACCTGTACTCGCACCCTGAGCTCCTTGAGCACCTTGTGTACCCTGAGCTCCTTGAGCACCTGTGTTAGCCCCTTGGGCTCCCTGTCCACCTTGTGTACCTTGAGCTCCCTGTCCACCTTGTGTACCTTGAGCCCCTTGAGGACCTTGACCTCCTTGAGCACCTTGAGCGCCCGTTGGTCCTTGAGTACCTTGAGCTCCTTGAGCTCCTTTAATATTGGCTTGTGAACCTATCCATTCTCCAAGGTAGTTAATAATCTGAACATATGTTGAACTACCATCCCACGCATAAATACCTTCACCATTACTTAGGTCATTAACAGAAAAACCATTAGAAGTGACTGCTTGAGTACCAATACTACCTACAGAAGAATCTGTGGATGATGAGAATGTTAAATCACCATTAGCATTAACTTTTTGAACCAACTGATTACCAGTAGCATCCTCATAAATAATAAAAGGTGCACCACCTGAAAAGGTGTTACCTGAAGGGTATATTATAATATCATTAGCCATTAGTAATTCTCAATATATTCCTCTAACATAGTTAATCTTTCATCAACAGATGCAATGTTATTTTGATGTTCTTTAATACCTTCAACTAAATATGCATTAAGTTGGGGATAAAGGATATAATAAAATCCATTATCTCTCATTTTTACCACTTCAGGGATGTGTTGTCTAACTTGTTGAGCAATAAATCCTAAAGAGTGTGTTTTATTATTTTCTAAATAATAATTGTATTCAGGAGTATCTTCGGTCCAATCAAATTCAACAGGTTGTAACATCATTAATTTTGTTAATGAACCTTCAAGTGTGATGATATCATTTTTAAGTCTAAAATCAGAAAAGTCACAACACTGTAACTGACATCCGGGGCTCACTGTAGCATCGCCAGCTATCCATCTTGCCATTTGAATGGTCGAACAACTATCACAAGTATTGACATCATAAAGTGGGTCCATGTTATTACAATCAGGTGAGGTCACAGTTGAGTATATTGCATAGTTTCCTTTGAAACGCAAGTCTACACAATTTTCTGTAAACCCTGCCGACGAACTAATTAAATAACACGTAGGTCCTGATGGTGGACCTGTAGCACCTTGAGCACCTTGAGAACCTTGAGCACCTTGACCACCAGTACCACCTTGAGAACCTTGAGCACCCACAGTACCAGGAAGACCCGTAGCACCTTGAGCACCTGTTGCACCTGTGGGACCAGCAACAGCAACACCTTGAGCACCTTGTGCTCCTGTTGATGGTAATCCATCTGGACCTTGAGCACCTTGTCCTCCCGTTGCACCTTGAGCACCAGGACTAATTCCTTGTCCACCTTGTGCACCTTGTCCTCCTGTTGGTCCAAAACCTCCTTGAGCACCTGTTGCACCTGTACTACCTTGAGGTCCAAGATTACCAGTATTACCTGTCGGTCCTAAACCACCTTGAGCACCCTGAGCTCCTGTGGAACCTCCACCACCTGTGGGACCAACCGCACCTACAGAACCTGTACCACCTTGAGAACCCTGAGCTCCTGTGGAACCTTGAGGTCCTATATTACCCGTAGCACCTGCATTACCTTGTGCCCCGGTATTACCTGTATTACCTTGAGGTCCTATATTACCCGTAGCACCTGTGTTACCTTGAGCACCTTGTAATCCTGTATTACCTTGAGCTCCTGAGTGACCTGTAGCACCCTGAGCCCCTGTGGAACCTCCTCCACCCGTAGCACCTTGTGCACCGGTATTTCCTGTAGCACCCTGAGCTCCTGTTGAACCTCCACCACCCGTAGCACCTTGTGCACCTGAATGACCTGTATTACCTATGTTACCTTGTGAACCTACAGGTCCTGTAGCACCTGTCGGACCTATATTACCTTGAGCACCCGTTGGTCCTTGAGCACCCGTATTTCCAGTAGCACCTTGTGCACCTGTATTTCCTGTTGCACCGGCACCACCTTGAGAACCTTGAGCTCCTGTAGAACCCTGTGGTCCTATGGCACCTGTATTACCTTGGGCACCTATTGAACCTTGAGGTCCTGTTGCACCTTGTGGTCCCACAGCCCCTTGAGCACCTTCATTACCAAATGCACCTGTTTGTCCTGTAGCTCCTTGTGGTCCTATTGGTCCTTGAGCACCTATGGAACCTTGTGACCCTGTTGGTCCCGTGGCTCCTTGAGGTCCAATAGACCCTGTACCACCCTGAGCTCCTTGAGCACCCGTGTTTCCCGTCGCACCTTGAGCACCCGTGTTTCCTGTTGCACCTTGTGGACCCGTGGCTCCTTGAGGTCCAATAGCACCTTGTGGTCCAATAGCACCTTGAGTACCTGTTGAACCTTGAGAACCTGTTGGTCCGATGGCACCTTGTGGTCCAATATTACCTTGAGCACCCGTTGAACCTTGAGAACCTTGTGGTCCGACGGCACCTTGTGGTCCAATATTGCCTTGAGCACCCGTTGAACCTTGAGCTCCTTGTGGACCTGTAGGTCCTTGTGGGCCAATTGACCCTTGGCTTCCTGTATTACCTTGAGAACCCGTAGGTCCTGTGTTTCCTGTCGGTCCAAGATTACCTTGAGCACCGGTGTTACCTTGAGCACCTTGTAGTCCTATATTACCTTGTGCACCTGTATGTCCTTGAGCTCCTATTGAACCTTGAGAACCTGTTGGTCCTGTATTCCCTGTGGGTCCAAGATTACCTTGAGCACCAACGTTACCTTGAGCACCAACGTTACCTGCAACACCTTGAATCCCTACTGCTCCTTGAGCACCTTCATTACCAAATGTTCCCGTGGTACCTGTGGCTCCTTGAGCACCGGTATTACCTTGAGCACCTTGTGGTCCTTGAGCTCCTTGTGGTCCCGTATTTCCTTGTGGTCCTAAAACACCTTGAGCACCTGTTGAACCTTGGGAACCGGTCGGTCCTGTAGCCCCTGTTGGTCCTATTGCACCTTGTGCTCCTATATTACCTTGTGCACCCGTATTACCCGTGGCTCCTTGTGCACCTGTATGTCCTATATTACCTTGAGCCCCTTGAGCACCGGTATTACCCGTAGCTCCTTGAGCACCTGTATGTCCCGTATTACCTTGAGCCCCTTGAGCACCGGTATTACCCGTAGCTCCTTGAGCACCTGTATTGCCCTGAGCACCTGTATTACCCTGAGCACCTGTATTACCCGTAGCACCCGGAGGACCAATAGGTCCTTGTGCACCTGTATTACCTTGAGCACCTGCATTACCCGTAGAACCTTGAGCTCCTGTATTGCCCGTAGAACCTTGTTTACCTTGAGCACCTATGGCTCCTTGAGCCCCTTGGGTTCCAATTTTACCTTGAGCACCTATGGCTCCTTGAGCACCTGTATTACCTACGGCTCCTTGAGCACCTGTGTTACCTTGAGCACCTATGTTACCCTGTGCACCCGTTGGTCCTTGAGCACCTGTAAGTCCTTGAGCTCCTTGAGCCCCTATATTACCCTGCGCACCCGTTGGTCCTCCCGCACCCGTTGGTCCAATATCACCGATTGCACCTTGAGCCCCTATATTACCCTGTGCACCCGTTAATCCTACAGCTCCTTGAGCACCTGTATTACCAATGTTACCTTGAGCACCTGTATTACCCGTAGCTCCTTGAGCACCTGTGTGTCCTGTATTACCTTGAGCACCTTGAGCTCCAACGTTTCCTTGAGCACCTGTATCACCCACCTTACCCTGAGCGCCAATATTACCTGTATTACCTTGAGCGCCAGTGTTACCCGTAGCACCTTGAGCACCAACAATATTTGTTGTGGGACCCACCCATCCTTTAGTACCATTTAAAACTTGAACACCATTAACAGATAGATTATCCGTAACGTTAAGGTTTCTAATTGTAAATTCGGTATCAGATAGTTTGAATATAGTGTTAACACCGATAATCCATTGAAAACTTGTAGTTGAACCACTTGTTGCAACCACACGAGCCGTCATTGATGCAGTTCCACCATCAAAATAAAAATAAGGAACTGTTATACTTGCTCCATCCCCATCGGGATAAATAGTAATATTTTTAGGCATATTTGGATTTTATACTCTCTATAAATACAAGGAGTTTCAAAACAAATCAAGAAAAAACCATTAAAATAAAAAAGGATGGTTACCCATCCTTAAATTATTTTATTAAATGTTTTTTCACTATATCTAATGCCTCGGTGAGCTCATTATAATCTCTTTCAGGTGCATATAAAAATGATTTAC
>Ga0255066_1000391_pt1 | contig 8166 bp, 8 predicted proteins | sample Colum_Cont_RepA__2_FD_188465 | JGI IMG/M metagenome (GOLD analysis project Ga0255066, IMG submission 188465) | Freshwater microbial communities from Columbia River, Oregon, United States - Colum_Cont_RepA_8h | ecosystem: Environmental > Aquatic > Freshwater > River | place: USA: Oregon | collected...
GGTGTTGTTTGCAATACCATTCGGATTTTTTCAAGAACGCTCTGGAGGTAAAAATGTAAAAATATTTCTAGGAATTCTATTTGGTATTTTCTACCAAATTATGAACTCAGGATTTAGATATATCGGCCTTCTTAATGACTGGCACCCACTTTCTTGTGCAGCAATTCCTACACTTATCTTTTTTTCAATCGGTGTGATGATGATTTATAAAACTGAACATCAATAAAATAATTATTTAAAATTTGATCGTGAAGATACAAATGTTTCTTATTGGTAAGTGCCCATAGAAAACCTATACCTCCTATAAGCACGCCCAAGGTTGCATAAATATAACGCTTCCATGCTAATTTTTGATTAAGGGTTCCACGCCTAGAAACTATTTTCAATTTCCATGCTCTCATTGCGAGAGTCTGGCCCGATTTAGTCCAGCAATAGGTTAAATAAATTCCTGACATAAGCCATAAATAAATCTGAAATACTGGTCTACGATATGCACCAAAAAATTCATCAAAGAAATATATAAAAATAAATCCTGTTACCATCCATATAGGTATTAGAGCAAATAATTCATATATTAAGGAACCATAAACTCGGATCAGCGACGGATTATCTTTTTTCACAAATAAAAACTAAATCAATGAAGTGCAAAATATAGATATGTAAAATAAAAAATACCATTTATACCTAAATGCCAAATTTTGATATTAGATTTTTGAATGAGAATTCTGATCCATAAAGAAGAAAGAAGTGTTATAAAAATACATAAATAAACTTCTTTTCTTGGCTCCCATGGCGTAAGAAGTATGCCAATTGCGGGAAGAAGTGTTCCCTGAAATACCATCGCGCCAGTTATATTTCCAAAAGCAAGTGTGTCTTTACCTTTGCGAATCCAAAAAATACTGTTCACTTTTTCAGGGAGCTCAGTCGCTATTGGAATAATTAACATAGACAAAATAAGTGCAGAAATTCCTAAAATAGACGAAGTTTCCTCAATGCCAGAAATAAATCCTTTTGCTCCAAATACCAACAGAGCTAAGCCAATAAATAATTGAATGGAAATAATCAAATAATTATTTGGAAGACCAATTCTTTCCATAAACATAGGATTTGACGCTTCAGTGGCATGGCCTTCGTTAACAAGTTTTTTTGATGCTCGAATAGTCACTAAAATATAAATAAAATATGAAAAAACCATTAAAAATGCTATTAAGCCTCTAGCAAGCTCGGACGTATGTGGAATAAATAAAGCTATGCCAGCAAAGATAAATGAGCATATAAAAAAATCTAAGTCCCTAATCAATCCGGTTTTTTCAGGTTTTAAATGCCCTCCAAATCCTCTATGCCCAATTACAGACATAGCCATAATAAACATTGTTAAAGTAGAGAGCATGAGAGGGGCGCCTAAAATTGCTCCGACTCCAACCTGGTGGTTAGTCTCCTTATCTCCATGAGAAGACAAAAGTGCTAATAGCGGGACTAATGTCTCTGGAAGAGCAGTTCCTATAGCTGCAAAAATTGATCCTGTGACGCCCTCTGAAATTTTTAATTTTTCTCCTAAATGCTCAAGTGCATTGGTAAATATCTCAGCTGAGACTAGAATAACTAATAACATAAAAAATAATTCTAAAAAAATCATTTCAATCCTTTAATTTTAAACACCACTCAAATTAACAATGCTTACATCTTTATTAATAAACGACTCAGGATTTGCAGATCAAGCAAAGATTATATTATCGCCTAACTTTGACAATCGACCGAATAAGTCTAATATTAATTTGATTGTAATTCATAATATTAGCCTTCCACCCAGAACTTATGGCGGCAATAGTATCATTGATTTATTTACAAATAAAATTAACCCTGACGACCACGAATACTTTAAATCTATTTCAAATCTAAAAGTATCCTCTCATTTTTTAATTAGAAGAGATGGTTCACTCATTCAATTTGTGTCATGTTTGGATCGGGCCTGGCACGCAGGTGAATCAACATGGAATCAATTTAATCATTGCAATGATTTTTCGATTGGGATTGAACTGGAAGGTAGCGACTATGATATTTTTGAACCTGAGCAATATAAGTGCTTAGAAAAACTTATTCAAAGCATACTAAAAAAATATCCGATTGAATGTATTGTAGGTCACTCTGATATTGCGCCATCACGAAAAACAGACCCAGGCCCTTACTTTGACTGGACAAGAATAGAATCTTACGCTGAAAAATTACCTTATAAACGTTAATTTTTTCATTTAATCAGTTCGCTCTAGAACTGCTGCAAAAAATCCGTCTGTTTTCTGTTTATGCGGGGTCAGTTCCAAAAAAATACCTGTCGAAAGTGGTATTTGATTTTTTATCAAAATATCGTTCGCTGAAATTATTTTAAAGTTTTTATTTTTCTCTAAAAAACTTTCAACAATGAGCCCATTTTCTCTTTTTAAAAGACTACATGTGGAATAAATTAATCGGCCTTCTTTTTTTACTAGTTTTTTAGCTTCCTCAAGAATAGCTAACTGTTTTAAATTAAGCTCATCTAAGTCCTGAATAGAATTTTTCCATTTCAAATCTGGATTTCTTCTAAATGTGCCAGTTCCGCTGCAAGGAACGTCAGCAAGTACTCGATCAAATTTTCCATGTAATTTTTTTAACTTTGCATCTTTTTCATTTTTAATCTTTTGTGCGAATAAGTTAGATAATCCTGATTTTTTTAGTCGCTTACCTAAATTAATAATTCGTTTTTCAGAAATATCATAAGCATATATGCGGCCAGTGTTTTTCATAATTGCCCCAATGGCTAAGCTCTTCCCACCTGCGCCAGCGCAAAAGTCTGCAACCATCATTCCTCTTTTTGCATCTACCAGAAAACTTAATATTTGACTGCTTTCATCCTGAACTTCAATCTTTCCTTCTAAAAATAATCTATTTCGACTTAGCGACGTCCCTCGGGCAATTCTGATGCCGGATGGGGAATAAGTCATAACTTCAATATCAGTTGTATCTTTTGCAAGTTCATCAACCAGATCATCTCGACTTATTTTTATTGTATTAACTCGTATATCCAATTTAGCTGGCTCAAGAAAACTTCTAGCTAGAAGTATTGCCTCATCTATGCCATATTGTTCAACTAATAAATCCCAAAGCCAGTCAGGTAGACTTAATTTTTCTGGCCATGTATATTCTTCTGTATCTTTTGATTTTAATGTTTTGGCCCATTCAACTTCTTCTTTACTTAATTCATGCTCCAGGTCTCTAACACTTCTTCCTTCAATTTTTATTAGCCAGGCAATAACTAGTTTTTTATAGTTATTTTCATCTCCATTTATTTTCTTTAAAAATCTAAATCTCCGAATCACACCATAGATACATTCAGCAATCTCACCTCTATCTTTCTGTCCCAATTCGCCATGCTCTCGAAAATAGTTACTCAATTTCATATCGGCAGGGCCATGAAAATCTAATGCCTCCCCCAAAATATTGGCACAGTGTTGCATCAAATTCAGATTAAGCATATTTATAAACCTAGGCTTTCAGTTTCAATTTTTTTTGCGGATTGATCTAAAATACTTCCATCTTTTTCTGTTTTTCTTATTTTGATTGGAAGATACCTATAGTCTTTTGCAAGCCACAAATCAATTCTTTCTTCATTGTTATAATTAAACTTTGCTATATGCATTGTTGCTATCTTATCAACGTCAGTCTCGATAACTTCATCTCCAATATAAGCATAATCATAGGGCTTGTAAGATTTACCATTTGTAATATACAGTTTCATTTTGGTTAAAGGGGGCTCAAACATGAATTGATACATGAAGCTCAACATATCTTGTGAACCTTCCAATATTTCAAACTCATTTACTTTTCCATTCATTGTAGTAATTATTTTTTTAGATTCCCAATCAAATGCTGCTGAATTATCTATCTTGCTGCCGAATTGATAATGGTAATTAAGTGGCTTCAAGCCTTCTGAAGTGACTAGCCCATTACTTGTTTGCACTAATTTATTCCAATAAAAAAGAGACACAAATCCCCTTGCCTCAACTTCGTTTCTAATACTGTAACGATTATCTTGATCTATTGAATAGGTCGTTTTGGCAGCACCAATAGGTGAACCATCTATGCCTCTTCTTACATCATAATCAATAATCACTTTTTTATAGTGGATTTCTTTTTTTTCGTCGCTATTGGGAGTTTGGTTTAAATCATTATGTTCAATGCTCTGTTCTAAATCATCTCCTTTACCCTCTTCTTTTTTAATCGAATTGTTATCTATTTCTTTGTTTTGCTTAATGCTTTTTTTTGGGGCATTTGATTTTTTTCGACTTCCCGGTTGATCATTTTTCAAAGGGCTTTCAAGGTGGCTGACAATAACAATATTTAGACTATCTGAGTCTTTTAAAAAGAATGGGTTGTATATATCTATACCTCCCAACAAAAAAAGATGAGCCAGAATTGAAACTACAATGGCTAGCAAAAATTTTACATGGTTACTTTTTAAAAGTTTTTTTGTGCGATTAAAATGCATTTAGATCTATATTCGTCTGCACCAAGTTTTGCTCTAACGTTGAGCCATTCTTTTCCTGATAACGAATACGAATAGGCAGCTTATAAAGCTTATTGCTCAACCATATTTGAGTTTCTGGCTTTCCGTCTTTTTCTGCGATACTTTGAATTGAAGTGGTCTCAAAGTTTGTATTGCCTAAGGAAAGTGCCACTTTTTTATCTATAACTCTGAATTGATATTTTTTATATTTCTTGCCAGTGGCAGCCACAAATTCAATTATAGGCTCGTCAAAATTTTCATAATTAAATTGGTATAAGTAACTAATCAAGTCTTGTGTTTTATTTTCTATATTCTCTTTTGTTTCACTGCCCTTATACTGAGTAATCAATATTTTATTGTCCCAATCAAAATCTACGATTGCATTTTTACTCGCATTACTTCCTTGATGGACTTCAAAGCGTTGTGGCTTTAAGCCTTCAATTGTAATCTTGCCTTCGCTCATCAATACTCGATCTCCAAACAGAGCGTATAGACCAATCCCTTTTGTAATGCTCTCAATATGATAGTTTCCTACCTCATCAATCATAAATTTCTCAATGACTGTTCCCAGCGACTCTCCGTTTTGAGTGAGGTCGTACTTCAATTCTAAAATATTGGGAAGTTCTTTTGAAAAAGCTAACGTATTAAATAAAACCAAAAAAACTGCTAGCCACTTTTTGAATGGCAATAATCTTTTCATGTTTAGATTAAATCACCATAGTAGGGTGTTCATTAGCTTCACGTTTCCTAATGATGCCTATTTCGTAAACAGTCTCTTGTGATGCCTCTAAGATTTTCTTTGCGCGAGCCACGTCATTTTGATCAATGATAATAGCCATACCTATTCCACAATTAAATGTTCGATAAAGTTCTGCACTAGAAATATTCCCTTTATCTTGAAGCCATGTAAAAAGTTTTGGTAATGGCCAGCTTGATGATTGAATTTCTGCTTTTAAATCTTCGCCTAAAATTCGTGGGATATTTTCTGTAATACCTCCACCCGTAATATGTGCCATACCCTTAATCTTGACTGTCTCTTTCAGCTTAAGAATAGATTTTACATAAAGCTTAGTGGGCTCCATTACAATATCTCTTAATGTTTTTCCATCAAAGGGTGCTGAAAAATCAGCCTTTTCATTACTAATAATTTTCCTAATCAGCGAATATCCGTTTGAATGAGCTCCACTAGAAGCAAGGCCAATCACTGCATCGCCAGATCGAATTGTTTTGCCATCAATGATTTCACTTTTTTCTACAACACCCACTGCAAACCCAGCTAGATCATATTCACCTTCAGGATACATACCTGGCATTTCTGCTGTTTCTCCACCCACAAGAGCGCATCCAGACTGAGCGCAACCTTCAGCAATACCTTTAATAACCTGAGATGCTGTTTCTACGTCAAGTTTCCCGCATGCAAAATAATCTAGAAAAAATAAGGGTTCAGCACCTTGAACCAATATATCGTTAACACTCATGGCCACTAAATCAATACCAACTGTGTCATGTTTGTTTAATTCGAATGCTAATTTAAGTTTTGTACCGACCCCGTCTGTACCCGAAACGAGAACAGGCTCTTTATATTTTTTAGGCACTTCGAATAACGATCCGAAACCTCCAATACCGCCCAAAACCTCGGCTCTCATAGTTTTTCTTGCAAAAGGCTTGATTCTTTCAACAAGCGCATCTCCCGCCTCAATGTCTACCCCTGCATCTCTATAGGTGATGGATTGATTATCTTTTCTTGTATCATCTTTATTCAAAAGATTAACTCTCTTTCATTAAACATTTGGGTTAGTCGTTATAATTGAAATTTTAACCGAAATATATTTTAAAGATGTGCATAATTAAGGCTATCTTTACTTAAATAAGCTTTCTCATAGATATGAAACAGATGCTATTAGCTCTATCTCCAACCCCAAAACAATCTTTTGAAAATTTTGTGGTTGGTCACAATATCGAAGTAATTCATACCTTAAAGCAAATCATCTCTCATAAACTGCCTATTCAATTCATATATCTTTGGGGTAACGAAGGTTCAGGTAAATCACATTTGGCTCAAATTGCATTTGATCATGGATTTGTGATTCATGATGACGTGCATTTACTTAATGACTCAGGTCAAATCGAATTATTCAACACATATAATCGATGCAAAGAATCTCATCAGAACATGCTTGTGACAGGACTTTATTCGCCGCTCCAGATGAAATTAAGAGATGATTTAGCCACTAGACTTGCTTGGGGAGTAACTTATGAAGTTATAGCTCTCTCAGATGAAGAAAAAAAATTAGCACTTCTAAGACACGCTGATGAAAGAGGTATGAAACTTAACGGGGATATTGTTGACTATTGCTTAAAGCATCTAAAAAGAGATATGCCAAATTTATTTTCTATTTTAGAAGATTTAGATAAATGGTCTTTAAGTTACAAAAGGCCTATTACTCTTCCGCTGCTTAAAGAAATTATTGCAGCCAATAAAATTTAATCTTATTGGCGAATCAAGTAATCAAAAGCCCCTAAGGAAGCTTTAGCGCCTTCGCCCATTGCAATAATAATCTGCTTATAAGGCACGGTAGTTACATCCCCAGCTGCGAATAGCCCTGGCAATGAAGATTGGCCATGGCTATCAATAATAATTTCTCCAAACTTAGAAAGATCTACAGTATTTTTTACAAAGTCAGTATTTGGCAATAGTCCAATTTGAATAAAAATACCTTCAAGTGCAATCGTTTTCTTTTCATTTGTTTTTCGATCAAGATAAATCATACTATTCACTTTATCAGAGCCAAGAACTTCTAATGTTTGTGCATTTAATATGACATCAACATTTGACAAGCTATAGAGTCTCTTTTGTAAGATATCATCAGCTTTGAGTTCTCCGGCAAATTCAAAAAGCGTGACATGCCCAACGATATTTGCAAGATCAATCGCGGCTTCAACGCCAGAGTTTCCCCCGCCTATGACTGCAACGTGTTTGCCTTTAAATAAAGGTCCATCGCAATGTGGGCAATAAGCTACACCTTTACCTTTGAATTCTTTTTCGCCAGGAACATTTAACTCTCTCCATCTTGCGCCTGTTGCAACAATGACTGATTTACTTTTAAGCTTTCCGCCATTTTCTAACTCTACTTCAAACAAAGCATTTTCATCATTTTTTTGAATGCTCTTTGCACGCTGTAAATTCATAATATCGACTTCATATTCTTTTACGTGCTCTTCAAGAGCTGTGACTAACTTTGGTCCTTCTGTGGCTTTGACTGAAATAAAATTTTCTATGCCTAAAGTGTCCATAACTTGTCCGCCAAAACGCTCAGACACAATTCCTGTTCGTATGCCTTTTCGAGCACTATAAATAGCAGCTGACGCACCTGCTGGACCGCCTCCTACAATTAAAATATCGTAAGTTTCTTTTTTAGAAATTTTCTCAGCTTCTTTTAAGCTAGCACTTGAGTCAATCTTATTTACAATTTCATCAAGCTCCATTCTTCCTTGGCCAAAAGGCTCGCCATTAAGAAAGATAGTAGGTACAGCCATAATTTGTTTATCTTCCACTTCCTTCTGAAATAAGGCGCCATCTATCATGGTATGAGAAATATTGGAATTAATAATAGACATTGCATTTAGCG
>Ga0255066_1000396_pt1 | contig 8142 bp, 5 predicted proteins | sample Colum_Cont_RepA__2_FD_188465 | JGI IMG/M metagenome (GOLD analysis project Ga0255066, IMG submission 188465) | Freshwater microbial communities from Columbia River, Oregon, United States - Colum_Cont_RepA_8h | ecosystem: Environmental > Aquatic > Freshwater > River | place: USA: Oregon | collected...
TCTTGTAGTAAGTGGTGTGATACTATACCAATTTGTAGTTTTGAAATAAGTGCTACTGCTAGAATAAGGTGTCCATCTTGTTAGATTGATATTTCTATTCTTTTGATTTACAAATAGATCCATAATTTGAGCTGCGTCATATTTTGGAATCTGACTAATTGTTTCACCTTCGTTTATGTTTCTAGTTCTAAAGAATGAAACATTCTCTAAATTTGATTCTCCTGTTTGCATTCTAGTTGGTGAATTTTCACCAACAGTCACCCAATCATTTAATGGATTTTCTTTTTTAGGTTGGATTAAAGCACTGCTTGCATATGCTCTTTCAGCAAATGTAGAACGATAGGGTGCTAATTGGTACCAATTAGGATTGTTTTCATAAACATCTGAAGTGTATTCAACTTCTGTATTTTTATTTCTATCCCATCTTGTTTGTTTAGAACTTACAAACACCCATCGATCATTACCATAGGCTACATCTGATCCATTAAATCCATGGAGGTCTTGCCATAAAATACCACCAACATAAACATTGGTACTAAGATCTAATACTACGGTTCCTGGTGCACTCAAATCAATCACAATAGGTGTTGGAAGCGATAGGTCAAATACATAGGCACCCAAAGCATATGTCTTTGCAGCGTTATTAGTTATCCCATTAACAGCAACGAAAGCACCATCAGCATATGTGATACCAGTCCAGGTACTACTTACTGGTAATGTAGATGTAGCCCAGCTTGTTGTATTTAAACTAAACATAGCTATATTGGTGTCTGCAGCAACAGCCATAATTAATCCATCAGGACTTGCTGCTATGTCCATCCAATTTGCACTGTATCCAGTATTAACACTGGACCAGGTAGATCCATTTTTACTAATTAAAACAATACTTGTATTATGAGCAATAAGAGCAAAGCTGGATAAACTACTACACCAGGCTATGCCAGACCAGTTTGCTGCAATACCAAGATTAGCAGTGGTCCAGGTACTACCGTTATGGCTTCTTGCAATAACGCTTGTTACTCTATCAGTATAACCTGGTGCTGCCAAATATAAATCAGGACTGCTAGCTAAAGTCCAATTGTCAGCACTGAAAGGTAGTGTGACAGAACTCCAGCTATTTAAGTTGTTCCAAGTTTTAGGAGTTGTTGCATTACCTAAGACAGCAATACTTGTAAATGCTGCAACAGCTAGATATCCAGAATTACCATATACAATATCCAACCATGAACCTTGTTGTTTAGTATAAACTTGTCTCCACGTAGTTCCATCTTCACTAGTAGCAAATGTGGCTACTGTTCCAGAATTTATTGGATTGGTGACGGCAACAAACCCACCAGAAGTACCATAAGCAATAGCTTCATAGTAATCAGAAGTTAAATTGTATTTTATTGTATTTAATTCAACACGTTTTCTATAGTTGAATGCAAGGCGTTCCATAGGATCACCCGACAATCTTGTATCAAAACTATATTGCTGACCTGCAAATATCAGTTCACGGCTAGCACCAGAAATACTTGTGCTACTAAAGAGCTGAGATAAAGTAAAGCTAGTTGTTGAAGTTAAAATAGATGTTAGAGATGTAACTGTTGCCGTAATACCAGTACTTGCAACATAAGCTATTGCAGCACTGGTTGTTCTTACATATGGAATAGCATCAATGTTTGCTGTCTGTGTAGCTTGAACTACTTGAGCTCCCCAAAGATAAGTTGATCCAGTGATTCCAGGAGTGAATCTTGATGTAGGATAGAATCTGTATATTAATGTGGTTCCAGATCCACCAATATCATTAATGTTGTAGCTAATTCTTACCCAACCATTTGACAGTATTGTTCTTTTTACATTAAATGGTGTAAGTCCTGGCTCTGCTGGTAAGAAGTCAGCAGTAAGAGTATCTGTATCAAAATTATATCTAACGTAGCTAGCTCGAGTAGGAGTACCAGCTATGAAGAAATTAAATAATTCACAAGTAGGACTGCTATGTCTTCTAATATATCCAGAAATTGTATATACGGTACTTGTACTTGCTATAACAGCTATGTCTTGTTGGACATAGTGATCATCGACAGCCAAACTTGTATCATTAATTAAATAGGTTGTTGTACCTATAGGTGAATAATTTTGTACAGTTGTAAGTAAACTAGAACCAATCCAAGGTGGATTATTAATATCTTCAGACCAGAGTATTAAGTTTTGAGTACTTGATACTGGAACACTATAAAGTCCAGCACCAGTTGTTCTTACATAGTAAGGATATCCTAAGGTTGCAATAGTGCTATTTGAAGTTATAACTTGAGCACCCCAAACTTGTACTATTGCAGGCTTACTTGTAGACGATGCAAAGTTATAATTTACAATTTGGAAGTTTACTATGTTTGTAAGGCTTGATGTAGTAGAGCGAGTAAATACAAACCTTTGCCAGCTAGCTGTTAAATTGACAGAAGTAACAGACACTTGACTTAGATTAGTATCGGATACTAGATATAATGTAGTGTCTGTACTATTTTGTGGTAGCTTTAACCAAACTGCAAATACATAATCAGTAAAACTATTTGCATTAAAATTTTGATATATTCCACTTGGTATATTAGATTGAAGGACAAGAGTGTTAGCATCAAAACTTCCTACTGGTGAAATAGCTGAGCGAGCTAAAGTTGAAACTGCACCATAGGTCACCCAAGGAGATACAGTAATATCTTCAGAATTTAATAATATGTTAGTTGTAGATGTTGTAACTAGAGTTGAAGTTACAATACTAACACTTGAAGTAGTAATTAAAGTACCTAGATCTAAACCTCTATTAGGAGCTTTGTCTATAAAGAAACTTTGTGTTTCTAAGTTGGAGTTTGTATGTTTATTACCAGATGTACCACCAATAATGATAAAGTCTCTTGATGGATCACCACCAGCACCAGATCCAAATCTTAAACCAATAAAATTATGTTCTACACCAGTTGTTCTTGTGTAGCGATAGTTTTGAATGTAGTCGTTAAGGATGTCTTCTGAATATTCAGCAAGCTCAAGTTGAGCTCCCCAAATCCTAAGACTTAAGGATGAATTACCGGCATAGACTAACGACCCCGAATTATTTAATAGGGAATACTTGACTAAAATGCTGGACGCAAATAATCCCATTAAAAAATCCTATTATTGTTGTGTTGTTACCCAGCCTCTTGAAAAGGCTTCGGCTACAATTTCATCTTTACTTCCAGGGATTGTTTCATTTGCTTCTAAGAATTTTTCTACAGCAATTTTTACAATTTCATCGACTGCAATTCTAGCTCTTTGCTTTACTGCATTAGAGATCCATTCTTCTGGATCAACGGCAGCATAACCTAAAGCTTGATTTTCTGCATCTGTCAGTGTTATGTTATAAGTTGTTGGCATAGTTTATCCTATTAAAATACCACTAAATGTTGAATAATCTTTATCTACTCTAATTGTTCCAATACTACAAAATACTTCTACATAGTCATTGGCACTTAAATAGATTTGTTCTATTAAGTTCATACCAACGAGTCCTAAAGTGTTTACAGTTTCAGGTCCTGTTCTACCGTATACTTGAGTACCATTCACAGCAAATCTAATAGATCCTGTGTTACCTGTTTCTGTCCAAGCATGAGCTTTGAAAAGATAAAGGCCTGTTACTGGAGCTGTAAATCTTGATAATGGTCTGTCATAATGATTACCTCTATTTAATACGTTTGTTCCTTCATACAATACCTTAGTGTTTAATGAGTAGTTTACAGAAACACCCTGAGGAAAATTAACAAACGCTGGTTGAGTTTGGGTCGTCATACGACCAAATTGATCCATACGCATTGCTTGGAAGTTACCAACACCTATAGCAAGACCAGCTGGAGCAGCTGGTGCTACATATGGATTAAATTCAATGTATCCAGTATCTCTGTATGTTGGTTGACCTGGATCTAATGATCTTTGTTGGATCTTAAACGAAGCTTGAGTTGTATCTGAGCTAGTTGAGTTTCTTTGGCTATAGATTCTTAAGTAAGATGTATTAAGAGATAATGCTTGGTGAGCTAAAGATAACTGAATAAGCTCTACAGTATTTCCAGTTGTATCCGATTGATAACCACCAAAGATGGCAATGCTTGTTCCAAATGTTGTATTAACACTGATTAATCCAGCTGTGACTAATACGCTTGTACCATCAACTCTTACAACACCTAAACTTGTAGTTGTAGCACCAAGAGCTACAGCAGCTTCAGTTGCTAATGGAACGCCACCTGGAATGGTAGGATCCATAACAACAACTGTTCGTTTTGTGGTGTCAATGAATATCTCACCAACTTCTCCTATAACGCCAGCTAGCGTTGCTGTTGATCCTCGTCTATGTCTAACTATTTTTGCCATGTGTTATGCACCTCTTACCATAGAACCGTTGAACCAAGTAATGTTACCAAATCCAGGTGAATGTGCAACTGTGATATCTCGACTACCACCACTGGTTTGCTGTATGTATACTTCAAAGAAATCACCGGTACCATTGGCATAAACCAATGCACTAACCTGCATGGCAAAAAAGTTAGCACCTAATTCAGTACCTGATGCATTTGATCCACGTTTATATTCTGCACCATTCTTCCAAATAACCAACATGCTTTCACCGGTACCTAAAGTTCCGGATATACGAGCTACAGCGTTTAACTGATAGTATCCTGCAACAGTTGGAGTGAATCTGGAACTTGCAAAGTTATTATTGGTATCAAATTCTTCATTCTGAAATAATATTTTCTGTTGGCTACCAGATGTTATGGTTTGTGTAACACTACTGCTAGGATAAACACTAAATGCTGGACCCTTAGTTGTATAACTACTTAATGTACTTGTTAAATTAACATTGGTTGTATAACCAGATAATGTGCTAGTCAAGCTAGCATTTTGTGTGTAATTGGTTAAAGTACTAGTTAAATTGGTATTGGTTGTATAACTAGCTAAAGTTGAAGTCAAATTTGTGTTAGTTGTATAACTAGCTAGCGTACTTGTTAAGTTACTGTTAGTTATATAATTAGCTAAAGTAGAAGTTAAATTAGAATTAAGAGTATAGCTAACAAGAGTACTAGAAAATTCTGGTCTAGCAACATAATTAATAAGAGTACTTGTTAAATTATCATTTAAAGTATAACTTAATAAAGTACTAGTTAAATTAACATTAGTTGTATAGTTTGCTAAAGTGCTAGTTAAGTTAGCATTAAGTGTAAAACTAGTTAATGTGTTACTAAAATTAACTAGAGTAAGATAAAAACTTAAGCTACTTTGAGTAGCTAAAGCACTTCCTCCTACTGTTGTTCCATCTTGAACAACTAGGGTTTTGTTTGTTGTATCTACAAATATCTCACCGTCAGCTCCAGTTGTAGCTAGAATTGCTCCTGAGGTGTATCTTTTAAATTTTAAGGTATAGGCCATTTCTATATTTATGCTAATAAATCAGAAGGGAATGGAGTTGTTGTAGCTGTTAAAAGGTCAGCAGTTCCTGTTAATTCATACAACATATCAAAGCTTAAATCTGCTGTCAAATCATCTATATTTGATACATAGCTATAATCTACAGAAATCGAAGATGTATAAAATTGAAAATCATCAGATCCTGATAGAGCTTCATAATCATAAACTTGATCTAAAACTGTTTCATCAAGTTCACCAACAGTAACTCCATCTCTAGTACTATTTGGATTGTTAAATAGATTAATGTAACTAGAATAGAGTGGTGCTAACTGATACCAAGTTTCAGGTATGAACAATTCTTGTGTTCTAGCAGCACTTCCAGATGTATTATCAATTCTTTCAATTTGAGTATTAAAGAATGACCCAGCATTGTGAGCAGTTAATCTTACAGACTGAAATACTCTTTCTTCGGGTATTACAAAATCTGGAGTTTGATCTAAACCAAACCTAAAGCTAAATGCCTGACTTTGGACACCACGAGATCTAATGTAGCGATAGTTATCTAAATCATTTCTTAGATCTTCATAGTATTCACCAAGTTCAAGTTGAGCACCCCAAATATAAAGAGCGTTAGTAGACGTTCCAGTGTAAATAAGATTACGACTGGGATCCTGTAATTGGATTCTTACTACAACACTTGAACTAGCAAAGGCCATTGTTAATTACCAGACATAGATTTCTATACGACCATCGCCACCTGCACCAGACGTTCCAGTTCCTCCACTACCGCCCCCACCACCACCTGGAGCAGTACCAGATATACCAGTACCACCAGCAGTTGTAGCGCCAGCTCCTCCAGCTCCACCATACCCAGAACTACCTCCTGCACCACTTTGACCACCTTGACCACCAGCACCTCCACCGCCTCCTCCCCAAACCGATCTACCACCATTACGCCAATCATTATTGCTTGTACCGCCATTACCACCGCCAAAAACGCTTCCTCCTTCAGTTGAAAGTACATTACTTGCAAGAAACCCACCATCAGGAGCACCTCCAATTCCAGTTGCAGTGCCACCAGCACCTAAAACACCACCGCCACCTCCTCCTGGAACTTCCAAATCATAGCCACCGCCACCGCCACCGTAAGCAGTTCCACTACCAAACGTAGTATTGCCTCCTGGAGCACCATTACTAACAGTAGATCTAGCAACACCACCTGCACCTACACCGTAACTAATTGTTGATCCTAAATCTGAATACCTATAAAGAATTTCTTTAAATGCACCACCACCACCTCCGGCAGTGGTCAGGGTGCTAAGATTGGCGCGGCCGCCAGAACCACCAGCTCCCCACATACGAACCAGTACCATGCTACCAGTTGGTGGTTTAGTCCAGTTTCCTGATCCCGTGGTATAACTAGTAAAATAGGTTGTTGGAGTTAGCACAGACATTACTCCACCACTAATCGTTAGTGAACTATTATCAGGTCTAACATTACCAACTGTACTTGATGTTGCAAGAGCTGCTGCAACAGAACTTAAATATGCAATGCTTGATACTGTATTAGAACTTAATGTGGCTATGTTAGTGGCTGTAGTTGAACTTAAAGTTTGAACATCAGCGTTTCTAGCTAATGTAGTGCCGCCTGTAGTAACACCATTGTGAACTACTACTGTTACTAAACTAGTATCAACAAATATTTCACCAGCAGCACCGAGAACTGATGCTAACCCAGTAGTTGTTCCTCTTCTAAATTGTATAATTCTTGGCATAATTTATCCTAATTTTTTCTATATTTATGGTGTAAATAGATCGAAGGTTCCTGATAGAGATTCTAAGTCTTCACCACCTGAAGCACCTAATAAGTCTATACCCGATGTTTCTTCATCAGTGTCTAGTATTGTATTTTGATCTAATAACACCCTTCTATAACGACTACTTGATACTAAAGTTTCTAATGGAGCTGCTATATCATTTAAAGATAATAACAATCTTTGTCGTCTTATAGGTTCATTCAACCCAATCATCTGACATAGGTATACTCCGTTACTTGTATCAACAGTCTTGATTGTGCTGTAGATAATACCAAAACTTGTTACAACACTAAGGGTATTTAAGTCATAATCAACCCAACGTTTATCTACCCAGACTCTAAAGTTTCTAGCAGCACCAGCATTTTCTACATACATGCTGTAACTAAAATAGTTATAATGAACATCTGTTCCTTCCATATTAGCAGTAGCTTCAATATAATGAGGCCCATCATTAGTTGTTTCAGATACCACATTTAATACATTACTTGTAACAGCTGACCTATTAGTTAATGGAACACTTTGATACCATTTTTTGTAGTAGTTGTTTAATGTGTATGGTTTATCTGTCTCAAATACTTCAACTACTTGGTTAGCATCTATGAGAGTATTTCTATATGGATAACTAACAGGCATCAATAATGTTGGAATAGTAATAGTTGTATTTACTTTTTCCCAATACCCATTATTAAAATCTTCGCTGTAGTTTAAGAAATTAGTTCTGATTACTCCATACTTGGTAGCTTCACTTGTTCCAGTACGTTTTGGATTTAGAAGAGTTGTAAACTTAACAAGCTCGCTACTATCCATACCAGTCTGGTTTCTACCACCATAACTTGTACCAACTACAAGACTGTTAGAACTTATTCCTTTGTCAAGGCTTAGTTCTATAATCTCTAATGGCCAACTTACATGTTTACGACCA
>Ga0255066_1000397_pt1 | contig 8141 bp, 9 predicted proteins | sample Colum_Cont_RepA__2_FD_188465 | JGI IMG/M metagenome (GOLD analysis project Ga0255066, IMG submission 188465) | Freshwater microbial communities from Columbia River, Oregon, United States - Colum_Cont_RepA_8h | ecosystem: Environmental > Aquatic > Freshwater > River | place: USA: Oregon | collected...
TCAAAAATCTGCATAAAAAATTCTACCTAATATAATCTCGTTAAGTTAAATGAAACATAACAATTGCTGTGGAAATAATTGTGGGAACATTAACCCAATCTTTGATCCCAAAGCTTAAACTTCTTTAAAATATGGCGGAAGAGGCGGGATTCGAACCCGCGTTAGGTTATTCACCTAAACACGCTTTCCAGGCGTGCGACTTAAACCGCTCATCCACCCTTCCGAAAAGAGTCGGCATTATAACTTATGCCTTACTTAGCTTTAAGAATCATCTTTTCTCTCTTGATTAAAGTGCTTACTCGTATTAAGGTTGTTCTATTGAATTTATTTACCGTACGTCTACCGCAGTACATCCGTTTTAATAATTTCATAACTTATTGATTTATATAGCATTTATTATTAATTAACTATTAACTTAGGGGCGATTTATGGGCTTAGAAACATTAAATAATCTTGGAGTAAAACATCCATTTAAGGCCAAATATGACAATTATATTGGTGGCAAATTTGTACCTCCAGTAGACGGCAAATACTTTGAAAATATTTCACCAGTTACTGGCAAAGTATTTTGTGAAGTTGCACGATCAAATGAAAAAGATATTAATTTGGCACTAGATGCAGCGCACGCAGCTAAAGATGGCTGGGCTAAAAAGAGCCCTACTGACCGTGCAAATATATTGATGCAAGTTGCAGATATCATGGAAAAAAATCTTTCAACAATTGCGATTGCTGAAACGATTGATAACGGTAAACCTCTCCGTGAAACAACCTACGCTGACATTCCTCTTGCTATTGATCACTTTAGATACTTTGCAAGTTGTGTAAGAGCGCAAGAAGGTAGTATCGGTGAAATTGATCACGAGACAATGGCTTATCATTTTCATGAGCCTTTAGGTGTTGTCGGACAAATTATTCCTTGGAACTTCCCTATTCTTATGGCGGCTTGGAAGTTAGCACCTGCGATTGCTGCAGGTAATTGTGTAGTAATTAAGCCCGCAGAACAAACACCTGTATCACTTCTAGTCGTGCTCGAATTAGTCGGTCATCTTATTCCGCCTGGTGTATTAAATATTGTGAATGGTTTTGGCTTGGAAGCTGGTAAACCACTTGCAAGTTCACCACGTATTGCAAAAATTGCATTTACAGGCGAAACATCTACAGGTCGCTTAATTATGCAATATGCATCACAAAATCTTATTCCAGTAACTTTAGAGCTTGGTGGTAAATCACCTAACATCTTCTTTGAAGATGTGATGGATAAAGACGACAACTTCCTTGATAAAGCTCTTGAGGGCTTTACAATGTTTGCGCTTAATCAAGGTGAAGTATGCACCTGCCCTTCACGCGCTTTAATCCAAGAATCTATTTATGATAAATTTATGGAACGCGCACTCAAACGTGTTGCAGCTATCAAACAAGATAATCCTCTTGATATGGCAACCATGATTGGCGCGCAAGCATCGAGTGAGCAAGTTGAAAAAATTATGTCTTATATGAAGATTGGTCAAGAAGAAGGTGCTCAAATTCTCATCGGCGGTAACCGTAAAAAATTAAGTGGTGAACTTGCAGAAGGATATTACATTGAACCTACTGTATTTAAAGGTCATAACAAAATGCGTATTTTCCAAGAGGAAATTTTTGGACCTGTCGTTTCAGTCACAACATTTAAAGATGAAGATGAAGCGCTTGAAATTGCAAACGATACGCTATATGGCTTAGGCTCAGGTGTGTGGACACGTAACGGCAATCGCGCCTTTAGAATGGGCAAAGGTATTCAAGCAGGTCGTGTATGGACTAATTGCTACCACGCTTATCCTGCACATGCAGCATTTGGTGGTTATAAACAATCAGGTATCGGTCGCGAAACACACAAGATGATGCTTGATCACTACCAACAAACTAAGAATCTTTTAGTGAGCTACAGTGAAAATAAACTTGGTTTCTTTTAAGATTTAAATTAACTAAAACCAAAGGCAAGGCTTAAAGTCTTGCCTTTCTTTTTTATGGAAAAAACTTTTACACGCATAGATACAACTGAAGCTGCAGACACGCTGATTGATTCTTTAAAAGAAAAATACGGTGAAATCATATTTCATCAATCAGGGGGCTGTTGTGATGGGAGCGCACCTATGTGCTATCCCAAAGGTGAATTTTATTTAGGCGGCTCTGATGTTGAGGTAGGTATGACGCATGGCATTCATTTCTATATGGGTGCCAGTCAATTCTCCTACTGGGAACACACACATCTAACGCTCGATGCCATCCCAGGTAATGGTGGGCAGTTTTCACTAGAGAATGGAACAGGTATGCGCTTTATTATTCGGTCGCGTTTATATAGCGATGAAGAATGGGCCTATTTAAGCCAACATCCTGTTAAACATTGCGGGTAAAAGGCGTTCCCTTAGGTTAAAATAAATACTGGCGGGCCTCCCCGCATTGTAATTTAGCCAACCTGGTCAGATGCGGAAGCAAGCAGCCACAACTAAAGAAACAAGTGCCGGGGGTCTGGCTCGCCTCTTATTAAATTGGATTGGTTAAAAATTATTCATGAGCTATCAAGTTCTTGCACGCAAATATCGTCCCCGTTCGTTTGATACGCTTGTCGGTCAAGCGCATGTTGTGCAAGCACTCAAAAATGCACTTGATCAAAAAAGACTACATCATGCTTACCTTTTTACAGGCACACGCGGTGTCGGTAAAACTACATTAGCCCGAATTCTAGCCAAAGCACTAAATTGCAAAAAAGGTATTAGTTCGACACCTTGTGGCACATGTTCCGCATGTACCGAGATCGATCAAGGCCGCTACGTAGATCTTATTGAAGTCGATGCAGCATCTAATACGCAAGTCGATAATATGAGAGATCTTCTGGATAACGCTCAATATGCTCCAACGCAAGGGCAATTTAAAATCTACATCATCGATGAAGTCCATATGCTTTCAAAAAGTGCATTCAATGCGATGCTTAAAACATTAGAAGAGCCACCTGAACATGTGAAATTTATTTTAGCGACTACTGATCCGCAAAAGGTCCCTGTCACTGTCTTATCTAGATGCCTACAATTTAATTTAAAACAAATGCCGTCTGCTTCTATTTCAGAATATATGGAAAAAATATTAAATGAAGAAGCAATTAACTATGAAATCAATGCAATTTATTTAATTGCCAAATCTGCGAATGGAAGTATGCGCGATGCATTATCAATTCTTGATCAAGGTATTGCTTATTGCGGCGGCACAATAGAAGAAGCTACGATTAAAAAAATGTTAGGTGCTATAGACCAATCTTACTTATTTAATTTAGTGCATGCGGTCATTGATCAAGATGGTCATAAAGCCATTGAGATAGCGAAACAAATGGATGAAAGAAATCTATCTTTTGATGCAGCGCTCAATGACCTTGCAAACCTTATTCAAACAATTAGTGTGACGCAAGCCATACCAGATAGCTTGGAGGCCTCATACCTTGATCGCGATCAGGTCATCGCATTAACCAAAAAGATAAGTGCAGAACAACTACAACTTTTTTACCAAATTACCATATTAGGTCGACGTGATCTTTATCTAGCGCCAGATGAATATGCAGGCTTCACGATGACCATTCTTAGAATGCTTTCTTTTACCCCGCAAGATTCACTGATTGCAAAAAATTCAACGCCGGCAAAAACTGAACCAGTGAATAGCACAAACAAAATAGAAACTATCGTAAAGTCAAACGACGTATCCTCTGAAGCCTCTGAAATTAAAAAAAAAATTGAAGTAGATCATCAGGTTGATGAAAGCATTTTAAAAGAAATACCTGCATTCAATGGTAATTGGCGTGAGCTTGTTGACCAGCTAAAACTAGGCTTAGTCAAAGCGCTTGCCCAGCAGTCTGAACTGGTCAGTTTTAAAAATAACGAAATAATCTTGTCGATTGCGGATGAGCACAAGCATCTGCTCAATGAAACCTACCAAAAAAAATTAGAATTGAGCTTGTCTGATCACTTTAGTCAACGAATTAAACTTGTGATCTTACAAAAAGGTGCAAATAATTCGCCGCTCAAACAAAAGCAAGAAGAACGATCAATTATTATGAAGGATACTGAGAATTCTATTCTTCAAGATCAATTCGTAAAATCACTACTTACTGAATTTAATGCTGAAATTATTCCATCGAGCATTAAACCTAATCAAACTACATAAGGAGTCATCGTATGATGAAGGGCGGCATGGGTAACTTAATGAAACAAGCACAAATAATGCAGGCTAATATGCAAAAAGCACAAGATGAACTTGGGCTTATTGATGTAGAAGGCTTAGCAAGTAATGGCCTTGTTAAAATTGCTATTTCTTGCAAACATCAAATTAAAAAAATATCGATCGATCCATCTGTCATGAATGATCATGAAATGTTAGAAGACCTTCTCATTGTAGCTTTTAAAGATGCATTACAAAAAATTGAACAAACCACTAATGCCAAGATGGGCAATATGTTGCCTCCTGGTATGAAATTACCTTTCTAACTTGATTGCATGAAAAATACTGAAGCACTCGAACAGCTTGTCGATGCACTAAGGTGCTTACCTGGGATTGGCCCTAAATCAGCTCTGCGTATGGCTTACCATCTTCTGCAGCACAATAGAAAAGGTGCAGCGCAACTCTCAAGCGCTATTGCTAACGCAATCGAATTAGTTGGACATTGCTCCTATTGCAATAACTTTTCTGAAGAAGTAATTTGCTCACTTTGCTCATCCAAAGATCGAGACGCCTCAATTCTTTGTGTGATCGAAATGCCAAGTGATCTTATGATGTTAGAACAAACGCACTCTTATAACGGCATGTATTTTATTTTAATGGGTAAACTCTCGCCTTTAGATGGTATTGGTCCGAAAGATATCCATTTAGACAGACTTTTAAAACGTCTTGATGCTGGAATCGTTAAAGAAGTGATCTTAGCGAATAATTTTACGGTGAGCGGAGATGCTACTGCCCATTATGTTACTGAACTTCTTAAAGCGCGCGGTATTCGATTAAGTCGAATAGCAAGAGGCTTACCTATGGGTGGTGAAATTGAATATGTAGATAGCGGGACGCTTGCCCAAGCTATGATTGAACGTAAAATAATTAAAGACTGAGATAAGTTAAAAGATCAGATGGCTTATCAATGATATGTTGAGCGCCCCAGGATTTTGCATCATCCCCTGCTTCTAAATATCCGTATCGCGCCGCCATACTAACCATGCTTGCATCGTTTGCTGCCATAACATCACGCTTATCATCACCTAAATAAATAATGTCAGATGGTTTTATTGAAAGAAGCTGTGAGGCTTTCATAAGACCTTCGGGTGAAGGTTTTGGTAACTTAACGTCATCTCCTGCAATAAGACATGATGTATGTTTTAAAAGCGGATGAGAAGATACAATTGGCTGCGCAAACTTCCTAGCTTTATTCGTCACAATACCCCAGGAAATTTTTCTAAGGTTTAAAGTATTAATCAATTCTTCAATACCTTCCATGCATTGTATATTTTGATTAAATACTTCTTTATAGATATCTAGGAATTCTTGAACACGCGCATCAAAAAGAGGATCGTTTTTATCCATGTTAAACCCAGCTTTCAGTAAACCTGCCGCACCATGTGAAGCAAAAGGTCGTCCTACTAAAAAAGGAATGGGGGGTAAATCATACTGTTTTCTTAATTGATTAAGCGCTCCTACAAGTTGCGGTGCACTATCAATCAAAGTACCATCTAAATCAAAAAGAACAGCTTTCATCATTAATCTTTTGTGACTTCAAGAAGATAATTAACCGAAACATCATCGCCCAATTTATACACATCTGTGATTGGGTTATAAGTCATACCTTTTAAGGTAACAACCGCTAGATCTTCTTTTCGACACCAGGAAATGAGTTCAGAGGGTTTAATAAATTTTTCGTAATCATGTGTGCCGCGCGGTAATAAATTCAGAATATATTCAGCACCAATCACTGCAAATAAATAAGCCTTTATATTGCGATTAATGGTCGACATAAAAAGTGTGCCGCCTGGTTTTAAAAGTTTCGCGCATAATGCCACAACAGCTGAAGGTTCTGGCACATGCTCTAGCATTTCCATACACGTGATCACATCAAAAATAGGTTTATGTTTTGAAGTAAAAGCTTCTAGAGAAGTACACTGATAATTAATATCTACCTTCGTTTGCAGTGCGTGGAGTTTTGCAATGTTGATCACTTTCTCACCCATATCAATTCCTGTGACATCTGCACCCAGATTTGCCATAGATTCAGAAAGAATGCCCCCTCCGCAACCTACATCGAGCACTTTTTTATCCTTTAAATTAATTTTTTCATGGATAAAATTAAGACGGAGAGGATTGATATCGTGAAGTGGTTTAAATTCACTCGTTTTATCCCACCATTTGTGAGCGAGCTCATTAAATTTAGCGATTTCTTCTTCCGAAACGTTTATATGTTTTGTTTTAGCTTGAGTTGCCATCTGAGCGCTATATCCTTACATGATTGAATATCAATGGATGTTAAGTGTCCTTCTTCATACTGCAATAAACCATTCACCCACACATGACTGACCTCTTCTCGCGTGGTTGCATAAACTAGATGACTCATAGGGTCGAACATAGGTAATGTAGATAAGTGATCCATATTAAATACCGTTAAATCTGCAAACTTTCCTTTTTCAATCGACCCAATACAATCCTCAAGCCCAAGTGCTTTTGCAGCATTAATAGTGACCATGTCTAAAGATATTTTAGCATCAAGGATCGCAGGGTTCTTTGTCATGCCTTTAGCAAGCAAAGATGCTAATTGCATATCATGCAATACGTCTTGCTTATTATTACTTGCACTTCCATCTGTACCAATACATACATTAATATGGTTTTTTTGTAACGCTTCAATATTAGCGATACCACTCCCTAATTTTAAATTCGATGTCGGGCAATGAATGACCGATGCAGACTCTTTTGAAAGTGTGCTTAAATCTTCATCGTTCAAATAAACAGCATGCACTGCCATAAATTGTGGGCTTATGATACCAAGACGATTGAGTCTCTCAATGGGTCTTATTTGATATTGTTTTAGGCTCTCACTAATTTCATTTTCTGTTTCATGGATATGCATATGAATAGTGAGATTGAGTTGGTTAGCATAAGTTAAAACTTGATTTAAGGTTTTATCTGAGACTGAGTATGGTGCATGCGGGGCTAAGCTTGATGTAATTCGACTTTCATCACGCCAACCATCTCTGGCTTCAAGTCCTTTCATTAGATAATCCTCTCCATCATTTGCGTAATTAGAGGGATAATCCATCACAAAAAGACCGATGTTAGCTCGCATACCACTTTGTTTAATAGCGCGCGATGCTGCTTCAGGATAAAAGTACATTTCATTAAACGTAGTCACACCACTTTTTAGCATTTCAGCGCACGCAATCAATGTGCCATCATGAACAAAATCCGGTGTGACCCATTTTTTTTCAAGCGGCCAAATAGAGTCATTAAGCCATGTATGAAGTGGCTGATCGTCTGCAAAACCTCGAAATAAATTCATAGCAGCATGCGTATGTGCATTAATAAGACCAGGGGTAACAATATGGTGATGCAGTTGAAAGTGTTGATTGCTCTGATAAAGTGAAGCTACTTTTTTTGTCTCAATAATATCGATGATTCGATCCTCATCAATAATGATCGAATGATCCTCGAGCACTGTATTGTGTGGTCTAACAGGACAAATCCATTTGGCTGAAATAATCGTACTGACAGGTTGGATACGCGTATCTGTCATAAGTTATTACTCGAAGGGATGTTTAAGGACGATCGTTTCGTCACGCTCAGGACCAGTCGATACGACATGAATAGGCACTTCGCATAATTTTTCTAATGTCTTGAGGTAAAGCTGCGCATTTTTAGGAAGATCATTCATCAATTTAATACCGAAGGTGCTTTCATCCCAACCATCCACTTCAATAAAAATAGGTTTACAACGCTCCACCTGATCTGAACCTAAAGGAAGAAGATCAATTTTTTTACCGTCTAATTCATAGCCTACACATATACCAATTTTTTTAATGCCGTCTAGAACATCAAGTTTCGTAATACATAAACCCGTAAGGCTATTAATCATAGCAGAGCGTTTTAATGCA
>Ga0255066_1000400_pt1 | contig 8116 bp, 7 predicted proteins | sample Colum_Cont_RepA__2_FD_188465 | JGI IMG/M metagenome (GOLD analysis project Ga0255066, IMG submission 188465) | Freshwater microbial communities from Columbia River, Oregon, United States - Colum_Cont_RepA_8h | ecosystem: Environmental > Aquatic > Freshwater > River | place: USA: Oregon | collected...
CATCAGGACCGCCTCACCAGAGGTGTGCCAGAAAACATCCGATAGCGATGCAAGCTGTAAAACTAAGCTTTTGAGTCCGCCGCCCAAACCAGCGAGGCCAGCTGACAGAGTGAATGCAATCAATTTGTAACGGTTAACGTCATAGCCTAAGGAAATAGCGCGTGGCTCGTTCTCTCGAATGGATTTCATTACCTGGCCAAATGGTGAGCTCACAATCCGCTTGATCATGAAAAATGCCAAGATAAAGACGATCAATGCGAAGTAATACATATGGGTTGAACTGGACAGCTCAATCAAGCCTAAGAACTTACCACGCGGGACACCCTGAATACCATCTTCACCATTGGTGAATGGCACTTGAGTTGCCAAGAAATAAATAACTTGTGCGAGAGCTAAGGTAATCATCGCAAAGTAAATACCTTGACGCCGAATTGCTAAAGCACCAAAAACATAGCCTAATGCGGTAGAGCACAGCACTCCACAGATCAAACCAAGCTCAGGGGTCATCCCCCACTCTTTCATGACATAGGCAGTGATATACGCACCCGTTCCAAAAAAGGCAGCATGACCAAAAGATAGGAGGCCGGCAAACCCGAGAAGAAGATTTAGAGATGCCGCAAAGATTGCAAAACAGAATACCTTCATCATAAACAGGTCATATACAAAACCCTGCCATGGAATCAATGCCAACAGTGCAATGATCACTAAAGAAATTTTATCGAGCGTCGAGAGTTTGGATTTCATCATTAGTTAGATTTCCCAAACAGTCCAGCGGGCTTAATTAAAAGAACAATAATCATGATTACAAAGATTGAGACCGAAGAGGCTTGAGGGTAAAACACTTTAGTGAGTCCCTCTATGACTCCTAATCCCAATCCTGTGACAATCGCACCCGCAATGGATCCCATGCCACCGATGACAACCACGGCAAATACCACAATGATTAAGTTAGAACCCATCACTGCGGTTACTTGATAGACAGGAGCGGCCATGACCCCAGCAAAAGCAGCAAGCGCACAACCCGCCCCATACGTGAGAGTCACAATCAATGGAACGTTCACGCCCAGAGCCTGCAATAAACGCGGGTTCTCAGTTCCGGCCCGCAATAAACTGCCCAAGCTAGTGCGCTCAATAAAATACCAGGTGGCAAAGCAAACGATCAATGCTAAGAAAACAACCCACAATCGGTAATACGGCAAAAAGAGTTCGGCAACCCGAATGCCGCCCTGTAATAACTCTGGCACAGGATAGCTATTACCTAATGCGCCAAACCAATGACGGAACATCCCTTCTATCACTAAGGCAAGCCCAAAGGTTAAGAGCAGGCCATACAGGTGATCAAGGTGATAAAGACGCTTTAGCATCGTTTTTTCAATCACGATGCTAAAAAGTCCTACGATCAGAGGCGCCAGAAACAGAGCAACAAAATAGTTGATCTGAAACTCTGGCATCCCAATCCAATTACCCACTTGAGTTAATCCAATCCACGCCACCATGGCGCCCAACATATACTGAGCGCCGTGAGTGAAGTTAATCACATTCAATAAACCAAAAATCACCGCCAAGCCCAAGCTCAACAGCGCATAGAAAGAACCGTTAATCAGTCCAATTAAGAGCTGTGAGACTAAGGCTTGCGGGGTGATTCCGAGTAACTCAAACATGACTTGGAGCAGTCCTCAATTACTTAGTGACGTATTTGCACTTCGATTGCGCTAAGGGCAAAGTCGCATCTTTAGCAGCAATAACCTTAACAACCTTCGCTACGTCATTGGGCCCTTTAGACTCATTAGGCTTTTTGACTTCGAGCAAATACATATCATGCTCAAACTTACCGTCAGCACGAATTCTGCCTTTGAAGAGGCCATCATTAATTTCAATGGATTTCATCTGTTTCATGACCGCATCTGAGTTATCCGTTTTTGTTGCTTCGACGGCTTTCAAATACTGCATCGTTGCAGAATAAACACCAGCTTGAACAGATGTTGGAGCCTTACCCTTGAACTCCTTCATGAAGCGCTCAGCAAACTTACGATTGGCGTCATTAAAGTCCCAATACCAACCTTCAGTAAATGTCATACCAGCTGTTTGTCTTAAGCCAAGGGCTTGAATATCGCTTGTAAACATTAGCAATGGTACAACCGTTTGTTTCGATCCCATAATGCCAAGCTCAGCAGCTTGCTTGACCGATCCAATGGTGTCGCCGCCCGCATTAGCTAAGCCAATAACCTCTGCCTTAGACGATTGAGCCTGAGCCATAAACGAGGAGAAATCGGTGGTGTTAATTGGATGCTTTACACCGCCTAATACTTTTCCACCACTAGCCAAAACCACTTCAGTAGTATCACGCTCTAGGGTATGGCCGAATGCATAATCTGCCGTGACAAAGAACCAAGTCTTCTTACCAGAATCGACCACTGCTTTACCGGTTCCACGTGAGAGAGCATAGGTATCGTAGACATAGTGAATGCTGTATGGGGTGCACTTCTCATTAGTAATTTGCAAAGATGCTGCACCATTAACAATCGAAACTCGCTTGAATTGCTCAGCCACTTCCATAGCGGCTAGTGCTGAGGCAGTAGAAACGTTACCGACAATCATGTCCACTTTATCTTTTTCAAACATCTCGCGTGCTTTCGAGCTCGCAAGGTCTGCTTTAGATTGGGTATCTGCCGATGTAATCACAATCTTCTTGCCTAATACTTGGCCACCAAAATCCTTTGCAGCCATCTGAGCCGCCAAGAGTGCGCCAGGACCTTCAATCGCAGAATAAATTCCGGAGAGGTCTGTTAACACACCAATCCGTACCTCATTATCTGAAACCGTTTGAGCCTGAGCAGGAATCGCTGCTGCCATAAAGCAGGAAGCGACTAATGTTGCAATTGCTGTTTTTTTCATTTGAACTTCTCCTTATAAACTTTTTTCAACTTATTAAAACTACACGCCCAATAAAATCTTGAGCTCTTCCTGACTAGCCTCGAGTTCACCCCTCTCGACCGTTTTTACAACTTGCCCATGCTCGATTACATAGTTTCTATCTGCGAGCTTTGAAGCAAATCGAAAATTCTGTTCCACCAAAATAATGGTGAATCCACGTTCTTTTAATGCACGAACCACTTCCGTTAACTTCTGAATAATGACTGGTGCCAATCCTTCAGTAATTTCATCTAATAAAAGTAGGCTAGCGCCAGTGCGCAAGATTCGTGCAATCGCTAGCATTTGCTGCTCGCCTCCCGATAGCTTGCCACCCGGACTAGAGCGCCGCTCATAAAGATTGGGAAACATTTGATAAATCTCATCCACGGACATTGCCATCCCCTCACCCACTTTGGGTGGCAACATTAAATTCTGCTCACAGGTGAGGCTTGTAAAAATACCGCGTTCCTCAGGACAATAGCCAATGCCTAATTGAGCCACCTGATAGGTTGGCATACCAATGACTTCATGTCCATTTACTTTGATCGACCCAGTGCGATTACCAACGAGGCCCAGGATGGATCGAAGAGTCGTGGTGCGGCCTGCGCCATTTCGACCGAGTAAACAGACCACCTCGCCTTTATGCACGGATAAGTTGATGCCATGTAACACATGGGACTCGCCATACCAAGCGTTCAGGTTTTGGATCTCTAAAGCCAGTGAGCTCATCGGGAATTAATGTCCTTGTAGCTCAGAATCAGCCGTACCCATATAGGCTTCCATTACCTGTGGATTTTTTGAAACCTGCTCGTACGGTCCTTCAGCAATCACCTCGCCGCGCTGTAATACAGAAATCGTATTGGCGATGTTTGCAACGACCTTCATATTATGCTCAACCATCAATACCGTTCTACCCTGCGATACTCGTTTAATCAACTCGGTGACAAGACTCACGTCTTCATGTCCCATTCCCTGCGTGGGTTCATCTAGTAGCATTAGCTCTGGGTTCATGGCAACCGTTGCGGCAATCTCAAGGGCACGCTTTCTTCCATAAGGCAGATTAACTGCATTCAAGATGTCGAGAGAGCTCTCGCTTTTCCAAAAGAAGAAAGAAGTACCAAGCTCTTGTTGAAGACCAATACGAACGTTTTCTAGAGCTGTCATGTGCGGGAATACGGCGGAGATCTGAAAAGAACGAATAATGCCACGCTTGGCGATTTGCGCTGGCTTTTCTTTCGTAATATCGTGGCCATTGAAATCAATCTGACCTGAGCTGGGCTCTAAGAATTTGGTCAGCAAATTAAAACAGGTGGTCTTACCCGCTCCATTGGGTCCAATTAAAGCGTGAATGCTTCCTCGCTTTACATTGAGATTGACATTACTAACTGCCGTAAATCCATAAAACGATTTGCTCAAGTTTTTTGTCTGTAGGATGAGATCATCAGAAACCACAATGCGAAGCCCTTTAAACCTGAAACCCTAAGAATAGTGGATCTAAATGATCCCCCTGTATAGCGAAAACCCTAATCATTACAGGGCTCTAGAACTTGAAAATTTATAAATTTCCTTAAATACCTGCTATTACAATGAGATATGGACTTTTCAATATCGCCTGAGCTAATTGCCCTAAGGGATCAAACTAGGCAATTTATTACTCAAAAGATCATACCCTTCGAGGGCGATCCCCGGGAAACACCACACGGACCCTCCCCTGAATTACGTCAAACACTAGTTGAGTTTGCCAAAAAAGAAGGTCTTCTTACTCCGCATGCTTCTAAAAAACATGGTGGTTTAGGCCTAAGCCATGTTGCAAAGGCTATCGTCTTTGAAGAGGCTGGCTATTCGCGATTAGGCCCAATTGCCATGAATATTCATGCGCCAGATGAGGGCAATATTCATTTGATGGAACAAGTTGCCAGTCCCGCCCAACAAAAACGCTGGCTGATTCCTCAAATTGAAGGTAAGTTACGTTCCTGCTTTGCAATGACTGAACCTGCGCCTGGTGCCGGATCTGATCCATCGATGCTAACAACGACAGCAATCAAAGATGGCAAAGACTACGTGATCAATGGTCGTAAATGGTTTATCACTGGTGCCGATGGCTCTGACTATGTGATCATCATGGCACGTACCGAAGATGGCCAAGCGACCATGTTTTTATCCGACATGGATGCCCCTGGAATTGAGATTGAACGCAATATGGATTCGATGGATCAGTGTTTTGCGGGCGGGCATAGTGTGTTGGGTTTTAATAATTTACGTGTTCCCGAAGATCAAATTTTGGGTGAAGTCGGTAAAGGCTTTCGGTATGCACAAGTGCGTCTTGCCCCCGCACGATTGACCCATTGCATGCGTTGGCTAGGTCAAGCCCGGCGTGCGCACGATATTGCACTAGCATATGCACAAAAGCGACAGGCTTTTGGTCAACGGCTCGGCGATCATGAAGGTGTTGGATTTATGTTGGCTGACAATGACATGGATCTTCAAACCGCACGCTTGCATATTTTGCATACCGCATGGTTGCTTGATCAAGGTGAGAAATGTAATTATGAATCCAGCCGTGCCAAAGTAATTTGCTCAGAAGCTGAATGGCGAGTCGTGGATCGCTGTGTTCAAATTATGGGTGGACAAGGTGTGACAGGCGAAACTGCGGTGATGCGTATCTTTACCGATATGCGTGCTTTTCGTATCTACGATGGTCCCAGTGAGGTACATCGTTGGAGTATGGCCAGAAAACTTTTGGATCAAAAGGCATGAGCCCTGCTGAGCGCTTTCGTCTAGATGGTCAACTTGCTTTGGTCACTGGCGCCTCCAGCGGAATTGGACGTCACTGTAGTGAACTATTGGCCAGCATGGGTGCAAAAGTAGCACTTGCTTCTAGACGCATCGATCAACTCGAGTCTATTGTCAAAGCAATCGAACAAAAAGGTGGTTTAGCGAAAGCCTTCCCCCTCGATGTGACCAATATTGAAAGCGTCAAAGCCTGCTTTGATGCCATTTCTGAATGGGGCACACCCAGTATTGTGATTAATAACGCTGGTATCTCGGTGACCAAAAGCCTTCTAGAGCAAACCGAGACAGATTGGGATCAAGTGATTGACACCAATCTCAAGGGAGTATGGTTAGTAGCGACCGAAGCAGCACGCCACATGGTGGCAAGCAAGACCAGCGGATCGATTATCAATATGGCATCGATATTAGGCGAGCGCCAAATCAATGGAGTTGCCCCGTATGCCATTTCCAAAGCAGGCGTCATTCAACTGACTAAGACGATGGCTTTAGAGCTGGCTCGTTATCAAATCCGAGTGAACGCTATCCTGCCGGGATATGTGGTGACCGATTTGAATCGAGAGTTTTTACAAAGCGAGCTTGGAGAAAAATTGCGTCTACGGATTCCGAGTCGGCGCTTTAGTGAACTGAGTGATTTGGATGGACCCATTCTGCTCTTGGCATCCGATGCTGGCAAAGCAATCTCTGGCAGCACCATCCCGGTCGATGGCGCACATCTCGTTAGTTCTTTATAGAGCATTGCGTGAGCATCTCGTTTAATACAAAAGCGCTCGAGCTATATCTTAAAGATTTAGGCTGGGATACTGAAGGTCTAGAAGTGAGTCCATTGGTGGGCGGTCAATCCAACCCAACATACAAAATCAGTTCCGGCAATCAACATGCGGTGCTGCGTAAGAAGCCAACTGGCAAGTTATTACCCTCGGCCCATGCGATTGACCGAGAATACCGCGTGATGCAAGCACTCTCAATGACAGAGGTCCCAGTACCCAAGATGCTGTCTTACTGTGAGGACGAGTCGGTAATCGGCACACCCTTCTTTCTCATGTCCTTCTTAGACGGACGCGTATTCAATGACCAATCCTTGCCCCATCTCAGCCAATTTGATCGACGTGCAATCTACCATGAGATGAATCGAGTGATTGCTGCGATTCATAAAGTGGATTACCAAGCAATCGGTTTAGAGAGTTTTGGTAAACCCGGAAATTACTTTAGTCGCCAAGTAGGTCGTTGGTCACGCCAAGTGAACGAAAGCACTATTCCCATTCCAGAAGCACTTTTAAAACTAATCGAATGGTTACCTCATCACATTCCCGCTGATGATGAAACGACCCTTGTGCATGGTGACTTTCGTTTAGACAATATGGTCTTTGACCACAAAGAAAATAAAGTGATCGGGGTGCTTGATTGGGAACTCTCAACCCTAGGCCACCCCATGGCAGATTTTTCTTATCAATGCATGGCTTGGCGAATCCCCCCATCACTATGGCGCGGTATTGGTGGACTTGATTTGGTGAAGCTCGGAATTCCTACTGAAAAAGAATACATAGAGTGGTATGAAACAAACTCCGGCAGAACGGTAAACTCTGATTGGAACTTTTATATGGCGTATAACTTCTTTCGTATTGCAGCCATCTTACATGGGGTTGCGCAGCGGGCGGTAGATGGTAACGCCAGTGCAAGCGATGCAAGAGAAAATGGCCAGAAAGCAGGCCTGTTAGCAGAAATTGGTATGCGTTGTGTTGGTATTTCTTAGTTCAACAAATCAGCCAAGCTATCATTCATCGCCTTAGCAACAGACTCTCCAGAGCAAATGGTGCTAACAAGCCCAGGCGCCTGCGCTAGAACTTCATGGGTATAAAAGATAGCGCTTCCAATCTTTTGTTGGGCAAAGCGATCACCTGAATTTTTTTGAAGTCTATGGGAAGCAATCAATGCAGATTTGGCCAAAAGCCATCCACCGCAAACAGTACCAAAGCATTTAAGGAGTGGGTAAGCACCTGCTAATGTAGCTTGGGGATTTTTAGTATGCATCTTCAATAACCAATCCACTGCCTGATCTAAAGCGGCAATGGCTTTCTCCAGTTCATGACCAATAGTTTGCAACTCTTCTGAGGAAGATTGTTTGAGATCGATAGCGCTGGCTTGCATTTCTTTAAAGAGACTTTTTGCCTCTTGCCCCTCATCCCGAATAATCTTCCGTCCTAATAGATCCCCTGCCTGTATTCCGGTGGTGCCCTCATAAATCGTGGTGATGCGTGCATCTCGTAGATGTTGAGCGGCACCGGTTTCTTCAATGTAGCCCATACCACCATGCACCTGTACTCCGAGTGAGGCAATCTCAATCGCCTGCTCGGTAGACCATGCCTTCACAATCGGGGTCAGTAAATCCACGCGCTTTTGACTGGCATCACGA